>Ga0209061_1003250_pt1 | contig 18090 bp, 14 predicted proteins | sample Coa_R1_10_FD_187157 | JGI IMG/M metagenome (GOLD analysis project Ga0209061, IMG submission 187157) | Surface soil microbial communities from Centralia Pennsylvania, which are recovering from an underground coalmine fire - Coalmine... | ecosystem: Environmental > Terrestrial > Soil >...
ACATGCACATCTCCTTTCAGGACCCCTGACCCCCTGCCAGGGTTGCCCGTCCCTTGTGCGCGCGAGTATCCCCGCGATATGTGAAGCCCGAGCGGGGGAAATTATTAAGCCGCGATTAACTCAGCCTGGCGGCGATCACCGGAGCGAACGTCGTCCGGCTGGGCAGCGCGCGCCTGCGGCGGGCACCGCTCGCTCGCCCATGCTCGACCGCCGGCTCGCCGCGCGAGGCTCGCGGCCCCGCGCCGAGGGCCAGGGATCGATCAGATCGATCAGCACCCGCGCCCCCTCGGAGGCGTGCTCAAGGCGCCCGCGATCTTGGGCGTCGATCTCGCGCATCACACCTGTCGCGTCTGCTCCCGCAGCTCGAGCTGGACACCTCCGCGGTCGCTGAGGGCTTCGTGATGCTGATCAAAGGCGTTGCCGCGCGATGTGGCTCCTCCGCTGAGAGCCAGAGCGTCTGCGAGCGCAGCAGCCTCTTTGAGTACCGCCCTATGTTAGGCTTGTTATCTCGTCATTACAAGCCGAGCAATCGGAGAATGGCGCAACGGTCTGATTCTGTCGTCGTGTTAGCTGTTCGAACTACTGCTCCTGAGATGACGCTGCGGACGTCATCAAAGCCATGCTGAGGCCGGCCGGGCTGAGCCTTGAGGACGCTTCCAGAGCAAGGTGACAAGCCAAACGGCGTCCGTTTTGTGCGGAATCTGCTGATCCCGCTTGCGGACGGCACGACGCTCGCTGCGGACCTCCATCTCCCTGCTGTCCGGGGGCCGCATCCAACGCTGATCAGCTTTTATCCGTACCGCAAGGACGACATCATCGGATCATTCACCGCTTATCCGCGCCGTTGGTTCGCGGAGCGCGGCTACGCACATCTGCTGGTGGATGTGCGCGGCTACGGTGCATCGGAAGGATGCCATGCCGAATCGTTTGATCCAAGTGCCGAGGCGTCGGATGCACGTGAAGTCGTTGAATGGGCTGCCGGACAGCATTGGAGCGACGGCGCGATTGGCGTATGGGGATTCTCATACGGCGGTCTTATGGCGCTTGCTGCTGGCGTTGCCCAACCGCCTCACCTGAGAGCGATCGCCCCAGTGTATCCGTTGTGGGACGTGTACGCGGACGTCGTCGCCCCCGGCGGGTGCAGGACAATGATTACACAGTATCACTGGTCAACTGTTATGCTTGCCCAGCGGCTGACGCCGCCTACGCTGCGGGATGCCGATGGAAGGTGGGCTCGCGTATGGCGCGAGCGGCTCGAACAGCTGGAGCGTGAGCAGATCGACATCTCAGCCTGGCGTGCCCATCCGGCCGGCGACCCGTTTTGGCTTGAGCGTCGGCTGCCAGTTGAGCAAATACAGGTTCCGACCTTTCTTATTGGCGGATGGCGCGATCTTTTCCCGGACGCTGTGGTGGACGCGTACAAGCGGATTAGGGCACCCAAGCGATTGCTGCTCGGTCCGTGGCTACATGTGCCACCAGACGTGGCGGCTCGCGAACCAATCGACTGGCTGGAGCTGCTGCTTGGCTTCTGGGAGACTCATCTGCGCGGCGTCATTTCACCAATAGAGGAGCCGCCGGCGCTCGTGTTCGTCCAGGGCGGAGGAGGCTGGCGCGCCTGTGAGGATTGGCCAGTTTCACGTCTCACCTGGAGGGTGGTCCGGCCGAGCATCGGTGGCGGACTCTCCGAGACAGCGGAACCCGGCGTCGTCGAGTACGAGCCGAGCCCACTAGTGGGAGCGACCGCTGGACAATGGGATGCGCTCGGCACTGGCATGGGCTATCCGCTCGACCAGGGTTTTGATGACCAATCGTCCCTTTGCTATGAGATGCAGTTTGATGAGGTGTGGGACCTGTGTGGGTCGCCTGTAGCAGTGCTCGAGGTAGATCCCCTTGACTTGCGTGGTCCGCTCACGGTTGTGGCGAGGTTGGTCGACGTAGCATCGGACGGACGGGCGGAGCTGATTACCAGTGGCTGGGCCCAGACGAGGGGAGGTCAGGCTACAGTCCGTCTGCGTACAACTGCGTGGAGGGTCCAGCCAGGACATCGGCTACGTCTGTCTATCAGCTGCGCGGACTTTCCTCGTATATGGCCGGCGGAAGTACGACGCGTACGCCTGAACCAGACCCACTCAGAGCTGCGGCTCCCGCTCGCTCGAGCGGGGATCGGGACGCCGGCAGACCCGAAGCGGGTGCAGACATCCGGCACCGGGGAGCGGTTTCCGTGGACGCGGGCGGCCTCACCTAAATGGAGGGTGCAGCGCGATCTGGCCAACGACGCGCTCTCAGTTACGCTCGGCGGCAACGAGACGCTTGCGCTACCGCAGGGCGGTTTGTTCACGCTGCGTCACTCCGCGACGGCTCGAGTCACGGCCAAGGAACCTGCGAGCGCCTCAGTGGAGGCGAGTGCGGAAATCGAGGTTCGAAGAGACGACGGAGAGCGGGTCGCCGTGCGCGCGCGCAGCACCGCATGGAGCGATCGTGACGTGTTCTGGGCTTCGGTCTCGGTGAACGGGTGCCGCTTGTTCGAGCGTACGTGGAGAAGCCTTCCATGAACGGGTGGTACAGCGGTCCGGGGGTCCGTGCGAGAGGCTGAGCGTCGAGCGGCTTTCGGGCTCGACGTGCTCGTGCGGCACCGCACCAAGTCGCCGGTTCTGACCGCTCTGCTGTGGGGCAGCCCAGCAAGCAGATTCTGCGCTCTAAACAGACGCCGCTCGCCGAGACGCCGCGCACGCAGTCATGATCGGCCCGGAGCCTGCGGAAGATCGCCCCTAGATGATGGTGGGAGGTTACGGGAGCTCCCGCGGTTCGCAACTATGAGGGCGGACGCGGCTTTTTGAGGGGTAGGGGCGCGCCTGGTGCCCCTAACGAAACGTTAACGTTCGCGCCTTGACACGGTGCGGCGCTGTCCGGACATAATTACGACTGCCCCTACGTACACATCGATAGAGGAGAGCGATGGGACCTGATAAAGGCGAAACCTGCCTCGCGAAGGATCTCTTCGGCCAACCGATGCGCCGTCGCGAGTTGCTTCGCGGGATGGCAGTCGGTGGAGTATCTCTTGCTACCTTTGGCATCGCTGGCTGCGGCGGCTCGAGCGGCCCGAGCGCCTCCAGTAAGGCAGTTGGTAGTAAGGGACTGAAAAAGGCCGTTGGCTTTAGCCAGCCCGATACGAGCGCGTCAATCTGGCAGCCCCTCATGGTGGGAGCGCGAAGCGCAGCGTCCAAGCGCGGGTACCAGCTTCTTGAAAGCCACGCCAACTCTCAGCTCTCTGCCCAGGTGGCGGAGATCGAGACCTGGATCGCCGAAGGCGTCGCGGGGATTATCGTTCTTCCCCTAGACAACACCGCGATGCAACCACTTATCGCTAAGGCGCATCAGCGAGGCATCAAGTTCCTCGACTATTCAGACAATGCGTTACCCAATGTCGACGGATGGGTGATCTTTGACAACCTGCAGGGAGCAAAGCTGGTTGGCACATATGCGGGCCATTGGGTCAACAAGACTCTCGGGGGGAAAGCCCAGGTCGGATTGCTAACCCACCAGATTCAGCTGACCGGCCGCCAACGGATCGAGGGTGCAGTGAAGGCTCTCCAGGCAGTCGCTCCCGGCGCTAAAGTTGTGGCGCAGCACGAGGGAGTCCTGTCACCACAAACGTTTCCCGCGGCGCAATCAATGCTTGAGGCGCACCCCAACATAAACGTCTTCATCTGCATCGCTGACGAAGGGTGCGATGGCGTCCTGCACGCATTCTTGGATCGGCACCCAAGCGCAAAGCAACAAGCCGATATGTTCATTTGCGGCTTTGACGGATCGGCCCCTGTGATCAAGGAGATTTTGGCTGATACGCCGATTCGGGCCACTGGTGCGCTCGACGCAGTTGCAATTGGGGAAGCATCGGTCAATGCCACTATCAACGCTGTTGAGGGCAAGGGGCCAACGCATGTCAACTTCCCGTACGTTCTCGTGGACTATCAGACACAGGCTCTTGGCCGGAAGCTTCTAAAGGAACTTTCGTAGCACCTGAGGCGGGACGCCCCCATCTCCAAATGCGCCCAAAACCTCATCTGAGCACAATTGGAGGCTTTGCCAAGTCACGAGTCGGACCAGGCGGGCGACAGGATAGGATTCACCGTCTTGCTACTGCTCAGGGCGGCGGACTTTTTGTAGCACTGATTGCGCTTGGCGCCTATTTTACCATTGCGAGCGCCAGCTTTCTAACGCAATCGAACATCCTTGTGATCCTCCTGCAGGTGTCGGTTTTAGGCATCGTCGCCGTCCCGGGTGCCATGCTGGTCGTGTCAGGCATGCTCGATCTGTCTGTGGGATCAGTTGCGGGATTGGCTGCAGCGTGCTTTGGAGAGTTCAGCAAAGTGATGGGTGCACCTCTGTGGCTCTCTATTGTCGGTGCCCTCGGTGTTGGCGCCGGCTGGGGCCTAATGAACGGGATCCTCATCGCCTACTGGCGGTTCTCGCCGGTGATCGTGACTTTGGGCGGATTCGCGGGGGCAGCCGGAGTTGCCCAAACTATCACGTCCGATGTCTCACGCTATGGGTTTGGGCCAGCCTTCGCGGTACTCGGGAATGGCCAGGTGGCAGGGGTTCCGGTACCTGTAATAATCTTCGCGGCTGTCTTTCTGATTGGCGTCTATGTGTGGTATCAGACGCCAGCTGGGCGCCACCTGACGGCGATCGGGGCGAACCGGGACGCTGCGGAAGCTGTAGGGGTGGCAGCGAGGCGGCTTCCGTGCATTCTCTACGTTTTATCTGGCGTCGCAGCTGCATCGGGGGGATTGATAATTACGTCTCAGCTTGACAGCGCCACGGTCCAGATCGGCGCTGGCCTCGAGCTGCAGGTTTTGACGGCGATCTTGCTTGGAGGTGTACCGTTTACGGGCGGCCGTGGATCCCTTTGGGGGGTTCTGGCGGGTATCCTCTTTATAGGGGTTCTATACAATGGGTTAACGCTGATCAACGTGGGACCGTATGTTGCGGACCTTGCGGTGGGAGCGGCGCTAATTGTTGCGGCAGGGCTTGACGTCGTGTACCGTCGGATCGAGCGCCTGCCAATGGCGGTTGTTGAGGCAGAGACCGGGCAGCCTAAGGGTTTCGCGAAAGGAGTGGAGGACCCAAGCAAGGGAGTATCGCCCTCGACCTCAAGGTCGGCGCGATGATGGCGGCGCGGCCTGAGTTGAGGTGCCGCGGGGGCGCTTTGATGACGAGGATCATTGGGGCACGAGCGTGACGGCGACAGAGGCAAGGCCGCCGGTGTTGGCCGTGCGAGGTGTGAGCAAGCGGTACGGCCCGGTGACGGCCTTGCATGAGGTGTCTTTGGAAATACGCGCCGGCGAGGTGCTGGCCCTCATCGGAGACAATGGGGCGGGCAAGAGCACGCTCGTTTCGATCATTTCTGGAGTGACTGCGCCTGACACGGGGGAGGTGCTGGTCGCGGGCAGGCGACTGCCGGCGCGCAACCCTAAGGCGGCGCGCGAGGCAGGCGTGGAGACCGTCTTTCAAAACCTGGCTCTGGTGCCAACTTTGAGCATTGTGGATAACATTTATCTTGGGCGTGAGCTGTGCCGGGGCCAGGGCGTGGCACGACTGGCGCGGAATCTCGACAAACGACGCATGCGACGAGAGGTAGCTGCGACGTTTGCGCGACTGGGGCTTGACCTGCCAAGCCCTACCGCAAAGGCGGGAGCGTTGTCGGGGGGGCAGCGCCAGGCAGTCGCAATTGCCCGAGCCGTTCTGTGGCAAAATAAGGTGGTTGTGCTGGACGAGCCCGTGGCGGCCTTGGGCGTGAAGCAGACCGAGGCGGTTCTGGCGCTAATCGAACGGCTACCTGAGCATGGGGTGGCAACGCTGTTCGTGACTCATAATATGGAGGAAGTCATACGCGTGGCCCATCGTGTCGCGGTTTTCCGTTTGGGGAGAAAAATCGCGGATTTGGATCTTCGTGAGAAGAGTGTGTCGGCGATGCAGCTCGTCGGCCTGATCACTGGCAGCATGACTGAAGCGGACCTATGACTTTGGGCGCGGGCTCATGCGGGCGGGGCGAAGGGGTTGGGTGCCAAGCGCCAGTGGGCATCGTGACGGGTGGGCTGAGTGGCATTGGGGCTGCGGCCGCCGTCGAGTTTGCCCGGCTGGGAGCAAGGATGGTCCTAGTAGGGCACGAGACGGGACGCGACGCTAACGTCGTTGGGCGGGTGCGGGAATATGGCGGAGAGGCTCTGATTGAGACCGCGGACGTGCGCGACGCCGTCGCGCAGGAGGCGGTCGCCCGGCGCGCGCTGGCTGAGTGGGGGCGGATCGACTTTCTATTGGCGAACGCGGGAATAAGCGAGCAGGGTCGAGTAGCTGAGGGTGACCCAGCGCGGTGGCGCGCTGTTGTCGAGACAAACCTTTTGGGTGCGATGTATTCGTGTCGAGCCGTGCTGCCGACGATGCTAGTCCAGCAATGGGGGCACATTTTCATCACGTCGTCTGTGTCCGGGCGGGAGGCATATGCGGGCGAGGCCGTATATAGCGCTACCAAGAGCGGGCTGATCGGATTCGGCCACGCTCTGCGCCTGGAACTGTTGAACACGGGCGTCCGCGTAACGATTATTGAACCCGGACTTGTCGACACGCCTTTGATACGTGATAACCCGACGGTGCGGCCTCTGCTTGAGGCAGGCGAGCCATTGTCGCCCTTGGATGTTGCGAGGGCGATCGTATACGCTTTTCAGCAGCCGGCGCACGTCGCGCTGAGCGAAATCGTTATCCGGCCGCGTGATCAGCGGTTACCGGAGCTCTAAGCAGGCAGGTTGAATTTGAGGATCGTTGGCTATACCGACCCGTTATGCGTGGCCCCCGGGCAGCGCCTGCACGTAATGGTGAGCACCAGGGAGCCGAGATTTGCCGCCTCAGTGAAGAGACTGGCCGGTGGGGGCGGGCCGACCACGGTGGAGAGCGAGATCGAGGGCATCTACGAGGGCTGCGAGCAGGAGGTGAAGCTCGGATCGTACGTTGTGATGGACGAGGCTCCACCGGTTGAGCCAGGCGCGGGATTTGCGGTAGAGGCATGGATATATCCAACCGCGCCTCGGATAGGTCGCCCGCAGGCTATAGCTGGGCGCTACGACGGTGTGCGGGGATACGCCCTCGGCATAGATGAGGCCGGGAGAGCGGCGCTTTGGCTTGACGGGCACGTTGTGGCTGCCCCGATGCCGCTGATGAGGCGAGAGTGGTACCACGTTCGGGGGCTGTATGATGAGCGTAATGGGCGGGCGCGTGTGGTTGTGAGGCCGCGTGTGGAGTGGCCTGGCGCCGCCGAGCCGCAGGAGGGGGAAGGGACAGTAGGAGGCTGGAGTGTCGCGGACGCGCCGTTTTGCCTGGCGGCGTGGTGCGATCCGGCTGGAGCCCACTACAACGGCAAGATTGAGGCGCCACGGGTACTCGATCGCGCTGGGGCGCTTGTGGCGGGCTGGGACCTTGGGGGCGACTTTGCGTCTGAGCTAGTTGTCGACGTTTCGGGCGGGCGACGCCACGGCCGCTGTGTCAACCTCCCGATGCGAGCTGTGACCGGTTATTCCTGGCGAGGAGCTTGTACGGATCCTACACTGTCGCGAGAAGAATACGCCGCAATCTGGTTTCACGACGACGACCTGGAAGATGCTGGTTGGACGCCTGCGTTTGAACTTCGTGTGCCCGTCAGCTGGGCGACCGGTGTCTACGCGGTTCGCATCGAAGCTGGCGATGAGGCCGACGAGATCCCGTTCTTTGTCCGTCCGCGCCGTGGACGCGCGGAGGCCAGGATCGCCGTCCTGATGCCAACGTTCAGCTATCTCGCATACGGAAATGAGCACAGTTCTTGGGCACACCCGATTCCCGCGACGCCGCGGCTCGAGCAAATACTTGCCTCGGTTGGCGAGCGTGATCGGTATGCATTTGAGCGTCGTCTGAAGTCGCTCTACGAGATGCACACGGATGGAAGTGGGGTCGCCTACTGTTCGCGACTGCGCCCGATCGTAAACATGCGGGCGGACTACAAGATGCCACTTTTGGTCGGCGGGCCGCATCAGTTCTCTGCAGACATGCAGCTGCTTCGGTGGCTGGATCGTTTGGGAACTTGTTACGATGTGATTACGGACGAGGACCTTCACTATGAAGGCGAGGGCCTTCTCAGCGACTACCGCGTGCTCGTAACGGGGTCCCATCCTGAGTACTGGTCTGCGGCAATGCTCGACGGACTAGAGGCGTGGCTGGATGACGGGGGCCGCTTGATGTACCTTGGCGGCAACGGCTTCTATTGGGTAACGTCTGTTTTCCCGGACCGACCGCACGTCATCGAGGTACGCCGCGGCCACGCGGGCACTGGTGTATGGCGATCGGAGCCGGGCGAGGTGCACCACGCCTCAACCGGTGAACAAGGTGGACTGTGGCGGTTCCGTGGTCGCGCACCGCAACGAATTGCAGGGGTCGGCATGACCGCGCAGGGATTCGACCAGTCGATGCCGTACCGGATCGCCAGCCGCGCCCGCAGTGAGCGTGCCGCATGGATTTTTGAGGGTGTTGGCGGCGAGGAGATCGGGGCACATGGCGCGGTTCTGGGGGGAGCAGCCGGCTTTGAGATCGATCGGGCAGACAGCGACCTAGGAACGCCACCGAATGCGCTCACTGTGGCAACTGCAAGGGGATTTAGTGATGCCTATCAGGCGACATCAGAAGATATCCTGACCTCCGATTCGCGGCAGGGAGGCACCGTGAGTCCGCTCGTTCGCGCTGACATGGTTTTCTTTGAGCGTGCAAGAGGCGGCGCGGTCTTCTCAACTGGTTCGATCGCGTGGTGTGGGGCGCTCCTAGACAATGACTGTCAGAACGATATCTCGAAAATCACTGAAAATGTGCTGCGGCGGTTTGCGAGAGACGGCCCTGTCGTCTGAATGTCGGGTTTGGTTGAAAACGGCGGGGCGAGCTGGCTTCAGGTGGCGTCGGTGAAGGACCCTAGGTTTCTGGAGGCTTGGAAGCTAGTGACCTGAGTCTTTAAATCCGTTGATGGTTTGTGGTAGTCTTCTTGAATGACTTCACGCGGACCGAAGCCGGTTGAACTCAATTTGAAAAAGGGGGAGCGCGCGCAGCTCGAGAGCTGGACGCGGCGGGGGAAGACGGCGCAGGCGCTGGCGCTGCGCAGCCGGATCGTGCTGCTGTGCGCGGCGGGGCAGAACAACACGCAGGTGGCCAGCAGACTGGGGGTGTCCGTGCCGACGGTGCGTAAGTGGCGGGGCCGGTTTGCCTGCGAGCGGTTGGAGGGGCTGTTGGATGAGCCGCGGCCGGGCAAGCCGCGCACGGTGTCCGATGAGCGGGTGGAGGAGATCATCATCAAGGCGCTGGAGTCCGCGCCGCCGGACGGGGGCACGCACTGGTCGACCCGGCAGATGGCTCAGGTGGCGGGGGTGTCGCAGTCGACGGTTTCGCGGGTGTGGCGGGCGTTCGGTCTGCAGCCTCATCGGGTGGAGCATTGGAAGCTCTCCAAGGACCCGTTGTTCGTGGAGAAGGTCCGCGACATCGTCGGGCTGTACCTAGATCCGCCTGAGCGGGCGCTGGTTCTGTGCGTGGATGAGAAGTCCCAGATCCAGGCACTCGATCGTTCCGCGCCGATCCTGCCGCTGTTGCCCGGCACCCCGGAGCGGCGCAGCCACGACTACAAGCGCAATGGCACCTCGAGCCTGTTCGCCGCCCTGGATGCCGCCAGCGGCAAGGTGATCGGCAGCCTGCATTCCCGCCACCGCGCGATCGAGTTCAAGAAGTTCCTACAGGCGATCGATCGCGAGGTGCCCGCCGAGTTGGAGGTGCACCTGATCCTCGACAACTACTCAACCCACAAGACGCCGGCGATCCGCCGCTGGCTGACGGCCCACCCCCGGTTTCACCTGCACTTCACCCCGACCGGCGCGTCGTGGCTGAACCTCGTCGAACGGTGGTTCGCCGAGCTCACCGCCCGCAAGCTGCGCCGCGGGGTGCACCGCTCGGTGCGCGAACTCAACAAGGACATCCGCTCCTGGATCGAACAGTGGAACGAGAACCCCAAGCCCTACGTGTGGACCAAGACCGCCGATCAGATCCTCGAAGCGCTCGCCGCCTACTGCCAACGAATCAGTGACTCAGGACACTAGGAGGGGATAGTCCGCGTCATGGCAGTCTTGAGAAAGATTTGGGAGGGGAGCGCTTCGCGGTGGGCTTGGCGGGTCAGGGCGGTTGTTGTTCTAGTGCTCCTTGTGCAGCGTTTGACGTGTCGCGGACCTCGCGTGGGGCTTTGGTAGTCGGGCGGGCTGTGGGGCCGCTCGTGGTACTGGTCGATCGGCTTCTTGGTTTGCTTGAGAGTCTGGAACTCGTGGCGCCAGACACGGCGCTCCTTCAGGTAGCGGAACCGTGACTCGATGAGCGCCCGGCTTTAGATTACTTCCCGCGGAAGAACGGGTCTCCCGGCATCGATGTGGTGTCGGTTGGAGCTGGTTTGAGCATCTGAGCAGGGGTTTCCTGGTCTGAGGAGGTCCTCGCAAGTTGCGTGCTGGCTGGCGACGCGCCGCCGCCCGCCGTTGCAGGCTGCTGGCTGCTCAAGGTCAACGGCTTACAAGGAAGGGCAGCGTGCGCGTCACTGCGGCATTTTTCAGGCTTCTGCGCCTCCCCGGCGTCTGGATTCGTAAGGTTCGGTTTGGGCCCGACAGGGTGATCGTGGAGGTGGCGCTGCGACGGCGCCGACTGGTCTGCCCGGAGTGCGGGTATTCGTGCCGGGGGCGGGAGGACATGAGGCCCGAGAACTCGGTGTGGCGGCATTTGGACCTCGGGACATGGAGGCTGGAGATCCACTGTCGACGCCGCAGGTTGTGGTGCCCACAGCAGGGGGCACGGACCGAGGGCGTCCCGTTCGCGCGGTCGCGTTTGGAGTTCACGCGCGACTTCGAGTGCTTGGTCGCGTGGCTTGCGACGCGGACCGACAGGACGACGATCAAGCGGATGCTGCGGATCGATTGGGAGACGGTCGGGCGGATCATCAAGCGCGTCTGCGATGACGAGCTCGATTCCGACCGCCTGGAGGGCCTCTTCGACATCGGCGTGGACGAGGTCAGCTGGAAGCGCCAGCACAACTACCTCACCCTGGTCGCCGACCACCGGCGCGGGAAGATCGTGTGGGGCACCGACGGCGCTGGCGAGAAGGCCGCCGACCGGTTCTTCGCCGAGCTTGACCCTGAGACCGGTTTACCAGCGGCCGATCCCGATGCGCAGACGCTCGTCGGCCGCCGCGCCGCGAGGCTCGAGGCGATCTCGCTGGACATGGGCCACGGCTACGCAGCTTCGGCTCGCAAGCACGCGCCGCAGGCGGTGATCTGCATCGATCCGTATCACGTGGTGCAGGCCGCCAACCAGGCGCTGGACGAGGTTCGCCGCGCCTAACTGGAACGAGCTGCCGGCGACAAGCAAGCCGCCAAGCGCTTCAAAGACTCCCGCTGGTGCCTGCTCAAGAACCCCGAGAAGCTCACCGACCAACAGGCCGTCACGCTCGCCCGGATCCGAGCGGCTGGCGGCGAGGTCTGGCGCGCCTACGAACTCAAAGAAGCCGCCCGCGGCATCTTCGCCCCGGGCGTTGACGTCGAGGACGTGGAGATCCTGATCGATCGGCTCCTCTCCCGTCTCGCTCGCTGCCGCCTTGACCCGTTCGCCCGCTTCGACAAGACGCTGCGCCGTCACCGCGACGGGATCCTCGCCGCGATCCGCTTGGGCATCAACCAAGGCCGCACCGAGGCACTCAACAACAAGGTCCGGCTCATCACCCGCCGCGCCTACGGGTTCCACAGCGCGCACGCAGCGCTCGCGCTCGTACTACTCACCCGCGGACCGATCACCCTTCGCCTCCCACATGAACTACACGCGGTCAAGATCCGCTGACACTGACCACACCCATGCCGAGAGAGCCGGAAAAACCTTGAGGGGCGAAACGGTCGCGGAATGGTTTCGCGCGGCCGTTTGCGTGGTGAGTGGGTTTGTTCTGATCGGGTGAGCGATGAAAGTGTCTCACCGGGCCCGGACGGCGAGGGTGTCGAGGTTGTAGGTCAGGATCCCCCATTCAGTCCAGATCTCCCGACCCTGATCGCCTTTCAGGCGGGATCCCGTCCAGGCCGTAGAGCCGCTTGAGATGGCTGATCCGGCCTTCCTCGCCGGTCCGGTCATCGGGGTCGAACAGTGACACGAGCCGATCCAAGGATCGGCTCGCCCGCAACACGCTGCTTGATCTGCCGGGCGACCTTCTCGCACCGATCTGCGCACTCCTCCAGCGCCGCTGCGGCCTTCAACTTCGTCTTCGCTGCACGCCCGCGCGCCTTGCGCCTGGCGACCGCTGCGAGCCGCCGCGCTCGTGGCAGCCCTACCCTGCAGGAACCAACAATCCACCAGCTCTCACAGGAGGTGGACCGATGAACGGGGTCCGGTCAGGCGCCGATTCCCCATGACGGATCGCCCCCGAGCGCCGCAGACGGGATTACAACGCATCAACTCAACAAGCCAGCAGGCCTCGAAATCAAGCCTGAGCCGTCGCTGCACTCCTGCAACGGCCACCAGCTCGGACCGCTGCTCACTAGGACCGCGATAGACAGTGCTCCTCGACGGACAACACACGCTGGTCTCTCCGACAAGATCGGTTGATCTTGCTCACCCACCTCAATCAACAGGAAACCTACAAACCCAGTCTCCGGCTCACTATGCGCCTCAACTCCGATCGGGGTCCGGATAACCTTCACCCAGAAACTGCCAACGCCCTACCGGGGAGTGGACCACTGCGGTGGCCAGCAACGGGCAGCTCTCACTCGGGGTAGACCGATGAACGGGGTCCCGCGAACCCGAGGGGCCGAAGTGGCCGAGGACATCAAGCGCGGAGCGGGCAGCCTGATCTTGCTTCCGTCGACTGCGGTCGACAAGCCGGCCGAGAGCGCGCCTTTACCGACGCCGTCCCGGAGCTCAAACGACTTGGGGTCGAGCTCAGGAGGTGGCTGTCGATGGCGTCTTCACGCCTGGCCCGACACGCGCCACAAACCGACGGTTGCAAACGCTGCTCTGGACCGTCGAGGCAGCCCGGCGTGGCAGCAGATTCTCCAGACGCTCATGCTGAGGTGGCATCGCCTCGGCGATCATATGAGCCTTGGCCGCGCTCAGCGCACAGCAGCAGCTTGAACGTTCGCTCGCCGACCTGCTGCGGCGCGAGCGCGAGTTGCTCGAGGCGGGCTACGTACGCCGCTCCGACGGCGCCGAGCGGGTGCGGGAGGCGCTGCGCAGGCTGGGCGCGATCGGCTCCCCCGCCGGCGTGGTCGCCCGCGCCGCCAGCGAGCTTGGCGCGAGCGCCGACTTCGACCTGGTGCTGGTCAGCGGCATCGAGGGGGGACGGCTGTGCGCGCAGACGCTTTGGCTCTCGCCCGAGGACCCGGAGCTGACCGCGCGAGTGCTCGGCCGCCTGGGGGAGCTTGCGCCCACGCTGCGCTACCCGCTGATCGAGCAGGACGTCGCGGGGCGCCTGGAGCCGGCGCTGGTCGTGGTCTCGGCGGCGCGCGGACGCGCTCTGCCCGAGCTGGCGGAGGTGATCGGCTGGGGCTCGTACGTGGTTGCTCCGATCGCGCTCGAGGGTCGTGCGGTCGCGCTTGTGCATGCTGCCGCCCGCGCCCGGGAGGGCCCTGTGGATGAGGTCGATCGGGAGCTGGCCGCACGCTACTGCGCGGGGCTGTCACACGTGTTCGAGCGGGCTCTGCTGCGCGAGCAGCTCGAGCGCCAGCAGCGCGTGCTGCGCGCCGCCGCGGGCTGGATCGGCGCGCAGCTCGCCGCGCTTGAGCGACCCGCGCCCGCGCTCGGACAGCCGGCGTTCGGCGGCCGGCAGCTGCGGGAGCTGCTGACCGAGCGGGAGCTGCAGGTGATGCGCCTGATCGCCGAGGGTCACTCGAACCGCCAGATCGCCGCCGCGCTCGTGCTCGGCGAGGGCACGGTCAAGTACCACGTCAAGAACATCCTGCGCAAGCTGCGTGCGCGCAGTCGCAGCGAGGCGATCTCCCGCTTCGCGGCGCTCGCGGCGGAGGAGCGCGAGGCGTGAGCGAGGCGGGCGGCGAGCTTGAGGCGATCCGCGAGCAAATCGCCGCCGTCGAGGAGGAGCTGCAACGGCGTGAGCCGCAGGGACGCTGGGCACGCCAGGCGGGCGCGCTGCGCGCCGAGCTCGAGCGCATGCGCGAGCGCTACGAGCACCGGTTTGCGGCGCTCGCCGAAGTTGAGCGGGCGCTCGAGAGCCTGCGCACGATCACCTCGCCGGCCGCGATTCTCGCCCGTGCCCCCGCGGCCCTCTGCCAGCACTCGCGGCTTGAGCGAGCGGTACTCAGCCTGATCTCGGACGGGCTGCTGGTGGCGCAGGCGGCGCACTTCGCCGATGATGCCGCCGCGGCTGGCCCTGCCCTGGACGCCCTGCGCGATCAGCCGCCCCGGCTCGAGCACCCGTTGATCGAGGCCGAGCTGCTCCGTCGTCCGCGGGCCACGATCGTGGCGCCTCCCGGAGCGGGCGCGCGCGTGCATGGTCTCCTGGCGGAGGCGCTCGGCGGCGAGCGCTACGTGGCCGCGCCGCTTTTGGTGGGCGGTGAGCTGATCGGCGCGCTGCACGCCGGCCGCATCGGCGCGCCCGCGCTCGAGGTGCTCGACGGCGATGTGCTCTGGACGTTTGCGCGCGGGCTCGGCGAGCTGCACGAGACGGCGCTGCTGCGTCGGGCGCTGCGCCACCAGCGCGAGCAGCTGCGCAGCTTTGTCGAGTGGCTTGGGGCGCGCTCGCTCGAGCTCTCAGGCGCGCCTGCGGCGTTCACGCCCGAGCGCCCGCCGCCGCCCGATCCGCCGCGAGCGTCCGATCGGCTCGAAGCGGCGGGAGATCCCGATGACCGGCGCGTGTTCGAGGGTCTGCTCACGCGTCGCGAGCTTGAGATCTTGCGACTGCTGGCGCGCGGCCTGAGCAATGAGGCGATCGCCGCGGAGCTTGTGATCTCCGAGGCGACGGTCAAGTTCCACGTTGTCAACTTGCTGCGCAAGCTGCGCGTCGAGAGCCGTGCCGGGGCTGTTGCCCGCTACCACCGTTTGGTGAGGCGCGCCGGCGCAGGTGTGTGAGCGGCGCGGCGGGGGCGTGTTGTCCGCGGCGGATGTGCGCCCGCGCTAGCGCTCGCAGGGGAGGCGGTCAAGCAGCGCGAAGCGCCGCGCGGCCTCATGGCCGACGAGGCTAAGGCGCAGCGGCCTGCCGGCCTGCTCGATCGCGCGCCACAGGCTCGGTGCCTGCTCGCGTCGGGGAAGCAGCAGCATGCGCCGGTCGGACTGCAGGAGCAGCGCGGTCTCGACGCCCGCGAGCATCGCCCGCCGGAACGGCGAGACGGCGCGGATCGCCGCGGGGCTTTCGAGCCCGCCGAGCGCGCTCAGCAGCTCCGGCGCGCGCGCCCCGAGCAGCGCGAGCGGTTGCAGCTCCGCGCTGCGCTCGTGCAGGCGCAGGCCGCGCAGCTCGCCGAGCGCACCGAGCAGATGCGCTGCCACGCGCTCGCGCCGCTCAGGCTCGCAGATGCCCAGCAGGCCGTGGCCGTCGCGGCACCACCACCCGCCAGCGGCGAACGCCACGCCGCCGGGGAGCAGTGGCGCTCCGCTCAGCCGTCGCCCCAACTCGGCGATCAGCCGCTCGGGGGCGGACACGGCGAGCACCCCGAGGTCGCCGCGGTCGGCGAGACCAACGCCGCGCACGCAAGCGGCCAGCTCGCCGGCGGCCGACCCATAGTCGGCGGGCGGGCGCCCGCCCAACCGGACGGTCGGCAGCCCGGGGGACGCGAAGCGGTCCATGGCCGCAACATAGGCCGGAAATCGGCGCCGCGCCCCTCTCAAAAGGTTGGTTTGCCCCAATCGACCGAGTAAGACGGGAGAACAGCAGCAACTGCTAGACGCTGCTCACAATCCGTGTGGACAGGTGAACCTAGTCGGATGGGAGTCGACGATCGTGGCTTTCGCCGTATCGTGTAGGCGTTTGTGATGAGCCCGAGGCTCAGGCTTCCTCAAAGGAGGAGAGGTTCGAGATGGCGACCTACACACCGACGAGCACCTCGCGCTACGAGCGCATCATGCGCATGATCGCCGAGGATCGCTGTGTGCTGCTGGACGGCGGAATCGCCACTGAGGTTAGCGAGCTGACCGGCCAGCGGCCGGAGGTGGAGGAGCGCCTCTGGGGTCTGGCGGCCGTGATCGAAAGCCCGGCGCGGGTCAGGCAGGTGCACCGGCGCTACGTCGACGCCGGCTGCGACGTGATCACCACCGACACCTGGGGGCTGCCGACGGCGATCCGCGAGCAGCACCCGTTGCTGCTTGCGGGCGATCTGCACCCGGTGCACTGGATGGACGTCGCCCGCCAGGGCGTCCGCCTCGCCCGCCATGCGGCCGAGGAGGGCGGGCGAGCCGAGCAGGTGGCCGTCGCCTTCAGCGCCAACGGCGACGTCGACACCCCTGACGGCCATGAGACGATCCGGCTCCTGATCCGCGCCTTCGAGGACGAGCCGCCGGACCTGATCCTGGTCGAGACGCTCTCGCTTGTGCGCAGCTCGACGTACGCCACGGTCGAGCGCCTGCTCGCCAGCGGGCTGCCGGTGTGGCTCAGCTTCCGCCGCTGCCGCCACGGCGTCTGCGGGATCTACGGCGAGCACTGGGGCGGCCCGGAGGGCGACGCGTTCGGCCGCGCCGCGCGTCGCTTCGAGGAGATGGGCGTGGCCGCGCTCCTGATCAACTGCATCCCGCCCGATCACGTCGCCGGGATCATCTCGTGGCTGCGCGACTTCACCGACCTGCCGCTCGGTGTCTACCCGAACCTCGGCTACCTGTCGGTTGGCGGGTGGCGCTCGCAGGGGCCGACGGGCGCGCCCGAGTTCGCGCGCCTGGCACTCGCCTGGCGCGAGGAGGGAGCGCAGATCATCGGCGGCTGCTGCGGCGTCGGGCCCGAGCACATCGCGGCTGCGCGCGCGGCGCTGACCGGCACGAAGCCCGGCCATCGGCGCTATACGGAGCTGGCCGCGGACGGGTCGCCGCCGCCGGACGCGCCGCCGCCGCCGCGCTGGGCGGATGCGCGCGGCCGCTCGCTGTTCCCGCTCGAGTTTCCGGACATCCAAGTCGACGAAGGGGTGTTCGTCCCCACCCAGGGCAGCTTCCTGATCTGGAAGTACCTGTTCTCGGAGCGCATCGGCGCGCAGGAGCGCTGCCTCGATGTCGGCGCCGGCAGCGGGCTGCAGACCGTGCAGCTTGCGCTCAACGGCGCCACCCACGTACATGCGATCGACATCGACCGCGCCGCCGTCGCCAACACCCTGGCCAACGCCTTTCGCAATGGCGTCGCCGACCGCGTCAGCGCCGAGGCGGTCGACTTGTTTCCCTGGGTGCCCGAGGAGCGCTACGACGTGATCGTCGCAAGCCTCTACCAGACGCCGGTCGACCCGTTCGAGCAGGTTGCCACCCACCGGCCGCTCGACTACTGGGGGCGCAACCTGCTCGATCACCTGATCGGGCTCCTGCCCGAGGCGCTTGCTGAGGATGGAGTTGCCTACCTGCTGCAGCTGTCGATCATCGGCCAGCAACGGACCGCGCAGCTGCTCGACGAGCGAGGCTTTCGCTCCCGTGTGGTCGACTTCGCGTTCTTTGAGTTCAGCGAGCTGTTCGAGGAGCGCCTCGAGCAGATCAGGCGAGTCGAGCAGCTGTCGGACGCCTATCACCTGAACCTGGGCGGCCGCAACGTGATGGTCGCCTATCTGGTGGAGGCGAGACGCAAGGACGGAGCTGGGGCGCCGTCGGGACGGGTGTGAAGGTCATGCTGGGTGCGAGGCGATGGGATCCGCTCTGCGTGCCGGACGGACGTGAGCCCGCGCCGAGTGACCCGGGAACCAGCCACAAGGAGCGATGCGCATGAACGACAATGAGTTTTTGTTTACTTCGGAGTCTGTGACGGAGGGGCATCCGGATAAGGTTGCGGATCAGATTTCTGATGGGGTGTTGGATGCGGTGTTGCGGGATGATCCGGGGGGGAGGGTGGCGTGT
>Ga0209061_1003253_pt1 | contig 18086 bp, 14 predicted proteins | sample Coa_R1_10_FD_187157 | JGI IMG/M metagenome (GOLD analysis project Ga0209061, IMG submission 187157) | Surface soil microbial communities from Centralia Pennsylvania, which are recovering from an underground coalmine fire - Coalmine... | ecosystem: Environmental > Terrestrial > Soil >...
GCTGCGGATTGACAGAACTGCTGTAGCGAGCCTTGCGCGGCGAATTTCATTACCAAATAGGAGCGCCCATCATCGGTCACGCCGGCGCGCAGAACGGGCAAAATGTTTGGGTGATCGAGCGCGGCTATCGTGCTGACTTCGCGGGCGAACATCTCGGCCGACTCGCCGTCGAGTACACGCTCAAGCGACATCACTTTGATCGCCACGCGCCGGTTAAGTGGCTCTATCTGTTCTGCCTCGTAGACATCACCAAAGGCGCCGGAACCAATCCAGCGAATCACCCGGCAGTCGCCGAGCATGGCTCCTTCAAGCAAATATTTGCAAAACTGACAGGCAACTGGCTTCTCTCCATCGTCTCCCCCTGACGGAGCGCGCACGCCTCGATTTTCATGTGCTTTCTTAGGATTTAAGCAACGTGACATAACGTTCATACGAAAACTGGCATTTTTCGGCTTTTCTGAGCAACAGCATTTTACACAATTATTTCAGAAAGAAAAAACGGGCCGGGTCCTGATTACGCTCGTATAAGTGGAATATGCCTCTGCAAGCATAGCACAAAATTCCCAGCAGAAATGTGAGATGGTTCACAAAAGTCCCTCCCATCCGTCCCTATGCCCGGAGCGGGCTATTTCTAACAAACCAGGAGCTTGCCTTACCTTTCTTCTGGAATGGGGCGACCCTGGCGAATGGCCTGGGCCGCACGCAGATCTCTGCGCGCCTCAAGCTTGATGAGCGGAAATGGCCGGTGAAACTGCACATTGTATTGATTGGCCTTCTCTTCCGCGAGCGCTGCGCGCCGCTCGTAAGCATGGGCCAGCGTCTCGCGTTTCTCTTCTTCGGGGCGCTTGACCAGCAGCAGGAAGGCCAGCGCAAAATCCGGTTTGCCCATCTCCGCGTACATATTTGCCGAGTTTAAAGGATCTGCTCCCTGCGCGATTTGCTGCTGTGCTTGCTCTGTGAAGACTTTTTTGAGTCTGGGAGCATACAGCGCTTCAAATGTATCTGGCACAAGAATACTCCTTGCCTGTTTCTGTTGAGAGAAAGATGTCTGGTTTAAATAGTAGCACACGACTTATCTCCTGGCAAAATCCTCGTTGTCAAAACAAGCGGCCTGTTTTTCTGCTTTTTAATGGTCGTGTGAATTGAAGATTCTTGTATAAACATATTGACGAAAACACATTTTGGGTATATTGTGTACGCAAATGTATACGTTTTTCTTATTCTCTTGACGTTTGAGTTTAGCTAAGGCATAATAGCTCTCGGCAGAGAGTATGAAAAACTGTTCACCGGCAAAACAGCGAGAAACCAAAGATCATCGTGCCATGAATAACGAAACCGAACACGATAGCCATATATCATCTGTGGAAGACTTCCCGCGGGGTACCTATGAAGTCATCGTCGTGGGCGCGGGCCATGCTGGCTGTGAGGCGGCTCTGGCCTCGGCGCGCATGGGTCGCAAGACTTTGCTGCTGACGATGAATCTGGATAGTGTTGCTTTGATGCCCTGTAATCCTTCGATGGGTGGGCCCGCGAAGGGGCATCTGATCAAGGAGATTGATGCTCTGGGCGGGGAGGCTGGGCGCAATACCGACCGCACGTTTATCCAGATCCGCCTGCTGAATACCAGCAAAGGACCCGCCGTCCAGGCGCTGCGTGCTCAGTGTGATAAGCAAGCCTATCGTCTGGCTATGAAGTTTGCACTGGAGAGTCAACCCAATCTGGAACTCAAACAGGCGACGATTACCGGCTTGCTCAGTCAGCCCGGACCTGATGGTCGCCCGCAGGTGGTGGGGGTTCTGACAAATAACGGCTGGCGCTACGAGGCAAAGGCGATTGTAATGACTACGGGGACATTTCTGAACGGCCGCCTGGTGGTTGGCGATAAGACGCAGCCAGGTGGCCGTGCAGGCGAGGGACCTGCACTGGGCGTCACCAGTTCGCTGGGTGAGCTTGGCCTGCGGACACGGCGCTTTAAAACCGGTACCCCTCCGCGCATCGATGCTCGTACTATTGATTTTAACCTGACCGAGCCGCAGCCAGGCAGCCGCGTGCCGCTCTTCTTTTCCGCCGACCGTTCGGCACGCGAGGATGTACAACTGCCGGGCTCACGCCCCAATCCACTCTATCCAGTGACAGATGAGGATCTACACGGCTGGCGCCCTCAGTTGCCCTGCTATCTGGTCCATACCAACGCGCAGACACACCAGGTTATTCGCAATAATTTGCATCGCTCGCCGCTTTATACCGGCGTGATTGAGGGAATTGGCCCGCGCTACTGCCCGTCCATTGAGGATAAGGTTGTGCGTTTCGCTGAGAAGCCGCGCCACCAGATCTTTCTTGAACCCGAAGGCTGGCGCACAGGTGAGGTATATGTGCAGGGCATGAACACCAGCTTGCCAGAGGATGTACAACTGGCAATGCTGCGGAGTATTCCCGCGCTGGCCCATGTTGAGATGACGCGCGTTGGCTACGCGGTGGAATATGATTATGTCCCATCGGACCAACTCTTTGCCAGCATGCAGACCAGGGCGGTAGCCGGGCTGTTCCTGGCTGGCCAGATCAACGGGACTTCCGGCTACGAAGAGGCCGCTGCCCAGGGCATCATGGCTGGCATCAATGCCGCGTTGTATGTGCGCGGCGAGGAACCCTTTGTGCTTGGCCGTCACGAAGCCTATATTGGAGTGCTGATCGATGACCTGGTGACACGCTCGCTGAGCGAGCCGTATCGCCTGCACACTTCGCAGGCTGAGTATCGCCTGCTCTTGCGGGCCGATAGCGCGGATTTGCGCCTCAGCGACTACGCGTACAAGTATGGTCTGATCGATGAGGCCCGTTATGCCGAGGTAGTGCGCAAGCGCGAGCGTATTCAGCAGGCGCTCACCGGTCTTGATACGGTTTTCTTCACCTCTTCGCGCACGCTTGAGGCGCGTGCCCAGGACCTGGGTATGGCTCCGCTTGGGCAGAGGCTTTCAGCGCGTGAACTCCTGCGCCGGCCTGGCGTGTGCTATCAGCAGATTGTGCAGCTTGCGCAGTGCAGCACTCCTTTGACCGGCGTATCCGACGACGAAAAGAATGCCGGGCGGGAGTCCGCGATAGTCTCTCCAGCTCTCTCCCCCTTGCCCGCTGAGGTGGCCGAGGAGGTTGAATTGCAAGTCAAGTACGAAAATTACGTGAAGAAACAAGAACAACTGGTCCATCGTACCAGACGCCTGGAAGAGCTGCGTATTCCGGAGACGCTCGACTACGCCACGATTCCACATCTGCGTACTCAGGCTCGTCAGAAGCTTGCTTATCTACGCCCGCGTACTATCGGCCAGGCTTCTCGCGTGGAAGGTGTCTCGCCCGCAGACCTGGCGATTCTGATGGTTTATCTGGAAAAGATACGCCAGGGTGCCAGGTCGCCCGTTTGACATCTCGTAGAGAGGCATTGTACTTTGGGGACTCAAGTAGTGCGGCCTCTGAAGCCAGACGTACCCGGCAAAGACGTTTTCCCCCCTGCGTAGGAGCCGGTTTCGATGAAGCAGTGTGTTTAGACAAATAGATGAAAGCAAGAGTTTATGAGGGGAAAGAACGTGTACATTCTTGTCGTTGACGATGATCCGTTTGCGAACGATCTGATTCAGTTCGTCTTGAGCAAGGAAGGGTACGAGGTGGAGACCACCGATAACCCGCGCGGCGCTATGCAGATGATCCAGAGGCGTGAGCCTGATTTGCTTCTCCTCGATGTGATGATGCCCTATATCAACGGGTTTGAGTTTTCGGAAAAGTTGCGGGCCGAGGGCTACGAGACTCCTCTTATTTTTATGACTGCCCAGGATGCTATAGAGTCGAAGTTGCATGGTTTTAAGATTGGGGCCGATGATTATATTTGTAAGCCCTATAATCATCAAGAACTGGTTGCTCGCGTTCAGGCCGTTCTGCGCAGGATTAAAAAGCAGGGCGTTCCAGGCACTCATAGCCTGCGTTGCGGTCAGGTTGAACTCTTTCCGGCTGATCTGAAAGTGGTTATTGCTGGTACTACGACGATCATGCTTACTCATACGGAAATGCAGGTGTTGCAGATCCTGATGGCTTCGGCAGGCCAGGCGGTTGATCGCAACCAGTTGCTGTCGGCGGTCTGGAATGAAGAAAGCAACAGTAGCAATATTGTGGATGTCTACATTGGCCGCTTGCGCAAGAAGCTAGGTGACGATTATATTGTTTCTGTTCGTGGCATTGGCTATAAATTCGTGGGAAAGTAGGGAGGCATTGTGCGTAAGGATGTTGAGCGATTATCACAGGCAGTGCAGGCGGGGGCCGACGACCTTCCAGAAGGCGAACAGCTAGTTCCCCAGGATCAGGCGAATGGGTCTGCGCTGCGCAAACGCGGCCGGTATTCGCGGCCTATGACTGATACTACCCAGAACGAGTCCAGCGAGGGGCCAGCGTCCGAGCCTGATAAGGGCTACCTGGAGGATTATTTTCGCCTGACCTCATCATTATTGGTAGCAGTTGATGAGCAGTTCAAGGTATACGATCTCAATCCCTCGGCGGCAAAGGCGCTCGGTTTCGTTCCCCAGGAGGCGCGTTCTCTGCACTGTAAAGAGGTGTTGCTATGCCGCAATTTGAACGGAACTGTGCTCTGCGGCACCTCTAACTGTCCTCTTGTACGTGTGACACAGCATGCCGAGACCATTGCGGACGACGAGCTTTTCCTGGGCGCTCGCCCAGGATCTTCGACGGAATACGCGGTGGATGTCGGACCCGCATGTATCGCAGCACGGCCCGGCGCGGTTTTTGTCGCTCGCGATCTTACCGCATTAAAGGTGGCGAACCAGGTGCGCGCGAATTTTGTCTCGATGGTTTCGCACGAACTGCGCACGCCTCTCAATTCTGTCCATGGTTTCGTTGACCTGTTGATGCAGGGCCATATGGGTGATCTGAGTGAGGAGCAGCGCAAATATCTTGGCTATGCCCAGGAGGGTATCCAGCAGTTGATGACTATCGTCGAGGATATCCTTTTTATGACGCGCTCGGACTCCGGCCAGTTTGAGATGAAGCCGCAGAAGGTCAATTCGCGCGTCCTGACCAGGCAAGTGCTGAATAGCCTGAAATTGCAGGCGCTGAAGGCAGCAGTGATTCTAGATAAAGATATCGCTACGCCTACGCCCTCGCTCTATGCGGATCCGCAGCGCATGCAGCAGGTGCTTAACAACCTGGTAACGAATGCTATCAAATTTACTCCACCGCATGGGACGGTCACGATCCGCGTGCGTCCTCATCCTGAGCAAAAAGACATGGTACACTTCTCGGTAATTGATACCGGCGATGGTATTCCTCCCGAAGACCAGCCGCACATTTTCGAGCGCTTCTACCAGTCGAATCACGCCACGCAGTCCAAGATGGGCGGCTATGGCCTGGGCCTCTCGATTGCGCGCCTGATTGTAGAGCAACATGGCGGCGAGATCTCTTTTGAAAGCGTTCCGGGGAAAGGCACGACCTTCTTTTTTACCGCGCCTCTCTATACCGGCCAGGATGAGGTGCAGCGTTAGCTCTCCCATAGCCCGCTTTCAGTCCAGGCGTTATTTTTCGAGAGCTTATCGGCCTGGCGCGTTGGTTCGGGTAGACGATAGCCTCTCCCGCAGGCCAGCACGTATTTGATGCTGCGCTCCAGGCTGATTTTATGACCTGGCGAGATGATCATGGGCTTGACCTTTACGCGCGTGCGCAGAGCGGCTCCAATCGTCTCGTTATGATACAGCAATGGAGACCAGTCTCCCACTGCCTCTCCCACCGGCTCGTGTTTTCCCACCAGGATCGATTTGGCGCAGCCGATGGTAGGCGTGTCTATCCATAAACCCAGGTGCGAAGCAATTCCCAGGTGCCTCGGATGCGCGATGCCCTGCCCATCGGCCATAACCAGGTCCGGCTGCTGTTTGAGCTGTCGGAAAGCTCCCAGAACACATGGAAGCTCGCGGAACGAGAGTAGCCCGGGGACATATGCCATCCTCACCGGCTCCTCATAGATATGTTGTTCCAGGATCGTCAGATCGGGATATGTAAGCAGCACAACGGCCGCTCGCGCCCTGCCGCTTGTCTCGTTGATGGCCATGTCTACCCCGGCGATGTACCTCACTTCGCCCAACTGGTCCTCCAGCACAACGCGTTTAGCCAGTTCGCATTGAAGCGCTTTAGCCGCATCTATTTCCAGTGTCCATTCGTGCAATGCCATAGTTTGTTTCATCGCGCCTCCGCTACAAAAATCATACGTGGGCTTTTGTGCTCGTATTGCCCGAAATCATAGGTGCCATACACATTTTTGATACGAAATCCCGCCTGCTCCAGCAAAAGTTCGGCCTCGTTCCGCTCAAATAAATACAGGCTGGTCTGCGAAACCGTGCGCCGCACGACCTCGCCCTGCCGATGCACATCGTAAAAATGCGTCAGGTCCAGCAAATGATTCGTCGTCGAAGAGGCCGGGCTGAGAAAGTGGGTGACATACGAGCCGTCTTCTTGCTGCCAGGTTCCCTGGTGCAGCATCTGCCCGCTCAGATCCTCCATATAGCGAGCGTCTTCGTTGCTGATGTCCAGAATGAAGCCAGCGCCCGTGTTAAGATGGCGACGAATGGATGCCAGCGCCTGCTGTTGCCGCTCTCGCGTGGTAATATGTCCGAAGGAACCAAGCGCGATGATAGCCAGCGAATACGTCTCTGGTAGCTGGAGCGAGCACATATCTTGCTGGACAAGCTGACAGCGCCCGGCGAGTCCAGCCCGGACAAGTCCCTGCTTCGCCAGTTCCAGCATAGCTGCTGAAGTATCTACACCTGTGAGCAGATAGCCCTCGCGGGCGAGCGGCAAGAGCAGGCGCCCGCTGCCGCAGGCCAGTTCCAGGATTTTCCCGCCGCACAGTCCGGCGAAGTTGCGATACATGTCCAGGTCTTCATCAAAGGGCGTGTGCTCGATATCGTAAAATGGCGCAATTGAATCGTAGTCGCTCATCCCTGTTCCTTCTTCTCGTTGCTGCGTCCTCAGTATAGCTATCTCTCGTCCGAAATACAAGGGAGCGTACACTTCAGTTCTACCAACAATAGGTGGCGGGCGAAGGATCTGGCTTGCTTTGTAAAGTGGGCATGATATAATCTAACAGGTCACACTTTTGCTGTTGTGTACAAAGCTGAGGTAGAAATGTTTTTCATGTTCCTGATATTCATACTTGTAGGGCTGCTGGCGGCGCTCCTGCCTCTGGCCCTCCTCGTTTTCTGGATCTGGATGCTGGTTGATTGCGTCTCGAATAAAAATCTGCCCGATATCCAGCGCGTGATCTGGATTCTTTTAATAGTTACTACGAACATCATTGGCGCACTGATTTACTTCTTTGTGGGTCGTTTCCCCAAGACATATGCCACGCCGCCTTACTACCAGCCCCAAGTGTACCAGCAGCCGCTCTATGCACAGCCGCCCACGGCAGAGCGTTCCTACCAGGAGGGTTACCGCCCGCAAGAGGTCCCCCACCGGTATCAGAAGGTGCCTGCCCCGCCTGTTGAGCAGATAGGGCCTGAACAACAACAAGCCGAATACGAGCAGATCCAGATTTCCTACCCGGAGAGTTTCTAGCTCGAAAACAAGGTCTCTCTGTGTGTACTCTAAACAAGAGGGAGCAACAGGAGGTTCTCTATGCGCGCTTTAGTCTATGGAGCCGCAGGTCTGGTTTTTCAGCCTACCTATCCTCAGCCGAAGCCTGCGCATGGCGAGGCACTTATTCGCGTTTTGCTGGCCGGCATCTGTAACACAGATCTGGAAATTGTGCGTGGCTACATGGGTTTTCAAGGCGTCCTCGGCCATGAATTTGTGGGTGTGGTGGAGCACATTGACCGCCTCCCAGGCGCTTCTACGCCGCTTTCGCTGATCGGCAAACGAGTGGTTGGTGAGATCAACGCGGCTTGCCGGCTGAACGATTGTTGGTATTGCCGACAAGGCATGCATACACAATGCCCGCGACGCACAACGCTCGGCATCGTTGGGCGCGATGGAGCCTTTGCTGAGTATCTGACTTTGCCTGTCGAGAACTTACACGTGGTTCCTGATGAAGTGAGCAATGAAGAGGCGGTCTTTGTCGAACCGCTCGCGGCCAATCTTGAGATTATAGAGCAGATCCATCTCAGGCCGACGGAGAGCATCGTTATTCTTGGCGATGGCAAGATGGGCCAGCTCACCGCCCAGGTGCTCACACTCAGCGGGTGCGAGGTCATGATGGTGGGCAAGCACAGGGAAAAACTCGCCCTGGCCGAAAGACGCGGGATACGTACCTATCTGCTTGATGATCCGCAGCAATTTACCCTGGAGAACGGGCGGCGCGTCGATGTGGTTGTCGAATGCACAGGATCGGCTCATGGACTGGAGATGGCGTTGCGCCTGGTCAGGCCCAGGGGTATGCTGATCTTAAAAAGCACGGTCGCTGAGAAGAGCCTGCTGCACCTCGCGCCTGTTGTTATCGATGAAATACAGATTCAGGGATCGCGCTGTGGTCCTTTTGCCCCGGCCTTGCGAGTCCTGAGCCAGAAACTTGTCGATGTGAAGCCGTTCATTAGCGCGCGCTATACCCTTGATGATGGCGTGGCTGCTTTTCAACGGGCTGGGGAAAAGAGCGTGTTGAAGGTGTTGTTGAAAATGGCGTGAATGGTCGGTCAGTCCGGGCAGGATGATGAGTAGATGTTTAGGAGTTGCGCTGGTAGAAGGCCCCTTTTCACTCTATACTCTGGGTGATGAACAGCGAGAGTATGCCTGAAAAAGGGCTTGAAGCTGTTCATCCGCGTGAAAAGGAATATCTACGCTGATGACCGGGCGAGCGTAGACAGGAAAGGAATCTACTATGCGAAGAAGACCAGAAGCGCCACCGCGAGTATTTACCACAGGGAGGATCATCAAGCCAGCGCAACCTTTCGCCAAACTCCATCTGAGCGAACAGGTTACGCTGAGTCCGCCGCCTCTGGAAGAGATAACAACACGAACAACGGAGAAGCTTTTTCACTTCGGAGATGATACGCCAGGAGCGCCCACATGGCTGCGAAAAGCACTTCCTGAGAAGCATATCTATCAGAAAGGCAAACGATCTCGCAAGAAGCGCCGGATTATTCTTAGTATTGTGTGTGCCTTTCTGGCAATAGTGGTCGTGGGCGGAATCATCGTTGCGACAACCGTGCAAAATCTGGTGAACTCAAACAGTCCCCTCGCGGCCCCGCCCACCATTCAGGTCGCTATCGATGCTCAGGCCATTCATAATCTGATCGCTTCGAGTCTCGATACCTCGCAAGACTCTGTCTCAGACATCAATATCATTCCCCAGACTAACAATGGCGTCAGGATCAGCCTGACCATGCTCATAAGCGGAAGTGGTATCAATCGTAAATTACCTATGGAAATTGATGTCACGCTTGGCGGGAGTATGCAGCCACACAAGAATATTTTGACGATCCAGCGTTTTATACGCGATGGGGTCGACGCGGGTCCTCAAGCAGCGGCCAATATGCAGGCGACTATAAACGAGCTCCTGGAGAAAGTCTTGCCCTTGCCAGGTTCAACCAGTACGCTCGACCTCGCGTCAGTGATGGGGACCCCCGGTTCCATCGAGGAAACCAGTTCGAGGGCGTGCGGTCATGGCTCAATCCTGCTTCAACTTGGGCTGCCTTTGCAGGTCCAACTTGGGCTACCTTTGTTCTCACGCTCGTATGTCTTGCAGGTTGGCGTAGATAGCTATCTGGGCCTGGATCAAAAAGGCAATTTGCTGTTTCACCTGGATCGTATCACCTATGGGAATGGCAGTGGTATCGGGACGCTAGCCACAAACGCGGCCAGACAGGTTATTGGCCAGTTATTCACGCAATCTGGCTCATCATCCAGTTCATCATCTGGTCCATCATTAAGCGCGGTTGGTCCCATAAGCCAGATAAAGCTCCTTTCTCTTAGCACAACCTCTCAGATGGTTTGTGGAAAAAGTACCGAAATGGTTGTAATGAATCTGGGACCCGCGCCTCGTAAGTAACCGGACCGCGTAAGGCCCGCGTTTAGACAAACGCTGAAAATAGTGAGAGTAAGGAAATGAAACAGAGAAAGATCATCCAATGGGGAAGTATGTTTCTGGTTCCTCTGTTGCTGCTGGTCGCTTTCATCTCGCCGGTTCACGCGTCTAGCAGCAAGAGAGCTGTCGTAAGGCATCCGAGCGATGATCCAACCGCTGTCAATGTCTATTTGCCGATAGGGGCGCTGCAGCAACAGTTTCAGCAGGGCATCAGCCAGACGCTGCCAGAGCAATTCAACCAGTCGCTCGCACAGCAGACGAAGTCGCTTCCTCCCGATATCCGTTCCCTGGTATCTCAACTTGTCGGAGAACTCTTGCAGCCTTCCGCAACATTATCACAGCTAACTCCGCAGCAAGAGGGCCTGGTTGCGTCGATCAGAATCAGTCTGTTCCCGCATGATCCTCATCCTTCTGGCTTCTCTATGCTCCTGGTCTTTAACAAAATTAACGCTACTTCAGCAGAGGTTGATGTGAAGGCGGTCCCAGGCCAGCCAGCGCCGCCTGCCATGGGAAATCTGGACACATTCAATGTCTCCCTGGGTCAATTGAATACTATCGGCCCCACCCCGAATTGCGGTGTGTCCGCACTCAAGATGAATATCAGCACGCCCCAGGGTCAGCAAAGCACATCCGGTCAGGGTGGAGGAGGTCAGGCAGGCGGATTTCCTCTCTTTATTGAAGTGCCATCTGCGGCATTTCAGCAGGGCGCTGCTGCCGCTGGTGATATGCAATTAGCTGCTGGTTTCAGTGTACAAAATATCCAGATCTCATTACAGGGAAATGGCATGGTTGTGACTACACAGATTGCCTTTGCCGGTCTCGGAGTTGGCTCAACGATGACCACTATACAACTGAGCGCGTCCAATGGGAAGCTGATTGGGACTGTAACGGGCACGCAGGTAAACGTTGTGGGCCTTTCCTTCCCTCTCGACAGCTTTGACCAGGATATCCAGCAGATGATCAACCAGGAACTCAGCAGTATGATGGGCAATATGCTCTATGTTACCAGTGTACACTTTGGTCCGACGGCTGCCATTCCCTGTGCCGCTCCTGGAAACATGCTTCTGGGAGGCTTTGCCGCCGGTTTTTGATGGAGATATCTTTTACTCGCTCACAAGTGTTGCAGCCAGATCCACACGGATCTGGCTGCAACATTCGTAAAGTTGCGCTCGATATAAGCTACTTATCCTTCTCCGAGCTGCTCAACGCGGCCTGGGCAGCGGCCAGGCGGGCGACGGGCACGCGGAAGGGCGAGCAGCTTACGTAGTCAAGGCCGGTCTGGTGGCAGAACTCGATGCTGTCTGGATCGCCGCCGTGCTCGCCGCAGATGCCCAGTTCCAGAGTAGGATTGGTCTTGCGGCCCTTTTCAACGGCCATCTGAACGAGTTGACCTACGCCCTCGCGGTCGAGCGTCTGGAAGGGGTTGACCTTAAGGATCTTGACCTTCTCTTTAGCCCCCGGCTCTTCCAGGCCATCCACATACTTCAGCAGGAACTTGCCCTCAGCATCGTCGCGGCTGAAGCCGAAGGTGGTCTGCGTGAGGTCGTTGGTGCCGAAGCTGAAGAACTCGGCCACACTGGCGATCTGATCGGCGGTCAGGGCGGCGCGCGGCAGCTCAATCATGGTGCCGAACTTGTATTCGACGGCTGAGCCAACCTCGGAGGTGATTTCTTTAGCCACAGCCTCCAACTGACGGCGCACTTCGCGCAGTTCGTTGACATGCCCGACCAGCGGGATCATGATCTTGGGATAGACTTTGCGCCCGCTCTTCGCGACTTCTGCGGCAGCTTCGAGAATGGCCCGTGTCTGCATGACATTAATTTCGGGGAAGAGCAGGCCCAGGCGGCAGCCGCGCAGGCCCAGCATGGGATTCATCTCGCGCATGGCTCCCACAGCTTCCAGCATGGTCTTCTTCTCGCGCAGTTCTTCTTCGTGGCCGCCTTGCGTCTCTAGGCGCGTAACGTCGACCAGCAGTTCTTCGTAGGAGGGCAGGAATTCGTGCAGCGGCGGGTCAATCAGGCGGATAACGACGGGATAGCCATCACCGGTCCTGGGATCGACCATGGCCTCGAAAATACCCTTAAAGTCGCTGCGCTGGAAGGGAAGAAGCTTATCCAGCGCGGCCTGGCGCTCCTCGGTGCTCTTGGCCAGAATCATCTTTTGCACAATCGGCAGGCGCTCCTGCTCCATGAACATATGCTCGGTACGGCAGAGGCCGATGCCCTCGGCTCCAAAGAGCACAGCTCGCTGAGCATCGCGCGGATAGTCGGCGTTAGCCCACACGCCTAGCTTGCGGAACTTGTCGGCCCAGCTCAGCAGCTTCTTGAGATCAACTTCTTTATTGAAATCGGGATCAACGGTCTTGATGAGGCCGGCGAAGACCTCGCCAGTCGCGCCATCAATCGAGATGTCGTCACCCTCTCTGATCACCACGTCGCTGCCCACAACGCGGAAGAGCTTTTCTTCCTCATTGACGCGGATACCTTCGCAGCCAGCCACGCAGGGCAGGCCGAGGCCGCGTGCCACGACCGCCGCGTGGCTGGTCGCACCACCGCGCGCGGTGAGAATGCCTTTGGCTACGAGCATGCCATGCACGTCGTCCGGGCTGGTCTCTGGGCGTACCAGCACCACCGCTACGCCAGCTTTGCCCTGCTCTTCGGCGGTGTCGGCGTCAAAGATGGCTTTGCCGGTGGCTGCGCCGGGCGAAGCGTTCAGGCCTTTCGCCAGCAGCCGGCCCTCGCGCGCGGCCTTTTTCTTCTCCTCTTCGTCGAAGCGTGGCAGCAGCAGTTGATAGACATGAAGAGGATCAACGCGTTTGACCGCCTCTTCCTCGCTGATCAAGCCTTCCTCGACCATATCGACCGCGACCTTGACCGCAGCCTGCGCAGTGCGCTTGCCTGAGCGCGTTTGCAGCATGTACAGGCGGCCCTTCTCAACCGTGAACTCCAAGTCCTGCATGTCGTGATAGTGTTGCTCCAGACGCTGCGCGATCTCCTGGAACTGGCGGTAGACGTCTGGCAGATCTTGCTCCAGACGACTGATCTTTGAGGGCGTGCGGATACCTGCGACCACGTCTTCGCCCTGCGCGTTGAGCAGATATTCTCCGTAGAGCACTTTCTCGCCGGTGCTGGGGTTGCGCGTGAAGGCCACGCCGGTCCCGCTGTCGTTGCCCATGTTGCCAAAGACCATACTCTGCACGTTGACCGCCGTGCCCAGGTTGTGAGGAATCTTGTTGAAGTTGCGGTAATCGATGGCGCGTTTGTTGTTCCAGGAGGAGAAGACAGCCTCGATAGCTTTGCGCAGTTGCTCGTAGACATCAGTGGGGAAAGGCTCGCCAGACTGCTTCTGCGCGATCTGCTTGAACTCAATGACCAGCTTCTTGAGGTCATCCGCGGAGAGTTCGGCATCACTCTGCACGCCTGCGCGCTCTTTATACTCATCCAGCAGATTCTCGAAGTCGCGCGGGTCAGTATCCAGAACGATCTTGCTGAACATCTGGATAAAGCGGCGGTAGGCGTCATAGGCGAAACGCTCGTCACCAGTCAGTTTAACCAATCCCAGCACCGTCTCGTCATTAATGCCCAGGTTGAGCACTGTGTCCATCATGCCAGGCATGGAGAACTTCGCGCCCGAACGTACTGAGACAAGCAGCGGATTCTCCTGCGAGCCGAACTGTTTGCCGGTCTGCTCCTCGACAATCTTGAGGGCAGCCAGGGCCTGTTCCCAGACCCCGGGGGGAAATTGCTTACCGGAATCGTAGTAAGCGTTGCAGGCTTCGGTTGTAATCGTGAAGCCTGGAGGAACCGGCAGACCGGCGTTAGTCATCTCTGCGACGCCCGCGCCCTTGCCCCCCAGCAGGTCGCGCATTTTGGCATTGCCTTCGCTGAATAAGTAAACCCATTTTCGCGGGGATTGTTTTACAGCTTCATCCAATCCCGTCCGTGTAATCTGTTGTGTCACGAAAATCCTCCCAAATCAGTCAATCAATGTGTTGTTAGAGATGTTTTGTACGCGAGGGGTCTCAAGGGAATTCCGCGATGTACTGCACTTCTCGCTACAAAATAATACCTCTTGCCCAGCGCAAGACGCGGCGCGCGGTCGCGATATACTCTCTAGCCTGCTCGGCGCTGATCACCTCGTCAGCCTCTTCCGGGGGCGTCTCAGCGTAGAAAGCTTCGGGATGAAATGGCGTAAGCACCGCCATGGCCTCCTGGATTTCTACCGGCGCTCCCACGGCCATGCCCAGCGCGCGCAGGTCGTGATCATACCTGGTACGATGTCCCCGCCGCAGCAGGCTGACCGCTTGCGCGGCCTTTTCTGCCGCCTGGTTGCAATAATCGGCGCAAGCGAAGTGCCGGCCCAACGCCAGTTCCAGATTCGCGGTAGCCATGTCTTGCGCAGCTTCCGCGTACAGGCCGAACGCGCCCTGAACATCGCTGTTCGTAGAAACTTCCTCGTCCTCGTCCTCATCCTCGCCGCCATACGACTGTGTATATGAAGTGTGGGGGAGAGCCGGGGACGCGGCGTCCTGTGAATCTCCATCCCCGCTCTCGGAGGCGGTTGGTTCTTGTAGACGTGTGCCGTGGAGCAGCAGGTGTTCCAGTTCGTCCCGCGTACACTTCTCAGAGTTAGCGGGATTGTTTCCCATGTCCATGAATGACATCGTGTGTGTGCCTGTCCCTTGCCTGGGCTATGTGTTCTCCAGGTACTCTCTAAATCGTGCCTGATAATCCTGCTTTATCTTATTCCTCTTCCTGGCTGGTGTCAATCTCAGACGATTGATATCCACTCACGGATCGGTCACGATACAGAGCAAACACCTGAACCGGTTGGATGCGCGGCCGGAAGGGTCTTTCTGGAGAAAGCGAGAAGTATTTTTCTATGTTTACTCTCTGGATTGAATCAGCTTTAAATCAGCAGCCATAGATGATATAATCTTCCTGGAAAGGAAAAAAAGTTCTATGTCTGTACTGCATATTGATACTTCAAATAAACTCCAGTTACAGACCCAGGAATTGGTGGGCCGAAGTGTAGCCGTGCTTGGAATTACTGGTTCTGGCAAGACCAATACCGCTGCTGTGCTGATTGAGGAACTTCTTTCTAGTGGGTTGCCGCTAACGATTGTAGATATAGAGGGGGAATATTGGGGGCTGAAGGAGAAATTCGAGGTTTTGGTGGCGGGCCGTTCTCCTCATGTTGAGATAGAAGTTGATCCAACCAATGCTGATCGTCTGGCCGCTCTTTCTGTGAAGCGGGGCATTTCCGTTATCTTAGACGTAAGCGATTTTCACCAGGAAGAGATTTATGAGTTTCTGGTCCGCTATTTCACCGGCCTGTGGGCAGCCAGTTCGGAGGCTAAACGTCCGTATCATGTCATATTGGAGGAAGCTCACGAGTTTGTTCCTCAAAACACAAGTACTCCGCTCAAACAGATCTTAACCCGTATTGCTCTGCGCGGCCGGAAACGTGGCTTAGGGATCGTTTTGATCAGCCAGAGATCGGCTAAGGTTGAGAAAGATTTACTGACCCAGGCTTCGCTTCTTTTCCTTCATAAAGTAGTACATCCGGTGGATCTCCGGGTCTATAAGGATTTAATACCTCTGGCGGCCAATGAGGTTGAAGAAAAAATCAGGAAGCTTCAACCCGGCGAAGTGGTCGTCGTTGCAAATTTTCTGACATCTGTTGTGAATATTCGCTTGCGCCATACTTTCCACGCGGGGTCAACGCCGACACACGAAACCCCTGCTCATCCAAAACTACGGAAGCTCAATACTGCTGTGTTGAGTGAGTTACGAAGTTTGACTTTAAGTTCGCAAGTGCCCTCTACAACGGAGGATGAACGAGTCAGGCTAACTCGGCAGGTAAAAGAGCTGCAAGAGGCGCTGACACTGAAGGAAGCGGAAATAGAACGCCTGAAGAATCAAGTAGAACTTCTGAGCAAGATTACCATCTCGCTAGAGGAAATGCCCGGTACTGCTCTAAGTACACGTACCCAAAATTTAGAGATTGCTCAAGCTCTCGTTGGTCAGGTCATTACAACACGATCCCAACAGCAGACTCCTACTCCTCATGAGCGTAGTCTTTCTGCGCTATCTCCTACTTCTGACCTTCCATTAGGCCAGGTAGAGCAACGTAAACTGGAAACATTAGTGCGTCGTCTGCAAAAGCTTCCGCGTCTGCAGCGTTCGATCTTACGTCTTCTTGCTGAGCATGAAGGGACCAGCATGACCGTCTCAGCTATAGCTACCTGGCTTTCCTTAAAGGAGAGCACTATTCGCAGCCGTCCGCCCCATGACTTGCTTAAAATGAAACTCATCATACGCACTCGTGTCAATCATGGGTATAGATATGTATCGGTGCTTTCTACATTTCTTAAAAATGAGTTTCCGCAGGCAGAACCGGATATCATTATAGACAATCTCTTGCAGAAGATCGACGAAGGTATGTATGGGAAACGCTCTGTCCGAAAATAAAAGCTTGAGGGGAGTGCGCTCTTTTTCACCACTTTTTTCTTTTCTTTTTGAGACGTCGATTTTCGTACACTAAGCAGTATTCTCGTTGCTCGAGTATGTACTATTTCCTGCTTTCCCGTCATTCTCTGACTTTCTCCGGTATTTTCAAGTGGGCAATTCTTTTCCAACGTTCCCCGTCTCATTTTTAAGCTATGACCAGGTTTTGTAAGGACATCCAGGTTCCTGTAAACCATTATATAGAAGTATATCTATATTTGAAGGAAAATGAGAAAATAACAACGACCTGTTTGCTATTTAACTCGCTTTACTTGACTAATATTTTCTATCGTTTGAGATAGACAGCTCTTGACGTAGGATAAAAGAGTAGTATATAATGGTCAAAACGCATAGAAGAAGGATGCTGTTTCAACTTGTACGGAGGAACAGCATCCTTCAAACCATTTGTGTTTATCTGGTGGGTGTTTTTATGCCCACCAGTGCAATTCACAATTCTATTATATCACAAGAAGCAAATTGTACCGGTCTAGAGGCGGCTTCAATGGAAATGTAGAGTTGCGCTGGTGGGATAACAAGCCCTGTTACGGAAATAGAAGGAGGGGTCACATGACTCAACATTCAGAACTCAGTGCTCGTGCAGCATTGATGGACGAGGCGCTCAGAGAGGCTTCGAGGCTGGTTGAAAATCTCCACGAAAAATACCGAGAGCAAGCGTTCCCGATTGTCTTGCAAGGGCTAATTGATGGTAGTTTTGCGACGACAGTTCCATTGCCACCAGCTCCAGGGCAAAATGGGGAGATATCGCAGGACACAGCGCCTTTACGCCTGCAACCCAATTTGTCCGTGAACGAATTCTTCCGTATGGTGAATCCTACAACTCACGTTGATCGCTTTGTATGCGCTGCCTATTACCTGTTACATGTGGGGCAGATGGAGCAATTTTCTATGATAGACATCCTGGATATCTACGGAAAACTGCGCATCAAGAAGCCACAGAATCCCTCTGATACACTGAACAAGTGTATCAGGAAAGTCCATATTATCGATGCCACTGCGATAAATGGACAAAAAAGCTGGGTTATTACGCCTAGTGGAGAAAAGTACGTGGAGGATTTGCTAAATGGTTCAGCACCTACAAAGAATTCAGCCGATTGAGACGTTCCGGTCAGCATTGAGCAGGCATTTTCCTGCGGATAAAGTGGGTGAGCTTCTCAAGTATTATAACTCATCAATCCATAACTTCCGCCTGGACAATTACGCTCAATGTCTTGTTGATGCTGGTAAGGTTGTTGAGGCCATTTTGAAATGCTTCCACTACTTGCGCACCCAGGAAGTGGTTGATTCGGTTAAGGTTGAGCAGGAGGTCATTCAATTGGAGCAATGTACCTCTCTTAGTGATTCAGAGCGGATGACTATTCCTCGTACATTGCGCTTGATCTACGAACACCGTAACCGCCGCGGCGCGGCGCATAATAATTCGTTTGATCCGAATCAGATGGATGCGACTCTTGTGATCGCAGGACTTAAATGGGTGTTAGGGGAGTTAGCCCGGCTGTACCTTG
>Ga0209061_1003255_pt1 | contig 18075 bp, 13 predicted proteins | sample Coa_R1_10_FD_187157 | JGI IMG/M metagenome (GOLD analysis project Ga0209061, IMG submission 187157) | Surface soil microbial communities from Centralia Pennsylvania, which are recovering from an underground coalmine fire - Coalmine... | ecosystem: Environmental > Terrestrial > Soil >...
CTCAACCACGGCTTTCTCTTCGCTCACATCAACCTTCATGAAGGAAGCTTTTCCACTCAGACTTTGAAGCTCCTCTAGCGCCGCAGGCGCTGAGATCAATCCCGCCACGGCAAGTTCAACGCCCTCAGTTGCCAGGGCTTTGGCGATCCCGAAGCCTATTCCAGTGTTCCCTCCCGTAATCAAGCACCTTTTCCCTCTGAGACCACTTTCCATCCTGCCTCCGTTATTGCAAAGCCGTTGCGGTTCTTCAACCTGATTGACTTTTGATACCCGAAGCATCACCCGCATTCGGTCACAGTGACTTGTCCCTAATCCATCCCAGATCCCAACTGTGTTGAATGGACTCGCGCAGGCAACTCAAACCGCAATCGATGCGATCCATCTTCATCTCCCAGAGCTTCCCGGATCAATTATTCTTTACGTCTAATATTGCTTTACCGGTTAAACTTTATACCGGTTTGACCTTCCCTTGTCAACGATGTTTTGCGGAGATGCTTTAGAGTCAAGATGCTCTTGCTGACTTTATTGCCCTTACTTTGAAGCTTAGGCTATACTCGCTTTGCGTATAACCCCTTCGACGGCGGAGGGGAACGCAAGCCATTATTCCTGCGAATGGATGCTCTTTATCGTTCCAGGACCCTTTAAGAGAAACGGATGTTGAAAAGGAAAGCAACTCTCCAAGATATTGCTGACACGTTGAAGCTTTCGCGCACTACAATTTCATTGGCAATCCGAAATCATCCGAGAATCTCGCAGGCAACCAAAGACAAAATCTGGGCTCTGGCAAAAAAGATGGGATACGAGCCTGATCGCGTTGCGCGCTCGCTTGCCACAGGCCGTTCAAGCCTTATTGGGGTGGTTGTTCCAGACAGCACCAATGCTTATTACGCGGAAGTTATTCGAGGAATAGAAGCCGCCGCGCACGCCAATGGATATAGTGTTGTGCTGGCGAATGGCTCTTACAGTCTCGATCTCGAAGCGGCGAAGATTCGAGAGATGATCCAGTTAAGGGTGGCAGGGATCATTGCGGCGCCTGCGTTTCGCAGCGAGCAACCGAGGCTCGATGGGCTCTGGCGAGACCTTCGGCAACGGAATTTCCCTTTCGTCCTCCTGAACCGACAATTGAACCCGCCTATTTTTCATCAGGTCTCGGCGGACAATGTATCCGGAACGCGTATGGCGGTGGAGGCCCTGGCATCCCTGGGACATCGTCGCGTTGCATATCTATATGGAAAACGCGCTACAGTGCCCGCTCGCCAGCGCCTGGCGGCTTTTCGCCGTTTTGGGCGAAAGCATCACTTTGACGGTGACCCTTATTTGATCGAACCTTGTGATATCGGAACCCGGGGAGGATATGAAGCCTGTACGCGTCTATGGTCCAGGCTCAGAAGAAAGCCCACTGCGATCATGACGCTGAGTGATGCGGAAGCTTTCGGGGTTTTGCGCTATCTCCGAGAGCATAACATCGCAGTTCCCAAGGATGTTTCGGTTATGGGCTTCGACGGCTTCGAGCAAGCTGAATTCTCCCTGGTAAGCTTATCGACTGTGATCACGCCGATGCACGAAATCGGCGCGCAGTCCGTCGAAATCCTGAATCAACTGCTTAAGAAGAGTTTTGCCCCACAGAGTATTGTTCTGCCGGTCCGGCTTATGTTAAGAGAATCCGTAGGCCCTGCACGGGGTCAATCTTAGCGCTAACCTTAAGCCATTGAACAAGTCTTCTCTCCATAACCCCCAAAAAACAGCTTTCGGCTGAGGAGCCATCGAGATATCGGGAGCATCGTCAAGAACGATTTTTCTCCTACCTATCCCATGTTCTCTCGCCAACCATCCAACTCATTATTTTAAGTTGATCGGTAAAGCACTTTTGAGTCACAATAACTTCGTTTGTCCGGAGGCTTCATGCAGAAGAACACATTGAAGGAAAAACTCAGAGATCAGGAATGCGTCTATGGCAGCTCATTAGAAGACTGCCTGGATCCGGAGATTGCAGTCGTTTTGGCGGCAGCAGGTCTCGATTTCTTCTTCATCGATACAGAACACTGCGCAGCGGGTTACTCTGAAATCCAGGGCTTGTGTCGCGCAGCCAGGGCAGCCGGCATCGTTCCAATGGTTCGGGTTGCCCAAAATGAGCCTTACTTGCTTTCGCGCGTCGCCGATGTCGGAGCGATGGGCGTCATTGTTCCTCGTATTCATTCGGTGGAGGAGGCGAGGGCCGCTGTGAAGGCGCTGAAATTTCCTCCCCTCGGAAGACGCGGATTTGGATTGCGCAGCATTGTTACAGACCTTCGCGCGAAATCCGCGGATGACGAAGTTGCATCCTGCAATCGTGAACTCATGATCGTCCTGATGATTGAAAGTCGAGAGGGCTTGGAGGGTGTCGAAGAAATCGCCAAGGTTGAAGGCGTTGACGTTCTTTTTGTCGGACCCTACGACCTCACCTTATCACTGGGAATCATCGAGCAGTTTGATAATCCTATTTTCTGGCGCGCAATCGACCGGGTGATTGAGGCTTGCAGGCAGGCAGGAATAGCTGCGGGTCTTCAATCACGGGATATGGATATGTTGATCGAGACAAGGAAGCGGGGCGGCCGGTTTTTGATGTATGGGAGTGACACGGCGGTTCTTTTTGATGGCTACAAACGCGCCATAAGTCAACTCAAAGGGTCAAACTCAGGACGCGGGGTGCTGTATTAACGAAAGATTTGGACCGATAAAAACATGTCATTCACATCCTCTTCCAGCCGACCCACGCTCACAAACCACGACATTGCAAGGATGGTGCAATCTCTCTCGAATTGGGGGCGATGGGGAAAAGACGACCAACTGGGCACCCTCAACTTGATCACCCCCCAAAAGCGAAAAGAAGCGGCTGCCTTGGCGCAAGAGGGCTTATCCATTTCCATTTCCCGCCCAACGATCTGCACAGAAATCTTCAACTCCCCGCCATTTGAACACCGCATGGTTGAAACGGGCCATACCCCAGGGGCAGTTAGTTCCGCAGACATCTATTCCGTTCAGTACCACGGATATACCCAAACACATCTCGATGCCTTGTGTCACGTTTTTTACCAGGGCCAGATGTATAACGGATTCTCTCAGCGTTGGGTAACCGACAAAGGTGCGGCAAAGTTGTCAGTGATCAACATCAAGAATGGTATTTTCACGCGGGGCGTGCTGATAGATTTCCCTCGGCACTGGGGGATTCCATACCTCAAAGGCAACCAAGCCGTATTCCCTCGAGACTTGGATGCATGGGAATCCGAAACCGGAGTGAAGATCGAAAGCGGCGATGCAGTATTCATCCGAACGGGCCGCTGGGCGAGATATGCCGTTGAAGGAGAGTGGAATGTCGAAACAGGTTCAGCGGGACTGGATGTTTCCTGCATGCCGTGGTTCCGCGAGCGAGATGTTGCAATTCTTGCGAGCGATCTCGCTCTGGATGTGATGCCATCCGGAGTCGAAGGGGTAAAAATGCCGGTCCATTTGCTCGCTATTGTCGCGATGGGTGTGCCAATCATTGATAATTGCGATCTCCAGGCCGCAGCGGAATTTGCTGCAAAGCGAAAGCGTTGGACTTTCCTGTTAACCGTAGAACCCCTCGCGGTTGAAGCAGGGACGGGCTCTCCTGTCAACCCCGTCGCTATTTTTTAAAGCCTTTCGATCAATAGTTCTGCGCCTCTTCGAGGTTGACAAAGAACCCGTAGAACTTTTGCGCGCCGGTCAAGGTGTGCAACGCAGGACGAGGGCAACCGTTGCCGCCCTTTAATCATTTTGAATTTCAACTCTATGCCTCCTTCCCCGTTCGTTCCTTCTGCTTCAGTCAACAAGGGGTTATCAGGTCTCTCCCGATCACTCCCCTGGCCCAAACGTTTAGATATCTCATTGCTATGCTTTTTGGGCCTCTTTGTCGCGACCTGCGATCGCGCAAACATATCTGTGGCCGCTCCGTCCATGATGAAGGAGTACGGCTGGGGCATTACCAAGATGGGATGGGTGTTGTCGGCCTTTTACGTTGGCTACATGGGATTTATGATACCTGCCGGGGTGCTGGCGGATCGCTTTGGTCCCAAGCGAATCTTTGCGGTTGCCATGGCCTGTTGGTCGTCGTTCACGGCTCTCACTTCTCTTCCTCGGTCGCTTGGAATTCTCGCCGTTGTGCGCACATTAATGGGCGTTGGAGAGAGCGCTACAATTCCTTCTATAAACGCCATCCTCGCTCGCTGGTTCTCTCCCCAGGAATATTCTCGGACGGCTGGCTTTAGTTGGAGCGGAGGTTACGGAGGCATCATCCTTGCCTTTCCGCTCGCTTCACTGATCTTAAAGTTCTGCGGCTGGAGAATGATTTTTTACCTCTTCGCCATCCTGGGAGGATTGTGGTTAATACTCTGGTCTAAAGGAGTCTATGACCAGCCAGAAGATTGCCCCACCGTCAGCCCCACGGAACTGGAGTTTATTCGCTCATCGCGCCCACAAATTAAGGGCGGCGGGCCTATACCTTGGTCGTTAATCTTACGCACTCCCGAAGCTTGGGCAGTGTTTGCCCTGCACTTCTCCTCGAATTGGTTCACGTACTTCTTAATGTCTTGGCTGCCGACCTATCTGGTTATCGAACATCATTTTTCACTCCGCAAGATGGCCCTTGGATCAGCCCTTCCCTTCCTTTGCGCCTTTTGCGGAACAAACCTTTTTGGTTACCTGATCGATCGCGTAAGCAGGAGCGGCAATCGAACCCATGTTAACAAAATGTTTCTTCTCCTCTTCGCCTGCGCAGCCGGCATTTTGACAGTGATCTCTAAAGCTTCGAGTCCCTCAACCATCGTGTTTCTGTTATGCCTCTCCTCAGCGCTGATGAGCAGCGCAACTCCTGTTTATGCAAGCGGCTCTCTTGATCTGGTGCCTAGTTTTGCAGGGAGCTTTGTCGGTGTGCAGAACTCAATTGCGAATCTCTCGGGAGTGCTGGCCCCGGTGATTACAGGTTATCTTGCGGCTTCAATGGGCTGGAGCGCCGCATTTTCATGCACTGCCGCCGTTTGCGCCTTGGGCATCGCATGCTACTGGTTGATGGGGAAAGCTGAAAGAAAGCCCCCTTCCCCAACGGCCCCCGAGAGCTTGTCATCCTTCGGAATTAACTCTATCGGATGAATACATCCGTTGGGGGTTGACTTTTTATAAGCTAGCATGATAGGCTATCTATTGTAAGACGCACTAAAGATTTGAGGCCCTCGAACAGATTCAACTTTCCGGTCAATCTCACCTCTGAGAGGCGAATCCCCTCGCTTCTACCCTCCAGGTGAGTGAACCACGCATCGCAGAGTCAACAACTTGAATTCCCGGCATCAGCGGACCGGTGAATTCACTGCGTCTTTGCTTTCCCCTCAGCAATAGAGAGGTTTTTAACCAGTCCAGCTAGGAGCATTTCCCATGAACCTATCATTCTCTCAGGTGACTGCCAGGGAACTCAATCTTCTAAACGCCGATGCGCTCAAGCTAGGGCGGCTTATTGCATCGGCGGAGCCGGCCATCCAGGGTTTGACGATTCAGCGGAAAAGGACGAATCGGCTCATAAGGCCGTCGCAAGCCCTGATTTTCTTTTCACTGCTCGGTCTCATCTTGCCCGCCATTCCGCCTCTCACCGCTCAGACAACGTCCATAATCCACGGCACGGTTACAGACCCGCAAGGCCTTCCAATAACAGGCGCAACCGTCACTCTGAGCGGTCCGGCGCTTGGAAACACGATCAGGATCGCCACGGGCGCCGCAGGATCGTACCGCATTGCCGGATTGCAAGCCGGAATTTATGACTTGCGTGTATCCAGGACTGGTTTTGAGACCAAGGTTTACCAGGGGCTGGCTGTGACCGTGAATTGTTCCCTGACTTTCGACGTTACGCTCGCCATCGGGAAGCTGAAGGAATCGATCACGGTTTCGGCCACGCCTCCGCTGCTCGATTCCTCCAGTTCTTCATCCGGCGCCACCATTCTGCCGCAACAAATTGAGCAGATGCCCATTAATGGGCGGAACTACCTTGATCTCATGCAATTGGTTCCCGGCGTCACGGTTAATCGGCAAGAAGACCCGGGAACCGACGCAGCAACGCCCATTTTGGGAGAGCGCGGAGGGAACGCCGCTTTTCTTATCGACGGAATGCCGAACAGCAACGGCGTCGATGGGGGACCCGCAGCGCCCTTCGATCAGGAGTCAATCTTGGAATTTCAAGCGCTCACCGCCGGTTACAAAGCAGAATTCGGACACGGCTCGGGCGGGGTGATAAACGTCGTGACCCGAGGCGGAACCGACCGCTGGCACGGGATGGTTTCCGCCTTCCATCGCAACAACGCGTTCGATTCCTCCGACATTCCGGGACAGAACGCTCCTTTCCTGGTGCGCTGGGATACGGACGCGAACGTTGGAGGACCGGTCATCAAGGACCATGCGTTTCTTTTCGGATCCCTGGAACGCATCCGGGAGAGCCGCCAACTGAACTTTGTATTTCCGCTGGGCGTCCCCGATTTCCTCAAACAGCGTGAGGAGAGTTTCAACCAACCCACCCGGACCTTCGAAACGCGCAGCTTTCTTAAGCTCAACGAGTCACCCAGGAGGCATCATTTCATTGAGGAAATGAACCTCGTCAACGGCCATGTGACCGACTTCCTGCCGCTCTCGGAGGCCATCAACCTGCCTTCCACCCGGACCGATTCCGACTCACGCCATCTCATGCTGGGCTTCCACGACACGGCGACTCTTGGCGACCCGGGAAACCCATTACTTCTCGACGCTTATTTCCAATATCGAGGAGAGCCATTCGCTGAAAGACCGGCGCACCCGCAGGCTGCGCCCGCCACCACATTGCTTAATATCTTCAGCGGGATGGATACCGGCGGGCTCTTTGGCAATCTGGGGCAAGTCGAGTTTGGAGCAGGGTTTACGCCCTTAATTCTCCAGCCACAATACAACTCGATGGGCGTTCACTTGGATAAAGTCTCAGGAAAGCACGAGATGAAGTTTGGTTGGGACTTCCAGCGCACGGTCGTGGATGGCGTAGAGGCGAGCAACCTTTTCAATCAACTGTTCGCAACTGCTTCCGATTTTACCCAGTACGGCGCCGTCAATTCGGGGGTGTACGTTCTGACTAAGGTTGGCGGGCTGACGCCGCAGGACAACCTGATTCGACTGCGCAACAACTACAACGGGCTGTTCGCACAGGATGACTGGAGGCTGCGGAAGACTGTGACAGCAAACCTTGGCTTGCGCTGGGACTACGATTCGCGATTTCCCAATCGCGCAAACTTCTCTCCAAGGCTGGGTCTGGCCTGGTTATTAACCCCTCAAACCGTCCTCAGCGCAAGCTGGGGGATTTTTTATGACCACTACCGGCTCGGCCTGGCGCGTGATGTACCCGGCTTTGGCGGCGCAAACCTCTTTACGGACGAAACCATCTCGTTTCCGCGATTGTTCTACGGCGATCCCAGCAGCCTTCCGCAGCTCGAAGGGTTGTGCCCCTCGCCGATCCTGACCGACTCCCAGATCCGCGCGACGGGCGCGGTTTGCCCCACACCGGGACTGCCTTTGTTTGGAATCGACCATCTGAACTCTGTTGTCGCGCCGGGCCATGCCCCGATCCCGCCCAACAGCGTCGTTAACCTGGAGAATGTCCAAGCCTTGACGGGCCTCACGGCGCAGCAATTCGCGGACGCAGCCAGCGCCGCGGTAGGACAACAGCCGGGATATTTCTTTTGGGGCGGGTTTGGCAATCTCACCATGAACTTCCGCGTGCCGCAAATTTTCTCAATCCCCATTACCGTGGCCCCAGGCTTCAAAACGCCGTACACCAGCGCTTTTCACTTTGGCGCGCAGAGGGAAATCACAAGCAACACGGTCATTCAAGCGGACTACTTTCATCGCAATGTCCGCAACATCCTTGGCGTTCGGACCGTGAATCTGGCCTTTGAAGCGCGCTTGCCAGGCCACACCGGAGAGCTTCAGCCCGGAACGGGCACGAGACCCATTCTGGCTTACGGTCCCTGGTTTCAAGGCCGGTATGACGGCATCAGCCTCGGGCTCAGCAAACACATGAGCCGGCATTTTACAACTCACATTTTTTACACATGGACCAACGCCGTCGATAATACCCTCCATTCAAGCCTGGTGAGTGAGGTCCAGACGGGCCTCGGGGCCGGAAGCCTTGGCGGGCTAGGACCTACGGATAGCTTTGTTGGCGTTCCGCCGGTGGTCACCGATCCCGTGAGCGGAAAAACTAACGCCAACGGCCCATTCATTGCAAGCAACGGCAACCCTGTTCCGCAGGCCGGGAAGTTCTACAACGGACCAAACCTTGACCGCGGCCCGTCGGATCTGGCCCTTGACCACACGTTCCTTCTGGATGAGATGGCGCGCCTGCCATGGGGATTTGAAATCAGCGGCATCTTCCGGACGCAAAGCGGCTTTCACTTCACCGACGTTCTCAGCAAGCCGGTAGACGTGGATGGAGACGGAATCTTCAACGGCGTGGATTTCCTGACGGGCCGGAACCACTTCGAGGCTCCGCCCTATATCAACCTGGATATGCGCTTTTCCAAATGGTTCGACATTGGAGAAAGAGTTCGGGTGCAAACCCTCTTTGAGTTCTTCAACCTGCTCAATCGAGCGAATCCGGCGGCTGTGGAACAGTTTCAGTCGATGTCCACGCCTTTGGGCAAACCACTGCAAATCCTTCCTGGACGCGAAGGGCAAGTGGGACTGCGAATTGAATTTTAGGGGCTTCTCAACGACCTGCTTGTAGTCAGAATATGCAAACGAAAAGATTTACCGGCGGATTAAGAATCGCACTTGTCCTGGCGTGCCTTTCCCTGGCGTTTGCCTCGGGATACCTGGCCGGCATCCGCGAAGCGCAAATGAAGGCCAGCGGTCCAGCCCCGACTCGCGATCTCACAATTGTGCTGTTTGGCCAGACACTGCACTTGCGGCTCAGCCTCAGCGCGCTGGGAATCGCCATCATTTTTGTTCTGACGATTTTGCTCGCGGCGGCAGTTCTCTTCGCGCGAGTCGCGCAGCGCCGAAGACGGCAAGTCGAAGCGGTCAACCGAAAATTAATAAGTGAGATCAGCGAACGCAAGCGCGTGCAGGATGAGGTGACCCAGCTTAATGCGGAGCTGGAACAAAGGGTGATGGCGCGCACGCGGGAACTCCAAACAGCCAATAAAGAGCTGGAGGCCTTCTGTTCCTCCGTTTCCCACGACCTCCGCGCTCCGCTTCGCGCCATCGATGGTTTTAGCGATGCGCTCCTTAAAGATTACCACGACAAACTCGATGAGCAAGGCCAGCGGCACTTGCAGCGAGTCCGAAACGCCGCCCAGCGGATGGCGCAGTTGATCGATGACCTGCTCAGTCTCTCGCGAGTGACGCGAACGGAAATGCGGCGCGAGGAGGTCAACCTCACCGCCATAGCCAGGGAAGTCGTGACTGAGCTTCGGCAGCTTGATCCGGGACGCAACGTGGAAGTGATCATTGCAGAAGGACTGGTGGCGCAAGGAGATGCCCGGCTGCTCCGACAAGTTCTGGAAAATCTCCTGGGCAACGCCTGGAAATACACCTCGAAGCAGCCGGCCGCTCGGATTGTAATGGGAACTTGCGAGGGCGGGAACGGCAAGCCAGCCTTCTTTGTTCAGGACAATGGAGCAGGATTCGACATGGCCTACGCGGGCAAGTTATTTGGGGTTTTTCAGCGCCTGCACAGCGCTTCCGATTTCCCTGGCACGGGCGTTGGCCTTGCAACTGTTCAGCGCATCATTCATCGGCACGGTGGGGAAGTCTGGGCTGAAGGTTCCGTGGGCCAGGGCGCTACGTTCTACTTCACCGTTCACTAGGGTTTACAAATTATTGTGACATCTTTTTCTGTAGCGCCGCTGTCCTCACCGGTGTTTTTCAGCGCTGGGGACAGCGCCGCGACAGTCCGCGTCGCCGCTCACCGGGCAGGCGCATAAAAAGCCCCAGGCTGCGAGGAGGCAGCATATGAGAGACAAGACTATTCTGCTCGTCGAAGACAATCAGGACGATGAAGCCCTGACTCTTCGGGCCTTCAAAACCAACAACATTTCCAACCGCATCATCGTGGTGCGGGACGGCGCCGAGGCTTTGGACTATCTCTTTGGCGAAGGCGCTTACGCCGGGCGGGACTTAAGTGCGATGCCCACCCTGATCCTGCTTGACCTGAACCTGCCTAAAATTGACGGATTTGAGGTATTGAAGCGCTTGCGCGCAGATTCCCGCACAAGACGGCTTCCCATCATCATCCTGACGACCTCCCACGAGCAGGAAGAGGTGTTCAAAGCGTACGAGAACGGCTGCAACAGTTATGTGCGCAAGCCCGTGGATTCCGCGCAATTCAGGGACGCCGTAAGAGATCTCGGCCTCTTCTGGTTGATTCACAACGTGCCGCCTCCTGAGTCCGAATGATCCGATCAATCGGCCCGGTCAGCTTACTTCTTTACGGTTTTCAGTGAAAATGCATTACGACGCCGGTCAGCATCGCTCCAAGCCCAATCGCGGCCAAAACGGTTCCGGCAAGCCAATAACTTCGGCGGTGAGTGAGCAAGGTTAATGAGCAAATGATGAGCGCCACTTCCAGCAGAACCTCGCTGAGTTCAAACCGGCCGGCCCGACGTTCCTGATGCTCCACCCGAGTCTCCAGGGCCCTGGCTTGCTCTGAAATCTGGCTTTGCTGATCCTTGTAACGCTGCGCCTGTAGATTATACTGTGCGGTCAAATCGCGGGTCTTTGCCGCCCCTCTGGGATCGAGCAGCGGAAGCAGATTCGAGAACAACTCGTAACTGTGCCGGCGAATGTCCTTCGCCTGATAGTAAGCCCAGAGATCGCTGGCCTGGCTCTGAAAGAGGATCGCCCGCGTCGTGGAACGGTGCACCAGCAGGGACGAGATGGCCACGAGCACGGCCAGCACTGCCATCGTAATTGAGACCGGCGCCATGGCCGGTTCGTGATGACCTGTTTCCGCGTGCTCATGGATTTCGTGCATTTCTTCAGACATCATGTCCTCCGCTTCCAGAAAATCAACTCCATCTCAGCCTCCTTAGCCCGCTCACAGCAGACCTATTCCCGCTTCACCAGGGGAGATACCCTCAGTAAGTTAGCATTCCATCCGGCATGATACAATGGCGGAGGGATGACAAGAAAGCTCCATGCCTGGGTTTTGCTTCTGACCTTTTCGCTGACGAGTCTTCCCTGGCTGGGACGACTGACCTGGAGCGGCGCGTCTTCTGCTCGTTGCGCGACAGCTTCCTGTTGCCGAAACGGGCAGTGTCCGATGAGCGGTTCAGGCGCTCGGATGCCGGCAGATTGCCCAATGGGCGATAGTTCATCTTCCAGCGGTCGCCGCGCCATGTGCTGCCCGTGCTCAGTGTCGCAAGCGCCTTCCATGCCCGCCGTCCTGAATCATGCCTATCTATTCTTCGATCCTGAAAATTACGGCGTTCTGTCTCAGCCTCCGGTTGTTTTTCGCCTGACTCATTTTGCAGCCGCTTCAACCTCCGAGGGCTTCCCGCCCGGCGCCGATCATCCTCCCAGATTTTCTCTTTGATTGCTTCCCATCATCCACATCAAATTTGAAGCTCCGGCGCTGAGACTGATGCCATCGTGTTGACGCGGCTCTCTCCAAGCCGTGAAATAACGCTGAGAAAAACTGCGCGACGCGGCTGGCGTGCTTGCCCAGCGCATGCGGGCTAGAAAATTTCGGAGGAAATATGCAACCGAGAGGTACGCGATCTCTCCTGGCGCTGCCGGTGTTGCTGATTGCTTCGAGCATTTTGCTGCGAGCGGCGGCCAGCATGGGAACTCTGCGCGGCATCGTTCACGATCCGCAGCATCGCCCCATTCCCAAGGCCCAGCTTGTTCTTTCGAGGCAGGGGCAGAAAAGGCCCTGGAAAGCGCAATCCAACGGCCAGGGCGAATTTGAAATTCAGAATCTTTCCCCTGGCGAATACACCATCACGGTGACCGCTCCGGGCTTTCAAAAATTGACCGAAACGGTTCAGGTGAACTCAGGGTTAAGCCCTGTCATTCATTTGCAGATGCAGTTGAAAACCCTGCAACAGCAGGTGAAGGTTTCCGGAGCGCCGGCAAAGCTGAACACTCAATCAGCCACAACCCGAAGCCAGGTCTCCGCGCAGGAAATTTCACGCACGCCGGGCGCCGATCTCACCAACAGCCTTGCCATGATCACGGATTTTGTTCCGGGCGCCGCAGTCGTTCACGATCAACTCCACATCCGCGGCGGGCATCAGGTAAGCTGGCTGGTGGATGGCGTGCCTGTCCCGAATACCAATATCGCCAGCAACGTTGCGCCGCTGGTCGATCCGAGAAATATTGAATCGTTGGAGGTTGAGCGCGGAGGCTATTCCGCTGAATATGGCAATCGCACTTACGGATTGCTGAACGTCATCACTCCCTCAGGTTTTGACCGCAACAATCAGGGCGAACTGACGCTCTCCTACGGCAGCTTCAATCGCACAGACGACCAGATTGACTTCGGCGGCCATACCATGCGCTTTGCCTACTACGCCAGCCTCGACGGAAACCGCTCGGACCTGGGCCTCCTGACGCCAACACCCAATCCCATTCATGATCAGGAAGCAGGGCTGGGCGGATTGGGATCACTGCTTTTCAACGCTTCTGCCAAAGATCAACTGCGGCTGGTCGCCTCGCTGCGCGGGGATCAGTATCAGATTCCGAATACTCTTGAGCAGCAGGAAGCCGGCATTCGTGATCGGGACCGCGAACGCGATTCCTTCGTGAATTTCTCATGGGCCCACGCCTTTTCTGATGGGACACTGCTGACGGTTTCTCCTTTCTATCACTTCAACAGCGCAGATTATCTCGGAGGGCCGCATGACACCCCTTTGGTTCTCGACCAGAACCGCGCCTCCAGCTATATGGGTGGCCAGGTGGCTCTGGCCGGCTCGAAGAGCAAACATCACTTCTCTTTAGGATCGGAAATCTTCGGACAGCATGATCATGCGCTCTTCAGCCTTTCTCCTTCCGGCGGCGGGCAGCCGCTTTCACAGAGGCTGAATCCCTGGGGCAATATGGAATCCATCTTTGCCGAGGATCGCTACCAGGTGGCATCATGGCTCTCGCTGAATGCAGGCATTCGTTTCACGCGCTTTTCGGGTCTTGAGACTGAAAACGCAACCGATCCCCGCCTGGGCGCGGCTCTTCGTCTGCCGCACCTGGGTTGGATTCTGAGAGGCTATTACACGCACTATTATCAGCCTCCGCCTCTCGACACCGTGGCAGGGCCTTTGCTGCAATTTGCCGTCAACCAGGGATTCAGCTTCCTGCCGTTGCGCGGTGAGCGAGATCACCAGCGCGATTTGGGGATCACGGTTCCTGTACACGGCTGGTTCCTGGATGTTGATAATTTCCATACCGACGCTCAAAACTTTTTCGATCACGATGAGCTTGGCAATTCCAACATCTTTCTTCCTCTCACAATTCAGGCGGCGCGCATCCGTGGGACAGAGGTCTCCATTCGTTCGCCCAGGCTTTTGGAATTTCTCAGCTGGCGCCTGGCGTATTCAAATCAGATCGTGCAGGGTCTCGGCGCGGTGACCGGCGGGTTGACGGATTTCTCGCCGCCCGAGCCGGGCTATTTCTTTCTCGACCACGATCAGCGAAACACGCTGAGCAGCGTATTTAACCTCAATTTGCCCTGTTCCAGTTGGGCCTCCGTCGTTTACACTTACGGCTCCGGGTTTCTGAACGGGGATGGCCCGGAACATTTACCGCCTCATTCGAGCGTCGATTTTTCCGTGGGAAAGAGCTTTCATGAGCGGTGGACGGTGACTCTCAACGCTCTAAACTTGACGAATGCGCGCTTTCTTCTGGACAATAGCAACACCTTTGGCGGCACGCATTACGTCGACCCAAGGCAATTGTATGTGGAGCTTCGTTGGAGGTTTTAATCTTCTCCTGTCATTCTGAGCGGAGCGCCGTGAAGTGAAAAATTCCTGTATTTTGGCTCCGAGCAAACTCTGCGAGGAATCTCGGCGGCGGTGATGAGTGAAAAGTGACGAGTGACGAGCAAAAGCAACCAGAACATCGAGTTGGCTTTTTTACTCATCACTCGTCACTGATCACTATTTTTTCGGTTCCTTAAAATGACAGATTAAATGCGCTTTTTCAGCAACCTGTCAAAAGAACTTCAGAAATACAATTCGACCCGTGGAGACCTACATGAAAAGACGTGATTGGCTGGCAGGCTCGCTTGCAGCCTCCACCTTTGCAGGCTTGTCAGCTTTGGGCGATGCGTCCGAACCTCGATCAGGAAGGAGCGCATCAGGCCGCGAAATCTACGAACTGAAGCGCTATCAGCTTCGCAATGGGCCGGGGCAAAAACTGGTCACCGACTTCCTGCGCGAAGCGGCAGTGCCTGCATTGAACAGAGCCGGGATCAGGCCGGTGGGCATTTTTCACGGAATGGTGGGGCCGGAAAACCCATCGGTTTATGTCCTCATCCCTTATTCCTCGCTGAGCGCCCTGCTCAGTGTGCGACAGCGGCTGGCGCAGGATGAAGAGTATCAGGAGCGCGCGGCAAGCTATCTGAAGGCCCCCGCATCGCAACCTGCCTACATTCGCATTGAAAGCTGGCTGCTCGAAGCTTTTGAGACGGTACCGAAGATTGAAGTGCCTCCTGCCGCTCTCGAAAATCGGCCTCGAATTTTCGAGCTGCGCACCTATGAGAATCCCAGCGAGCAGGCCAACCTCACCAAAGTCAAAATGTTCAATACGGCTGAGATCGCGATTTTTCGGCGCACGGGCCTGCGGCCGGTGTTCTTTGGCAACACGCTTATTGGCAGCCACATGCCATGCCTGACCTACATGTTGACTTTTGACAACATGGAACAACGCCAGAAAAACTGGGGAGTCTTTGCGTCGGATCCGGAGTGGAAGAAACTCAGCACGACGCCGGGTTACACCGATCCGGAGATCATCACCAACATCTCGAACATCTTTCTCAGCCCTGCGCCTTATTCACAGATTTGATGTCCGGCAGTCTTGTTGCTGTAGCGCCGGTGTCCCCACCGACGATTTTGCGGCGCTGAGAGTCCGCCCTGAACGGAGTGAAGGGACAGCGCCGCTACAGAAAACGCCGTCACTGTAATTTACACACCTCAGCAACTCCGCAGTTTAGTGCGGCGCCCAATGTGGCGCGTTGGTAAACAGGCCTTCGACAAATCCAATCTGCACCACCAGGAAGCAGCCAAACCCGAAGCTGATGATCCCGGCGATGGTGGCGAGGTGCCGATCGAGCCGGGCGAAGCGGCTGCCCGTGTAAACGAAAGAAGCCGCCATCGCGGTTGTGATCAGCATCATGCCGACAATCGTCCCCACCCCGAAAACAACCAGATAAACCAGGCCCCACGACGCATCATGAATGGTCGCAAGCACGAGTAAGGCAATTGCCGCTGAGCCCGCCAGCCCGTGAACGATGCCGATGACGAAGGGGCGAACAATATGATAAAGGCCCATGCGTTTCATCATCAGGCTGAACCGGCCAAGACGGGCGTTTTGATGGTGGTGCTCGTAATGAGCGCCGAGATGAAGATGAAGATGTGAATGCACCAGGTCGCCGTGGCGATGCACGTGCGAGTGGATGAGCGAGGAAGGCGTCACGCGCTCGGTTACCCAACGCATCACGCCAGTGAGATTCAGCACCCCTAACAGAATGAGCATCACGGCCACCGCTAGTTCCATCGCCAGGCCGATTCGCGGCGGGATAACGACGTTGAACAGAATGATGGCAACCCCCACCACAAATATGGTGAACGAGTGTCCCAGCCCCCAGAGGATTCCCACCCAGGTCGCGGGCTTGATGCTGCGCTGCCGGCTGACAATGGTCATGATCGCAACCACGTGGTCGGCATCCGTTGAGTGGCGCATGCCCAAAATGAACCCCAACGCCATGATGGCCGCCAGGGTGAGTGCGTGAGATGGAGAATGGAAATGAATGGTTATTCTCTCTTTCAGTTTTCAAATCTGCCTAGAAGACTCACTTCATCATAACGGCTTGTCGGAAAATAGTGAATCCCACCGAAATCTGGCCTGTCGAGCCCGGTCAGAGCGCGCGAAGGATCAGGCACTTGAGATAATGCGTTTCAGGCACCGTGATCAGAATGGGATGATCGCGCGCTTGCGTCCGACGCTCCACAACAGAAACCGTGCGGTGCGCGTCGAGCGCCGCGCTCGCGATAACTTCAAGCAAATCCGCTTCGCTTACATGAAACGAACAGGAGCAGGTGATGAGAAACCCGTCCGGGTTCAGAATCTTCAGCGCGCGCAGGTTCAATTCCTTATAAGCGCGCAGGGCAGCTTCCTGGTTTGATTTGTGCCGCGCAAAGGCGGGTGGATCGAGCACAATCGTATCGAAGCGCAGGCCGTCATGGTCGGCAGACTTAAGGAAATCGAAGCAGTTGGCTTCGCGCCAATCCACCTGGGAGATCTGGTTAAGCTCCTGGTTACGACGCGCTCCCTCCAGAGCCTCTTTTGAACTATCGATCCCCAGCACGGATTCGCAGGGCGAGGCAAGCGTCAGCGCGAATCCGCCCTGATAGCAGAAACAATCCAGCATCCTGCCGCGGGCGTACTCGCACGCCGCAGCGCGATTTTCCCGCTGGTCCAGAAATCCCCCCGTTTTCTGGCCTTCCAGAAGATCAAACTCAAATTGAACGCCGTTCTCCTCAATCCTTACTTTACATTCCCCTTCGCCTGCGAGAATTCCTTTCTGTTCCGGCAACCCTTCAACCGATCGCACGGCCACATCGTTGCGCTCGACGATCATCCTTGGGGTGAAATGCTCTTGAAGGATTTCAACCACAACCGCCTTCCATCGCTCCATCCCCTGGCTGAGCGTCTGGATGACGAAGCAATCTCCGTAGCGGTCGATGATTAAAGAAGGCAATAAATCGCCTTCCGAGGAGACCAGGCGATACGCCTGCGCGCCTTCTGCGATCCGGCTGCGATAGCGGGCGGCCTCAAGGATGCGTTCGGCGAGAAACGCGCGGTCAAACTCGCGCTCCTCGCGGGCGAGCAGGCGCAAGGCAATCTGCGATTGGCTGCTGTAGAGCGCCTGGCCCCAGAAACGCCGCTTGCGATCCACCAACCAGACGACCGATCCCGGCTCGATGGTGTCAGCCTGCCGGATATCGCTGCGATAGATCCAGGGATGACCGGAGACAATGCGATCAATGGCGCGGCTCGTGATCTGGATTTCAGGCAAGCTCATGCGAAAACTTTATCATGGCTGAGAGATGCATTGCGCCATTTTATTGGCCGGCCGAAAGCCGCATCCAGCGGCGTTCTCAACGGTTATGGCACAGAATGCTGCTAAACTTTTTCCTATGAGGCTTTCCGAATTTGATTACCACCTTCCGGCGGAACTGATTGCGCAGCGGCCTTTGGCCGAGCGCGACGCCTCGCGCATGATGGTTCTGAACCGGTCCGCATGCAGTTTTGACGACCGCACGTTTCGGGAAATATCTCAAATCCTTCAGGCCGGCGATCTTCTGGTTTTCAACAATACTCGCGTCTTTCGAGCACGACTGCTTGGCACGCGCCAGGGAATTAGGGCGCAACCCGTCGGGAAAAACAACCCAAAAGTGCGTGAATTTCTACGCGGCCAGGTTGAGCTGCTGCTGACGCGACGCGAAGATGGCGAAGTCTGGCAGGGGCTCGTCCACCCGGGTCGGAAAGTGCGCGAAGGAGAAATCCTGTTATTCGGCGAAGGCGCTTTGCAGGCAGAAGTTCTGGATCGAGGCGAATATGGCCTCCGTCGGGTCCGCCTGACGGCCCGCCGGGGCACTGTGGAAGAGGCCATTGAGAACTTCGGCCATGTTCCCCTGCCTCCCTACCTTCATCGGGCTGACGATCCCGCCGATCGCGAGGCTTATCAGACCGTCTACGCCAAGGTGACCGGCGCGGTTGCGGCGCCGACGGCGGGGCTGCACTTTTCCACGCGCGTCCTGGAAGCTCTTCGGGCGCGCGGCGTCGAGACCGCCGAAATCA
>Ga0209061_1003256_pt1 | contig 18073 bp, 13 predicted proteins | sample Coa_R1_10_FD_187157 | JGI IMG/M metagenome (GOLD analysis project Ga0209061, IMG submission 187157) | Surface soil microbial communities from Centralia Pennsylvania, which are recovering from an underground coalmine fire - Coalmine... | ecosystem: Environmental > Terrestrial > Soil >...
AGGCATTAGCCGATATGGCCGAGATGATGAGTGACCGGCAAATCGTGATTGCGCGCGAAATCACCAAAGTGCATGAGGAATTTCTTCGAGGCACGCCGGCGGAGATCCGCCGCACCCTGGAACAACGGCCCGCAATAAAAGGAGAGATCACGATTGTGATCGGGCGCAGCAATCCGGAGCGCAAGACGCCGGAGTAGGCCCAAATTGTCCAATGGCCTGCGGAGGAGCGTCAGAAACGCGTTCCTCAATCAGGTCGCAGATCATCCGAATCAGTTGCGGGTGTGTTCCTACCGTCTTTGCACGAACCAGTTTTATGCCCAGCGCACGCGCCAGCGCAGCAGCCTCCACGTCGAGATCATAAAGAACTTCCAGGTGATCGGATAGAAAGCCCAGCGGAGCGACCAAAACATTGCTGGCGCCGTTTGCCTCCAGCCTCTTCAAATATTCCAGAATGTCGGGCTCAAGCCAGGGCTGTGAGGGCGGCCCGCTGCGGCTTTGAAACACCAGCTCCCAATTGTCCAAGCCTGCGGCAGCCGCAACCAGCCGCGTCGTCTCCCGAAGCTGCTGTTCATAACGGCTGTTTTCTGCCATCCACCGGGGGATGCTATGCGCCGTAGCGACAAACTGCACTTGGGAGCGCTCCTCGGGCGAGAAGCTGGCCAGCGCCTCGCGCACGCGCTCAGCAGAAGCATCAATAAAGCGAGGATGATTGTAAAAAGCGCGCAGTTTGTCAATGCGAGGCGCGCCGTCGCCAGCTTCCCGGCGCGCAGCTTCAATATTTTCCAAATACTGACGGCAGCTCGAGTAGGAGCTATAGGCGGAAGTGACAAAGGCTAGGGCACGCTCAATCCCATCCGCGCGCATCGTGCGCACTGTGTCGGCCAGAAACGGATGCCAGTTACGATTTCCCCAATAGATGGGTAACTGAAAACCCCGCGCACCCAGCTCCCGGCCAAGCGCTTGAATCAGATCACGGCACTGCTGGTTGATCGGGCTTCGGCCGCCGAAATGATAGTAATGTTCCGCAACCTCGAGCTGCCGCTCTCGGGGCACATTACGCCCGCGCGTGACCGTTTCGAGGAAGGGCAGCACATCTTCGCGCTTCTCAGGGCCGCCAAAGGAAACGATTAAGACTGCGTCGTACATCAAGCGGGCATCCCTGAGACACGATGCAGTTTCAGCATATTCGTTGAACCGCGCTGGCCGACCGGCTGGCCCGCAACGAAGACGATGTTATCCCCGGGACGGACCCGTCCTGTGGACACCAAGATGCGCTCCATTTGTTGCAACATTTCATCGGTGGAATGCATGGCTGGTGCAACGATCGCATGCACGCCGTACATAATGGAGAGCTGCCGGGCAACCACTTCGCTCGATGTAAATGCGTAGATCGGTACCGGAGGTCGATAGCGCGCCAGCAAACGGGCGGAACTTCCGCTCGTGGTGCCTACGGCCAGCGCCACCACTCCGGCGGATCTCGCCGAATGGTAGGCTGCATCCGCAATGATTTCGGGAATCGTCATCTCGCCGTCTAACCAAACGTCCGGATAGCCGCGTCTGCGAAGTGCATTTTCGGTCTCGCAGGCTATTCGAGCCATCACCGCCACCGACTCTACCGGATGCTTTCCAGCCGATGTTTCTGCCGAAAGCATCAAAGCGCTTGTGCCGTCATAAATGGCATTGGCTACATCGCTCACCTCAGCTCGAGTGGGCAAGGCATTTTCGATCATGGACTCGAGCATCTGCGTCGCGGTGATGACATATTTACCTCGCTGCCTGGCTCTCTCAATGATGGCTTTCTGAATCGCGGGAACCTTTTCAATCGGCATCTCCACACCCAGGTCTCCCCGCGCCACCATTACCCCTTCGCATTCGTCAAGAATCGAATCCAGATTGTGCCAGGCCTCGGGTTTCTCAATCTTGGCGATAATGGGCTGCTTGGCATCCACTTCTTCCAACAGGTGCCGCAAGCGCAGCACATCGCGCGCTTGCCGCACAAAGGAAAGCGCAAAGAAGTCCACCTGTTGTTCCACCCCGAAATGTGCGTCGGCGATATCCTTTTTCGAAAGTGACGGAGCGCTGATCTGCACCCCTGGAAGATTGATGCCCTTCCGGTCGCTGATTACCCCGCCGCTTACCACCACGCATTTGGCTGCGATTCCGTCTGTTTCGAGCACGCGAAGCTGGATGGTTCCGTCTGCGAGCAGCACGGGATCTCCGGGCTTCACATCCCGCGCAAAGTCGGGATAGTTCGTGGAGGCGATATGTTCGTCTCCTTCCACCGGCTCGGTCGTGATCGTAAAGATGGCGTCTTCTCTGAGAAAATACGGGCCGTTTTTGAACGTTCCCAGCCTGATTTTCGGTCCTTGCAGGTCAAACAGAATCCCGGCATGGGATTTCAGTTCTGCCGCCATGGCTCGTACGGCGCGAATGCGGCGGGCATGATCCTCATGCGAGCCATGCGAAGCGTTGAGGCGGAAGACATCGACTCCCGCCTCAAACAATTTTCTAAGGATATGTTCGGAATCTGTCGATGGGCCTAATGTGGCAACAATTTTTGTAGCTCGCATGAAATAAGTGGCACCGGTACGCTACGATATCGAAGAAATATCGATCAGGAGGAAGTTCACTCATCATCATTATGCCGCTTTATCAGGCAGTGATTCTTGCAGTGGTGCAAGGTCTGACGGAATTCTTTCCCATCAGCAGCACCGCTCACCTGGCGATCCTTCCCCGGCTCCTGCATTGGAATGATCCAGGGCTCGCCTTCGATGTAGCGCTTCATGCTGGCACATTAGCAGCTATCATCCTTTACTTTTTTAACGATTTCGTGCAAATTATTGCGAACGCACTAGGATATTCTTATCGCGGCAAGGAACCGGATGAAAACAGCCGCTCATTGTTTTGGTTTATTGTCGTCGGCACGATACCGGTCTTAATTGCAGGCGCGCTGCTCAAACCATATGCCGAAGGACCCTGGCGGAATCTTTTCGTGATGGGGGCCATGCTTGTCATCGTCGGGATTCTGATGGGCTTCAGCGATCGCCTGGCAGAGCGGAAACAGGGACTGGATCAGATGAGCTGGCGCGATGCACTGATCATTGGCGCCTCCCAAGCCCTTGCGGTTGTGCCGGGGACATCCCGCAGCGGCATTACGATCTCGGCCGCCCGGTTTCGCCAGCTCGACCGTGAGGCGTCAGCGCGCTTTTCCTTCTTGCTTTCTGCTCCCGCCATTGCAGCCGCTGCTGCAAAAGACGCTCTCGATCTCCATAAGGCTGGCGGCATTCCCCCTGGAATGCAGGTTCCCTACGGATTAGGCATCCTGGTAAGCGCGATCGTCGGTATCCTAGTGATTGCGTTCTTTCTGAAGTTCTTGCGGCGCAACACGCTATCCGTTTTCGTGTGGTACCGCATTCTTTTTGGCATAATAGTGATCGCTCTGGCAGTTTTCTTCCGTACCGGCGGATGAACGTACTCTCGCCGTCCCGACACTCGCGGCTGAATGAAGCCGTGGGTATTTTGTTGTGTCTGCTCGGCCTGGCCGTAGCGCTGAGTTTGCTCTCCTATTCGCCAGCGGACCCCTCCTGGGATACCGCAACAGGCGTATCGCGCACACACAACCTTTTGGGGCTGTTCGGCGCTAAGTGGTCGGATCTCCTCCTGCAGATTTTTGGCGTTGCTGCCTTTCTCTTGCCGGTCCACTTCTTTGCGCTGGGTTGGAAATGGCTCCGCTCTTCGGCCATCGAAAGCCCCTGGTTTCGGGTTGTGGGCAGCTTGGCGTTATGGTTCTGCATTTCGACGGGCTGTGGCTTGCTGCCAGAATCCTTTTTAATCTCCGGCGCAATTCATCCCGGCGGAATTGCCGGAATGGTGATCGCCAGCTATCTTGTCCATCGCTTCAATTTCGCAGGAGCTGCCTTGATCACGGCGGCGGCTGGCGTGATTGCATTGTATTTTGCCACTACGTTTGAAGTCGCGACGCTGCTGCGATGGCTCAGCGGCCCGATAGCTAAATGGAAAGCGATGCGCCAAAGCTGGCGCGCCTCGCGAGAAGCCAGCAGGCAGCGCGCCATTCAGCGTGCCAAAGAAAGAGCTGCTGAGCGCGCATCGCGACGCCGCTTAAACCCCGAGCCCGCGCCCGCTACCCCTCATCGAGCCGACAATCAGAGTGAACCGGTCGCTCCATCTGCGATATCTGCTGAAAGCCCTGCACAAGATGCCACTTTACCGGAGCCGGAAGATATACCCATTCGCACTCTGGCTGATGCACCCATCGTTCGCCGTCAGCCTGAACCTGAACCCGATCCGGGCCCAGTGCTGGTAGCACCGGCAGACCGGGAGCAGGAGCAACCAAAGAAGAAAACGTATCGATTGCCTTCCACCGAGCTGCTGAACGAAATACCTCCCGGTTCCGGCTACGACAGCCAGGAGCTCAAGGAGATTGCCAGCCGGATAAAGTCCAAACTCGAAGAATTCAATGTGCGCGGCTCGGTGGTACAGATCAACCCGGGTCCTGTGGTGACCACATTTGAATACAAGCCCGAGGCAGGCGTCAAATACAGCCGGATCACCACGCTTACCGAAGATCTTTGCCTCGGTTTACAAGCCGAGTCGGTTCTGATTGAAAGGCTGCCCGGAAAGCCGACTGTCGGGATCGAGGTGCCGAATACCCGCCGCGAAGTGATCAGCTTGCGCGAGATTCTCGAGTCGAGCGAATTTCAAGAATCACCGTCGAAAATGACCTTGGCGCTGGGCAAAGACATTAACGGACGCATCAAGGTCGCCTCGCTTGAGTCGATGCCACACCTGCTGATCGCTGGCTCGACCGGATCCGGCAAGAGCGTCATGCTGAACGCCATGATCATGTCGTTTCTCTACAAAGCAACACCCGACGAGGTGCGCATGATCATGATCGATCCCAAACGGGTGGAGCTCGGAATTTATGAAGGCATTCCGCACTTGCTCACGCCAGTAATCACGGAACCGAAGAAGGCGACGAATGCGCTCAGAAACGCTGTGCTCGAAATGGAGCGGCGCTTGAAATTGCTGGCCGCTCAGGGCGTGCGCAATATCGACCAATATAACCGTAAGATCGCCCAATTGCGCGCAGAGCCGCGCGGTTTATTCGATGATCCGGAGAACGAGGAAGCGCTCAAACCGCTGCCCTATATCCTGATCCTGATTGACGAGCTTGCCGATCTGATGATTCTCGAGCGAGCCAACGTGGAAGAGTGCATTACACGTTTGGCGCAGATGGCGCGCGCTGTCGGCATGCATCTGGTACTGGCTACGCAGCGGCCGAGTGTCGATGTCATCACCGGGTTGATCAAAGCGAATTTCCCCTCACGCATCAGCTTCCGTGTGGCGACACGAGTGGATTCGCGCACGGTGCTCGATTGTATGGGCGCTGAACACTTGCTCGGCAAGGGTGACATGCTGTTCCTCCCGCCTGGCTCTTCGCGGCTTGTTCGCGTGCACGGGGCTTTTGTCAGTGAGGCGGAGGCCAATCGCGTGGTCGAATTTTGGAAGGAGCAGGCGTGTCCTGAATACGACCAGAGCTTTCTGCTCGCTCCTCCGTCAGAAGACGGCGATGAAGAACAAGCTGAAACCTTTGATGGCGAGCAGGACCCGCTCTATGAAGAAGCGGTACGCATTGTGCTCGAAATGGGCAAAGCTTCCACTTCTACTCTCCAGCGGCGGCTGCGTCTCGGCTATGGCCGCGCAGCCCGCATTCTGGATATGATGCAGCATGAGGGCATCATTGGGCCGCCGGATGGCAGCAAGCCGCGCGACGTGCTCAAGCGCCCGGACTGGCTGCACGAGGTGGAAAATCAATTGCGCTGAAGGCCAGATTGCGACCGTCTCGCAATTCCTCCAATTGCTTCTGCAACGGTTTTGCAGTAGCAGAAGTCTAGGAGAAGTGGGGAACCAAGTCTGGAAGCTCATCGCGGCCTCTCTCGAACGATGCCCGAAGTGTCATTCCAAGGAGATTATGCGGTCTCACCGCAGAAATCCGATCGAGCATGCCCTCAGCGTGGTGGTGCTGCCCTGGCGCTGTAGTTGTTGCTATGCGCGCTTCTATCGCCCGCGCTGGATGAAGGCTCGCATACCAGCTCCGGGCTCGATGAGCCGCTTTCACGGTAATTTAACCAGGTCTTATTAATCGGGTAAACCGTAACGGTTCACCGGGCGATTGCGTCAGGCCGAGGAGGTATGATGCTCCTCGGCCCGGCTGGCCTGGCCGTTTGAGACCCGCGAGCGGACAATACGCAGAATTCGTTCTTCCGCCTCGTCGAGGGAAAGATGAGTCGTGTCCACCAGTTCGGCATCTGGCGCTTGCACGAGCGGAGATTCGGCACGCGTGCGGTCACGCAGATCGCGTTTTTCAATTTCGCTGGTCAGGGCGCTCGCATCCGCAGGGCGGCCTTCGCTCTCCCATTCCCGAGCTCGGCGGCGGGCACGCACCTCGGGCTCAGCGTCGAGAAAGATTTTTACCTGAGCCTCCGGGAACACCACCGAGCCGATGTCCCGGCCTTCCATAACGATGTTGTGTTCGGGCGCTGCCATGCGTTGGGCATTCAGCAAAGCGCGACGGACGGCAGGGATCCCAGAGATCTTCGAAGCCGCTTCGGAAACGCCTGGCTCGCGGATCGCCTCTGAGACATCTTCTCCGTTGAGAAAGACACGGCCGCTGGTCGGGCGAAGTTCAATTTGCGCTTCTTTCGCAAGCTGGGCCACCCGGTAGGTATCCGACAGATCTACTCCGAGGCGCAGAGCCCAGAGCGCGACCGCACGGTAGAGGGCGCCGCTATTCACATAAACGAAACCCAGTTTCTCCGCGACGCGCTTAGCCAGCGTGCTCTTCCCTGCCCCTGCGGGACCATCGATAGCAATTACAATTCGCTTTTTGTTCATTTTCAGAACGATGACAATTCGGGAACGGATGTTCTCATCGAGTATGGCACGTCAGTGAGCGAGCGACGGTTGCTGTTCGCCTGGCTTGGGACGGCGCATGATGAATGGCAGCGGCGTCAAACAGAGCACGATCAGGGACATCACCCAGAAACTATTCTCAAAGCTTAGGGTACTGGCTTGGGCCAGCAGCATCTGATAGGCCGTCGCGAGAGCTTTCTTGGCAGCCACGGCGGCAGAAAATCCATGCGATTGATAAGCTGCTTGCAAAACATTGAGCAACTGTTCGAAAGAGCGGTTGGCACGAACAGTGTGAGAAGCCAGAGTGAGCTGGTGCGTTTGATTCTGACGCGCGAGAAACGTCTGAATCATCGAAGTACCGATTGCGCCTCCGATATTGCGGGCGAAATTGGACAGACCGGAAACCTGATTATTTTTCTCACGCGGGACACCCACATAGTTGAGCGTGCTAATGGGAATAAAAATCAGCGGCATGCCGATTACCTGGATCATGCGAAGCGTCACGATGGTTGCAAAGGTGATGCCGAGATACACAACGGTGAACAGGTGCAGTGTGAAGGAGGTAATCAGGAATCCGATTGCAATCAAAAGGCGCGGATCGACCTTCTTAATGCCGGTCAGCCGGCCCGCCACAGGCATCATCAGCATGAGGACCAGACCTCCCGGAGAGAGCGCCCAGCCGGCGCGTTCAGCCGTGTAGCCGAGACTCGTCTGTAAGAATTCTGGGATTAACACCGTCGAGCCAAACAGCACAATTCCGAGCACGAAGGAAAAGAACACTGCGGTGCCGAAGTTGCGATTCTTGAGCAAGCGCACATCGACGATTGGGTCTTCGTGATACCACTCCCAGAGGAAGAAGAAGACGAGCACGGGCACGCCGATGCTGAACATGATCGTGATTGCGGGATCTGCAAACCAATCTTTTTGCTGGCCCTTGTCGAGGACGATCTGGAAGCAAGCGACCCCAATCACGATTAAGGCGAGGCCGATGTAATCGATGCGAATCCCGGCCTGTTTCTCCTCTTCAATCCAGGGCGGATCTTCTACAAAGCGGCTGGTGAGCAGCAAAGAAAGAATACCGACAGGCAAGTTGATGAAAAAGATCCAGTGCCAGCTATAGTTGTCGGTGATCCATCCGCCCAGGGTAGGACCGATGGCAGGAGCAACCACCACCGCCATGCCGTACATGGAAAACGCCATACCGCGTTTTTCTACAGGGAAGGTGTCGGCCAGGATCGCCTGCTCGGAGGGTTGCAGTCCGCCGCCGCCGGCGCCCTGAAACACGCGGGCAATGATCAGCATGGGAAGACTAGTCGAGATGCCGCAGAAGAACGAGCAGATCGTGAACAGCGCCACGCAGGTCATATAGAACCGCTTGCGCCCGATTACGGTGGAAAGCCATCCGGAAACCGGTAGCACAATTGCACTCGAAACCAGGTAGCTGGTGAGCACCCAAGTGGCTTCGTCGTAAGTGGCGCCCAGCGAGCCGGCGATGTGCGGCAAGGACACGTTGGCGATGGAAGAATCTAACACCTCCATGAACGTCGCCAGCGTGACGGTCATAGCAACCACCCACGGGTTATGCGACGGCTTCCAGTCGCGATGGCTGATCTGTTGCGGCATGGTTAATTCCGGATACGCACCTGAGGTTCGACCGACATACCGGGACGAAGCTGCAACAGGCCCTTCTGGTCTGGCTTAAAACGAATGCGCACGGGGATGCGCTGAACGACCTTCACGTAATTTCCTGTGGCGTTTTCAGGCGGCAGCACACTGGCGACAGCACCGGTCGAACCACCCACGCTATCCACGTAGCCCTGGAAATCACGGCCCAGCGCATCGACGTGAATGGTCGCTGGCTGGCCTGGGCGCAGATGCCGGAGCTGTGTCTCCTTGAAGTTGGCCGTCACCCACAGGTCGTTTATTTGCACGATAGTCAGCAGGGCTTGTCCGGCCGCGATGTGCGCGCCTACTTCAGCGACACGATTCATAACAATGCCGGCAACGGGGGCAACGATATGGCAGTAGGCGAGCTTGAGCTTGGCCTGCTCGACTTGGGCCTCGGCGGCTTGTACATTCGCCTCATTGGATTGAACGGTTGCTGTGCGAATGGCGAGCACCTGCCGGGCAATTCGCTGGTACTGTGCGAGGCGGCTCTCGGCTTGAGCAACTTCTGCCCGCCTCTGCTCGACCAACTGAGCGGCAGCCTGCAGGCTGGCCTGATTTGCAGCTACTGCGGCGGCGCTCTCTTTGGCTGCGGATGCGACTTGATCGTACTCCTGCTGCGAGACCTCTTCTTTTTCAATCAGGATGCGATAGCGCGCCAGATCGGACTGGGCCTTTGCGTTGGTGGCTTCTGATTGCGCCAGCCGGGCAGCGTAGGCTTGCCGGTCGCGCTCTGCCGCCTCGAGAGCCGCTTTGGCGGCGGCAACTTCAGCTTCCGCACTGGAGATGTTCGTCACGTTCTGGACTTTCGTAATGGGCACGTTGGGGCGCTCAGCGGTGACCATGCTGCGGGCCTGGGCCAGTTGCGAAAGCGCCTGATCCAGCGCGACCTGATAATCGCGCGGGTCGAGGTCGACCAGAGGATCCCCGACGTTTACGGCCTGGTTGTTTTCAACGTAGACCTTGGTCACGGTTCCGTCAATGCGCGCGCTGATGGGATTGAGATGGCCGTCTACCTGAGCGTCGTCTGTCGATTCGAAATTGCGCTCGTGCAGCCAATAGAGAAAGCCTGCTGCGGCAATAGCGAGCAAGACGCTGAAGAAGATGAGGAAGGCACGCTTGCGCTTTTGGGTTGGCGATGCTCGCAGCGGTGCGCTGCGCGTAGGGGCTTGTTCGATCATTCTTTTCCGCCTTTCTCGAATTTGAGTAAACCTGCTTCGGTGTCTCCCATAGCCTTAGCCAGCTCGAGCCGCGCCAGATTGAACGAATAGAGACTGGAGATGTAATCGCTTTCGGCTGCGGCTACCTGTTCCTGAGCCTGCACGACTTCGACCGTAGTGGCGACACCGGCGTTAAAACGGTCACGCGCTTCTGTAAAGGTTTCTTGGGCGTAGGCGCGATTATGCTGTGCGAGTTCCAGTTGGCCTTCGGCGGTGCGCAGATCGATCAGTGCGGTGCGGACATCCTGTTCGACGGCGCTGCGCTGATTTTCAAGCTCGGCCCGGCGTTGTCGCACGACGGCCTCTGCCTGCTCGATGTCTGCTTTGGTCCGGCCACCCTGCCAGATGGGAATATTGACGGAGCCGGTGACAGCGAAGACGCCGTGCATTGAGGTCGGGTCAGGCCCGAGCACGCCGTAATTCCCGCTGACGGAAATCGAGGGCAATCTTTCGGCGCGTGCAGCGGCGAGAGTCCGTTCGGCGGCTCTCAATTGCGCTTGAGCCGCTTGCAGATCTGGCCTGCTGGCGAGCGCCTGCTGGATTGCGGCATCGGTATCGGGTATCGCCTGTTTATCGAAGCTGAGAGGCTGGCTGAGAATCAGCTCACGGTCGAGAGGCAAGCCGATGAGACGCGCAAAGGCAATCTTCTGTTTTTGCCATTCCGATTCCATCGACCTGAGGCGCTGTTTTTGCATGTCGAGTTCCACCAGACTGCGCATCACATCGATGCGGGCATTGGTCCCTGCCTGCTTGCGCACTACGGCTTGGTCATAAACTGCTTGCGCGTTGGCTACCTGGGCGCGCTGCGAGGCCAAGCTTTCCTGCTCGGCAACGGTTTGCATATACATTCCGGCAACCGCCAGGACCACTAGCTCGCGGGCGTTCTTGGCGGACAGGACGGAGGCGCGCTCGTTTTCCTTGCTGGCCTGCCAGTTGCGGCGCGAGACCGGATCATAGATCGACTGACTGAGAGTAGCTTGAAGTTGCGAGTAGTTAAAGGGACCCACCACGGTGGGAATCGAAAAGTTCAGCCCGGGCGGCAGCTTGAACTGGAAGCCGTAAGCCGCCAGATTCACCTGAGCCACGGTATCGCTGGCATTGGCGGAGATGTTGGGCAATAGAGCACTGAGAGCCTGCAGGCGCTCGGCACGCATAGCGCGCACGGAATCATCGGCGGTGATCGTACCCAGGTTTGCGGCGAGGCCGAGCTTTATGGCATCGGCAAGCGTGAGCGTAACGGGTCCCGGAGGAAGAGCCCGGGAGGGGATACTGCCTTGGTAGTCTCCCGCCACTTCGACATTACTGGTAACCGTATTGATGCCCGAGCCTGGAGCAGAGGACTGCTGAGCGGCGGCCGAGCCGGCCGGGCCTGGGAGCGGCGGAACTGCGGCCCGGCCTGGCGCTTGCCCGCCCGCAGGCAGCATTTGCGCCCAGGCGCAGCATGACATCCAGCAGGTTAGAAGAATTGCGCGCCGCCTCATTACATACATACATGTATCATATTTCATACGTCAGTGTATATAATCGGAAACATCATGGTACGATCCGTGATCTTAAGCGGCGTTCCGCCGAATAAGCACCAGTTAAGAACCGAGGCCACGCGCCAGAAGTTGTTAAAAAGCGCGCGCCGGATCTTCGCCCGTGACGGGTTCGAAGCAGCCCGCATCGAGGATGTAGCGGCTGATGCGGGACATACACGCGGCGCCTTCTACGCCCACTTCCAAACCAAAGAGGAGCTATTCCTCGCCCTTCTCGAACAGCAGGCAAACATACACTTTGAGCGGATCCGGCAACTGTTAGAGAGCGCTCGCAGCCCGGAGGAGAGGCTCCGGCGACTGCGCGAATACTATGTGGCGTGCCTGAGGGACCGCGAATGGACGATGCTGATTCTTGAGTTCAAATTATTTGCTTTGCGTCATGGACGCTTGCGGGCGAAACTGGCCGAGGCGCACCGGCGCATTCGCAACTCGCTTCTGTTCGAGCAACTGGAACAGTATCTGCCGGATAACGTACAATGCAAGGCGCGCGGGCGGGAACTTCGCCATGTGGCTCTCGAAGCCATGCTGAACGGTCTTGCCCTGGAGCGTATGTACGATCCCAAGCGGCTCTCAGAAAGAGATGCAAACCGGATACTGCGGTTAGTCTTCAACACGCTGGTTGGGACCGAAGAGGGCGCTCGCGCCGGCTTGTAAAACTTTTTTGTGATCGTGGAGCTGCTGTTTGTATCCACGCGGTTCGGTTTGCTTCAGCAGACAGGAACCTTCTCAGGATCGAGTGCGATCCGGGGGGTGCCTCGGTTTGGTTGCTGCATGTATCAGGCAGGGAAGGAGATCTGCCTGTTGCAAGAAGTGTGAACCTGGTGGTAGGGCGAATTCCAATCAGCTCAGCGGCGGTTCAGAGCTTTCGGCGATGTCCTTCTTAGCCTGCTTGTGAGCTTTTTTCACTTCTGCTTTGACGTCGGCTTCGGGCTTTAGGTCATGTATGGCCTGACCCAGCTTTTCACGGTTGGCGCCGGTCAGCCTGTCTTTGAGTTCCTCGAAGGGGATATCAAGATTGTGGGCGACATGAATGGCGGAGACGCAGTCACCCAGATTTTTGAAGCCAGTGCAAGCCTGCTGGGCAGTCGTCCCAGCCGGCAAAAGGCTGTCGAGCTTTGCGGACAGCTTGGTGTTGCGTTCCAGAATTGTCTCTGGCGACTGCTGACTGGTTCTGCTCAGTTCGGGCGACCGTTCCGGGCTACCCGCGTTTCCGTGCATGCCCGCGCCAGAGCCACTAGCACCCCAAGGCGCTCCGCCCGCGTTGCCAGCCCCAACGGCACCGTGACCGCGCTGGCCGTAGACGGTCAAGGCAGCGAGCAAAACCAACGTCATTCCTTTTATGATTCCTTTCATGGCAGGCCTCCCCTTCCCTGTAAATGGGTATCCTATCGATAGTTTTCGGCATTTTTCAAGAAAGTCTTTAGGCAGCCCGGGGGAATCCAGTTTCACTCAGGCGCTCGCTGTCCGTTTCCCTTTGAACCGCAGCAGCCTCAGTAAAATGTAACCTGTGCGGTCGGATGCTCAAAATGTGCAGAATGCTTCTGTTGAGACAACAAGTGAATCTGAAAGAGCGGCGCGCCGTACATTTTCACTGGCCCTTGTATTCTACATTCTGATTTTTCTCTGCGCATTCCCCTTTTTCCGCTACCGGCTCTTTCCGGATATGATCTCCTACATTTCGGTCGCGCGTCACTACGCACACGGCGAGTGGAGCGAGGCTGTCAACCTTTACTGGAGTCCTTTGATCAGTTGGCTCCTGGTTCCTTTTCTTCTGGTGGGAGTTCCTGGAATTGCCGCCATCAAACTCCTGATGCTGCCAGCGGGAGCTTGTGCGTTATGGAGCATTTGGAGACTGATCCAAGGATTTGAGCTATCCGCAAAAGTAACTACGGCAACGCTCTTTACGGCGGCATTGCTCGTGGTCGCAGATGCTCTCACCGGCCCGGGGCCGGATGTGATTGCGATGGCGATCACATTGATTTACTGCCAGATCGTTTTCGATCCAGAGTATGAACACACGCCTCGCGCGGGAGCGCTCTGCGGGCTGCTAGGCGCGCTCGGTTTTCTCACGAAAGCCTATCTATTCTGGTTTTTCTTAATACATTTTGCGATTGTGACTGGGCTGCGGGCGATGCGGAGCTCGGGAATGTTCAAAAGGCGGCTGTTCGAGCATTTTGTGACCGGACTCTTGATCTTCTTCGTCGCATCCACGCCCTGGCTGCTTGCACTACATAACAAGAGCGGCAGGTTTACGCTGGGCACGACGGCTGCCTGGAATCACCGGCTGGTAGGACCCCAGTCTCCTGGTTATCCTCAATACGCCAGTCTCATTCCTCCACCTAGCCCGCATGCGGTCAGCATGTGGGAAGCGCCTCAGGTCGATTTGCTCCCGGAGTGGCATCCCCTTAGCTCGTTCGCCGATATGCTGTATGAACTGAAGCTGATCCGGTTCAATCTCAAACGGCTGTCTCAATTCTTTTTAGAGACATCGCTGTTCAGCTACGCGGCTCTATTTGCATATCTGATTTGGGGAATGGGCTTTGGCGGTTCAGCCCGGTACTGGTGGGCATTGGTTTTTTTCACGATCGTTCTTTTACCGGCTGGTTATGTGCTGGTCACGATTGAAGAGAGGTACATTTGGGGGGCGCTGCTGCTGTTACTGCTCGCCGGGGCTAAGGTGATCGATGTTTCGACGCGAGCGGCAGCGGGGTGTGCGCGCAAGCTCGCCATTGCCGGCTATGTGCTTTCTTTTGTCATCTTGCCGGCACGCCAAATAGCCAGCGGGCGTCATCTGGACTGGAATATTGCCGCCGCCAGCAAGGCGCTGCAGGGCAGGATCCCGGCTCGTAGCCGTCTGGCAGCTTGCGGACACTGGGATGACAGCCTCAAAATCGCTTACTTGCTGGATCTTTCTTTTTATGGTTCCACTGGCTCGACGGCTGACCAAGATGCTGCAAAAAGCGATTTATTCCCGAATGCGACTCAACATCCCAAACCTGAGCTCACTCCGGCACAGATTGCGCATGCGCTTCAAGAAGATCAGATTGCGTATTATCTGGTTTGGCCGGATTGCCGGACTTTGCCGCCCGCTTCCCTGCTTACCGATCCCCTTACTCTGCCCGCTGTGCCGGGAGCAAAGATCTACCGCGTAACGGATCTGCCTCCCGGCAGATGACGGTGAGCGAGGATGTTACAGCTTCAGCTCGCCGCGCGCGAGACGATGGATGAAATCGAGGTCGCCTTCGAGGAAGTCGATGGAGGGCAGTGCGGAGATATCGGCCCAGCAGATCTGCTCGAAGGCGCGCGGCACGGGTGCGCCTGAGAAGTTGTCTACGGAAAAGAACAGCAGATCGACGCCGCGGCCATTTGGGTAATGATGGCGATAACGGGCGATTTCGGGCCCGATGGCAGCCTCAATCTGTAACTCTTCGCGAAGTTCCCGGACAAGACCCTGTTGCGGCGTTTCACCCAATTCCACTTTGCCGCCGGGAAACTCCCATTTGAGCGGATGGCGGCCTTTGCGAGGCCTCTGGCCGATCAGCACCTTACCGTCGCGATGGATCACGGCGGCGGTGACGAGCAGCGGCTTGCGCGCTGGCCGCGCTCTTGCGTTTCGGTTTGCTCTTTTGGACCGCTCAGGCACCGATCGAAGCTGCGGCAATTAGCTGCCGTAACACATAGGGCAAGATACCGCCATGACGATAATACTCAACCTCTTGGGGCGTGTCGATGCGGGCTTTGGCTTGAAACGTCACCTGCTTGCCATTCGGCTTGACGGCCGTAATTTCGACGTAGCCCTTGCCGGCCACAGCGGCAGGAACGTTGGCCAGTGAGAACACCTCTTCGCCGGTGAGACCGAGCTCGGAAGCGTTCTCGCCTTCGCGGAACTGCAACGGCAGGACACCCATTTGCACCAGATTCGAGCGGTGGATGCGTTCAAAGCTTTCTGCGAGCACGGCACGGACACCGAGCAGGAGAGTCCCTTTGGCGGCCCAATCGCGGGAGGAACCCGAGCCATATTCCTTGCCGGCGATGACCAGCAGCGGAACGCCCTCCTGTTTGTATTTCATGGCGGCGTCATAGATGGTCATCTTTTCATCATCTGGGAAATGGCGGGTCCAGCCGCCTTCGACGCCCGGCACCAGTTGATTGCGCAAACGGATGTTAGCGAAAGTACCGCGCACCATGACCTCGTGATTGCCGCGGCGGGCGCCATAGCTGTTGAAATCGGCGGGTTTGACGCCGAGCGAGATGAGATACTTGCCGGCGGGGCTATCGACGGGGATGGAGCCGGCTGGAGAGATATGGTCAGTCGTCACCGAATCGCCTAACAGCGCGAGCACACGGAGGCCGGAAATATCTGCGACATAGGTCTTTGGATCCGGCATGATGTCGAAATACGGCGGGCGTTTGATGTATGTGGATTCCTCGCTCCAATCGTAGAGGTCTCCGGAGGGAACCGGGAGAGAGTTCCATTTTTCATCGCCTGCAAAGACTTCTCCATATTCTTTCTTGAAGAACTCTGTACGGGCCGAAGAGGCGACTGCTGCCTCAATCTCTGACGGCGAAGGCCAAATATCGCGCAAGTAGACGTCCTCGCCCTTGCTGTCGCGGCCGAGGGGTTCTTTTGTCAGGTCAGTGTCGATGCGTCCGGCGATCGCGTAGGCGACGACAAGCGGCGGGGAGGCCAGGTAATTGGACCGGACGAGCGAATTAACTCTGCCTTCAAAGTTGCGATTGCCACTTAGGACAGCGGCCACATTGAGTTTGTTTTCTGTAACTGCTTTAGCGACGTTTTCCGGCAGCGGGCCGCTATTGCCAATGCAGGTGGTGCAACCATAGCCCACGAGATGGAAGTTCAGTTTTTCGAGATAGGGCATCAGGCCGGCATCGTTTAAATAGTCGTAGACGACTTTTGAGCCGGGTGCGAGTGAGGTCTTTACCCAAGGCTTTACGCTCAGCCCGCGCTCTACGGCTTTTTTGGCTAACAGACCGGCGGCGATCATGACGGAGGGGTTGGAGGTGTTGGTGCAGCTTGTGATGGCGGCAATGACGACGGAGCCGTCGTGAATCTGTTCCTTGTGACTGTTGACGCTCAATTCGGCGGTTTTGGGAGGGGCACCGAGTGAGATCAGGAAATTCTCCTTGACTTCGCGCAGATCGACACGATCCTGCGGGCGCTTGGGACCGGCAAGAGAGGGGGTAACTTTAGACAGATCCAGAGAGAGGGTATCGGAATATGCCGGTTCTGGCGAATCGGGAGTTAGGAACAGGTCTTGTTCTTTGGCATAGGCCTCGACTAACTCGATTAACTCTGCGGGCCGGTTAGTAAGGCGCAAATAGTCGAGAGTCACGGAATCGATGGGGAAGAAACCGATGGTCGCGCCATATTCGGGAGCCATGTTGCTGATGGTTGCGCGATCGGCAACCGATAGTGCGCTTACGCCCGGACCATAAAATTCGACGAACTTACCTACGACGCCTTTTTTACGCAATATTTGTGTAATGGTCAGGACTAAGTCGGTGGCGGTTGTACCTTCGGGCAGTTTACCGCTTAACTTAAAGCCCACGACCTGGGGTAATAACATCGAGATGGGCTGGCCGAGCATACAGGCTTCGGCTTCAATGCCCCCGACGCCCCAGCCGACCACTCCCAAGCCGTTGACCATTGTGGTGTGGGAATCGGTGCCCATGAGCGTATCCGGATAGGCTTCGAGGATATCGCCTCCGCCCGCGTTGTCGCTAAACACCACGCTTGCGAGATACTCGATGTTGACCTGATGGACGATTCCGGTGTCCGGCGGCACGACGCGGAAATTCTGAAACGCATTCTGACCCCAGCGCAAGAAGGCGTACCGTTCGCGGTTGCGTTCGAATTCACGGCGCGCATTTTCCTCAAAGGCGCGCGGTGAGCCGAAGACATCTACTTGCACGGAGTGATCGATGACCAGATCGGCGGGTATCAAAGGATTGGCGAGTTTGGGATCAGCACCCATTTTTTTGAGTGCATCGCGCATTGCGGCCAGATCGACCACACAGGGTACACCGGTAAAATCCTGCAATAAGATCCGCGCGGGCCGAAATTGAATCTCTTGCGGCGCAGCCTTGGCATCCCACCGCGCCACATACTCGATGTCACTGGCTTTTACGGTGCGATCGTCTTCAAAGCGCAGCAGATTTTCAAGCAGAACTTTAATCGAATATGGGATGCGCGAAAGATTGGCGCATGCGGTCTTCTCTAGCGCTGCAAGGCGAAAAATGCGGTACTGACGGTGATTGACGCGCAGCGTTCCCGCCGCGGCAAAGCTGTTTTTGCTGGCCATTTGTCTTTAGTTTAGGCCAGCGTGTACTCTCAAGCGGACAGACGTGTCGTGAGGACTTACCCGGTCTTTGTTTTTTGGCCGCGTGAGCGTGCCGTTTTCGCGCTCTCGCGCTATGCGGCCTGGGGCATTTCGGGCTTTTGGGGCGCGGCTTGGGGTTTGAGCAGGCGCTCGGTGGCGGCGAAGGCGAGCGGATGAGCGGGGTCGAGCTGGAAATTCCGCAGAGACTGGTGGTCAATTCTGGCTTGGGTGAGCAAAACCGCCAGTTCGTGGCGCTGCTGCTTGCGCTTCTCGGCCGCCTGCGCCCGCTCTTCCTGCTGGCGCTGGCGCTCGGCTTGCGCCGCCGCCTGCTCGGCAGCCCGTTTCTGCCGTTCGAACCCAATCGCCTCCTTCACCC
>Ga0209061_1003257_pt1 | contig 18071 bp, 15 predicted proteins | sample Coa_R1_10_FD_187157 | JGI IMG/M metagenome (GOLD analysis project Ga0209061, IMG submission 187157) | Surface soil microbial communities from Centralia Pennsylvania, which are recovering from an underground coalmine fire - Coalmine... | ecosystem: Environmental > Terrestrial > Soil >...
CTCGGCAATCGCCTCGTCGGCATCTTGCACCACTGCCTCGAGCACGGTGAGCTCTACGACGAGAGCCGTGCGTGGCCACCCTCCATCGCGGCGGCCGCTTGACGGCTTCGGGCCGTGGGGTGTCTAGGAGGGATTGGCGAGACTCATCGCCGCTGGTGGGCGCGCTGATCGTTTCGGTGAGTGCAAGGCGACGCTCGCCTCCCTGGCTCGCTGTGCGCACGCGCTCAGCTCAGCTGTCCGGAACCCTCCGGAGCGCTGTCCGGACTCCTCCGGATTCGGTATCCGCTTTCGGCAGGATCGCGCACCGTGGTCGACCAGGCGCTCGACATCGACACGTCGAAGGAGCTGAACCGGGGAGACTTCCAACCTCGGACTGTTGCAGGCCGGCTGTCCAGTTCGTCTGCAAGGAGATCGAGCTCTCTGAGCTGTGATTGCCGGAACGAGCAACTACGATTCGCGCGTGTTCTCGTACTGCGTGCAGCGTGAGTCAGGGGGTCGGCGCCTTTGACGGAAGTGACGCTTCGCCGGCGGTCCGGCTTCCCGCCCCTGCCATCGCCGCGGCCGGAGGGCGCGCCTGCGGCCTTTCATGTGATGGCCAAGCCCACAGGGGCAATCTGCAATCTCGACTGCAGCTATTGCTTTTATCTCGAGAAGGAGGCGCTCTACCCCGGCGCACGCTTTCGCATGCAAGAAGACACCATGGAGGCGTACGTCCGCCAGGTACTCGAGTCCCAGAATGGTCCGCGAGTGACGATTGCCTGGCAGGGCGGCGAGCCAACGCTGATGGGGCTTGCGTTCTTCCGCCGAATGGTCGAAACCGTCGAGCGTTACCGTCGCCCAGGGCAGCGGATTCAGCACACGTTGCAGACCAACGCTACCCTTCTCAACGAAGACTGGGCAATCTTCCTCGCCGAGCACGGATTCCTGGTCGGCGTCAGCATTGACGGTCCACCGGATCTACACGACCGCTTTCGGGTCGATAAGCGCGGCAAGCCGACTTCGAATCGTGTCCTCGCAGGCCTCTTGGCGCTTCGTCGCCACGACGTCGAATACAATGTACTCTGCACCGTGCATGCCGGCAATGTCGGTGAGCCACTGCGGGTCTATCGATACCTTCGCGATGAGTGCGGAGCGCTCGTCATCCAATTCATCCCGATCGTCGAGCACCGGCCGACGGCAGCAGACGGAAGCGCTGTGAGCGAGCGCAGCGTCTCGCCGATTGCCTGGGGGGACTTCCTGATTGCAGTCTTCGACGAGTGGGTCGGTCGTGACGTCGGCGACGTCTTCGTCCAGACATTCGATGCCATACTCGGACCTGTTCTCGGCTTACCGGCTGGGCTCTGCGTGTTTGCCGAGACCTGTGGCGCCGCCGTCGCCCTTGAGCACAACGGCGACGTCTATTCCTGTGACCACTTCGTCGACCCCAAGCACCGGCTTGGCAACCTGCACGAGACGCATCTTGTTGAACTCGTAGGCAGTGATCGTCAACGGCGCTTCGGCAGGGCTAAAAGCGACAGTCTGCCTCGGTACTGCAGGGAGTGCGAGGTTCTCTCCGCATGCTGGGGGGAGTGCCCGAAGAACCGGTTCGCGCTTTCTCCTGATGGAGAGGAGGGTCTCAACTACCTCTGTGCCGGCTATAAGGCATTCTTTCGCCGCGTCGATGCTCCGTTGCGGACCATGGCCGACCTCATCCGCGCTGGCCGTCCCGCTTCCGATATCAAGAGGCAGATCGCTGAGGCAAAGCGCAACGATGACTGCCCGTGTGGCAGTAGGCGGAAGGCGAAGCATTGCCACCAACGCGCCTCTTCCTCGGCCTAGGCCGACCAGCCGCTTCATCACCGTGGCCAGGCGGCGACGTCTCCGTGAGCGAACCCCTACCCGGGCATCTGGCGAGCCTTAAGAAGAAGTGATACGGGGGCTTGGAGCGTGGATTAGGACTTGAAGGTGTGGCTTAGGCTGGCGAGCACGGGCGCGCGAATGCATCTCGACAGGACATCATCGATAACAGACGAGGCTGCAGCGCTGCGTCGTGTGCTGTCCTGCTTCCCCCATCGTGGGGGCTCGGACTCGCGCAACGGGTGGAGCAGTTCACGGGGATTCGGTCATGGGCAACGGGGGAATATTCGGGAGCGCGCCGGGATGTTCGGAGGTGAGCGAACCGGCGGCCACTGCGAAATTCAGCGCTTCGGCCATTGACGCATGAGCAGCGAGGCGGGCACTGAATGCACCTACGAAGGCGTCACCGGCACCGGTCGTGTCGACGACGAGCGTGGGCGGAGCAGGTACCTGCACGATTCCGCGGTCGGTCGCCGCTAGGGCGCCCTCGGCCCCACGAGTGATCACGACGATCGGTGGACCGAGGTCGCGCAACCGTTCGGCCACTCGGGCCGGATCGAGATCGCTGGTCGTGGGTTCACCGAGAAGTTGGAGCGCTTCGACGGCGTTGACGATCAAGACGTCGACGAGTTCGAGGAGCTCGGGGGCAAGCGGGATGTAGGGGGCGCAGTTAAGAACGCGGATGGTGTCGGGGCCAACGAGCTCTGCTGCTCGCTGAATCGCCGATAGTGGCACCTCGGTTTGCATGACGAGCAGCGTGGCGTCGATGAGGAGGGCAGCGGCCCGTTCGATGTCGCCCACATCGAGACACTGATTGGCGCCAGGGGAGACGACGATCGCGTTCTCGCCGTCGGCGGCGACGAGCACGACAGCCGTTCCGGTTGCCTTGCCCTCTGTAGTCGCGACGAACGTCGTCCCGACGCCCTCGTTCTTGAGTTGGGCGATACGGGCAACGCCGGCGTCATCAGTGCCGACACGAGCGATGAGTTCCACCTGGGCCCCACTGCGCGCCGCGGCGACTGCCTGGTTCGCTCCCTTGCCTCCGGGATGAACGGACTGGCGCCCGCCGGTGACCGTCTCGCCCGGTGTCGGAAGGTGCGCGACCTCGACCACGTAGTCGACGTTGATCGAGCCCACGACAACGACGAGTCCTGACGTGGCTGGCGCGTCGTGACCTGCGGCTGGGTTCAAACCGGTGCCTCGACCTGGGGCCATGGATCGCGCCGCGGCGGGAGCACGCGGTACAAGGTGGCGATGAGTTCCGCTCGAACTGTGGCCATCGCGGGGTCGTTCCAGCGATTGTCCCACTCCCTCGGGTCCTCGCTTAGGTCGTAGAGTTCGCCCTCGGTGCCGCGATACGAGACCGTGCTCGCGTTGGCGATGGTGTATCCCGCCAGCCGGGGAGGATGGCCCGTCGGGATGCCGATTGTGCTCGGCTCGTAGACCGTGCAGGTGAACGGGTCAAGGCGGATCGTTCTCAAATGCATGCCGACGGCAGAGCTCGGGCTGTCATAGGTAATGATGATCGGACGTACGGCTGCGGTTGCCTCGGTGCAGGGCAGCGGCAGCCCCTCGATCCACGCCGGTGGCGCGGTGTCGCAAGCCGCTGCGATCGTCGCGGTCACGTCGATCAATGGCACTGACGTGGACACTACGGCCGGGGCGATACCCATTGCCGGAGCCGGTCGCCACAGCAACGGGACGCGCATCAAAGCGTCGCAATGGAAGCCGCCTTTGAAAAGCAAGCCGAACTCGCCCTGAAAGTCGCCGTGGTCTGCCGTCACGATGATGTCGGTATTCGCGCCCCAGCCGCGCCGTTCGAGTTCCTTGAGCACGGTACCGATTGCGTCGTCAATGAGCTCTACTTCGACGTCGATCGTAGCGGAGATCTCGCGCAGCTGATCTGCGGTGAGCTGGTTCGCCGCCCAGTCGCCACGACTGCACTCACCGGTGAATGTGCCTTCGAAGAAGCCGAGCCAGTGGTCGGGCTTTCGCGCCAGGATCTCCCTGCAGCGCGCAAGGTTTCCCGGGTAGTACTCGGGCAGCGGTCGCTCACGCCACGGGACACGGTGGCGTTCTTCGTCAGGCGGATCCCACGGATGATGCGGGTCTGGGAAGCTCATCCATACGAACCACGGCTCACCGTCGGGTAGGCCCGCGAGGTACTCCACAGTCTGCTGCGCCACCCACGAGGTGTGATAGAGCTCGGTCGGGACGGGATTGTTGACGAGATCGGGCGCGCCGGTGTCGCCTCCGAAGCCGTTGGTTGGATGGGCAGCGCGTCGGCGCAGGTTGAGGAATCCTCCGACCCACTCGGGGTGCTCGCGCTGAAGGAAGCGACCGTAATGCCCGTCGAAGGGGCCGTGTCCGGCAAAGCTCACGGTGTCGAAGCCGCGATACGGACCGTGCGCGTCCTCATGTGCGAGACGTTCCTCGTCGTAGCGCAGCTCGGGATCGTATGACGGTTCAAAGTGCCCCTTGCCGATCAGCGCAGTGTGGTAACCCGCAGCGTTGAGGTACGAAGCCACCGACGGCGCGTCGGTTGGAAGCGGCACCCCGACGGCCCAGGCGCCATGCGTATGAGGTAGCTGTCCCGTCAACAAGCTCGATCGCGACGGGGTGCAGGTGACATTCGGTACGTACGCCCGCTCATAGCGCACGCCGCTTCGAGCGATGGAATCGAGGTTCGGCGTCCGAACGACGGGATTACCGGTGCAGTGCAGGGCGTCATGCCGGAGCTGATCGGCCGTGATGAGCAGGACATTCCGCTTCATGCTCGATCCTCGTCGGCAACGCCCTTCAAGAACCAGGGCTCGTCATACAGTGCGTACGGTCCATCGAAGCGCCACGCCTCGTCGCCGTTGTGTCGGGGTAACTCGCGGACGCGAAGGCCTGAGTGCGCAGGGTCCTCGTAGCGCTCGAAGTACTCGGCGATAGCGGACGCGAGGTGATCGCGAATCCGATCAAGCATCGGATCGTTGATGCGGTTCGTCGTCTCGCGTGGATCGACCATGAGGTCGAATAGTTCGTCGGCACCATGCCCCGCCCGCAGGATCAGCTTGTGGTTGCGGCTTCGTGCCATACGCAGATCTCCGTACTCGCCGAACGCGATATCTGGCCAGTCTGGGATTGGCTTGCCGACGAGCAAGTCGACGAAGGAGCGGCCGGGGAGGTCGACATCGGTGGGCGCTGGTAAGGCCGCGAACTCTGCCAGGGTCAGGTGGAGATCGCAGTGGCCGACGAATTCGGAACGCACCTGACCGCCGAGGATCTGACCCGGAGCATTGACGATCATCGGGATGCGGATTGACTCTTCGAGCATGTTATAGGGATGAGTCGCGTTTCCCTTTCCCCACAACCCGTGGTGGCTAGCATTGAGGCCGTGGTCGCTGGTATAGACGACGAGAGTGTGCTCTCGGAGCCCCTGGTCGTCGAGTTCGTCGAGGACGCGCCCGAGCTGCTCGTCAATCTCCGACACCGCTGCGTAGTACTGGGCGAGCGCCTCGCGCGGGTGCTCCCGGGTTCGATAGAGCGACTCGGAAGTAGGGCGACCGAAAGGATGAGTGACGTCGGCGGGGATGTCGTCAAACGAGCAGGAGCGGTACTGCTCGACAAGTCGTTCCGGGTGCCCGCTCCACGGGCTGTGGGTCGCGAAGTGGCCGATGAAGAGGAAGAACGGCTGCTCAGGGGGCCTACGGCGGAGGAACTCGATGGCATGATCGGTGATGGCGTGGCGTTCGAAGTACTTCGGAGGCGCTGCGCTCGGCCACGGGGAGTACATTCCCTCGGGTTCGAGTGGAGCGGACTGTGCGAACCAGTAGTCGAATCCGGGAGCGGGTCTCGACGCGTCACCGAGGTGCCACTTGCCGCTGAAGCCGGTTGCGTATCCGGCAGCGTGCAGTGAGACCGCCAAGGTGCGGTGCCCGGCAATTCCCGGGTGCTCGCCGCTCTTCACCACCGGATCGGCGAGGTAATCGTGCACGCCGTGCTGGGAGGGGATCTTCCCTGTCCAGAACGAGGCGCGCGCCGGCGAGCACACCGGGGTGGCACAGAAGGCGTTGTCGAATCGAACCCCGGTGCGCGCGAGATAGTCGAGGGTTGGCGTACGGATCTCTCGATTGCCCGAGCATCCGAGCGCCCACTGCGCGTGGTCGTCAGTCATGACGACGACGATGTTCGGCCTCGATGCCATCCGCCCTCCTCGCTGTAGGTCCAGCGAACCTTGACTCGCGCTCTCGCCAGGTGCTCTACTACCTACCCTAGACGTCCGAAGTCCAGACGTCCAACCTCTTAGGGGAGAGATGCGGGAGAGAAGCCGGCTGGCAGTCGACGTGGCCGCCGAGTTGCGCGCGCTCATCGCTCGCAACTCGAGTCCCGGTGAGCGGATCCCGGCGGAGAGCGAGCTCGCCGAACAGCTCGGCGTGAGCCGCAATACGCTGCGCGAGGCCCTCTGGCTGCTGTGGAGTGAGGGGCTGCTCGTGCGGCGCTGGGGAGTCGGTACGTTCGTGCGCGATCGGACGCCTCCGTCGCCGTCGCAGCTGCTGGAGTTCGTACCGGTTCGGGACATGATCCGTGGGTCGGGCCGCGAACCCACGCTCACCGTCGCAGTGGTCGAGCGTCGCCCCTGCGTTCGGGAGGCCGCGGTTGCGCTGGGCCTCCGGGAAGGCGAGGAGGCGTGGTGGCTCGACCGCACTTTCGCCGCCGACGGGGTGCCAGCGGTCACCCTGCAGGACTGGGTGCCCAGTCGCGTCAACGGTCGGGAGCTCGACCTCACCCCGTTGAAGGATGTCGACCAAGGGCTGCTGGGCCTGCTGTACGACGCGGCTCGGTGTCGAGTGGTGCGAATGGAAGCACATCTCACCGCGGAATTAGCGAGTGATGAAATGGCCGAGCGCATGCGTCAGCGCCAGCCGTTCCCGGTGATGGTTGGTGTCCAAGTGTCCTACGACGACACGGACCGGCCAGTCATCTTCTCACGCAACTACTACGCGACCGGAGTCTTCGATGTCCGAGTGTTGCGTACGGTCCATCGCTGGCAGCGCCCGTCGGTCAGTGGGGCTGGGACACCCCTATGAACGACCAACCGACTTTTGGCGGCGTTGTGGGCACGACGGTGGACCGGTCGACACCGTATTGGCCGGAGCCACAACGCCGCAACGGCGCACCGAATGTCGTGATCGTCGTCTTCGACGATACGGGCTGGGCCGATTTCGGATGCTTCGGCTCAGAGATCGCAACGCCCACCGTCGATCGCCTGGCGGCTAGTGGCACGAAGCTCACGAACTTTCACGTGACGCCGCTGTGCTCGCCGACGCGAGCCTGTCTGCTGACGGGCCGGAACCATCACAGCGTCGGAATGCGCTTCCTGGCGGTGGCCGACACCGGCTTCCCAAACGCTCGGGCACGACTCCCGCTCGGGGTTCCGACGCTTCCTGGGGTGCTGCGTGAGCGCGGGTATGGCACGTATCTCTCGGGCAAGTGGCACCTCGCGCCCCAGGAGGAGCTCACGCCGGCGGGACCCTTCGGGAATTGGCCGCTGGCACGCGGATTTGACCGCTTCTACGGCTTCCTGAGCGGTGCAAGCGACCAGTTCGCGCCCGAGCTGATCAGCGACAATTCTCCCGCGGTGCACCCAGGTGGAGACGACTACCACCTGAGCGCTGATCTCGTTGACCACGCCATCGGCTTTCTCAGCGACCACGTGGCCTTTCGGCCGAACAACCCGTTCTTCCTCCAACTTGCCTTCGGCGCGACGCACGCGCCGTTCCAGGCGCCGCGGCAGTATCGTGAGCGCTACCGGGGCACCTTCGACGCGGGCTGGGAGGCCACTCGGGCCGCGCGCTTAGAGCGCCAAATAGCGCTCGGCGTGGTTCCGCCGGGTACCGAGCTGACCGAGCACGACGCCGAGGTGCCCCGCTGGGCGGCGCTGAGCGAGGAGGAGCGCCGCCGCTCGGTGGCGTGTCAGGAGGCTTACGCCGGATACCTCGAGCACGCCGACGCAGAGCTCGGCAGGCTTGTGGACTGGCTGGAGCAGCAAGACCTGCTGGGGGAGACCATCGTCATCGTCTTCTCCGACAACGGCGCTGCCGGGGACGGTGGCAGAACAGGCGCCGCGAGTGTGATCGCGCTCTATAACAATCTCGGTCACGACCCGACCGCAAGCGCCATCCCGATCGCCGAGATCGGCTCTCGTACTGGACCGGCACACTACGCCACAGGCTGGGCGATGGCCTCCAACACGCCATTTCGGCTCTACAAGCAGTACGTGGATCTTGGCGGGGTGCGTTCGCCGTGCATTGTGCGCTGGCCGGGCGTGACCGAGTCTCAGGCGGTCAGCCGAGCTTTTGCGCACGTGATCGACATCGCGCCGACGATCCTTGAGGCTGCGGGTTGCATGGACAGCGACGCCGGCCGCGCGATGCATGGTCGCTCACTTCGTTCGGCGCTGTGCGGCGCGCCGCCGAGGGAGACACGGACGCAGTACTTCGAGATGCTCGGTCACCGTGCAATCTGGCACGACGGATGGAAGGCGGTTGCTCGTCATCGGCCGGGATCGCCCTTTGAACAGGACCGCTGGCGCCTCTATGACACACGCGTCGACTTCGCAGAGTGTCACGATCTGGCGGAGCGGGAACCGGAGCTTCTGGCGTCGCTACAACGGCGTTGGCACGAGGAGGCGTTGCGCTTCGACGTCTATCCTCTTGATGACCGTCCGCTCAGACAGATGCTGATGATGCGGGATCCCCGCCGAGCGCGGTGGCGCCGCTGCTGGCGATTTTTGCCGACCCAGAGCCACCTCTCGTTCACGAGCGGGATCTGCGGCAGCGCGCGACCCGTGCGGATCACGCTGCGCCTTGCCGACCGTCGCCCGGGCGACGATGGTGTTCTGCTCGCAAGCGGTACGTGTTATGGCGGTTACGTGCTCTACGTGCTCGACGAGGAATTGGTCTTCGAGCACGTGCTCATCGGCGAGCGCGTTACCTGCCAGGCGGCTGGCAAGCTGCCACTTGGCGAGGTGGACATCGCGATGGAGTTCCGCCCCGCCGAACCCCCCGGGGGTTCGGTCATTCTTGAGGTCTCCGGCCAACAGGTCGCCGCTCAGTACCTACCCGCCGTAGCGCGCCAACCTGCCTTCTACGGCATGGACATCGGTTGTGACCGCGCGTCGCAGATCTCAGCCGCGTACGCCGGTCGCGGCGAGTTCGCCTACCGGAGAGACGGAATCGTTGACGTCACGTTGGAATTCCTTGACGTCGATCGCGACGCCGCTGAGGTCACCGAGCAGCTGGAGCGGACCCAATGAGCGACAGCGGTCTGCGAGTCGACGTATGGGAGAAGGGCGTGACCAGTCACGCGCAGACCGCCTTGAATCCACCAGGATCCCGCGGCGGCCACATCGTGCTGCGCGGAGTTGACAAGGAGTTCTCCATCCGCCGCCGTCAGCGGTTCGTCGCGCTGCATGACATTGATCTCGAGATTCCCGCTGGCTCCTTCGTGTCGTTGATCGGGCCTTCGGGGTGCGGGAAATCTACATTGCTTCGCATTCTCGTCGGGCTCGAGGCGCCGACGAGGGGGTCGGTGCTCATCGACGGTGCTGCACCGCGCGAGCTGGTGCAAGGGCACCGTGTCGGCTTCGCCTTCCAGGAGCACGCGTTGCTGCCGTGGGCGAACGTCGTAGAGAACATCGCCCTTCCCTTCCATCTCGCCAAGCGCCCGATCGATCAGCACCGTGTCGCCGATCTCGTCGCAATGATCGGACTCAACGGCTTCGAGGGATCTCGTCCCAAGCAGTTGTCGGGAGGCATGCGTCAACGGGTCGCGCTTGCCCGGGCCCTCGCCCTTGCCCCAGACGTGCTCTTGCTGGACGAACCGTTCGGCGCACTTGACGCGATTACGAGGCGGCACCTCAACGTCGAGCTCGGTCGCATATGGGATGAAACTCGCGTCACCACGGTTCTCGTCACCCATGCGGTAGATGAGGCGGTGCTTCTGAGCAATGAGGTCGTCGTCATGAGTCGCGGTCCAGGTCGGATCCTGCGCCGGGTGCCGATCTCGCTCGATCGGCCACGCACGCGAGACATGATTGCGTCTCCGGTCTTCCAGAGGCTCCAGGTCGAACTCGAGGAAGCGCTCGACGAAGCGGAGTCAGCCGCGCGATGAGCACGCGTGTCTCGATGGCGCTGCAGTACGCCCTCGGAACCGCGCTTCTGCTCGGGCTCTGGCAGATGCTTGGCGCGACCGCAGCGTTCGGCCAGACGCTTCCGTCGCTCTCCTCGGTGCTCGCCACGATCGGGAGTGCGACCGAGCGACCGATATTGGCCCCCGCTGTGGGGGCGACTGCGCTCTCCGCGCTGGCTGGGCTCGCGATCGGGGGTGGCTGTGCCGTGGTTGCGGCAGCATTGCGCTACAGCCTCCAATTCGCTCGAGAAGGAATCGATCGGAGCGCGGCGACGGTGCACTCGATCCCGGGGATCGGTATCGCGCCGGTGCTGACCCTGGCGCTCGGACGCGCGACGACCCCGATTGCTCTTGCCGCGCTCGCCACCTTCTTTCCTGTCTACATCACTGCATCGGCAGCGCTTGGCGCTGCGCAGAGCACCCACCAGGATCTCTTTAGCGTCCTCGGCGCCAGCAGGCTGCAACGTCTACGGCGCCTGCAGATCCCTGCCGCAGTCCCAGGGTTGCTCGACGCCCTTCGACTCGGCGCGCCGGGCGCGGTGCTTGGAGCCGTCCTCGGCGAGTGGTTCGGCGCACCGCGCGGCCTTGGCCTCGTGATCATCAGCTCGGCCCAGAACTACCAGATCGTGCAGATGTGGGCGGCATCATTGTTAACCACGCTGCTCTCAGTATTGGCGTTCGCAGTTGCCTCGGCACTGCAATTCGCCACCAGGCGGCGGTTCCGTTGAATCTGGGATCGCTCGCTCTGGGCGTTCTGCGACGGTGGTGGGTGGTCGCTCTGGTCGTCGTGCTCTGGGAGGTCGTCGTGGTGGCCGGACGCGTGAACTCGGTCATCGTGCCCGGGCCGGCTCCGGTGGTTGGGGAGTTCTTCTCTCAGCCGATCTTCTACCTCGCGCCGCTCGGCGACACCCTCGCGACCGCTGCCGTGGGCCTCGTCTGTGGCGTGTGCGCCGGATACGCGATGGCGGCGTGCGGTTGGTACTTGCCGCTGCTCGGCGGGCTCCTCACGCCGCTCGCGCTGGTGCTCCGCTCGATGCCATTCGTCACGTTGGTGCCGGTACTGGCGTTGGTGCTGGGCTACGGCACGACGAGTGCCCTCGTGATCTGCTCAGTAGTCTGCTTCTTCCCGACCTACGTGCTCGTCTCGACGGGAATGCGAACGCTTCCAGGTGGTGCCGAAGCGCTCTTCGAGGTCGCGGGAGCGAGCAGGCGCGTGGCTTTCCGGCGGCTTGTGATACCGGCATCGCTCCCGTCGCTCGCAACGTCGATCCGCATCTCGGCGGCAACGTCGATCCTCGCGGCCCTCGTCGCCGAATACCTAATGGGTACGCCCGGGCTGGCGTCGCTTCTGTATGTCGCGCTGGATGATTTGCTCGTGATCAAAGTCTGGACAATCTGTCTGGTAGTTGTAGTCGTGGCGATTGCCGTCTTCGTAGCCACTACTCGCCTTGAGGAGTTCGTACGTACGCGTTGGCAGTAGGCGCCGCGACTGAACCGAATCATAGGTATCAAGTACTGGGGGAATGCGACCATGAGTGAGATCCATCAGCGCACGTTTTCGCGGCGGTCATTTCTTGGGGGAATCGCAGTCATCGGCGGCGCGGGCCTCTTGACGAGGGCTGGGCACGGCCTTCGCCCACAAGGAGGGGAACACCGGATCGCGAGAAAGGCGGTCCCAATGACGATTGCCTTCAGCTTCCTACCCAACGTAGAGTACGCCGGTTGGATCCTTGCACAGCAGAACGGCTGGTACCGCGATTACGATCTCGATATCACCTTGGTTGGCGGCGGCCCGAACGCGCCAACGCCCGAGGCGCAGCTGACAGCTGGGACGGCGCAGGTTGCAACCGAGGCAAATACCGTCCGCCTGTTCTCGGCGCTCGCTCAGGGTCAACCCCTCGTCATCTTCGCCCAGGACTACCAGCAGTCGCCGAACGGCCTACTGTCCCTGAGGCGTCGGCCAGTGACCACTCCGGCCGAGCTCGAGGGCGCACGGATCATCGCCTCCGCGCCGAACGCTCCGAGCATCGCCGCGCTGATGAAGATCAACCATGTGAAGAACTACACCTTTGTTCCGGGCGGTATCACCGTGGATGGGCTGCTCGCCGGCCAAGGCGATGCGCTGCTCGCCTTCGCGTATAACCAACCGCTCACCCTCGAGCTCCATTACGGGATGCGGGAAGGAAAAGACTTCTTCTTTACGCCGTTCAGTAAGCTCAATTATGACATCCTGTCCGATGTCAGCATCACGACGCGCTCGTACCGCGACCACCACCGTGAAGCCCTCGTCAAGCTGGTCGCCGCCAATATCCGCGGGTGGACCGAGGACATCAAGTTCCCACTGAACGGGACGAACGCCACAATGCGGGAGTTCGGCGCCAGCCAGGGCTTGAACCGCGCTCAGCAGGAGAAGGCAAACAAGATCCAGGCCTCCTATGTGGTCTCGCGCTGGTCGCAGGCGCATGGGCTGCTGTCGCTCAACCCCGGCTACATCCAGGACAGCGTCTACCGTACGCTGCGAGCCTCGGGTATCACCAACCTGCCCGCACTCGAGCACGTGATCGACACGTCGATCGTGGCCGACGCATGGAAGCTCGTAGGGAAGGCGAACCGAGGCGTACGTGGACGCGGACGATGATGCCAAGCGCACGATGATCGACGTCGTTCTGGACGTCGATACCGGTGTTGACGACGCACTGGCGCTTCTCTTGGCATGCCGCCACCCGCTCGTAGCGCTCAAAGCCGTGACTTGCGTTGCCGGAAACGCGGCGATCGACCAGGTGGTGGCCAATACGCGAGCAGTGCTCGCAACGGCGGGGCGACTCGAGATCCCCCTCGGCAGAGGGGCAGCGGGCCCGCTTATCGGTAATCACCGCAACGCCTCGCACTTCCATGGTAGCGACGGCCTCGGTGATCTCGGCCTGTCGGTGGCATCGGCGGCCGACGCGACCGCCCCAGCAGTCGAATTGCTGCGCAGGACGATCCTGATGGCCGAACGACCGCTCTCACTCGTTTGTCTTGGTCCGATGACCAACCTGGCGCTGCTCGTACGGCAGCATCCGGACATTGCCGCGCGTTGCGAGCGCATCATCTGCATGGCAGGCTCGCTCGGACGCGGCATGGCTACTCCAGTTGCCGAGTTCAACGTGTGGCACGATCCGGAAGCAGCGGCGATCTGCCTGTCAGCCGGCCTGCCGATCACGATGTATGGCCTGGAGGTCTTCATGGAGGTCACTGTTACCTCTGAGACGGTTGCCGATCTTCTTGAAGACCCATCACCCTCGGCGGTACTTGCCGGTCGGCTCTTGGGTTACCTCGCCGATGCAAGCCATCGGCTCGGCGACATGGCGTCCGGCGATGACATCTGTATCGGCGATGCCGGGGCACTCTGCGCACTCATCGAGCCAGCCGGGCTGACGACCGGGCGTTATCCGGTCGAGGTCGAGCTTGCTGGCACCTGGACGCGCGGCCAGACCGTCGTAGACCGGCGACGACGCATTGGCGAAGGAGAGCTGCACGGGGGCGCGCCGCGGCACCGCAACCTTGTCGATGTGGCCGTCGCAGTCGATGCAAAGCGATATAGTGCGCTCTTTTTGGACGCGCTTCGGTCGACGAATTGAGCACAGTGCTAGCGAGCGCGGCGGGGGTCTTCGGAGTGCTGATGGGGCTGGCGCCGCGCCGATCCTTCAGATTGTACGAATTGTCCAGCATCGGTCGTCGGTTGACGTCTCAGTATCCTACGTGGCTCTACTCGCCGCAGGCTTCGGTTTTTTTCTCGCTTACAGCGTGGCGCTGCACAACATCGTGCTGATCGTCTCGTATTCAGTGTCGCTCGTCATTGGTTGTGCCAACTTGGTCGTAATCGCATACTTCCGTGGGCGTGCTGCACATCACTGCGTAGACCGTGCGAGACACGGGGTCGGCGGCGACCTCGGCCCACCGATCACCGAGTGCGTGAATGCGCGTCTGTCTGATCGGGCGGCTGGTCAATAGGGAGTTGCTCGGTCAGCTCAGGACCGTGTGGGCAATCCGGCTCAAGGGAGCAGCGGCGTCGTCACGGAGCGCCCGCCGGTTGGCAGGTCGTGCGCCTCGAGCAGGGTCTCGAAGACCGGGATGTTCAAGAACTCAGCGGCCTTCCGGCGGCGGTCCCGGGCTAGAGGTTTCGCTGTTTCAGCTCTCGCAGCATGTCGATGTCGAGCGCCTGGTTGGTCACGATCTTCTTCAGGCGGACGTTCTCGCGCTCCAAGTCCTCCAGGCGCTTCGCGTCGTCGGCCAACATGGCGCCGTACTGGTTGCGCGAGCGGTACCAGGTCGACTCGGTGATCACGAGGTCGCGACAGACGTCCTCGATCGACCGTCCCTGACCGAGCAGCTTGTCACCCTCCGCGAGCTTGCGGACATGCGGTCCTCCTTCCCCCATCTTGGGGGTTCGGACTCGCTCAGCGGGTGGATCAGTTCAGCGGGACCGGATCAATGCCTACGAACTTCGTAAGTCCGGTCGGCGCGTGGCTCGCGAAGAGGAGCATTGGCAGCCTACACGCAGCGCTCAACTGGGGAACTGCCGGGCGAGGTGGCGTTCCCTCGTTCAGTCGTACTTCTCGGTGCGGATCTGGTCGGGGGCGAGGCCAAGATCGGCGAGGGAATCGGCTGCCATTTCTACCATGGCAGGCGGGCCGCAGAGGTAGGCGAGCCGAGGGGAGAGGTCGGCCATCACGTCGGCGAGCATCTCCTTGTCGATTCGCCGATGGTAGGTGACGCGAGTTTCCGCCGGATCTCGGGTCACCGTGTGCACGACCTTGAGCCAGCTGGTGGCCTCCTGGATCTCGGCCAGCTCTGCCCGGTAGAGCGCGTGCTCGTAGTCCATCGCCGAGCACAGCATGGCCATCGGCACCTCGAGGCCGCGCGCCAAGTTGTAGCGGATGATGCACATCAGCGGAACGAGGCCGCTACCGGCGCCGACGAGCAGTACCGGGCCGCCCATCTCCTCGTTCCACACGAAGCGCCCGTAGGGACCGCGCACCTCGAGCTTGTCGCCGATGGCGTAGTCCTTCACGAGTCGAGGCGACACGAGCCCGCCGGGCACCTCGCGGACGCCGATCTCGATGACGGACGAGTCCGGGTAGGGGGAGGAGGCAACCGAGTACGCCCGTTGGACGGGCCGCGGCTTGCCGGGGATAGGCATCCGCACGTTGTAGTACTGGCCCGGGAGGAAGCCGGCGTCGACCTGCAAGCGCAGCTGGAGCGACACGGTGTCGGGCGCCTCGTCGATCAGGCCGACGACCTCCGCCTCCTGCCAAGGGATGGGAGCGCGCCGCCCAGCGGCTCCAGCGGACGGTTCGGACTCGTCGACGTCAGCGACAGCCACGGTCACAGTCTACGGGCCTCACATCGCTCGCGCCGGCTGGCGGAACCGGTGGAGCATGGTGTGGTCGCGCGCCTGCCCGTCTCGAAGCTGAGCGACACGGCCTCTGACCACCCTTCGACCAGGTCGGCGCCACTGCCGGAGCGCGGCACGGACGGGCGCCGGGGCCCGGGTTGCCCTGCACGGTGCATAGCCAGGAGGGTCCGGCCTGCAGGCGCCACCCCGGTCGGGGGCCCGGTCAGCCTGGCACCGGAGGATCCGGTGGGCTCGCCCGCGCCGGGGAGGCTCGCGGGCGATCGCCAGCCGCGTGCTCCTAACGCTTGATCAGCGTGGCGCCATTCCCACACCGAGGTACTCGGGGCCGTGGCGCCTGCCGTCGATTGGACCGGTGCCCTCGCGGCTCGCGCCGCTCGCGGCGCTCAGGTTCGGCCGGGCCTCGGTTCGTCGAGCGGTCCTCGAGTGACGGGTACGTCGCGACGAACGGCTTCGGCGAGCGCAGGGACGGGTAGGCACCGGTTCGACCACGTCGTCCCCGCGGTGCGGAACGCTGATCACGAGGTGCGGGCGCGTGCGTACGGCGCTGCTGACGTGGTTCAATCTGCCAACCGGCCCGCCTCCAGCGGTCGGGCGTCGCTGCGGCATCGTCCGCTACGCGGCGCCGATGCTCGCCACGCAGTTGCGGGCTGCACCAGCCGAGTGAACACTCGGGCCAACGCCGCGGTCGAGGTGACCGGCGCCGCCAGCGCGTGAACTGCAGCGGTAGCCCAACGGTCCACGGCCGTCGAGGACTCTGCGGCGCGTTGTTCGGGGGGCCGAGGCGGTCGTGTTGCTAGGCTCGGAGCACTGCGCTTGGGGCCCTTGCGCATCGGCTCTGGCAGGCGCAGGGTACGGCTGCGGTTCGTGGCTCCCGGTCCGTCCTCAGCGTGCCGGCCTGCTCAGGTCTGCGAGGGTGTCTCGGGTCCGGCCTGGCCGGCTGGGCATCATTGCGCCGCGAGGAGAGGGAGTATCGGGCCGTGGTCGAAGCACGGAATCCGCTGCCGATGGAGGTAGTCGTCGAAGGAATCGTCGTCCCCGGGGATCGGCGCGGGCGGCTGCTCGGATTTCCGACGGCGAACATCGTTCCGGGCGGAGACGCGGAGCTCCCGGAGGACGGGGTCTTCGCGGGCCGTGTCCAGCGTGCCGACGGGTCGTGGTACGGCGCTGCGGTCTCGATTGGGACGCGTCCGACATTCCACGGCGAGGACGCCGAGCGACTCGTCGAGGCCTTCCTGCTCGACTTTGACGGCGATCTCTACGGCGAGCGACTACGTGTGTACGTCGGCGAGCGCGTGCGCGGGCAGCAGCGCTTCGAGTCCATCGACGCGCTCATCGCGCAGATGAAGAGGGATGTCGAGGTGATACGGCGCCTGCTGGACGACATCTAAGGCGTGAGGGTCGTGGTGTGGCGCAGCCCCCGTCGGTGCCACGCCAGCTCCCCGCGCCGGCCAGCTTCTCCGCGAGTCGTGGCTCAGCAATCGTGCCGCTCCGTGCGCCTCGGCAGGGTGGTTCAGACATCCGCTCGTCGGGCGCGGTGGAGATCGGCAGACGCGACGCTCCGTCGTGGTAACGGTGACGTTCGACCCTGCTCGATCGGCGGGCGCGGTCCGACGATGGAGGCATGAGCCTCCCCGACGTCCCTCTCGAAGGTGACAGGACGCCGAGCGGATCGAACAGGCACGAGCTCGACGCTCGACGCCCGAGAAGTGGCGCCACGAGGCGTCTGCTCGCCTCCCTCGTCGCTGCTGCTGTGGTCGGTGGGCTGAGCGGCGGTGTCGTGGCCCGTGCGATGGCGCCGAGTAGCTCGGGCACGATCGAGGGGGCACCGACCACCGCGAGCGGGCCGCCCGGCCAGCGCGAGCCCGCGAACAGCGTCGGCAGCGTCGCGTTCCCCGATGTGCCTGCCCTGGTCAGCCGTGTGTCGACGTCGATCGTCTCGATCGACGTCACGTCCACCACTGTCGGCTTCGCGGGTCAAACGCTGCGCGAGACTTCCGCGGGCACGGGGTTCGTCATCGCGGCAGACGGGCTCATCGCAACGAACGCGCACGTCATCACGAATGCTCGGGCGATCACCGTCACGATGCCGGGAGGGTTGCGAGTGCCAGGGACGGTCGTCGGCGTCGACGTCGCGAACGACCTCGCTGTGCTGCGAACTGCACAGACGAAGCTCGTGCCGCTGCGGTTCGCTCGAGCCGCCGAGATGCGCGTTGGGGCGCCCGTCGTCGCGATAGGCAACGCCTTCGCTCTCGAGGGCGGCCCGACTGCCAGCTTCGGTATCATCTCGGCCGTCGATCGCACCATTACGACGCAGGACGGCAGGACCTATACGGGACTCCTCCAGACCGACGCGGCAATCAACGCCGGCGATTCCGGTGGGCCACTCGTCGATGAGCGCGGCGAGGTTGTCGGCGTGAACACGGCAGCGCTGAGCGGCGCGGAGAGCATCGGGTTCGCGATCGCAGCGACGCGGGCATCGACCGGAGTTCCGCAGCACGTAGATACGCGGATGGGCAGAAAGGGCGCGTGAGCAGGGACTTCGTCTCGCAGGCCTCGAGAGCGCGTGTTACTACGCGGCCCGGTTCGTCTCAGCTGGCCTCGCCGAGCTCCGGGGCGGGGGTGAAGTCGTAGAAGCGGGGCGGCTCGGCCACCTCGAGCG
>Ga0209061_1003263_pt1 | contig 18007 bp, 17 predicted proteins | sample Coa_R1_10_FD_187157 | JGI IMG/M metagenome (GOLD analysis project Ga0209061, IMG submission 187157) | Surface soil microbial communities from Centralia Pennsylvania, which are recovering from an underground coalmine fire - Coalmine... | ecosystem: Environmental > Terrestrial > Soil >...
GACGGCGGTGGGGCGCGCCACCAGCGCGATGAGAACGCCGCGATCAACCTGGCGAGGTACTCGCCCGGGGCACCCCACCAAGCTGGCTTGGTGGGGACCCCGCCCGTAGGCTCAGTTGGAGCCTTCGCGAAGCGCAGAGCCGTGGTAAGACCCGGGCCTCCCGGGCACGCGGCGGGGAAGCGCGAGGCCCGCAAGGGCAACCCCGTGAGGGGTGCCGCGTGAGTGCTATTGCGTACTCGGCGGCAACGGACGTCGACCTCGTGACCCCGCCCGTCGCCTCCCCTCGCTCCCTGGGCACGACCTGCCCGGCCTCGATGGCGGTGGGGCCTGGGCGGTCACCCCGGCCCGAACCGGCCCCGGGAGGAGCTGCGGCCAGCCATCGCCCCCTCGGAGGTGCGCGGTGAGCGCCCGCCCCAACGTGCCCTACGTGCCGGATCAGGGCGAGATCGCCGAGCTGGCCCGGGCCCTCCCCCCGCGATCACCGGTCGCCTGCTGCGGGCGTGGGGTCGGCGCTGATCGGCGACCCCCGGCCCCACGCCCGCCGGGAGATGCCCCCTAGCCCGGCCGTCGCCGCCCTGGAGGCGCTGCGGCCGGACCTCGAGGCGCACTGCCGGACCCGGTTCGGCGTGCCCGACGCGACCCTTGCCTCGGCCGAGCCGGTCCCGGGTGGCCACTCGGGGTTCACCTACCGCGTGTGCGTCACCGGGACCGGCCTCAGCCGCCGGCTGGTGGTCCGGATCCCGCCGCCGGGGACGAGGCCGCGGGGGCCGGCCGACGTCGTCCGTCAGGGCCGCATCATGGCCGCGCTCCGCGACGCCGGCGTCCCCGTGCCCGCCGTCCCGCTGGTGGTCGAGGGCGAGGCGACGCGCGTGGGCCGCCCCTTCATCGCCATGGAGGAGGTGCCAGGGGAGGACGTCGAGCAGGCGGTCGGGCGCCTGGGCCCCGAGCGGGTCCTCGAGGAGGCGGTCGTGGCCCTGCGCTCCGTGCAGGCGGTGCCCCCGGCCAGGCTGCCCCTCGAGGAGCGGCCGATGAGCCTGGAGTCCGAGCTCGCGCGGTGGCAGTGGCTGATGGAGCGGGCGCCCGAGGACCTCTTGGCCGGGTCGCGGGCCCTCCACGCCCGGCTGGCCGGCAGGCGACCGGCCGAGCGGGCGCCCTGCCTGGTCCATGGCGACTTCCACTACGGCAACCTGATCTTCGGCGGGCCGGGGGTGGCGGCGATCGTCGACTGGGAGATCGCGGAGATCGGCCAGCCGTTGCTCGACTACGCCTGCCTTGGGGTTGTCGCCCTGCGGCGTCGCTTCCAGGGCGACCCCAACCCGGGCGGCGCCGTCGCCGTCTCGCCCGAGCAGGTGCGCGAGCTGAGCGGCGCCCCCGGTGAGGAGTTCGCCTACTATCTGGCGCTCACCTGCTTCAAGTACTCGGCCATCCTGGGCTACAACCTGCGCCTGCACCTCACCGGCAGGCGTCCCGACCCCATCTACCCGGCGTTGACCGCGACCATCTACGGCCTGCTCGAGGTGGGGCTCGAGGTGCTCAGCTGATGGTCAGGCCACCGTCGACGACCAGCACCTGCCCGGTCACGTAGCTGGCGGCGTCGCTGGCGAGGAAGATGAGCGCCGCCGCCAGCTCCTCGGGGCGGCCTGCCCGTCCCATGGGCGATCGCGCGACCTGCGCCTCCAGGTACCCCTCGGGCAGGCGCTCGGTCATCTCGCTGGGGAAGAACCCGGGTGCCAGCGCGTTGACCCGGATGCCCTTGCGGCCGGTCCACTGCCCGGCGAGGTCGCGGGTCAGCCCGAGCAGCCCGGCCTTGCTGGCGCTGTAGGCGGCTTGCGGCAGCCCGGCCGTGACGAGGCCGACGATGCTGCTGACGTTGACGATGCTGCTGCCGGGCCTCATCACCCGGCCGCACGCTTGCGCCATCCAGTAGCAGCCGTTCAGGTTGACCTCGATCACCTGGCGGAACTCCTCCGGCGTCTCTCGACTGGCGGGCACCGCGGTCCCGACGCCGGCGTTGTTGGCCAGCACGTCGACGTGCCCGAGGGACTCCATCGTCTGCTCGACGGCGCGACGGCAGTCCTCCGGGCGCGTCACGTCGGCCTGGATCGCGAGCGCCCGGCGGCCGACGTGCTCGACCAGTCGGCAGGTGGCGGCCAGGCGGTCGACCCGCCGGGCGACCAGGGCGACGTCGGCACCGGCCTCGGCGAGGGCGGTGGCGAAGGTCACGCCGAGGCCGGAGGAGGCGCCCGTCACGATAGCCACCCGGCCGTCAAGTCGGAATCTGTTCAGGATGGACATCCAGATGGCCTCATTTTTGAGAATGGATCGGGGTGATCGTATCTGTTTTCCGAAACAGTTTCAATTTTAGCCAATCAGATTGACGGTTTTTGCGATTCGCTGTAGTATTCCCGGACCGGAGGTCGCCCCCGGACGGAGGATGGAAGAAAGGAGGAGAGGGAACCATGGGGCCGAGCTGGAGCCGTCGCTCCCTTGCCCGCGGGGCCACCGTCATCGCCGTCACCGCCGTCCTCGCCAGCGCGTGCGGTGGTGGCAGCAACAACAGCACGAGCGGCACGGCTGGGGCCAGGCCGGTGAGCGGTGGCACCCTCACCATCCGAGGCACCCGTGACTTCGATACCTGGGACCCGGCCACCTGCACCACCTGCCGGGAGTACGCCTCGGTCTTCTATGCGACCCTCCTGGCGATCGACGGCAGCGGCAAGATCGTGCCCTACCTGGCCAGGTCCTACACGGCGACGGCGACGTCGGTCACCTTCAAGCTGCGGACCGATGCCACCTGCTCGGACGGCGCGCGGGTGACCCCGGAGGTGGTGAAGGACTCGCTGCAGCGGATGATCGACATCAAGGCCCCGAACAACGCCGCTCTCTTTGGACCGGGGCCCTACACCGTGACCGCGGACGATGCCAGCGGGACGGTGACCTTCTCGGTTGGCACGCCGTTCAGCGACCTGGTCTACGGCTTCACCCAGCTCGACCCCGGCCTCCAGACCGGGATCGTCTGCCCGGCCGGGCTCAAAGACCCCCGGTCCTTAGCCACCACCCCTGACGGTGCCGGTCCCTACACGCTGGTCGACGCCGTCCATGGCGACCACATCACGGCACGCCTCCGCCCTGACTTCACGTGGGGGCCGGAGGGGGTGACGGCGAAGACCCCGGGCATCCCGAAGACGATCGTCTTCAAGGAGGTCACCGACGAGGCCACGGCCGCCAACCTGATCCTCAGTGGCGGCATCGACGCCGGCACGGTGACCGGGCCGGACGTCCAGCGGCTCCTCGCCAACTCGAGCGTTGAGCACCAGCGCATCCAGCTCTACCTGGCCAACCCGCTGGTGTTCAACCAGCTGCCCAACCACCCGACCGCCGACCCGGCGGTACGGCGGGCGCTGATCACGGCCATCGACCCCAAGGCGGTGCTGGCTGCCCTTGGTGGCCCGAGCTATGGGATCACCACGACCAGCTTCGAGACGCCGGCGGCGCGCTGCTTCGACCCCGCCACGGCCAAGCTGTTGCCCCGGCCCGACCTCGCCAAGGCAAGGTCGATCCTCACCGCCGACGGCTACACCCTCGTCAACGGCAAGATGACCAAGGACGGCAAGCCGCTCACGATCTCCTACGCCCAGGGACACGACTTCGACCCCGTGCCCGACTACCTCGTCAAGCAATGGACCGACCTCGGGGTGACGGTGGTCGCGAACGTCACGGACACCTCGACCTGGATCTCGAGCTACCTGATCCCCGGCAACTTCGACGCGACCATCCTCCAGGTCAACGGGACGGCCCCGCTCCCGGCCAAGCTGGCCTCACGCCTGAGCGGCCCCCCGCGGGTCCCCAACTTCGCCCGGATCACCGATCCGATCCTGGATCAGGAGTACGCCGCCGCCGAGGCCACCACCGGCGCCGAGAGCTGCCGGCACTGGGCGAGCTTCCAAGAGGAGCTTCTCAAGAACGACGACTACCTGCCTCTGGTGGCGCAGACCAGCTACTGGTTCAGCAAGGGCGACGTTGATCTGAGGCAGGCGGCGACCTCCCTCCCCTTCCTGCTCAAGGTCCTCTCCAAGTCCTAAGCGGCCATGCAGACCTTGGTCGGAACCGGGCAACGCCGGATCGAGGGAGGGGCAAAGGTACGGGGGGAGACCGTCTACGCAGGCGATCTCCGACCTCCCGGCCTGGTCCACGCTCGGCTGGTCCTGTGCCCCCACGTCGCGGCCCGGGTCGTCAACGTCGACGGCGCCTTGGCGAGCGCCTTGCCCGGCGTGCTGACCGTGGTCTCCGGCGCTGACCTGGCCGGCGTCGCGATGCCCTCCCTCCTCCTGCTGGCGACGGATCGGGTCGTGTTCCCGGGCCAGCCGGTCGCGGCGGTGGTCGCCGAGACGGAGGCCCTGGCCGCCGACGCCGCGGCATTGGTCCGGGTGGACTACGAGCCGTTGCCGGCCGTGGTCGACGCCGAGGCCGCGCTCGAGGCCGGCGCCCCATCCGTGCTCCCCGACCGCTCCAACCTGACCGATCACGCCCTGCTGGAGGCCGGCGACGTCGAGGCCGCGATGGCCGCCGGTGCCGTGGTCGTGGAGGGGCGCTACCGGTTGCCCGCGGTCCATCAGATGCCGCTCGAGCCGCACGTCGCGGTTGCCCACGACCAAGCCGGGGTTGGGGTGACGGTCTGGACCCCCACCCAATCGCTCTTTGTCACCCATGAGCTCTGCGCGGCTGCGCTCGGCCTTCCCGGCTCGGCGGTGCGCGTCATCCCCACGCCGGTCGGCGGCGGGTTCGGCGGGAAGCTCGGGGTGCTGCTGGAGCCGCTGGTGGCTTGGTTGGCACGCCGGGTGGGTCGGCCGGTCCGGCTCGAGCTGACGCGCTCGGAGGAGGTCCTGCTCGGTGGTCGAGCCACCGGCTGCGTGATCGACCTCCGGCTGGGAGCGGATGCCGATGGGCGGCTGCGAGCCCTCGTCGCGCGAGTCCTGGTCGACAACGGCGCCGGCCCGGGCTTCCCCGCCAGCCGGGTGGGCGCGTTCCTGGCCCGTCCCTACCACCTTCCCGCCTACCGGATCGACTGCTCGGGGGTGATGACCAACACGCCCCCGGCTCGGGCCTACCGCGGCCAGCCGGGAGCGCTGGCGTGCTTCGCGCTCGAGTCGGCCATCGACGAGCTGGCCCAGGCGCTGGGCGAGGATCCCATCGAGCTTCGGCTCAAGAACCTTCGCCAGGCGGGCGAGCCGGATCCGGTCGGGGGGACCTGGCCGCGCGTCGGCGGGGTCGAGTGCCTGCAGGCGGCGCGGCCGCTGCTGGCGCAGCTCGGCCAGGGGGCTGGCCTCGCCTACGGGGTGTGGGACGGCTATGAGGGGGCGGCAGCGGCTCAGTGCCGGCTCAACCCCGACGGGTCGCTCACCGTGCAGGTGGGGACCGTGGACGTCAGCGGGACGGGCACGACCCTGGCCATGCTCGCGGCCGAGGCCTTCGCCCTTCCCCTGGAGCGGGTCGCGGTCGAGGTGGCCGACTCTGCCACCGCCCCCTACTCGCTCGGCGCGGGGGGGAGCGCGGTGACCTACGTGCTCGGCAACGCGGTCGTCCGAGCCGCCGCCGATGCTCGACGCCAACTGCTCGAGGTCGCCGCCGAGGAGCTGGAGGCTGCGGTTGAGGACCTCGAGATGGAGGCGGGCCGGGTCCGGGTCAGGGGAGCCCCGCGCCGCTCCTGCACGGTCGCCGATCTCGCCGCCAGGATCTACGGCGCCCACTCCCCGTACCCCCCGGTCCACGGCCAGGGTCGAGTGCGGGTCGCTGCCAGCTCCCCGATGGCCGCGGTCCATGTCGCCGGTGTCGACGTCGATCGGGAAACCGGGGGGTGGCGGCTCACCTCGTACGCGGCGGTCCATGACGTGGGACGTGCCCTCAACCCAGCCGAGATCGAGGCCCAGATCCACGGTGGCCTGCTCCAGGGCATCGGACGGGCCCTCGGCGAGGAGCTGCGGTGGGAGGTCGGCTGCGGCGCCACCACGAGCTTCCTGACCTACGAGCTGCCCACGATCGAGGTCGCCCCCCCGGTCGTCGTCGAGCTGGTCGAGGTGCCGTCCCCGTTTGGTCCGCTGGGAGCGCGTGGGGTGGGGGAGCCGTCGATCCTTCCTGGACCGCCGGCGGTCGCCAACGCCATCGCCCGTGCCACCGGCGTTCGCCTTCGAACGCTCCCTCTCAGCCTTGGGGCCGCCCCGCATGCCAGGGGGGCGTAGGCGGCATGCGGCCCGGTCGGCGGGGCTCATCGGGCGATCCCGGCGCGAGCCCCAGGGGGCACGAGCTGCGCGCGTCGCCCGGTCGTCGAAGGCGGGGGCACGCCCCCGTGCGAACGAAGAGGAGAGGTAGCCCATGAAACGAGCGCTTGGAGCCCTGCTGGCGGTGCTCGCGGTCGCGGCCTGTGGCGGCGCGTCGAGCGCCTCGGGCAGCGGCCCCAGCAAGTCCTACGCCCTCACCGTGGCCCTGCCCTGGCCGGGCAAGCCGCCCGTCTGCTGCATGATGGAGCCCGCCGCCAAGGACCTCGGCTACTACAAGCGGCAGGGCCTCGAGGTGACCTTCGTCAACGTGTCCACGGCCTCGGCGGGGACGATCCAGACGCTGGTCGCGGGGAGGGCTGACGTCGCCGGTGCCGCCGTCGCCGCTGGCATCGGCGCCTATGCCGCCGGGAGCACCGACATCCGCTACATCGGGGGGGAGCTGAACAGCGACCCCTCCTTGACCCACCAGAAGTGGTACTTCGGCGCCAAGACGTCGATCAACACCGTGAGCGACCTCAAGGGCAAGAGGATCGGCCTGGCCATCGGCCCCAACCCCACGGATCCCGGCTACGTGCAGATCCACGCCCTGCTCGCCTCGGCCGGCTTGACCGACAAGGACGTCACCTGGGTGGTGGCCGGGACGCAGGACGCGCGGGCGCAGGCGCTGGTGGCCGGGCGCATCGACTTCACCACCATCCCCATGGAGCTCTCCTACATCCTCACCCCGGCCAACGGCCTTCATCTGGTGGCGTTCAACCCGGTGAGCGGGAACACCGGTTGGGGTGGCTGCGAGTGCTGGTTCACGACCGCCAGCGCGCTCAAGGACCCCGAGAAGAGGGAGGCGATCACTCGCTTCGTGGTGGCGACGATGCAGGTGATTCGCGACATGGTGAGAAGCGAGAGCGTCTTCAAAAAGGCCATGGGGCTCTACCTGGACATGTCGCAGGAGACCCCACAGTCCATCGACAACACCTGGAACTATGAGAAGGTTCAGTACCAGGCCAACGGTTGCATGAACCTGACTGAGATGACCACCTGGTTCGACGATGTCTATCTGAAGACGGTCAATCCTTCCGCCGATGGCAAGGTCACCCTCAGGCAGGTGGTCGACCCCTCGATCGTGAAGGCGGCGCTGGGCCGCATCGGGGTCGACAAGGCAGCGTACTGGGATCCCCCCCAGCTGACCTTCCCATCGGCCTCCTGAGGGGATGGGGCGATGTGCCTGGTCTCCGTCGAGGAGGTCTCCCTCTCCTATCCCCGCCCGGCGAGGGAGGGAGGCGTCCTTCGGGTCCTCCAGCAGGTCAGCTTCCAGGTCCGGGAGCGTGAGTTCGTCACCCTCATCGGGCCGACCGGCTGCGGCAAGACCAGCCTGCTCCGGATCGTGGCCGGGCTGGTCAGGCAGTCCAGCGGCAAGGTCCTGATCGACGGCCAGCAGGTCAACGGGCCGAGCGAGATCGCGGCCTACGTCTTCCAGCAGATCGCCCTGCTCCCCTGGCGGACGGTGCAGCGAAACGTCGAGCTCGCGCTCGAGCTCCGCCTCCACCGTCGCCTCAGAGCAGCCGACCGTCAGCGGGCGAGGGAGGTCATCGAGCTGGTCGGGTTGGGTGGGTTCGAGCACTACTACCCGTACCAGATCTCGGGCGGGATGCAGCAGCGGGTGGGCATCGCCCGGGCGCTGGTCACCGAGCCGAAGCTCCTGCTCATGGACGAGCCCTTCGGCGCGCTCGACGCCCAGACCCGACGGATCCTGCAGGACGAGCTGCTCCGTTGGCGGGAGCGGACGGGCGTGTCCGTGCTCTTCGTCTCGCACGACCTGGACGAGGCCGTCTACCTCTCGGACACCTTGCTGGTCATGTCGGCCCGTCCTGCCGCCATCCTCGATCGCATCCATGTCACCTTGCCCGAGCCGCGCACCGACCACGACTGCAGGGCGGTGAAGGAGTATGCCGATGCCCACCGGCGAGCTTGGAGCCTGCTGCGAGCGCAGAACGTCACCACGATCCCTTCGGGCAAGGCGGTAGTGGCATGACGATGGCGAGCCCGACGACCGAGCCGATCCCCCAGCTGGAGCTGGTGCGCGCGACCTGGCGAGACCGATGGGCGAGCCTGCAATGGAAGGTCTACCCATGGCTCAGCATCGTCGTGATCTTGCTCGCTTGGCAGCTGGTGGGGTCGTACCTGAACCCGATCCTCCTCTCCACCCCGACCAAGACGTTCGCCGCCCTGGTCCATCAGCTTCGGGATGGTGAGCTGCCTGGGAACTTTCGCCAGACCGCCCTCACGTTCTTGGTCGGGCTGGGGAGCGCCTTCGTGGTGGGGGCGCCCCTCGGCATCCTGATGGGCCGCTACCGGCTGGTTGAGTCCCTGCTCGAGATCGTGGTCCGGATCCTCTACTCGGTGCCGGCGATCGCGCTCTTCCCGCTCTTCATCCTCATCTTCGGCATCAACGACGCGATGCGTGCGGTCGTCGTCTTCCTCTCCTCGGTCTTCCCGATCGCGATCAACGCCCAATCGGGCGTGAGGAGCGTGGAGGACGCGCTGATCGACGTGGCGCGGGTGTTCGGCGGCCGCGAGCGCGAGATCTTCGTGAAGATCATGCTGCCCGGGACGGTGCCCTTCTTGGCCGGCGGCTTCAAGATCGCCATCGGCCGTGCCATCGTCACCACGGTTGCGGTCGAGATGATCACGTCCAGCACCGGGCTGGGGGGGATGATGGCGTACTACAGCAACCAGCTGTTGACCGCCCAGTACGAGGCCCCCCTCATCGCCACCGTCCTGCTCAGCCTCCTCCTGTACTGGCTGGGCGACCTGGTCGAGCGTCGATTCTCGGCCTGGCGTCCTGTGGAGGCGGGGCGAGGATGAGCGGGCAGCTCCAAGGGAAGGTCGCGATCGTGACCGCTGGCGGGGCCGGGATCGGTCAGGGCACGGTCTGGCTCTTCGCTGAGCGGGGGGCGTCGGTGGTGGCGGTCGACGTCGACGAGGCTGGCCTGGCCGACACGCTCGCCCGCGCGAGCTGTCCCGAGCGGGTCCGGACCGTGGTCGCCGACGTGACCGACGAGGCCGCCACGCGACGCGTCGTGCAGGCGGCGATCGAGGCCTTCGGGGCGCTCCACCTGCTCGTCAACGTCGTCGGTTGGAGCCGCCCGGGGTACACGGTCGTCGATCTCTCGCGGGAGGAGTGGGAGCGCTACCTGACGGTCAACCTCACCTCCACGTTCCTGATGTCGCGGGCGGCCATCCCCCGGATCGCCGAGTCGGGCGGCGGGTCGATCGTGAACATCTCCTCAGGGGCGGCCATCACCGGGATGAACCGCAACGCCGCCTACGTGGCGGCCAAGGGTGGGGTGATCTCGCTCACCAAGGCGCTCGCCCTCGACCACGGCGATCAGGGCATCCGCGTCAACTGCATCGCCCCCGGCGCCATCCTGACGCCGCTGATGAGGCGCAACCGTACGCCTGAGGAGATCGAGTTCCTTGGCCGGCGCTCACTCGTTGGCCGGCTCGGCGACCCCCGTGACGTCGCCGCCACGGCGGCGTTCCTCTGCAGCGAGGACGGCGCCTACGTCAACGGCGAGGTGATCGTCGTCTCCGGCGGCGCCCGAGCTGCCGTGTAGCCCAGAGGAGGTCCAGGTGCGAGGCACGCCATACGAGGAGTTCTGGAAGCTCGCTCCGCGCGAGGAGCGTCCTCGGCCCACGCTCGAGGAGCGGATCCAGCTGCTGGAGGATCGCTGGACCATCGAGCGGATGATCGACGAGTACGGCCTGTGCTGCGACGCGCGCCGGTGGGATCGGCTCAAGGAGCTCTACGCCGAGGACATCGAGCGCGAGATCATGGGCACCTTGGCCGAGACGGTGAGGGGCCGCGATCAGCTGATCGAGCGGCATCGCAACCCCGTGCTGCCGCGAGCGGAGGGGATCGACACCGTCAAGGTCGATCTCACCACCTTCCAGCGCCTCGAGATCCGTCACCTCATCTCCACGCGGATCGTCCGCATCTCGGACGACAATCAGACGGCGTGGGCGTTGGCCTACTACCAGATGGCGGTCGTTGGGCAGAAGGACGGGGAGTGGAGGCGTGGGGAGCACGAGGGGACCTACGTCTTCACCTTCACGCGCAAGGCTGGTCGCTGGCAGTTCGCCCGGCACCTGGTCTGGAGCAACAACGCCGTCAACCCGATGTTCGCGGCCCCGGCCGTCGGGGAGGGCCGATGAGGTTCGGCGGGCGTGTTGCGCTGGTGACCGGCGGCGGTCGGGGGATCGGCAAGGCGGTGGCCGTGGAGCTGGCGAAGGGCGGGGCCGCGCTCGTCGTCAACGACCTCGACCGCGATCGCCTGGAGACGGCGTGCCGGGAGCTGCGCGGCCTGGGGGCCTCCGTGACGGCCGTCCCCGGGGACGTCGGCGACCCCGCCTTCGTGGCCGATCTGGCCGCCGCCGCCGAGCGCGAGCACGGGCGGGTCGACCTCCTCCTCAACAACGTCGGTGGCAGCCCCGGTCTCCCGTTCCGCCCGTTCCTTGACACCCCGCTCGACGACTTCCGTCGGATCGTCGACCTCAACTTCACGAGCCAGGTGATGGTGCTGCGGGCGGTGCTCAAGGGGATGGTGGAGAGGGGGTACGGCAAGGTGGTTTGCGTGAGCTCGATCTCGGCCGTGCTCGGCCAGGAGGCGGGCAGCGCGTACGCCGCCGGGAAGGCCGCCCTCCACGGCCTGGTGCCGTCGGTCGCCAAGGAGGTGGCGCGGTTCGGGGTCAACGTCAACCTGGTCGTGCTGGGCAACCCGCCTCACCCCTCGCGGACGGCGGCCCGGCAAGCGTACCTGGACCGCCTCTCGCACCTCGGTCGCGTGGGTCGCCTCGAGGAGTTCGGGAGGGCGATCGCCTTTCTCCTCTCCGACGACGCGTCGTACCTCTCGGGAGCAGCGTTGGCGATCGACGGTGGCCTGCTGGTCCCTCGGCTCAACGAGTGAGGGCCGGGCCGGTGTCGGCCCTCGCTACCGCGTGCCCTTCTTCATCGACTCCGGCGTGGCGCCCATGATCGCGCTGCCCGACGTCTCCGCGCTGCTCGCGTGTCCGAGCTGGTGGAGCGCGAAGGCGTGGTCCATGGCCGCGCGCAGACCCATCTCGTCCTCGGCGAAGTTGATCGCCTTCTTGGTCAGGGTGAGCGCCATCCGGGGCATGGCCGCGATCCTCTCGGCGATGGCCATCGTCTCCGCCTCCAGGGCGGCGCGTGGCACCACCCGATTGACCATCCCCAGCTCCAGCGCGCGCGCCGCGTCGATCCGCTCGCCCAGGAACAGGAACTCCTTGGCGAACCGGGGCCGCATCTGGAAGGGGTGGGCGAAGTACTCGACGCCGGGGGCGCCCATGCGCAGCACCGGGTCGGAGAAGAACGCATCCTCGGAGGCGATGATCAGGTCGCAGGCCCAGGCCAGCATCAGCGCGCCGGCCACGCAGGCGCCGTGCACCATGGCGATCGTGGGCTTGGGCAGGTCCCGCCAGCGCCGGACCAGCTCCAGGTAGACCTCCGACTCCCGGTTGAGCCGGCTCTCGACGCCAGGCTTGCCCACGTGGTCCGGCCACATCGTGACCCGGGGATAGGAGACGTCGACGTCCCGGCCGGGGCTCCCGATGTCGTGGCCGGCCGAGAAGTGCTCGCCCCGACCCCGAAGCACGATCACGGCCACCGAGTCGTCCATGGCCGCACGATGGTAGGCGGCGTCGAGCGCGTAGGTCATGGCGGAGTTCTGGGCGTTGCGGAACTCGGGCCGGTTGAGCGAGACGACGGCGATCGGTCCGCGTCGCTCGTAGAGGACGGGTGCCTCGGGCTCAGCCATCGGGGCCCCCGGCCTCGACCGAGGCGCCGAGGCGACGTCGAGGCGGCTGAGGGCGTCCGCTGCGGACGGCGGCGGCGCTGACCGTCTGGGTGGCGTCGCCCACCGCGTAGAGCGTCGAACGCTCGAGATGGCGCTCGGCCACCCGTGCGGCGCCCAGGGGGTCGCCCTGCTCGATGCGTTCGAGCAGCCGCTCGTGCGCGTGCAGCCCGGCCGCTCGCGTCTCCGCGGGGGGAAAGCTGTGGGTGCTCGAGGCACGCCTGGCCCACTCCCGCTCGCACGCCGACCAGACGGCCTCCAGCGCCCCCACGATGACCTTCATCGTCTCGTTGCCGCAGAGCGCGACCAGCGCCTCGTGGAACCGGCGACCCAGGTCCGAGAAGGCGAGGTCGTCGTCACGACGTCGTCGCATCTCTTCCTGGATCGCCCGCAGCTCGGGCAGCACCGTCCGCCGACGGTCGGTGCGCTCGGCGCAGAGCGCGGCGCAGATGGGCTCCACCCGCCGGATGGCCCGGGCCAGGTCCTCGACGGTGACGTTCCTCGACTCCAGGACGAGCCCGATCATGTAGCCGGCGTCTTGGTGGCCCGGGGCGTGGATGGTGGCGCCTCCCACGTTCCCCCGGCGGACCGTGATCAGGCCTTCGGTCTCGAGGATGCGCAGCGCCTCGCGCAGCGACGGCTTGCTGACCTGGAACTCCTCCAGCAGCTCCTCCAGCTTGGGCAGGGCATCGCCGTCGCGCAGCATGCCGCTGGTGATCCGCTCGCGCAGCTCTGCCGCCACCAGCTCGGCCAGGCGGGGCTGGCGGAGCTGGCGGGGGACGCGTGTACCCCTCGTCGGCTGAGCTCGCATCGTCACCTCGTGCGCAGACGGTTGAAAGGTGGGGGAGCGCCGACCGAGGGCGCCGCTCGTGATCGTCGCCCGCGGGGCCTGGCTTGCAGCTGGGCATCCTCTGCCCTAAGATGGACAATCATTCTATTGATTAAGATCATAGCCCACCACGGTCGCGACGGGATCGCCGGTGGGTGGAGGTCTCCCGGATCGCATGCGCCCCGCTCCCGCGACCGTGCTCGTTGCGCTCCGGGCTGGCAGCCGGGGCCCCACCGGTGCCGTGCCCCTGAGGCCGTGACCGCGAGGCGGTGAGCATCGTGCCCCATCCGACGCCCCGTGCCGAGATGGTTCGGGTGGACCGGCGGTGGGTCGATCACTACACCGCCCGCGGGTTCTGGGGGACGCGGACGCTGACCGACGTCATCCGCGAGCATGCCCGACACCGCCCGGATGGCGTCGCCTTCCAGGAGGGCGAGCGTCGGATGACCTGGGCGCAGTACGAGGAGCGCTCCACGCGGATCGCGGGGGCGCTGATCGAGGCAGGCTTCCTCCCCGGGGAACGGATCGGGGTGCAGCTGCCCGATGGGCCCGATGTGCACGCCGTCTTCGTCGGTGCCGAGAAGGCCGGCCTCAGCGTGATCGGCCTCGGGGTCCGGGCCGGAGGGCGGGAGGTCCGGCATCTCCTCGAGCGTGGCCAAGCGGTTGGGCTCCTCACCGAGGAGACGATCCGGGGCCAGCCGGTGCGGCCCCTCTTCGACCGCCTCGTCGCCGAGGGCCTCCCCCTGCGCGCGCACCTGCTCATGCCCGAGCTCGAGCTCACCGCCCCTGAGGCGAGCGAGGTCGCAGAGGAGGTGGAGCGTCGTCGGATCGGGCCCAACGACCTCTACCTGCTCAACTCGACCTCGGGGACGACCGGGTTGCCGAAGATGGTCATGCAGTTCCAGAACCGATGGTTCGCCTATCACCGCATGGCCGTCGACGCCGGCGAGCTGACGCCTGACGACGTCTTCATGTGCCTGATCCCCGCCCCCTACGGGTTCGCGCAGTGGGCGGGGAAGTTCACCCCGACCATCCTCGGCGCCACCAACCACCTGATGGCTCACTTCAACCCGGAGGCGTGCCTCGAGGCGATCGAGCGTCACCGGGTGACGGTGCTCATGTGCGTCTCGACGCAGTTCATCATGCTGCTCAACTCGCCCGACTTCCGCCGGCGCGACCTGAGCTCCCTGCGGGTGATGTTCACCGGCGGCGAGGCCATCCCCTATGAGCGCGCCCGCGAGTTCGAGCTGTCGACCGGCGCCAAGGTCCTCCAATTCTTCGGGTCCAACGAGACCGGTGCCCTGAGCTACACGACGCTCCGGCACGATATGGAGTACCGCCTCCGCACCTGTGGCGAGGTCATCCCTTGGATGCAGGTGCGGCTTTTCGACGACGACCTGCTCGACGTGACCGCCATTGGCGGCCCCGGGCAGCCCGGCTGCAAGGGCCCGGTCACCAGCCTGGGCTACTTCCGCGACGAGCGGGCCAACGCCGAGCTCTTCACCGAGGACGGCTGGATGCTGACCGGTGACCTCTGCGTGCTCGAGGGGCGCACGCTCCGGTTGGTCGGGCGCAAGGCTGACCTCATCATCCGCGGCGGCAAGAACATCAGCGCCGCCGCCGTCGAGGAGGACGTCGGCAGCCACCCGGCGGTGGCCCTGGTGGCCGCGGTGCCGATGCCGGATGACGTCTTCGGCGAGAAGGTCGCCTGCTACGTCGTGCTCAGGCCCGGGGGGCGCTTGACCCTGGATGAGCTGCGGGAGCACCTGCGTCGGCGCGGTGTCTCGGTCGAGAGTTGGCCGGAGCGGCTGATCCTCGTCGACTCGCTGCCGATGTCGTCGGGCGCGAAGGTGGCCAAAGGCCAGCTGAGGCTCGACATCAAGGAGCGGCTGGCCCGAGAGGGGGTGAGGGGGAGGTGAGCCTCCACGAGCGGGTCGCGGGTCGGGTCGCCGAGGTGGTGATCGACTTCCCGCCGGTCAACGCGCTTCCCATCCACGCCTGGCACGAGCTGGCCGAGATCCTGCGCCGCCAGGGCCGGGATCCCCACGTCAACGTTGTGGTGCTCGCCGCCGAGGGGCGTGGCTTCTGCGCCGGGCCGGACGTGGGCGAGATGGCGGCGGGCGGGAGGGAGGCGCTGATCGCCGTCAACCGGGCCTGCGCCGACGCCTTCGCCGCGGTGCTCGAGTGCGAGGTGCCGGTCGTCGCCGCGGTGCAGGGCTTCTGCGTCGGGGGCGGCGTCGGGCTGGTCGGCAACGCCGACATCATCGTCGCCAGCGAGGACGCCTACTTCGGGCTCCCCGAGGTCGATCGTGGGGCCCTCGGCGCGGCCACGCATCTGGCCCGGCTGGTGCCTCCCCACCGGATGCGCCACCTGCTCTTCACCGCCGAGCACGCCACCGCACGAGAGCTGCACGGCTACGGCTCGGTGCTGGAGGTCGTGCCTCGGGAGCAGCTGCGCGAGGCCGCCCATCGGGTGGCCCGGAAGATCGCGGAGAAGCACCCGACCGTGATCCGACGGGCAAAGGAGTCGGTCAACGGGATCGAGGCCGTCGACCCCCGGCGCAGCTACCGCTTCGAGCAGGGCTTCACCTTCGAGCTGAACCTCACCGACGTCCCCGACGAGGCACGGCGTGCCTACCTGGAGAAGCGGAGGCCGCGATACCAGGAGGAGGACGAGGGGCGTGAGGGATAAGCGCACGACCGAGACGGAGGTCGTGGCCGAGCTGCGGGATGGGATGACGATCGGGATCGGTGGTTGGGGCTCGCGGCGCAAGCCGATGTCGGTCGTCCGCGCCATCCTCCGCTCCCCGGTCAGGGACCTCACCGTCGTGTCCTGGGGGGGCCCCGACGTGGGCCTGCTCTGCGCCGCCGGCAAGGTGAGGAAGGTCGTCTACGCGTTCGTCACCCTGGACTCGGTCCCCCTCGAGCCGCACTTCCGGCTCGCCCGCCAGCAGGGGAGGGTCGAGGCCATGGAGCTCGACGAGGGGATGTTCTACTGGGGGCTCTACGCGGCCGCGTTGCGCCTGCCCTTCCTCCCCATCCGCTCCGGCCTGGCCTCGGACGTGATGCGCGTCAACCCCGGCCTCCGAACCGTTCGCTCGCCGTACGAGGACGGTGAGGAGCTGGTGGCCGTGCCCGCGCTTCCTCTCGACCTCGCGGTCGTCCACATGAACCGCGCCGATCGCCGCGGCAACGCCCAGTTCTTGGGCCCCGATCCCTACTTCGACGATCTCTTCCTGAAGGCGGCCCGGCGCCGCTTCGTGAGCTGCGAGCGGATCGTTAAGACCGAAGAGCTCCTCAACGAGGGCTGCGTCCACACCCTCCTCATCAACCGGATGCTGGTCGATGGCGTGATCGAGGCGCCGCGGGGCGCGCATTTCACCTCGTGCGTCCCCGACTACCCCCGTGACGAGGCCTTCCAGGCGAGGTACGCCGCCTCGGCGTCGAGCCCGGAGGCCTGGGACGAGTTCCGGCGCGCCTACCTCGAGGGCTCGGAGGCCGACTATCAGCGAGCGGTGAGCGCCGCGTGAGCCCGGGAGCGCGCCGAGCGGACGTGTGCGTCGTCGCCTGCGCCGAGATCTTTCGAGGGGACGGCGAGATCTACGCCAACCCGACGGTGGGGACGATCCCGCTCATCGGCGCGCGCTTGGCCCGGGCCACCTTCGCGCCGGACCTGCTGCTGAGCGACGGCGAGGCGATGCTGGTCGCCAACACCCTGCCCGTCGGGCACGTCCCCGACCAGCGGCTGATCGAGGGCTGGCTCCCCTACCGGCTCAGCTTCGACGTCGTCTGGGGCGGCCGCCGGCACGTGGTGATGGGCGCGAGCCAGATCAGCCGCTACGGCGACACCAACATCTCCTGCATCGGCCCCTGGGAGCGGCCCTCGGCCCAGCTGCTCGGCTGTCGTGGCGCCCCGGGCAACACCGTCAACGACAAGACCAGCTACTGGGTGCCTCGGCACAGCCGCCGGGTCTTCGTCGAGGAGGTCGACTTCGTCTCCGGGGTTGGCCCGCGCCGGGCGCGCCAGGCAGGGGGCCTGCTCTGCGCCTACAACCAGATCCGCTTCGTCGTGACCAACCTCTGCACCTTCGACTTCCACGGCCCCGACGGCGCCGCCCGCGTTCGTTCGCTGCATCCGGGGGTCACGGTGGAGGAGGTGGTGGCGAGCACCGGCTTCGCGATCGCCGGCCTGGACGTCGAGGTCCCGACGAGCCGGGCCCCGACGGAGGCGGAGATGCGCCTGATCGAGGAGATCGATCCCCGGGGGCTGCGCTATCGGGAGGTTCCCGACTGATCGCCTGAGCCGGCGGTGACCGGCGCGCATCGACACGCCGCCATGGGCGCAACGGTCGAAAGGGCTCATGACCGGCTCGAGCGGATGGGGTCGCGACCGTCGGGGAACGTCCATCATGGAGCAGGTCTGGTCGGGCACGATCGGGTGGTGGAAGTGCCCTGAGCGACCGTGTGCCCGACGAACCCGTTGGGGGGAGCTCAGAGGGGGTCTTGCCGAGGTGAGGGGGCGTCGGGGAGGATCGGGGGCGTCGGCGCCCGGCAAGCCAAGGCCGCTCGCGTGGCATCGAGGCCATGGCCGATGTCACCTCGTCCACGAGGTGAGGAGGATCGTGGGGCTGGGGGAGAGCGCTGCGTGGCCATGCCGTCATCTCCTGTCGGTGGGTCTCGAGTGGGGCACCGGCCATCCGCTCGAGGGCGAGCCCTCTGTTCCCCCGCTTTCGTCCGGGTGTCGCCCGCCCCGGGGTCGAGGGGCACGATCGCGCGAAGGAGGTCAGGCCGTCGCTCCGCCAAGGCCAGGGCGACGCTCCGCCGAAGCGGTGCCCACGACGACCGGCAGGCCGAGCTCCAGGGCGACGATTGCTTGCTCCAAGCCCGTGGCGAAGGTGTCCATCGACCAGCGGCCCACGGGGGAGCCGTTGCCGCCGAGTACGCAGTAGCACTCACGCGGCACCCCTCACGGGGTTGCCCTTGCGGGCTTCGCGCTTCCTTGCCGCGTGCCCGGGAAGCCCGGGTCTTACCGCGGC
>Ga0209061_1003264_pt1 | contig 18005 bp, 10 predicted proteins | sample Coa_R1_10_FD_187157 | JGI IMG/M metagenome (GOLD analysis project Ga0209061, IMG submission 187157) | Surface soil microbial communities from Centralia Pennsylvania, which are recovering from an underground coalmine fire - Coalmine... | ecosystem: Environmental > Terrestrial > Soil >...
GGCTGGGTGTGGCGGCCTGCAGGTCCGGGAGGGCGCGCCGCAGGGCGAGCCTCCAGTCGCCGATGGGATCCAGGCCGGCCTTGCCCCACGCGTCGTGGCCGAGCACGCTGTAGCGCGGCCGGGGGGCCGGGCGCGGGTAGGCGCTGCTCGTCGTCGGCCGCACCCGGGCCGGGTCGGCGCCGAGCAGCGTGAACACCTCGCGGGCGAGCCCGAACCACGTCGTGCAGCCGGAACTGGTCGCGTGGTAGATCCCGCCCGCCGCCCCCGAGCGCACGAGCGCGACGATCTGCCGGGCGGCGTCGGCCGTCCAGGTGGGCTGGCCGTGCTGGTCATCGACCACGTCGACGGTCGCCCGTTCCCGCTCCAGCCTCATCATCGTGCGCACGAAGTTCGGCCCGTGCGCGCCGTACAGCCATGCCGTCCGCACGATGTAGCCCGGCAGGCCGCCGGCCAGCAGGTCGAGCACCGCCCGCTCCCCGGCCAGCTTGCTGCGCCCGTAGGCCGTGCGCGGCGACGGCGGGTCCGCCTCGCCGTAGGGCTGCCGGGCCGCGCCGCCGAAGACGTAGTCGGTGGACACCTGCACCAGCGTGCTGCCCCGGTCGGCGCACGCGGCCGCCAGGCCCGCCACCGCGCGCCCGTTCACCTCAAGCGCGGCGTCCTCGTGGGTCTCGGCGTCGTCGACGGCGGTCCAGGCCGCGCAGTTGACCACCACCGCCGGCTTGCAGCCGCTGAGCACCGAGCGGACCGCGGCCGCGTCGGTGATGTCGAGTTCGCCGCGGCCGCAGGCCGTCACCTCCTCGCCCTCCTGGCGCAGGCGCGCCACCAGGTCCCGGCCCAGCATTCCCCGCGCGCCGGTGACCAGCCACGCGCTCACCCGGCGTGCCCGCCTTCGTATGCGAGGGCGCCGGACGGATGCTTCAGCGGCTGCCACCAGTCCCGGTGCTCCGCGTACCACCGCACCGTCGACCGCAGGCCGTCGGCGAACCGGACGCGCGGCGCGTACCCCATGGCGCGCAGCGCCGAGTCGTCCAGGCAGTAGCGGCGGTCATGGCCCTTCCTGTCCTCGACCAGCCTCACCATGTCCCAGCCCGCGCCGCAGGCCTCCAGGATGGCCGCGGTCAGCTCCCGGTTGGTCAGCTCGGCGTCGCCGTTGATGTGGTAGATGCCGCCCCGCTCGCCGCGTTCCAGCACCAGCTGGATTCCCCGGCAGTGGTCGTCCACGTGGATCCAGCCGCGGACGTTGCCGCCGTCGCCGTACAGCGGGACCGGCCGCCCCTCCATCAGGTTCGTGACGAACAGCGGGATGACCTTCTCCGGGTACTGGTACGGGCCGTAGTTGTTGCAGCAGCGGGTGATGCTGACGTTCAGCCCGTGGGTCCGGACGTAGGCCCGGGCCATGAGGTCGCCGCCGGCCTTGGCGGCGGCGTACGGGGAGTTCGGCGCCAGCGGCGCGTCCTCGGCCCAGGAGCCGGACGCCACGCTGCCGTAGACCTCGTCGGTGGACACGTGCACGACCCTGGGGATCCTCGCGTCCAGGCAGGCCTCCAGCAGCACCTGGACGCCCGCCACGTTCGCGGTCACGAAGTCGGCCGCCCCGGCGATCGACCTGTCCACGTGCGTCTCGGCGGCGAAGTTGATCACCGCGTCGTGGCCGGGCAGGACGGACCGCAGCAGCGAGGCGTCGCAGATGTCGCCCTGGACGAACCGCAGCCGGGGGCTGCCGGAAACCGGCTCCAGGTTCGCCAGGTTCCCCGCGTATGTCAGCTTGTCCAGCACCGTGACGCCGGCATCCTCGAAGCCCCGGTAGCCCCCGGCCAGCAGCGTCCGCACGTAGTGGGAGCCGATGAAACCCGCCCCGCCGGTCACCAGGATCCTCATGAGGATATCTGCACCTTGCTGTGATCGCCGAGGACCAGCCGGTGCGCCTTCGGCACCCGCGGGGCCGGAGTGACCTCGACCTCGTGGCCGATCAGCGACGCCTCGATCCGGCGTACCCCGCGGATGGAGGCGCGGGGCAGCACGATGGAGTACTCGATCTCGCTGTCGTCGATCGTGCAGTCCTCGGCGACGGAGGTGAACGGGCCGACATAGGAGCCGGTCACCGTGCTGCGCGGCCCGATGATGGCCGGGCCGACGATGCGCGAGGCGCTGACCTGGGCGTCGGTGTCGATCACCACCCGGCCGATGATCTCGCACCCCGGGTCGACGGTGCCGTCGCACCGTGGCTCGGCCGTCTCCAGCACCATGCGGTTGACCTCCAGCATGTCGGCCACGTTGCCGGTGTCCTTCCAGTAACCGGAGATGACCGAGGACCGCACGGTGCCGCCGTGGTCGATCAGCCACTGGATCGCCTCGGTGATCTCCAGTTCACCGCGCCACGAGGGCTTGAGGCTCCTGACGGCCTCGTGCACCGAAGGGCCGAAGATGTACACGCCGACCAGCGCGAGGTTGCTCTTGGGCCGCTGCGGCTTCTCCTCCAGGCCGATGACCCGGCCGGCCGCGTCGAGTTCCGCGACGCCGAACTCCCGGGGGTCGGCGACCCGCGTCAGCATGATCTGCGCGTCCGGCCGGTCGGCGCGGAACTCCGCCACCAGCGCGGTGATGCCGCCGACGATGAAGTTGTCGCCGAGGTACATGACGAAGTCGTCGCCGCCGAGGAAGTCCCCGGACACCAGCACCGCGTGCGCCAGCCCGAGCGGCGCCTGCTGCCTGATATAGGTCGCGGCCAGGCCGAACGCCGAGCCGTCACCCACCGCGGCCTGGATCGCGGGCGCGGTGTCGCCTACCACCAGGCCGACGTCGGTGATCCCCGCGTCGCGGATCGCCTCCAGGCCGTAGAACAGGACTGGCTTGTTCGCCACCGGGACCAGCTGCTTGGCGGAGGTGTGCGTGATCGGCCGCAGCCGGGTACCCGCGCCGCCCGCCAGGACCAGAGCCTTCACAAGCCGACGGTAGCGCGCCCGGCCCCGGTTCCGCACATGCAGGCCGGAAGGCGGCAGCGCTCCCGCCCCGCAAGCCCGGCATGCGCGACATTCGTGCATCTGTGCCGCACCGGTTACGCTGGAGTCCTTGGGTGGGGAGCAGGCGGTGGATCGGACGGTTGCGATAAGGACGCCGGCCGGGCAGCCCGGGTCACGTGCCCTCGGGGAACCGGGGACCCGGGCGCGGCAAGCGGCGGGCGAGCAGCTTGTCGTCGGCGACATCCCGCAGCCGCCGCCCGGATTCCGGCCGCGGGCAGAGCTGCTGGCGAAACTGGACCAGGTCGGCGCCGCGGCGCCGGTGGCTCACGCGGTCACCGGGATGCCGGGGACGGGCAAGACCCAGCTGGTGGCCGGGTACGCGCGGGCGAAGCTGGCGGCGGGCTGGCGGCTGGTGGCCTGGATCAACGCAGCGGACGCCGCGAGCCTGCTGGCGGGCCTGGCCGCGGTGGCCGACGCCGCGCGGCTGTCCGAGGGCCGTACCCGCCGGGACGCCGCCGCCGCGGGCGCGGCGGTGCGGGACTGGCTGGAAGCCGACGGGGACCGCTGCCTGATCGTGTTCGACGACGCGGCAGATCCCGATGTGCTCCGGCCGTTCGTCCCTACTGCCGGCGCGGCTCACGTGCTGGTCACCAGCAGCCAGCAATCGGTGGCGACCCTGGGGGCCAGCGTCGCGGTTGACGTGTTCACCGCCGAGGAGGCGCTGGCGCTGCTGACCGGGCCGGCCGGGGCAGCGGACACCGCGAAGGCCGCCGCCCTGGCGGCCGAGCTGGGATACCTTCCCCTGGGGCTGGCACAGGCCGCCGCGGTGATCGCCGGGCACGGCCTGGAGCACGGCACGTACCTGGAGCGGCTGCGGGCGGTGCCGGTCGGCGAGCACCTCGCCGACCGGGACGGGCACCCGTCGGCCGCGGCCGCGGTGTCGCTGTCCGTCCGGGCGGCCCGGGCGGCCGACCAGACAGGCGTATGCGCCCGCATGCTGGAGATCATCGCGATGCTGTCGGAGGCCGGGGTCCGCCGCCAGCTCCTGCATGCCGCCAGGCAGGCGGGCATGCTGGCCGTCGGCGGGCGCGGGGTGCCCGCGGCCACGGTGGACCGGGCGCTGGAGTGGCTCAGCCGCCGGTCGCTGCTGACCGCCAGCGTGGACGGCGGGACCATCGTCATGCACCGCCTGGTGGCCCGGGCGGTCCGGGACGGCCTGGCCGAGCGGCAGCGGTCGGCCCAGGCGTGGCGGCTTGCCGCCGCCGCGCTGGAGGAGCACGTCAGCGCGCTTGCCGGGTCGCCGGATCGTCCAGCCCTCCGGGCGGTCCCGCTGCACGTGGCCGCGCTGCTGGATCACATGCCCGGGCCGGCGGCGGCCGACGACCAGCTCGCCGACATCGTGCTGCGGCTCCGGTTCCTTGCGCTGTATCACCTGGTCGAGCTCGGCGACAGTGCCCCGCAGGCGATCGAGCTCGGCGAGTCGCTGACCGCGGACCTGGAGCGGCTGCTGGGTCCCGACCATCCGGACACGCTGAACTCGCGCAACAGCCTGGCCGCCGCCTACCTGGCGGCGGGCAGGCCCGGCGATGCGATCCTGCTGTTCGAGCAGATCCTGGCCGTCTGGCAGCGCGTGCTAGGTCCCGACCATCCCGACACAGTGACGTCGCGGAACAACCTCGCCGCCGCCTACCAGGACGCGGGCCGGGTGGCCGAGGCGATCCCGCTGTTCGAGCAGAACCTGGCCGCACGGCAGCGGCTGCTGGGCGCCGGCCATCCGCTCACCCTGAACTGCCGGGGCAACCTCGCCGCCGCCTACCAGGACGCGGGCCGGGCGGCCGAGGCGATCCCGCTGCTGGAGCAGACCCTGGCCGGCCGGGAACGGGCGCTCGGCCGTGATCATCCCGATACCCGGACCTCGCGACGGAACCTCATCACCGCCTACCGGGACGAGGGCCGGCCCGGCGATGCGATCCTGCTGTTCGAGCAGACCTTCTCCGGCTGGCCGCGGGTACTGCGCCCGGAGCACCCCGGTACCCGGGGCGGCCAGCCGCCTGCCCGCGCCGGGGCGCCGGCGCCTCCGGCAGGCTCCCGGCGGCCGCCTGCCGATCCGGCCAGGCGGGTCCCGCCCGACGGCTTCCGGCAGCCGCCCGCCGACGCCGCGCAGGACCGCGAGATCGTCGCGGCGATCGCGGCGGGGGACCCGGCGGGTATCGCGGCGGCCTACGACAGGCACGCCGCGGCCGTGTACGGCTACTGCCAGGCGATGCTGGATGACCCGGCCAAGGCGGCCGAGGCGCTGCGGGACACGTTCGTCACCGCTGCCGCCCTGGCGGGCGGCCTTCGCGAACGTCCCGAGTTGCGCCCGTGGCTGTACGGCGTGGCCGGCGAACAATGGCGGCGTCTGCTGCCCGCCACGCCACGGGACCGTCGTCACCCGTCTGGCCCGCAGGACGCGACCGCCGGCGGCGCCGGTGTCGGGCAGGCCGAGCTCAGGACCGCGATCCGCGCCATCCTGGCCGAACTGAAGCCTCGCGAGCATGAGGTCATCGAGCTGAGCTTCCGGCACCACCTGCATGGCCCCGGTCTCGCCACGGCGCTCGGCATGTCGGCGCGCCGGGCGGATGCCCTGGCTTCGCGCGCCCGCGGCCGGCTGGGGAAGGCCCTCGCCGCGCTCGGCATCGCGCTGGCCGGCCGGCAGGCCTGCCCGGGCCTGGGCGAGTTGCTGGCCGGCTGGGACGGACGGCTGACCGAGGAGACGCGCGACCTGGTGGACTGGCACGTCCGGCAGTGCCGCCCCTGCGCCGCCCGCCGCCCGGGCGCGCTGCACCCGGAGGCGCTTTCCGCCCTGCTGCCGCTGGCCCCGCTCCCCGCAGGCCTGCGGGAGCAGGTCCTGGACCGCTGTCCCGCCACCGCCGAGGACGCCGTGGCGTATCGCCGGCATGCGGGGGGGTCTCGGTTCGCATGGTTCTCCCGGGCGGTCAGGCAGGTCAGCTGGGACGGCATCCGGGCCAATCCCGGAGCGGCGATAGCGGCCGCCGCCATCGCGTTGTGGCTCGCGGCCGCGGCCAGCGTGCTGCTGCTCACCTTTGCCGGCCATCATTCCGCCGGCGCCGGCGCCGTCCGGCCGTCGCCGGGGGGTCCCGCGGCCACGGCCACCCAGGCGGCCGTCCCGTCGTCCGCCGTAGGGCGGTCCGCCGTCCGCCGCCTCCCGGACCGGCCGCGACCCCCGCTCCACCCGTCGCCCCCGCCCACGACCGCCTCCGCGCCCCCGCATGCGACCTCGCCGCCGGCGACTCCCTGAGGCGACGGGCCTCGGCCAGCAGCGCGGCGGGCTAATCCCGCCCGTTGTCCGCGTCCGCCGCCGGCCAGCGCCGTCAGCGCGAGCAGCCGCTCCGCCCGCATCTCCCGCCCTCCTGGTCCCACGGAGAACCCGCCGGGAGGGCTGGGCATGCAGGTCTTGCCGTCATGATGGCTTGTTCTTCTCCGCGAACACGGCCTGCAGCTGCGGTGACTGGCTGAGCGCGGCGTCGCCCGCCTGGGACCCCCAGCTATAGGCGTAGTCGAATGGCGGATGCGGGACGACCGCGGCCCAGGCGGCGAGGATCTGGCGTTCCTGCGCCGCGGACGGCAGCACCCAGTACCCGCCGGCGTCGTCAGGGTAGTTGCCGCCGCCGAACGCCTGGTAGACCGGCACGATCGAGGACTGCGGCCAGCCGAGCGCCTCGGCTAGCCGCACGTACTCGGCGATCTCCGCGTAGTCGGGGGCGGGCAGTTCCGATCGCACCGGGTACGGATCGAGGCCGATCAGGTCCAGCCCGCAGTCCCGCGGCGTGTAGGAGCCGGCGAACGTCGGGCTGGTCTCGCGCCCGAGGTTCTCCAGGATGGCGAACGTCTTCGCGCCGGGCACGTGCGCGTGGATCCAGTTGTCCTCGGCGAGCAGGTGCGCCGCCGGGCAGGTCGACGGGGTGGGCTCGTCCATGACGTAGAAGCCGAACAGCTTGGGGTCGCCGGCGAAGGCGTCGACTTCCGCGCGGAAGCTGGCGGTGGCGCCGCCGCAGTACCCGAGCCAGACCAGCCCGCGCACTCCGGCAGGCAGGCTGTCCAGTTCGGTCTTGGCGTAGCCCTTGACGTCGGCGAGGTTGAATCCGTCCGCCCCGGGCAGGTACCGGCCGGATGGACTGAAGTTGTCGTTCGGCGCGTAGTGCAGGCCGGTGACCGGCCAGGGCGAAGCGGCGGGGCGGTCCGCGCCGCCCGCGGCGCTGCAGCCCGCGATCGCGAGGGCGGCCACGCCGACGGCCGCAACTGCTGCGCTGGCTGTCTTGAACATTCGGGTTGCCTGGTTACGGTCGGCTGGCGCTCTGCGATGACGATGACCTGAACCACCTGGCCGGGCTCGGTGGCTCGATCCAGGGTACCGCGGCGAGCGAGGCGCCGTTTCCGCACCGCCATGCCTGACCGGGGCGCGCGCACGGCATGCAGCCGCCGTGCCCGCGACGGTCAGGAGGCGCGGAAGACCGCGACCACTGCGTACCAGTCGGTGGCAGCCGAGAAGCTAGCCCGGGCATCCTGGGCGCCCGCGGCGCAGACCAGCACGTCCTCGAGGTCGGCCGAGCCAGAGCCGGTCTGCGATCGCATCGTGAAGACCTGGCCCTGCGTGGAGCCGGGTGTGACCGTGCCGGGCGAACCGCCGGTCAGGATGGCGCCGACTACGAGTTCGCCCGCGCTGACCGAGGCCGTCGGCCCGGAATCGGCCGAGGCGCTGTTGCCCTTCGCGACCGCCGTCTGGTCCAGGGCGCCCGACGTCGCCACGCCCGAGTAGTCGGCCGCGACGGCCTCGAGGTAGGTCGGGCTGGTGGCGGTGATCGTGATCGTGAGGCCGTCCGGGGCGGCGGCGGAGTCCTGCAGGTAGTACAGCGCGATGTCGCCGCTGCCGCTGCCGAACGTGGTGGAGGCGCCGGACCTGGTCCAGGCGCCGTTGACGTTGTCGGACACCTGGACCTGCCCGGACGAGTTGTACTGGCCGAACCAGCCGACGAGCAGGTCGCCCGCGCTGACCGGGCTGGTCAGCGTGATCGTGACGCTCGTCACCTGGCTTCCGGTGGACACCGCGCCGCCCTGCACCCAGTGCGCGCTCGGCGGCGGTGCCGCCGGCGTGATGACCTGCAGCGGCGAGGACTGCGCGGAGTGGTTGCCCGCGGTGTCGAAGGCGTCCACCGTGTAGGAGTACGTCGTGGACGGCTGCACGGTCGAGTCGGTGAACGTGGTCGTGCCGGCGTTCGCGGTGCCGATCGCCGTGCCGTTGCGGTAGACCGTGTAGCCGGCCAGCGTCCCGGCGCTGTCGGTCGAGGCGTTCCAGCTCAGGCCGACCGAGCTGGCGGTGTCCGAGGTGTCGCTGAGGCCGGTCGGGACGCTGGGCGGCGTCGTGTTGCCGGACCCGAACGCGTGGAAGGTGGCCACGACCGCGTACCAGTCCGTGGCCGTGCCGAGCGTGGCGCGCGCGTCCTGCGCCCCCGCGGCGCCGGACAGGATGTCTTCCAGGTCGGACGACAGGCCGCTGCTGTGGGCCAGCATGGTGAAGGTCTGGCCCTGCGAGGATCCTGCTGTCACGGTCCCGGGCGAGCCGCCGGTGAGGATGCCGCCGACGACCAGTTCGCCCGCACCGACCGATCCGGTCGGCCCGGAGTCGACCGCGGTGCTGTTGCCCTTGGCCACCGCGACCTGGTCGAGGGCGCCGGCCGTGGCCACGCCGCTGTAGTCGCCGACGGCGCCCTCCAGGTACGTAGCGGACGACGCCGAGATCGTGATCGTCAGGCCGTCCGGGGCGGCGGCGGAGTTCTGCAGGTAGTACAGCGCGATGTCGCCGCTGCCGCCGCCGAAGGTGGTCGACGCGGTGGACCGGGTCCACGCGCCGTTCACGCTGTCGGAGACCTTCACCTGCCCGGACGAGTTGTACTGGCCGAACCAGCCGACGAGCAGGTCGCCGGCGTGCACCGGGGCGGACAGGGTGATCGTGGTGCTGGTGACCTGCGAGGCGGTCGACGCCGCGCCGCCTTGCACCGCGGCGGTGCCGCCGGGCGCGGGCGTGGTCGCCTGGACCGGGGACGACTGCGCCGAGTGGTTGCCGCCGCTGAAGGCGTCCACGGTGTAGGTGTATGTCGTGGACGGGGACACGGTGAGATCGGTGTACGCGGTGGCATCCGGGCCGCCGGTGCTGCCGACGGACTTGCCGTTGCGGTACACGGTGTAGCCGGTGGGGTTGCCGGTGGACGGGTTCCACGACAGCGATACCGAGCTGGAGGTCGTGCCGGTGACCTGCAGGCCGGCCGGCACCGACGGCGTCCCCGACCCGCTTTGCACGAGCTCGTACGCGCCGATGTCGCAGCCGGTGCCCTGGGGTCTGGTGATGCCGCGCTGGTCGGTGCTGCCGGTGCAGCCCGGCGTGCTCGCCGGGATGGCGTCGACGGCCGGGCTGCCGGCCGGCAGCGCCATCGTCTGGGTCGGGCCGCCGTTATCCGCCAGCGGGTCGAGCTGCGGGTTGGTGTTGTTCATGGAGTGGCTGGCGGTGGAGAAGCCGCACGACGAGCCGGTGTCGATGTTGTAGCCGGCATCGGTGACCGGCTGCCCGCCGCCGCAGTTGGGGCCGCCGCCCTGGCCGTTGGCCACGATGCTCATGCCGATCGTGAGCGTGTAGCCGGTGTAGTTCAGGATGTTCGCGCCGTACGGCGAGCTGTTGCCCGAGAACGTGGCCTGGGTGATCGTGGTCGAGCCGAAGTTGTCGATCGCGCCGCCGCCGTTGGTCCCGCCCGTGTTGCCGGTGAAGGTGCTGTCGCTGATGTTCAGCGTGGCGTCGTTGTCGATCGCGCCGCCGCCCGGGCCGGTGTTCCCGGTGAACGTGTCACCCTTCACCGTCATCGTGCCGGCCGCGTTGAGCAGTGCGCCGCCGCCGTAGATGGTCGCGGTGTTGTCCGCGAAGGTGTCGCCGGAGACGGTCGCGGTCTTCTGGTTGAAGACCCCGCCGCCCTCCTGCGCCGTGTTGCCGGTGAAGGTGCTGGTCGACAGCTTCAGCGTGCCGCTGTTGTTGATGCCGCCGCCCGAGGTGCCGGTGGACGACGGCGCGGAGTTCCCGGTGAACCTGCTGCCGGTGATGGTCAGCGTGCCGTGGTTGAAGATGCCGCCGCCGCCTTGCTGGCCGTTGTTCGCCAGGCCGTTGCTGATCGTCACCGATTCCAGCGTCAGGCTGCCCGAGGACGCGACGTCGAAGATGCGGAAGGCGGGCGTGCCGGATGCGCTGGACCGGGCGATGGTCGCCCCGCTGCCCTGGATGGTCACCTTCCCGGTGATCACCGGCAGGCCGACGCCGCCGGCGTCTGCGGTGGTGTTGACCGCCGTCAGCGTGTAGGTGCAGCCGCTGGTGAGGGTGACGGTGCCGCCCGCGCTGTTGGCCGACGCGATCGCCGAGATGAGGGCCGATGCCGTGCACGGCGTCTGGGCGAACGCCGGCGCGGAGACCGCCACGCTGCCGGCGATGCCGCCGATGAGCACGACGGCCCCGGCGGACACGCGGGACGTCCACCTCGATTTCCGTGCCATCACCCGTCACGCCCCCCTCGCGTCATCGCCCGGATGCGCTGACGCCCGAAGATCTACGCCGGCTGACACGCTAGGACGATGGCGGTGTGACAGGTCCCGGTGCCTGGCGCCGCAACCGTAGGCCATCCGGCGGGAGCCCGGATCCCATGCCCCCAGGCAGATTGCCGCACGGATTTCCTAGACATGCAAGTAGCAAATCAGTATCACCGGGTGTGCAGCGCCGTGATCCGGCATCCGGCGTAGAGGCTCTACGCCGGATGCCGGATAGGCTCGCCGCCGGACAGGCGAAAGGGCTGGCCGGGCCCCTCTCGGCGGGCGCCCGGCCCCCTCCGCCCGGTCACCGGATCATGGCTGCGACCATCCCTGGTTGCGGCCGCCGTCGAAGCGGTAGGTGCCGACGGTGGCGCCGTTGCGGGTGTTGTAGGCCCAGTCGTCCATGTACAGGCCCGTGCCGGTGAACCTGTAGTACACGCCGCAGCGGCAGTTGCCCGCGCCGGGGATCGGCGTGAGCATCTGCCGCCTGGCGCCGGGCGTGCCGGCGTTGCAGACGCCGAGGACCAGGGGCCCGGCACCGCTGATGTTGGCCTGGGTGACGCAGAACGGGCCGCCGCTCGCGCCGGTCGCGAACCGCAGTTCGTAGACGCCGCTGCGGCCGGCCACCGGGACCAGTTCCAGCCGCTGGTCCGCCCCGCCCGCGGCGCCGCACGCCCATAGCTGCAGCCGGTTGCCCGGCGTCCACCTGAAGTCGCTGTTGTCCAGGCAGGACCGGCTGTAGTCGGCGAAGCTGGAGACCAGGCCCGGGCCGATCGTCGGCGGCGGCGCGTGCATGACCAGCTCGTAGGCGCCGATGTCGCAGGCCGGGCCCTGCGGCCGCGACACGCCGCGCTGGTCGGTGCCGCCCGAGCAGCCGGGCACGGTGACCGGGACGGCGTTGACCGCGGGGCTGTCCGCCGCCAGCGCCATCGTCTGGGTCGGGCCGCCGTTGTCCGCCAGCGGGCCGAGGTCGGGGTCGGTGTCGCTCTTGGAGCCGTGCGCCGCGGAGAACCCGCACGAGGTGCCGCTGTCGATGTTGTAGCCGCCGTCGATGACGGCCGCCGAGCCGCTGCAGTTGCTGCCGCCCCCGCCGCCGTTGGCCACGATGGTCTCGGCCACGGTCATGGAGTTGCCGGGAGCGGGGTCGTTGTGCAGGTCGGCGCCGAACGGCGCGCCGTTGCCGGAGATCGTGGACCAGGTGATGGTCGCGGTGCCGAAGTTCTGGATGGCGCCGCCGCCGTTGGTCCCCGCCGTGTTGCCGTTGAACGTGCTGTCGGTGACCTTGACGGTCGCGTCGTTGTCGATCGCGCCGCCGCCCGCGGTGCCCGTCGCGTGGTTCCCGGCGAACGTGTCGCGGGCCACGTTCGTGGTCCCCTGCACGCCCACGATGGCGCCGCCGCCGTAGGTCGTCGCGGTGTTGCCGGAGAAGGTGCTGTCGGTGATCGTCGCGGCGGCGCCGGTGCTCTGGTTGAAGATCCCGCCGCCCTCCTGGCCGGAGTTGCCGGTGAACGTGCTGAACGACACGCTCAGCGATCCGCTGCTGTTGATCGCGCCGCCGGAGGTGCCGGTCGCGGACGGCGCGGAGTTGCCGCTGAACGTCGTGCTGGTCACCGACAGCGCGCCGAGGGCGAAGACCGCGCCGCCGCCCTGCGCGCCGTTGTCGGCCAGGCCGTCGCTGAGCGTCAGGCCGCTCAGCGACAGACTGCCCTGCGGCTGGACCTCGAACAGGCGGAAGGCGGCGCTGCCCGACCGGGTGATCGTGGCGCCGTCGCCGGCGATGCTTACCGACCCGGTGATGGCGGGCAGGCCGTTGGGGCCGTCGGTGGTGTTGTCGGCCTTCGTGAGCGAGTAGGTGCAGCCGCTCGCCAGCGACAGCGAGCCGCTGCCCGCGCCGTTTGCGGCCTTAATCGCCGAGATAAGGCTCGAGACCGAGCACGGGACGGTCACCGCGGCGCCGGCGGCACCGCTCATGGCGACGACCCCGCCCGCGGCACCGATCGCGGCGGCGGCCACGGCGGCGATCCGGAACGTGTAGCTCCCAGTGGTCCTGCGCACTGGTCCTCCCGGGACGTCCTGGCGGAATAAGAACCCCAAACAATAACGCATAGTGAAACAGGTGATACCGAGTCAACCCCCAGCCGACGTAACATGGCTACGCAATCCAGGCCAATTTCCGACGCGGCCGGCGTGACAGGCCCGTCATGTGACCTCCCGCAGCACGACGAACGGCTCGGCGGCAGGCCGGCCGACGTGGCTGCCCCAGTACGACGCGCGCTCCCGCAGCGCCCGGCTGGAGCGCGGGTGCGGGTAGTCCCGCAGCTCGGTCTCGTAGCACTCCATGGCGGCGATCTTCACCGCCAGCGTGTCGGTGACGTCGACGAACAGGCTGGGCTGGAACTGCGTCCCCGGCATCGGCCAGGACCATTCGGTGGAGGAGGGCGTCTCGAAGACCGCGAACCTGCGCAGCCGCGGGCGGCTGTACGGGCGGCAGGCCGTCCAGGCGCACCTGGCCACCAGGCCGTGGTCGGCATTCACGTCCCCGGGGAAATGCGTGTAGACGACGGCCGGGCCGATCTCGTCGAGCGCTCCCTCCAGCCGCTGGGTCAGCTCGATCAGCGGGATGGTGTCCAGCCGCTGGTCGGGCAGCGAGAGGAACCGCAGCGAGGCGAAGCCGATGACCTCGGCGGCGCGCCGCGCCTGCTTTTCCAGCGTGGCCACCAGCTCGGGCGGATAGCGGCTGCCGGCGCCGTCCGCGACGACGACCGCGTGCACCTCGTCGCCGGCCAGCACGTGCCGGGCGAGCGTCCCGCCCGCGCCGAGCAGTTCGTCGTCGGGGTGAGCCCCGATGACCACGACCCGTGTCCGCTCCTGCACGGTGCTACCTCGCCGGCTCGGCCGGCTTGGGCCCGAGGCCGAGCGCCCACGCGGCGACCTCCGGCGGGACCGGCTCGAACCGGGCGCCCGGCCGCGGCCCGCCGCGGCCCGCCCACGCGCCGGCCGCCGCCGGCGGCTGGCCGGCATCCGACGCGCTGGTCAGCAGGATGGCGCCGTCCGCCGTCGCCACCCGCACGCCGGCCTCGCCGCACCCGAGCACCTCGCCCGGGGCTGCCTCCCGCGAGGCGGCGGCGTCCGGCGCCGCGGCCCACAGCATGACCTTCCGCTCCCCCCAGAACGTGAAGGCGCCCGGGTACGGCCAGGTAAGGGCGCGAATCCAGTCGTGCACCGCGCGCGCGGGCCGGTTCCAGTCGGTCACGCCCATGGCGGGCGTGCGTTTCGGCAGCGGCGGTCCGCAGCCGGGGCCTTGCGGCCGCCGCGGGGCACTGCCGTCAAGCAGCGACGGCAGGTGACGCCGGAGCATCTCGGCGCCGGCCTCGCCGACCTTGGCGTAGACGGTCGCGCAGGTGTCATCGGGGGTGATGGGCACGGCCTGCTGGTCGATGATGTCGCCGGTGTCGGTGCCGGCGTCCAGGTACATCATCGTGTTCCCCGTCACCGTCTCGCCGCGCAGGATGGCCCAGTTGACCGGCGCGCGGCCCCGGTAGCGGGGCAGCAGCGAGGCATGGAATCCCACGACACCGCACGGCGGCACGCCGAGCAGTTCGGCAGACAGCAGCCTGGTCCATCCGGTCACCACCATCAGGTCCGGGCGCAGCTGCCTGGTATGCCGGACGGACTCGGCTGAGTTGATGTCCGCGCAGCGGCGCACCGGGATGCCGTGCGCCCGGGCCAGCGGCTCCAGGTCCACGAAACCGGACGTGCTGGCCGCGCGCTCGGGCGGCAGCGTGACCACCTCGGCGATGTCGGCGCCGCCGTCGAGCAGCGCGCCGAGCGCGGGGACCGCCTCGTGCACCGCGCCGACGAAGATGACCCGGCTTCCGGTCATCGGGCACTCCCGAGCAGCGGCGTCAGGCTGGTGGCGCTGCCGGCCTGCCGGAGCGGCGGCGCGCCGATGACCTGGTCGATCAGCCGGGTCAGCGCGTACTGGTTGGCCTGCTCGGAGATCCGGACGCCGGAAAGCCCCGGTGCCATGAGCACGAACGGCACCTGCTCGGTGGTCACGCCCTCGTCGAAGACCACGGCGATGGCCAGCCGCCCCGAGCGCCAGTCGGGACCGGACATGAGCACCGGCATCCAGGCCCGCAGCCACGCGTCCGCCTGCGCGGGGGTCCCGTCGTGCGCGTCGTGCTGCAGGTCGGGCGTGATCAGGCCGACGTCCGGCAGGGTGCCGCCGCGCACGTCGCCGGCCAGCGCGCCGCCGGCCGGGGTGCCCGCCGGCACGTCATCGGCGCGGCAGGCCGAGGCCTCGCTCGGGAAATAGGCCCACGGGTTGTGGTTGACGTCGTACTGGCCGGCGAATCCGGGATCGCACGGGTACGGCATCGATTCTTCGTAGGCCTTCGCCGCCTCGCCGAGGGCGAGGGCCTGGCCGAACACCGACGGCCCCGGATAGGTGCAGCCGGGCGCCGGCGCGCAATCGTGCGGGACGTTGAAGTCCGACCCGCCGAAGATCGCCAGGTAGTTCGGCAGGCTCGGATGCGCGACGTCACTCCAGTCGGACGCGTACGCATACCGGCGGGCCAGGCTCCACAGGTAGGGCATGCCGCGGGGGAAAACCTGCTGGATGCTGTGGTTCTCCTCCATGATCACCACGATCTTGCGCAGCCGGCCGGCTCGCGCGGCGGGGCTGGCGGCGGCGCCGGCCGCCGACGGTGACCCGGAGCGGCCGGCCGCGGGCGAGGCGGCGGTCGTCGCGGCCGGGGAGCATCCGGCCGCCAGCACGCCGCCGAGCAGCAGCGCACCCGCCACGCCGGCAGCCGCCCGGCACGGCGCGGCCAGCGTGGCGCGCCCGCGGCGGCTGCGGGTCCGGTGGCTCATCCCGCCCAGTGTGTCAGCCGCCGCGGGCGGCGTGCTCCGGCAATCGACGTAGCCGGAAGCTCGCACCTGGCCGAGGCACCGGGCATGTGCCCGGCCATAGCGTGAAGGACCTGAAAGTCCCGGATAACGAGGTGTGACTATCGTGGAAGCCAGCGAGGCGGGCCGGCGGATCTTCTGGCGGCACCGGTGGTTGCTGCTGATCCTGATGATCCTGCCCGCGGCCGGCGTGGCGGCGGTGCGGGAGCGCCAGCCGGTGATGTACGCGGCGACGGCGACGGTCCAGGGCCAGGACACCACCCCCGACGCGACCACCCAGGTGTCGGCGATCCAGAGCCGGGTCGACGCGGTGGCCACCGACCCGGCGCTGATCCAGGCGGCGCTCCGCCAGGCCGGGATCAGCCGGAACCCGGTTCAGGTCGCCAAGCACGACATCTCGGTGAGCCCGCTGAGCAGTTCCGCCATCATGGCCATCACCGTCACCGACAAGAGCCGCCGGGCAGCCCTGGCCCTGTCCGCGACCCTGGCCACGGCCGTGGTCAACCGGCTGAACGAGCTCGGCGTCAAGGGAAACCCCGAGCTGGCCTTGCTCAGCAAGACGCACGCGGACCTGGTGTCCAGGCGTAACCAGCTGCTGAGCGAGCTGAACACGGCCAACTCCTCGAACGCGGCCACCAGCGTGCAGGTGCAGAGCCTGCTGTCGCAGCTTGGCGCGTCCGAGCAGGAGCTGGCCAACAACGAATCCGAGCAGCAGCAGGTGCTGGCGACGCTCACCACCGAGACCGGCGCGTCCGTGGTCAGCGTGCCGGTCACCGCGACCGGGGCCTCTCGGCACGTCGTCGTCTACGGGGCGCTGGCCGGCCTGGCCGGCCTGGTGCTCGGCCTGCTGTTCGCCACGCTGCGCGAGATGCTGAGGCCGACCGTGGCCGAGCCGGCCGCGGGCGCCAGGGAACTCGGCGCGGTGCTGCTCGGCGGCGCCGACGAGCGCGGCGGCCAGATCGTCAAGCTCGACCGGGACCTGCCCGAGCGCCTCCACCTGGCTGCCCACCGGGCCGGGGTCCTCACGGTCGTGCTGACCGGCCCCGGCTCGCCGCACCGGCTGTCCTCGCTCGCCGCCAGGCTGCGCGACGAGCTGCCGTCGGCAGTGCGGCCGGATGCGCGCAGCTCGCGGGCCTTGGCCGCCGCCATCGATCACGGAAACGGCGACGACCCGGGCCTCAACGGCGACGCCCGGCGCCCCACGATCGTCGTCGGCGACTCGCGTACGGTCGGCCTCGCCGCCGAGCGGCCGGCCGATGTCGCGGCGTCCCGGCCCGCGGCGCCGCAGCAGACGGTGGTCACGCTGAACGACATCAGGCTCGGCGCGCCGCCCGCGGACGCCGCACTGGTGGTTGTCCTGCCGAGGTTCGCCCCGCACGTCGCGCTCGATCACGCCGCCGACCTGGGCGTCACCGCGGACTGGCCCATCCTCGGCGTCATCGGTCTGCGGCACCAGAGCCGGCTTGCCGCCTTGATCGACCGGGCCGCTGCTTCGCCGGACGCGGCCGCCAGGGACGCGCGGCTGCCTGGTGCGGGACACCCGGCCACCCGGGCCGCGGGCGCCGGCGTCCCGGACACGGTGTCCCCGAGGAGGGCACCCACGGCCGTCCAGGAGGAGGGGGACGATGAGTGATCCGAGGACGATCGGGCGCGGCTGGCCCGGCGGCTTCAGGCCCAGGCTGCGCGCCAGGAAGGCCGGCGGCGGGCTCGCGACGCTGATCGTGGGCGCCGGCTCCGCGGCCCGCACGCTCATGCGGGACCTGCGGAACTGCCCGGACTACGGGTTGCGGCCGGTGGGCCTGCTCGACGACGATCCCGGGATCAGGTCCGTCTTCGGCACGCCCGTCCTCGGCACGCTGGCCGACCTGCGCCGCGTGGTCCGCGAGCACCAGATCCACGCGGTCATCATCGCGATCCCCTCGCTGCCGCCGGCCGCGCTCAGCGGCCTGATCCGTGCCGCCGCCGACACCGGCGTGCACGTCCGCTACCTGCCGTCTTTCCTTGCCGCCGTGGAACGCGTGGCGCGGGCAGCAGACATGCGCGCGGTCAGCTACCGCGACCTGCTCGGCCGGGCCGAGCGCCGGATCCTGGAGCCCGCGGTCCAGGCGATGCTCACCGGAGCCAGGGTCCTGGTCACCGGCGCCGGCGGGTCGATCGGCCAGGAACTGTGCCGGCAGATCAGGAGCCATGAGCCGGCGTCCCTGCACATGCTCGACCACGATGAGACCAACGTGCACACGCTCCAGCTCGAGCTGAGCGGGCGGGCGCTGCTCGACAGTCCCGAGATCGTCATCGCCGACATCAGGGACGAGACCCGGATCCGGCAGGTGTTCCGCGCGACCCGGCCGGACGTCGTCTTCCACGCCGCCGCGCACAAGCACCTGCCGCTGCTGGAACGCCACCCCGGCGAGGGCGTGAAGACCAACGTGCTCGGCACGCAGAACGTGGTGCGGGCGGCGGCCGACAACGGTGCGCAGCGCCTGCTGCTGATCTCCACCGACAAGGCCGCCG
>Ga0209061_1003266_pt1 | contig 17988 bp, 21 predicted proteins | sample Coa_R1_10_FD_187157 | JGI IMG/M metagenome (GOLD analysis project Ga0209061, IMG submission 187157) | Surface soil microbial communities from Centralia Pennsylvania, which are recovering from an underground coalmine fire - Coalmine... | ecosystem: Environmental > Terrestrial > Soil >...
TGATCAAAGGCTAAGCGCCTCCCGGTGCCGCCGGTATGCCACATGCCTCCTAGGCAGGCGGCTATGGCCGCCGGGTCATCGAGGGTTGAGCCGGCAGGCCAGGAGAACGCCGGTATCGCGCAGGCGGGAACGTGACGCGTTCCCGCCTGCGCGCCCTCTTTCACGTGTACCAGGACACCTGCCGCTAGGCGGCTGCGACGTCTGCCTGCTCGTATGCCTCTCGCGGTGCCTGGCTCCGACCGCTACAACGCCCGCCGAGATAAGACGCGCACCGCTCTCCCAATACGCGCGGGCACGGGCCGCTGGGCGCAACACCATGAAGCCGCACTTACCCCGTGATATGCGACCGTGTGAGCCAGCGGGAGCCTTCGCGCGTTGCCGCCCACACAACGTTCGCGACGAGGATCGCGACGAGCAGATAGTAGAGGCCGTGCGTCGCCATGTAGACGATATAGGCCACGGCGGCGGTCAGCGCGCCGAACCAGCCTTGCTCGGCGAACGTCACCGGCGATGTCGGCGGATCGGTCACCATGAAGAGAGCGAAGAAGGCTGCCGCGTTCAAAAACGGCGGGCGGAAGATATCGGCGACGAGCGCCGGCTGGCCGGCGAAGCTCGCAACCGTAAACAGCGCGCCGTACACGCCCGCGAACGAGAGCACGGCCGGCAGCTTGTTCGCTCGCCCCGCGACGAGATATCCCGCGGCCAGCAGCAAGAACAGCAGCGGTCCGGGCAGGTCGGCGAGCGCGCCCCACCAGCTTTGTCCACTGCCGAACAAGGCGTACACGCCCAGCAACCCAACGGCTGCCGGATTGAAGATGTGCGTTCGCCCTAGCCGCAGCAGGTGCTTCGCATCGATCGCCAGTACGCTCGCGCAGAAGGCGATCGCGGGGTTTTCCTGGGCGCTGAGCACCATACCAACGATCAATCCCGTGAGGAGCGCGCTGCTAGGGAAAAAGCGCGGGCCGTCGTTCAACCGCATCAGGATCAGATCCATGCCCACGGCCCCAGCCACGGCCGCGCACAGCGTGACAGTAACGGCTCGCACCCCTTCGTGCGGCGCGGCCACGGCGCTCAACCCGCACAACGCAACCAGCAGATACCCTTTCGGCGAGCGCAGAAAGCGCCGCAAACGGCGCATCTGCCGCAGCACGACAGAATTGGATACCGCCGCGTTTACGCTCCCGTGCGGTGCCACTGCAGCCATGCGTCCGCTCCTTGTGTGAGACACACCGCGCCATCCACAGCGATGACGATTCCCGCCACACCCTGGTGCTCGAGCAAGCGCAAGCCCTCTTCAGGGCCGAGCACAAACGCTGCCGTCGCGAGCGCATCGGCCACCATGGCGCTCGGCGCAACGACAGTCACGCTGGCCACGGCGCGCGGCGAACGCCCCGTACGCGGATCCACGATATGGTGCTCGCCCTCCGCGAGCGGGCGCTCGTAACCGCCGGAGGTGCATACCGCCCCCGCGCGGATGGTGAGCGTCCCTACCAGGCCGTCGCCGAAAGGATCGCGCACGCCGATCCGCCACGCGGGCGCGCCTTCGGCGGCGCCAACGATCAGGTCACCGCCAGCCTCGACCGCGAAGCGTTCGTACCCGGCCAATTCGCGCACCGCGAGATCGAGCGCCAGACCCTTCGCCACCGCGCCCAGATCGAGCAGCACCGGGCGGCGCAACGTGATCGTGCCCGCGCGCCGATCGACGTGCACATCGCGATAACTGCCCGGAACGGCAGGCGCATCGCTTGTTGCGCCGGTCAGATAGTGTTGCCGCAACCCTCGTGCCTGTTGCACCGCCCCGATCGCCGGATCGAACGCGCCCTTGGTCGCCCGCGCTACCTCCAGCGCGAACGCCACTGCCTCCAGCAGCACAGCGCTCACCGACACCGGCTTGGCAGGCTGGCGTATCAGCCGCATCACCTCGCTGTCCGGATCAAAACGGCTGCACGCTTGCTCGACAACGGCAAACCAGTTCAACGCCGCATCGAGCGCTGCTTCGGCCACGCGCTCGTCGCCCGTTGTTTCGACGCGCGCCTGCACGATCGTGTTCATCGCCACAGCGACGCGGGAATGCAACCGTAGCATGGTGGGATCGCCGCGCGAACTCACGTCCTCACTGCCTTATGCACGTGCCTGGGCCAGCGCCTGCGCAACAGCCTGGCGAAACGCTTCGGCGCTATACGTTGCCCCGCTCACCAGATCGACGTTCGCGCTCTGGCGATCGATCACCTCGCCGGGCAGCCGGGCAATGCGCGACGGCGGATAGTACATCTCGTAGCGCGTGAGCTGGACATCGGTGATGCGCCCACCCTGGATCGTCACCGCAACGGAGAGTGAGCCACGCCGGTTGCTCGCCGAGCCGGTGTACGTACCGTCGCGATAGCCGCTGGCCACGGCCTGCGCCGTCGCCGTCGCGCTCTGCGTGCTCGATACGCTCGGTGGCACACCACGAGCACTCTCATCCTCGTGGTCATCCTCGCCACCACGAGAGGGTGCAATGCGAAACGCGCGGTCGAGCGCACGGCGCACCGCGGTCTGCGTTGCCGCGGCCGGGGCAGCCACGCTGGCCGGCGCGGCGCTGGCAGCACCGCCAGCGGCTGGTTGCGTGTGCATGTACCCCACGGCATAGACCGCAACGATCGCCGCCGAGCCAAGCGCAACAAGATTTCGGTTGAGCTTGCGCGCCACGATCTCCCTCCACATCCCCATGCGCGAGTCAGGACCATGCCCTGCACTCAACGATACGGTCGCTCAATGAGAAGAGCATTGAAATGACCACGGCAGCGGGTTAAGCGTTTGTCAAGCAAGTGTCAACGTAGCGGAGTGTTGGTGAGAGGTGCGTTGCGGCAGCATCTCCCCTCGCATCGCCCCGGGCGCGGCTGCGCTACCCTGAGTGCTACACAACCAGGTTTCGCTGCAGCTACTCTATCTGTGCGAACAGGGACAAAGGCCACATCTCTCGCAACAGATCGACCGAGGAAACCGATGTTTCACCAGATCCCGGCGGCGATGCTCGCCCGTATGCGCGAACTCGAAGCGATCGACGCGCGCGACCGCGCCGACGGCACCCCACAGCAACGTCGCCTACGCCAGGTTCCAGCGGAGACCGGACGCTTCCTCGCCCTCCTCGCGGCCGGAGCGCCCCCGGGGCGCTGGATCGAGATCGGCACGAGCGCTGGCTACTCCACCCTCTGGCTCGCGCTGGCCGCCCGCGCGCGTAACGCCCGCATCATCACCTACGAGGTCGACCCCGCGAAGATCGCGCTTGCCCACGAAACGTTTCGCCTCGCGGGCGTCGATGATGCCATCACGCTGGTCGAAGGCGACGCCCGCGAGCACCTCGCCGAGCATGATGAAGGGATCGCTTTCTGTTTCCTCGACGCCGAGAAAGACGTGTACGAGGCATGCTACGATCTCGTCGTGCCGCGGCTTGTGTCCGGCGGGTTGCTCGTCGCCGACAACGTCATCAGCCACCGCGAGGCGCTGCGGCCGTTCGTCGACCGCGCGCTGGCCGATGAGCGCGTCGATGCGGTGGTAGTGCCAATCGAGAAGGGCGAGCTGCTCTGCCGCCGCGCCTGAGCGCGCCGCCCACGTTCTGCCACGTAATCCCGCAGGAGGTCTTGCGTGCCCGCTGACACGCCCGCGCCCCCACCGGTGCCTCTTGTGCTCTCGATCCAGGTGGGTATGCCCCGCCTCGTCTCGGCAGAGGAAGCGCCCGACCCGCATGGCCGCTCCTGGCGGACCGGCTTCTTCAAAACACCCGTGACAGGGCCGGTCTGGCTCGGACGCACCAATCTCGCCGGCGATGGCCAGGCCGACCTCAAGAACCACGGCGGTCCCGATAAAGCCGTGCTCTGCTATTCGGCGGAGCACTATCCGTGCTGGCGCGCCGAGTTGGAGATGCCCGATCTCCCCCACGGCGCTTTCGCCGAAAACTTCACCGTGAGCGTGCTCGACGAAGAGAAGGTCTGCCTCGGCGATATCTACGAGGTGGGCGAGGCGCTGGTGCAGGTCACGCAGCCACGCCAGCCGTGCTGGGAGATCTCGGCGCGTTGGCGGCGGCCCGACCTTACGGAACGGGTGCTGAAGACGGGGCGCACCGGCTGGTACCTGCGCGTCTTGCGCGAGGGGATGGTCGAGGCCGGCGTGCCGATGCTGCTACGCGAGCGCCCCAATCCAGAGTGGACCGTCACCCGCGCCACGGCCACGATGCGCGCGTCATCCAACATCGAGGGCGCGCGGGCGCTGCTCGGCGTCGCGGCGCTCTCGGATGCCTGGCGTGCCACGCTCGCACGACGAGTCCAACGCGCCAAAAAATGAGCGCGACCATCGTGCGAGGCTGGTAGTATGGGGGAAGCGACGCCCGTGCGCCGCACCCGTGCGGCACGCGCAGACCAACGGCGCCGCGCGACACGGTGATGGACGACCACGAGATCATCCGCCGCGCACAGGCAGGCGATAAGCACGCCTTCGGTGCGCTGTTCGACCTGTACTACCCCACCGTTTACCACTATCTGAACGAACGGATGGGCGGTGCGCCCGAGGCAGAAGACCTCTGCCAGGAGGTTTTCCTGACCGCGCTAAGCGCGATCGCCGAGTACCCAGCAGATGGACGGCTCCGTTTCGACGAGTGGCTGCTGCGCGTGGCCCAGCGGCTTGCGCGCGAGTACCAGCAGCGCCGCCAGGCCGAGCGACGGACAGCGCCGCCACGCCGCCGGCTAGCCAGATCTCACAGCCTCAACCCGCATGCGCTAGCGCTGCTCCCCGATCTCCAGCGTCGCATCGTTAGCTACCGCTTTCAAACCGGGCTCAGCGCCCGGCAAACGGCGGCCGCGCTCGGCGTCGAAACCGCGTTCGTGCGCCGCGCCGAACGTGCCGCGCTGGAGACGTGGATCGCGCACGCGCCACCGTGCGACGACGATCCCGAGCCGTTCCCCTTCGATGGCTAACAGCCCATGCCGTACGTCGTCCGTTTCGATCGCGCCGCGGTTTCGACCGGCCCCGACGCCGTGATCATCGACGCCGAACGCTACGCGGAAAGCTACCGCGAGGGCCGGCTAGAGGCGTACCGCTTCTTCAACAGCGACGGTGAAGAGGTCGCGATGGTGCGCGCGGCCGGTGTCGTCTACATCGCCCGCACCGGCATCGTCGAAGAACCGCCGCGGCCGCTCGAATCCGCGCCTGCCGCGTCGCCCGCGGCAGATGTCGCGCCGCCGGAGAGCGCCACCGAACGCTGAACGCACCGCCGCCCTTGACAGTCCCGCCGCGGACATGCCAGCGTCGCCCAGAACGTGCGTTATAGAGGTGCGACGATGGAAAACGAGGCGCACGTCCTCCAACCAGGTCTGTTCGCAGGCCGCGCCGCGATCGTCACCGGCGGCGGCACGGGGATCGGCCGGGCGATCGCCTGCCGCTTCGCGGCGCTGGGCGCACGCGTCGTCGTCGCCGGGCGGCACATCGAGACGCTGACCGAAACGGCAACGATCATGACGGCCGCGGGCGGCGTGTGCCTGCCGTGCCCAACCGACATTCGTGATGTCGCCCAGGTCGAAGCGCTCGTGGCAGCAACGCTCGAGGCATACGGGCGCATCGATTTCCTGATCAACAACGCCGGCGGCCAGTACCCGGCCAAGCCCTCGGAGATCACAGATCGGGGCTGGCGGGCGGTGATCGATCTCAACTTGAACGGCACGTGGAACATGTGCAGCCGTGTGGGGCCGCACCTCGTTGCGCAGCGGTACGGCGCGGTGGTCAACATTGTGCACATCTACGCGCTGGAGCGCGGCGCGTACCCTTTCGCGCACTCGGGCGCGGCCCGCGCTGGTGTGATCAACCTCACGCGTACGCTGGCCAATTACTGGGCGCGTCACAACGTGACGGTCAACGCGCTCGCTCCTGGTTCGATCGACACCGCTGCGCTGCGTGACAAAGAGCATGCGCAGATGCGCGATCCGGTCTATCGCGATAAAGAGGAACGCGCGATTCCGGCGCACCGCTTCGGCCGGCCGGACGAGATCGCCGAGATCTGTGCCTTCCTCTGCTCGCCAGCAGCGCGGTTCATCACCGGCGCGGTGCTCGTGGCCGATGGTGGTTCCTCGCTGCACAACTGGCCCGAGCCAGAAGGATGGGACATGGAACGCCCCTGACGAGCACGAAAAAGCCGCCGCGACGCCTGGCGCATCGCGGCGGCAGGATGACGCGAGCGACCTAGCGCCGCGTCTGAGTGCGCGGAACGTGGCGACGCTCCGCATCATCGATCGCGAGCTGGCTCAGCTCGCAGGTCACATAAGCAGCAAACAGCGAGAACGGCATCGGACACCTCCTGTGCGGCGGTCGCCTCGCCCGAGCGTGGACGCCGCGCACCTTCCACTTCTAGAATCGAACAAAAGGCGGGCGATCTAAAGCGGGAAGCCATGGTATACAGCGCTGATCTCTTTTAAAAGCACGGAGTATAGGCGTGAAAACCTTCGATCAAGCGCGTCTGCTCGATGAGACCGGCCAGCGCATCCTGATCGCCCTGCAGGAGAACGCCCGGCTCTCGTATAGCGAACTGGGGCGGATCGTCGGGCTCTCGGCGCCGGCGGTGGCCGAACGGGTACGCCGACTGGAGGAAGCGGGTATCATCACCGGCTACCACGCCAGCGTCGATCCGACGAAGCTCGGCTACGCGATCACGGCCTTCGTCCGCATCAGCCCCATCGGCGAGCGCGGTGAGATCGGGCGTGTGCCGGCGCTGGTGCGCAACCTGCCCGAGGTACTGGAATGCCACGGCATCACCGGCACCGATTCGTACATCCTCAAAGTGGCCGTGGAGTCGGTAGCGCATCTCGGCCAGCTGCTGCAGCAACTCGAGCCCTTCGGCCACCTCAACACGTCGATCATCCTGACGACGTTCGTGCCGCGGCGCGCGCTGGCGCCGCGCGACGGCCGCACCTAGGTCAGATACGGCTCTTGCGCGCCGCACGACCGACCCGGCTCACGCCCTCCCGCGCGCCAGCCGTGCCATACTGAGGAAGAGCGCAGCCAGCGCCGCCGGTCGCGGCGCTCGTGGCCGCTGCGTGGAGGAGAACGATGAGCATCTTCGGCAACGCCGGATCGCCACCGCGTGGCCGTGTGCGCGTTGGCGATAGTGCGCCCGATTTCGCCCTACCAACGGGCGATGGCCGCACCGTGCGCCTCTCCGACTACCGCGGCAAACAAAACGTGGTGCTCTACTTCTACCCGAAAGACAACACGCCCGGCTGCACCACCGAGGCGTGCGCCTTCCGCGATGCGTACGAGGTCTTCAAAGAGGCCGGTGCGGAGGTGATCGGCGTCAGCTCCGATCCGCCCGCATCGCATCGAGACTTCGCGCAGCGTTATCGTCTGCCCTTTATCCTGCTCTCCGACAGCGACGGCGCCGTGCGGCGCCTCTACGGCGTGCCGCGCACGTTCGGTCTGCTGCCCGGCCGCGTCACGTACGTGATCGACCGCCAGGGCGTGGTGCGGCACATCTTCTCCTCGCAGTTCGCGCCGCAGAAGCACATCGAGGAGGCGCTGGCGGTGCTGCGCAGGCTGGATCAAGAGGGCTAGACCGGGTTCCGCGCGCCAGCAGCCGGCGCCAGCGCTTGCGGGCGCACCCGTGGGTGCGGCATCCTGCCTCCGATACAGCTTGCGCGCGGAGGAAGAGCATGCCCCTCAGGATCGGCATCCACATCGGCCCGCAGGATGTGACGATCGACGAATTGCGACGCGTCTGGCGCTTCGCCGACCAGCACCTCGACTGGGTCTCGGTCTGGGATCACTTCTACGAAGCGCCCTATATCAACGGCGACAGCCCGACCTTCGAGGCGGCGACGCTGATGGCGGCGATCGCCGCTGATACCACGCGTGTGCGCATCGGCTGCCTCGTCTTCTGCGCGCTCTACCGCAATCCAGCGCTGCTCGCCAAGAGTCTGGTGACGATCGACCATCTCAGCGGCGGCCGGCTGGAGATCGGCCTCGGCGCGGGTTGGCACGAGCAGGAGTTCCTCGCCTACGGCTATGCCTTTCCGCCGATCAAGCAGCGGCTCGACATGCTTGAAGAGGCGGCGCGCGTGATCAGGCTTCTGCTCACGCAAGAGCGAACGACGTTCTCCGGCAGCTATTACCGACTGGAGAACGCCGCCTGCTACCCCAAACCGGTGCAGGCGCACGTGCCGCTCTGGATCGGCGGGCGGGGCGAGCGCCGCACGCTGCGCATCGCGGCGCGACTAGCCGACGGCTGGAACGTCCCCTACATCGGGCCGGAGGAGTTCGCACGCAAGTGCAGCATCCTCGATGAATGGTGCCAGGCCGAAAACCGCGATCCGGCAACGATCGAACGCGGTATCAACCTCGGGTTCTACATGACCGCGACCGCCGCCGAGGCCGATGCCCGCCGCGCGGAGATGCGCCGCCGCCTCGCCGCATGGTCCGAAGAGCGGTTCGAGGGGCTGCTGACGGGCGGCCCCGAAGAGGCGACGGAGATGATCGCGAAATACGTCGAGGGCGGCGCGAACCGGCTCAACATCGCTCTGCGCCCCCCGATCGATTGGGATGCCCTGCACGCCTTCGTGGAGGAGGTCGCGCCGCACTTTACGTCGTAAATGGCGTGCATCCGTGCAAGCCTTCTTGCCTCGCCCCGCTATACGCCTCGATAGCTCTATCGAGACATTCGATGATAGCCCGCGCGTGGTGGTGACTGAACGCCAAACCGCTAGTGTATTGTAGGTGTGTTTCCAATATGTTTCGCGCTCCGGCCGCAGAACCGGAGCAGGGGGCAAGCTGTGGACGAGGTCAAGGTGCAGGCCGAGGCACGCTCGGCGGCACGGCTGGCAGCACCGGTGCTCTGCTATCTGGCGAACCACCCCGGCGCCACGCTCACGCCGGGCGAGATCGGGCGCATCATCGGCGAGGATGCGCGTATGGGCGAGCAGTTAGCGGCGTGGCTCGAACGGGTGGGGCTGTTCGAGCGCACCGCGCAGCGGGACGGCGAGCAAAGCTACGCGCTGGCCGCCGGCGAGCGCCGCCGCGCGCGCGGGCTACCCCTGATCCTGCTCGTGGAGGATCGCGCCCAGCTCGCCCAGCACACCGAAACGCTGCTGGCGAGCGAGGGCTACGCCGTCATCATCGCGCGCAACCCGCTGGAGGCGCACGCGCTGCTGCGCGTCACCGCGTTCGACCTGATTCTGACCGACAGCTTCGCGCCCACGCTCGAGCTATCGATGCGCGTGCTCGCGCCGCTGCTGCGCCGTGCCGCCTGCACACCGGTGGTGCTGTTCACCGCCCACCACTGGGACGCCGCGCGCGTTCAGGCCGAGGGATTTGCGGATATCATCCCGCAACCGCTCGCGGTCGAACCGTTTCTGGCACGCATCGAACGACTGCTCGAACGCCGGCGCCAGGAGGAACGTCACTAGCCTTATCAGCAACGCCGGCAGCGAGCGTGGTAGAATCAGGACAAAAGTTCTACCACGGCGCGGTGGCGATGACGCACCCTCCCTCCAAAGAAGACCTGGCAGCGGCCGAGCGACTCTATGCGGTGCTAAGCTCCGATAGCAGCTATCTGCGGCTGCGGCAGCTGATGGAGGTCGATTGGAGCGCGGCGGCCTCGATCACGGTCGAGGAGCTGGGGCTAGCGCGCTTGCTCCGGCTGCACGCCCGGCGCCTGCGCCGCATCCTGAGCGATGACCCCGCCCGCTGGAACGCGATCGCGCAGGCGATCCGTTACACCGAACGGCACGATCACCTGGCGCGGACCGCGCTCTGGTGGCTCGGCGCGCTGGCCCGCGATCCCCTTCTGCAACCCGAGTACCCGCGGCCGCGCAACCCATAACCGTCGCGCAGTGGCAGCCCGCTGGCGACGCGCTGCGTGCCGCTGGTCGTCCTCCGCCTCTCGACAGGGGCGCTTGATCATCGAGATGCTTCCGCTCTCCATGAAGTTGGCTACTCCCTTCAGGCGATGCAGGCGCACGGTGTTCCCGCCAGCATGGCCTTAACGGCGGCGACCCGTTATTGTGAAAGTGGTCACGAGACGTACGCTCGTGGTTGCCGGGCGCCTCCGAGCGGTGTGATCGCGGGAGGTTCGCGATGGGCACGCTTCCCTCTGCCCGGGCCTTGATGGGTGCTTCGCTCGGGTTCCACATCATCTACGCGGCGATCGGCGTGGGCATGCCGCTCATGCTCTGCGTGGCAGAGGGGCTGGCGCTGCTCACCGGCCGGGAGGTCTACCGCGATCTGGCACGACGCTGGTCGAAGGTCGTTGCCGTGCTGCTCGCGATCGGGGCGGTCTCGGGCACGGTCCTCTCGTTCGAGCTAGGCCTGCTCTGGCCCACGTTTATGCGCTTCGCGGGCGGCATCATCGGTATGCCGTTCTCGCTCGAAGGGTTCGCGTTCTTCATCGAAGCGATCTTCGTTGCGCTCTACCTCTACGGCTGGAATGTCCTCTCGCCGCGCGCACACTGGCTCACGTCGATCCCGGTTGTACTCGGTTCGGCAGCCTCGGCGGTCTGTGTGATCAGCGCCAACGCCTGGATGAACACGCCCGCGGGCTTCCGCGTCGTCGATGGCCAGCCAGTCGATGTGCACGTGTGGAAAGCATTCTTCAACCCGGCGATGCCGATCGAGGCGCTGCACGGCACGCTTGCTTGCTACGTTGCTACGGCGATGGCGGCGGCGGGCATCTACGCCTGGGCGCTGCTGCGCGGCGATGCGGCGCGGCGGCAGTACAACCGCGCCGGGCTCACGCTAGCGCTGGGCGTGGCCGCCGTCGCTCTGCCGCTGCAACTGGTGGCGGGCGATATCTCGGCGCGCTTCGTGGCGAATTACGAGCCGGCCAAACTCGCGGCGATGGAGGGGCTCTTCACCACCACGCGCGGCGCGCCCGAGGTGATCGGCGGCTGGCCCGATCCCGCCAGCGGCAAAGTCATCGGTGGCATCGCCATCCCTAAGCTGCTCAGCTTCCTCGCCTACGACGACGTCAACGCGACCGTGCGCGGGTTGAACAGCTTCCCGGCTGGTACCACGCCCGATCCGCGCATGGTACACCCTGTGTTCGACATCATGGTCGGTAGCGGCTTCCTGATGCTGGCCGCGCTGATCCTGTTCGGCGTCATCGCCTGGCGGAAGCGGCGCGTGGGCGGCGCAACGGCCAGCCGTTTTGCGCTGCTCGCGACGCTCGTAGCCGCGCCGTTCGGCTTCATCGCGCTCGAAAGCGGCTGGCTCACCACCGAGTTCGGGCGGCAGCCGTGGGTCGTGCACGGCTTCTTGAAGACGAGCGAGGCCGTCACGCCGCGCGGCGGGATCGATGTGATCTTTCTGCTCCTGATGCTGGTCTATCTGGCGCTGACGACCGGGTTGCTCTGGTTGCTGCTGGCACCCTGGCAGGGGCCACGCTGGCTACCACGTGCCTGGCGGGAGGTGGGCCATGCTGCTCACGGCTGAGAATGCCGCGGCGGGCATCGTGCTGGTCTCGCTCTGCGCGTACACGATCTTTGGCGGAGCCGATTTCGGCGGCGGCGTGTGGACGTTACTCGCCACCGGGCCACGTGCGCACGCCCAGCGCGAGGCGCTTTTCCGCGCGATGGGCCCCGTCTGGGAAACGAACCACATCTGGCTGATCGTTGCTGTCGTTGCGCTGTTCACCGTCTTCCCCACGGCGTTTGCCGCGCTCTTCGTTGCGCTGTTGATCCCGCTGACCCTGGCGCTGTTCGGGATCGTGCTGCGCGGTGCGGCGTTCGCGTTCAGACATTACGGGGAGAAAAGTGCGGCGCGGCTGCCGGCAACAACCGAGGTCTTCGCCGTCGCGAGCATCGTGACGCCGCTGGCGCTCGGCGCGTGCGTAGGCGCGGTGGCGGCAGGCGGGATCCGCGTGGCTGACGATGGCACGGTACTCAGCGGGTACGATGCCTGGCACGATCCGTTCGCGGTGCTGTGCGCCTTCATCGCGCTGGCGATCTGCGCGCTGCTCACCGCCGCGTATATGACGGTTCGTACCGAGGGCGAGCTGCGCGAGGACTTTCGCCTGCGGGCGATCATCGCCGCGCTGGTTCTGGGCGCTCTGACGACCGTCGCGTTGCTCCTCGGCCACGCGCGCGGCAGCTTCTTCGCCCGCCGGCTCGATTCGCCCATGCCGATCCTGCTCGTGGCAGGCGCGGTGTGCTGCGGCATCGCTACGCTGGCGATTCTGTGGCTGCGCCGTTACCGGCTCGCGCCGCCCGCGGCCGCGGCAACGGCCTGCGCGGTGCTGCTGGCGTGGGGAGCAGCGCAGTACCCGTACCTGCTGCCACCCGATCTGACGATCGTGCGTGCCGCTGCCCCGCACGAAACCGTCGTGGCGTTCGTCGCTGCCATGCTGATCGGCGCGGTCGTGCTGATACCGTCGCTCTGGCTTCTGTACAGCGTGCTCGCTCGTGCCCGCGCCGATCTCCCGGGTCCAGACATTCCCGCCGCGTAAGGTCCACCTCTAGCGCGGGCATCACAACCCCTGGCTTGCCATGGGCGATTCGGCGTCTCCCACCGCCGCACCCCGAGGCGCGGGGAGCAACAGCTAGCCCCTCGCGCGTGTCGGCGTGAATCGTCTGCTTCCGAGCGCAAGACGCAACGAGCGGGGAAACGCGACGTCGCTTTTACTGCTTCCTTCGATAAGACGCGACGTCGCACCTGCTTCACCGCGGCATGCGATCCACCCCCCCGCGTCAAACGCGGCGCGTCACGGTGACCGCGCCGCGGAGATGCACATCGGCTGGCGAAACACTGCCACGCGCGGCGCGGGCCGTCCATTCAGCGCCGGCCATGACCTCGCCCCACCAGGCCGAACACGACGGCAGTGATCAGCACAGCAGACCGCACGACGTTCAGGCCTACCACCCCTACCCGGCTACCAGCTGGACGGGTTGCCGCCCGATGCGGTGGCGCTCGGCGGTCATGATTGCGAGCACGCAGGCGACGGCACACTCGAGCTGTCCATCGGCGTTGGGCACGGCGTAATCGAACTCGGCCATGCTCTCCAGTTCGGCACGGGCGATGGCGAGTCGCTGCGCGATCGCCTCGGGTGGATCGCCGCGCTCGATCATGCGCTGCTGCAGCGCCTCCAGCCCGCCCGGATGGTAGAGAAAGATCGTCACCGCGGACGGTGCCAGGCGCTTGATCGTGCGTGCGCCACGCACATCGACGCGCAGGAGAACGTCCTTCCCAGCGGCAAGCGCCTCGGCAATGGGCACGCGAGGCACGCCGTAGAGGCGGCCATTGGCGTACTGTTCGTGTTCGAGCAGGCCGCCACGGGCGAGCAGATCGCGAAACGCCTCTTCGCTGAGGAAGTAGTAGTGCACGCCTTCACGCTCGCCCTCGCGCGGCGGGCGGGTTGTGGCGGTCACAGCGAAGTGCGCCGCGGGCAACCGCTCGCGGAGCGCGGCGAGCACGGCATCCTTGCCAACGCCCGAGGGGCCGGTGAGCACGACGAGCAGCGGCCCGGCAGCGGGCGGCACGGTCACGCCGGCTACTCGTCGTCGGCCGCGTCGCCGTGTGCGTTGGCGCCGGCGCGGGCGTTGTGCACGGCCTGTCGGTAGGAGAGAACGCGGCCGGTGATCGTCTCGGGCGTGATCGCCGCGAGCACGATGTGGCCATCGTCCATCACGAGCACGGCCTTGGTGCGCCGTCCGCTCGTCATATCCACCGTGAGGCCTTTGCTTTTGCTCTCCTGAACGAGGCGTTTGGTTGGCGCGGAGTTCGGCGCCATGATCGCGATCACCCGGTTAACGGCCAGAACGTTGCCAAAGCCAACGTGGATCAGTTCTGTTGCCATGATTCCCTCTGCCGTACGTTCGCGTGGCTTGCGCCACGCATCAGAACGATGCTCAGGCGGAGGATGCGCCGGCAATCGCTGCCAGATCGTGCCAGAATGTTGGATAAGAGACGTTCACGCAGCCGGCATCCTCCACCACTGTCTCACCCTCCGCCAGCAACCCTGCCACGGCTACTGTCATCGCCAGCCGATGATCGCCGTCAGATGCGCAGGCCGCGCCGCGTAGCCGCGTGCCGCCGTGAATCACGAGGCCATCGGGCCGTTCCTCGACTTCGGCGCCCAGGCGGCGCAGTTCACGCGCGGTCGTGGCGATCCGGTCGCTTTCTTTCACGCGCAGTTCGGCGGCATCGGCGATTATCGTATCACCCTCGGCGAAGGCAGCAGCAAGCGCGAGGACGGGGATTTCATCGATCAGGCGCGGGATGAGATCGCCGGCGATCACTGTGCCACGCAACCGCGAGCTGCGCGCAACGAGATCGGCGACCGGCTCGCCACCCTCCTCGCGCGGGTTGCGCACTTCGATCTGGCCGCCCATAGCGTGCAGGGCATCGATGATGCCGGTGCGCGTGGGGTTGATCCCGACACCGCGTACCGTGATCTCGGCATCGGGGTGCACCAGCGCGGCGACCAGCCAGAACGCCGCCGCGCTGATATCGCCGGGTACGCGCAGACGCAGCGGGCGCAACGGCTCTGTCGGCGGGCGCACGCTGATGCTTGTGCCAGCGGTGCGCACGTCGGCGCCCATGGCGCGCAGCATGCGTTCGGTATGGTCGCGGGAGGCGGCGGGCTCGTGCACGCGCGTCTCGCCCGTGGCGAACAGCCCGGCCAGCAGGATCGCCGATTTGACCTGCGCCGAGGCGACCGGCGTGGCGTAGTCGATGCCGCGCAGCGCACCGCCCCGGATCGCCAGCGGTGGCAGGCGGTCGCCATCGCGCGCCCAGAGCTGCGCGCCCATCTGCCGTAGCGGTTCAACCACGCGACCGATAGGCCGGGAGCGCAGGGAGGCGTCGCCGGTGAGCACGGAGAGGAACGGTTGGCCAGCGAGGATGCCGCTGAAGAGGCGCAGGCTGGTGCCGCTGTTGCCCGCATCGAGGATATCGGCGGGTTCGCGCAGGCCACGCAGGCCCATACCCCGTACCGAGAGACGGATGCGACCATCGGGCAGCGGCTCGAGCGCGCTTTCGACGCTCAGGGAACGCAGGATCGCCAGCGTCGAGAGGCAATCGGCGCCAGGAAGGAAGTTCTCGGCCACCGTCTCGCCTTCGGCGAGCGCGCCCAGCATCGCCACCCGGTGCGAGATCGATTTGTCGCCGGGCGGCACGATCGTGCCCCGCAGCCGGGCCACGGGACGGACGATGCGCGCGTCACTAGCCGTTGCCGCCATCGTCAGGCGCTGTGGAGGAGCCACGGCTGCGCTCCTCCATCCTCTTCATCATCTGCTCGTATTTCTTGACGCGCTCGGTCATCCAGCTGCCGAAGAGCAGCGTGCTCATCTGGTCGCCTGCCGAGGGCACCTCGATCCGCTGGCGCACGGGGCGGTCGGTGCCGGCGAGATAGGCCTCACGCTGGAGCTGCGCGGCGCTGAACGTTGCGAAGAGCTCCTCATGGTTATCCATGATCAGGTCGCGGTAGCGGCGCAGCTCGGCGATCATGCGGTCGAGCCAGTGCACCACGCCCTCGGGGTTGGTCACGCAGATATCGTGGTTCATGTGGGGATCGCCGGAGGCGAGGCGGGTCAGGTCGCGAAACGCCGGCCCGGTGAGCGGCGCAATCTCCTGCCACGACGGCGAGTTGCGCACGAGCGTAAACAGCGCCGCCGAGACGACGATCGGCATATGGCTGATCGCGGCGACGTACTGATCGTGTTCATCGGCATCGATGAAGATCGGCTCGGCGCCGAGGATCTCGACCAGGCCCAGCACCGACTTGACAGCTCCCTCCGTGGCGTTCACGGCGGGGACGACGGCGTAGGCTCGGCCGCGGAAGAGGTCTTTATCGGCGGCGCGCACGCCAGATTCTTCCTTACCGGCCATCGGGTGACCGCCAACAAAGCTGACGGTTTGCGGCAGGTAGCGCCTGGCCCAGCGGAGGACCTCGCCCTTGGTGCTGGCAACATCGGTGACGATGGCGCCTTCCGGCAGCAGATCGGCGATATCTTCGAGGAGCAAGCGCACGGCGAGGGGTGGGACGGCGAGGATGACCATGCGCGCATCCGCGACAGCGGCCTCGAGCGTCTCCTCCGCGCGATCGACAGCGCCACGTTTGAGGGCATCGCGCATGGCGCTACCCTCCAGATCGTGGCCAACGATCGTCAGGTTAGACAGGTTGGCGGCTTTAAGGGCGAGGCCGATGGAGCCGCCGATGAGGCCGAGGCCGATGATCGTGATCTTTTCGCCTGCCATATCCGACGCCGCCTCTCCACACCTGTCACTGCCGCTCTGCCTTAGCATACGATATCACTCTTGCGCACGCGGCCGAAAAGAGCCGCGCCCTGGCGAGACGGCGGCGCTGGCGTTACCATGCGCCCAGCGATAGCCCCCGGAGCGAGACGATGGTAACAACGCCCGACTGGGACGCGCTCGAAGACGAGGCCGTCCGGTTGCTCAGCGAGTACATCCGCCTGGATACGAGCAATCCGCCGGGGAACGAAACGATCGCCGCGCGCTGGTTCGCCGATCTGCTCGCACGCGACGGTATCACGGGCACGTTCTACACCCCCGAGCCCGATCGCCAGAGCTTCATCGCCCGGCTGCCCGGTTCGGACCCCGCGCTGAGCGGCCAGGAGCACGCGGTCGTGCTCCTCAACCATACCGATGTTGTACCCGTCGAGGCGCGCTACTGGACGCACCCACCGTTCGCGGGCGTCGTTCAGGACGGCTACGTGTGGGGCCGCGGCGCGCTCGACATGAAAAGCCTCGGCATCCTCGAATACCTCGTTTTTGTGCTGGTCAAGCGGTTGGGGCTGCCGCATCGCCGCGATCTGGTCTTCTTCGCTATCGCCGATGAAGAGGCGGGCGGCGCGGTCGGCGTCGAATGGTTCGCACGCCACCATCCAGAGCTGTTGCGTGCCTTCGTCGTCATCAACGAGGGCGCGAGCGGTATGACGGACTTCATGGGCCTGGACCGGCCGGTGTTCGGCATCGCGGCGGGCGAGAAGACGCCGCTGTGGCTGCGGCTGCGTACGGAGGGTCCGCCGGGCCACGGCTCCATGCCACACGATCAGAACGCGCTCGTACGGCTAGTTGAGGCGCTGCACCGGATCGCGACGTGGGAGCGGCCGCGCCGGCTCGCGCCGGAAGTTGCAGCAACGTTCGAGGCGTTAGCGGAGGCAGGCGCGATGCCCGCCGCGCCCAGCCTCGACGAGCTAGACCGCCTTGCACGGCGGACGCCATACCTCAACGCGCTGACGCGGGACACGATCAGCCTCACGACCGCGCACGCGGGCATCAAAGTGAACGTGATCCCTGCCGCGTGCGAGGCGACGCTCGATTGCCGCCTGCTACCCGGCACCAGCGCCGAGGAGTTTCTCGAGCAGCTTCGCGCGCGGATCGATGATCCCCAGGTGCAGATCGAGCGCATCTTTCTGGCCGAGGGCCCGCCGTCGCCGCTCGACCACCCACTGTTCGGCCTGGCACGCAGCGTCATCCGCGAGCACATGGAGGAGGCGTTGCTGGTGCCGGAGGTGTGCGTCGGTTTTACCGACTCTCGCACCTTCCGCCAGGTAGGCACGCCCGCGTACGGGTTCTCACCGATCCTGGCCAGCGAGGAGGTGCGGCGCACGATCCACGGCCACGACGAGCGGGTACCGATCGCCGGGCTGCGGCTAGGGTTGCAGATTCTCTTCAACGTCGTGCGGCAGCTGATCGCCTGAGACGAGCGCAACCCGCACCGTGCGAGGTGACATCGCTCGAGCTGAAGCTGTCGCTGACGGGCTGCCGTCTGACGCTGTTCGGTGCTGGCGGAGAACAATCAGCGACGATACGGTTCGATGACGACGCTGCCTCGCCATTTCTGACCGTGTTTACAGCGGCGCGCCATCTGCTCGGTCTGCCGCCCGCGGCACGCAACGCGCCGATCAAGGTGTGACCATACAATAAGGCACATGCGCTGGTCAGAACACGCACGAGGGGTGTGCCATTGGACGATCCAGCGATCGACTCGGCGAGCGAGCTGGCGAGAGATGAGGG
>Ga0209061_1003269_pt1 | contig 17974 bp, 11 predicted proteins | sample Coa_R1_10_FD_187157 | JGI IMG/M metagenome (GOLD analysis project Ga0209061, IMG submission 187157) | Surface soil microbial communities from Centralia Pennsylvania, which are recovering from an underground coalmine fire - Coalmine... | ecosystem: Environmental > Terrestrial > Soil >...
CGCTCGGGTGCGAAGTTTATAGACGGAAGTGGTGGCCGTGATGTAAAGCGCGCGATAATCCCGGTCTCCCCAGGTGAGATTTGCAGGTTGTTCCGGCAAGACAAGGGTTCCAAGATGATGACCTTGCGCATCCCAGACCCAGATGCCTTTGGGGCCGACGACAAAGAGGTTCCCCTGCGTGTCCACTCGCATCCCGTCCGGCACTCCATCGTTGGTCTCGCTTTGCTCTTCGCCAAAGATGCGTCCGTTTGTGAGCTTCACCCCTGAGAAATTATAGACGCGAATGTTTCTCTGGTCGCTGTCATCCACGTAAAGGCGATGGCCATCGGGCGAAAAGGCCAGGCCGTTGGGTTGCGTCAAATCCCGCGTCAGAAGCGTGACGTTTCCTCTGGCATCAAGCCGATAGACGCCCTGGAATGGGATTTCCTGCTTTGCGCCTGCAGGGAGATCGAGCGTGGGATCGGTGAAATAAATCGCGCCATCCGGTCCCAGAACCACATCGTTGGGGCTGTTGAATCTTTTTCCCTGATAACGGTCGGCGAGGACGGTGTAATCACCGTTCGAACTTACGCGAATGATCGCGCGAAGAACGCTGGCGCAATCGAGCAATCGAAAATCTGTGTCATAAGTGTTGCCATCCGGATCTCCCAGCGAGATGACTGTTTCGCGGCGGCCATCAGGATAAACTCGAAAGATTTTGTTGAGCTTTTCATCGCTGACGTAAAGAAAGCCCCTGGCATCCCAGACCGGTCCTTCCGTGAAACCAAAGCCGGTCGCCATCTGTGTAAGCTTGGCGTTGCGTGGAACGAGTTTCCAGAATTGAGGCGAGAGCGCCTGAAGGCTGAACTGGCGCCGGGGCTGTGCGGCTTGAAGCGAATGCCAACAGAAGCAGGGAAGAAGGAAAAGCGCAGCGCGCCAGAGAGTTCTTGTCATAAACTTTTTCCACGCACCATCCGTCAGGGTTGCTCCTGACCGCTTTTTACCAGAAACTTGATTAGATCATCCAGATCATTCTTCGTGAGTTTCGAGCCATAGTCGGAAGGCATCAGCGAGCGAGACTCGTGGCGCAAGGTTGCCAGATCAGATTTCATCAGGAGATGAAAGGCGCCATTGAGCGTCTGCAATTGCAATGAGAAATTATCCTCGTTGCGCGCGACGCCGACGTACTTCCGGCCATCACGGGTCACGGCAATCACAACATCCTGTTTCGGGCCGATATCCTTATTGGGGTTGAGAATTGCTTCCCGAATCTCCTGTGGCGAATGGGTCTGGGCGTAGCTTGAAAGATCGGCGCCGATAAATCCTCCCTGGCCGTGAATCATGTGGCAGGTTGAGCACGCTGCCTTGCCAAAAAAAAGCCGCCGGCCTTGTTCGGAACTTCCAGGTAGAGCCACAATAGAATGTTTCCCTTGAAGGGCGCGTAGATAAGCAACGACGGTCCTGACGGTCGAAGCGCCCAGCGATTGAAATCCCGGCATGCCGCCGGCAGGAATGCCATTTTCAATGATTCGCAGCAGTTCGGCGTCCGAGAGTTGTTGAACCGCGGGATTGGTGGCGATGTTCGGGGCATGCTCGCCGCCGCGACCATCCAATCCATGGCACAAGGCGCAGCTTGAGATAAAAGTTTGTCGGCCTGTGTTGTCAGACTGCATGGCGGGAGCGCTGTTGTCGCGCCGAGGGCTCTCGCGCCCGGAAACTGTCGCAGCCGTTTGCGCAGGCGCGCTCGCTGCCGCCGGTAATTGAAGAAGTGGAAGAGCGGCGGCAAGAACTGCCGTCGCAATCGCTGAAAGTTTGTTGAATGACTCGGCCAATTGGATGGTTCGCTGTGATTCCCTCAGAGTGTCTGCGCAAGCCTTTGCTGTAGCGGCGGCCCGTGATTGCCGAAACGGCTGAAGGGTTCAGAATCGGCTATCCCTTCCTTCGTCAGGGCTGGCTCCGACCGCCGCTACCGCACGGTTCCCCCATCAAAACATAAACTTCATCGCCACTTGCAGGATGCGAGGTGGATTGGCGCTGGTCACGAGTCCAAACGCGCCGGAGTTAAAGTTGCCGTCCGGCCCGCCGAATTGCGCGTGGTTGAATGCATTGAACGCCTCCAGGCGCAACTGGACCGTCTTGGACTCGGTGATGATGACATTCTTCTCAAGCGCCATATCAAAGTTGTTCAGTCCCGGCCCGTGGAAAAATCGGCGGTTGGCATTGCCGAGTTGGCCGAACGGTTCCTCGCTGAAAAGCGATGTGTTGAAATAGGTCGCGCCGCTGCGAGGATTGGTATTGTTCAATATTTTGCCCGGAGTGAAGTTCGGCTCATCGACGTTATCGGATGTGGCTCCCAACAGGGAATTATCGTCCACCTCGGTGATGCTCACGGGCAGCCCGGTGGCGAAAGTGGTGATGCCGGAAAGAATCCAGCCCTTCAGCAAGCGGCTTCCGACCTTGCCGTTGGCGAAGGAGAACTTGCCGAGAGGCAGTTGGTAACTGTAGCTGGCCACGAAATTATGCGTGAGGTCGTAGGCGCAAAGCGCCTTGGTCGCCTTGTAGTTCAGCGGATTGATGCCTTCTTCGAGTTGCGAAGCATTATCCATGCACTTGCTGTACGTATATCCGATCAGGAAGGAAGAACTGGCGCCGGTGTGGCGCAGGCTGACTTGAAGCGAGTTGTAATTGGAGTTGGCCATTTCATCCATGTAGGCATTGGTGGCAAGGTTCGGGCCCAAAGGGCGGACGCTGACGGGCGGCCCCGAAACCGGGTAAAAGAGGCCGGTTTCCCCGAAAGGTCCGCAAGTGGCCGTGCCCGGAAGAACGGCGCTCGGCTGGCTTAAAGCCAGACACAAAGCCTGGTTGGCGGGATTGGACTCAAGAAACGAAATCAGGTCGTGCCCTTGCGTGCCCACGTAGCTGACTCCGAGCACCGTATTGGTTCCGAACTGGCGTTGCAGCGAAAATTCGTAATCCTCCGAGTAAGGGAGGCGGTTCTTGTGGAAAAACACCGGCGCGCCTGAAATGGGTTCCACGGCCGGCCAGTTAAAGGTGGTATCCGGGTTCTTGGCAGAGACATTCGTGGGAGGAAAGATGAAGGGGAATCGCTGCCCTTCGCTGTTGCCCGTTCCACGGTCAATGTAAGGCGTGGCGAAAAGAGGAGGCACGGGGCTTACGTAGAACAATCCATAGGGAGAATCGCCCACCTCGATAAATTGGGTCAAATCCTCGACGGAAGTGTAGAACATTCCATAGCCCATGCGGATGCTGGAATGACCCGGCCCGCCGAAGATTTTCCCGAGCAAGCCGCCTGCAACACCTGGAGAATAAGCCAGTCCCACGCGGGGAGAGAAAGCGTCATATTTCGTGGGCGCCAGAGTTTTCGGAACGCCGGGGTCGCCGGGCACGAGCCATCCCTTCGGAGCGCCCGGAAAGACCACCGATTGCACGCCAGGGATGATGGTTTCCGTCTTATTCTGCGTGTCGTACCAGGGCTGGCTGAATTCCCACCGCAAGCCGTAGTTCAAGGTCAGGCTCGGGCGGGCGCGCCAGCTATCCTGCGCGTAGGCGCCCGTATACTTCGTGCGCGAGTCCAGGAACTGGCGGCTCGATTGGATGAGCGAGGCGGGCGCGCCAATCAGGAAGTCGGCAAAATCAAGGCCCGTCTCCGTTCCATTGAAGCCAAAGACGCCGTTTTCGGCATAGGTGTTGCGCTCATTGATCTGGTCGTAGTGATACTCCCCGCCAAACTTGAGGCTGTGCGTTCCGATGATGCGGCTGAAGTTGTCGAGCCACTGGAACGTGTTGTTGTACTGGCCCGTCGTGCCGTCCGGGAGGCCAAAATTGTAGTTGTTGAACTGCATGAGGGGAACGCCCTCGAATTTTTGTACGACAGGACCGATGCCCCCTGGCGTAGTAAACCCCTCCACAAATCCCAGCGAACTCAGGGTTGGGCCTACCCCGCCGACCGGCTCTGAGAACAAGTTGGCATCCCGCATGTAGCTGAAGTGAAACTGGTTCACGGCATTAGAGCCGAAGGACTTGGTGTTGGCGAGTACGAGCAACTGCGCGCGTCCCGGCGTGACGGCATTGAAGCCGGGAAATTCAGGCGGGTTATGATAGGGAACATTCAGCAGGTAGTCGTCCATGTAGTAGTAAGCGGACAACATGCCGAAACGGGAATTGCCATCCACCCGCGCCCCGCCTTTATCATCCCGTAATCTCTGGTCGAAAGCCGAAGTGGAGTAGAAGTTTCCTGGAGTGTTGGGCAATGGAATGTATTGCATCAAATGCGGAGAAGGGCTTGCCCAGGCGCGCTGCGGGATGACGGCATTGGGAAAAACGCAGTCTGCGGAACTGGTGCAGCCCGCAGAGTAATACGGCTCTCCCACCGTGACCGGATAGCCAAGTTCCTGCGACAGAACATTGGCCCAGTAGGTTCCCTTGACCGATCCTGTCAGCGAACTGGCCTGATCGGAAAGGTCTCCGGTTCGGTCCGCCACCGAGGGGACGGAGATCAGGCCCGTATCCACGCCCTGAATCTTGCGTGTTCCCTGGTAATCGATGAAAAAGAACGCCTTGTTGCGCCGGATCGGGCCGCCGAACGTGCCCCCGAACTGGTTCTGAATGAAAGTTCCAATGCTCGGAGAAAAGAAATTGCGGGCGTCGAAATCGGTATTGCGCAAAAAGTCGAACGCATCGCCGTGAAATTGGTTGGTGCCCGCCTTGGTGGCCACGTTGACCTGGCCGCCGCTGAAGTTGCCGTATTCGGCGTCGAAATTATTGGTGATGATGCGGAATTCGGCAATGGAATCGAGGTTGGGAATCACTGCGGCGCCGTTGTTGCGGCCTTCTTCCACATTGGCCCCGTTCACCATGAAACCGTTGGCGGTTTCCCGACCTCCGTTCACGGATTGATTGCCTGCGTTGAGATCGCCGGAAACAGGCCGGTCGCCGGAGACGGCGGCGTTGGCGTAAGGCGAGACGCCGGGTTGGAGGGCCAGCAGGTCTGTAAAGCTGCGGCCATTGAGAGGCACTGAGGTGATTTTGTTACTTCCGATGACCTCGCCCATCTGCGTGCTTCGCGTCTCCACGTGAAGTGCGGTGCTTGAGACGGTCACCAGTTGCGTCTGCTCGCCAACCTGAAGGTTGACGTCCACACGCAGCGCCGAGTTGGCATTGACCACCAGTCCTGTTTCACGAAAATTCCGGAACCCGCTTTGCTGAACTTCAATGTCGTATGCGCCGATCGGGAGAGCAGGGAAGTTATAGAATCCTGCGGAATCGGTGAGGACGACGGTTCGGATGCCTGTCTGAGTATTGATGGCAGTGACCCTGACGCCGGGGATCACGGCCCCGCTGGGGTCTTTAACCACGCCCGAAATGCTTCCTGTAATGCTGGCCCACGCGGTAAGAGCGCCCAGCAAAATTGCAAGGATTCCCTGAAATACTTGACGATGCCATGACATGCCGCACCTCCGTGCACCAATCGATAACATCTCAAACCTGATTTTCAGTTAGCTATCCAGAGTAACAGGCTGCTGTCAGCGGGTCGCGGGTTGCGCGAACCGCCGGGCTTGTAGTTTGCGTCTTCTCTCTCGTGACCAGCATTGGAAATGCCGCAGACAGCCAAGGCTGCGGCCTGCGCGGCGGTGAGGTTGCCAAGCGTCCTCGCCGCCAGCCGGCGTCGCCACCTTCGCCCGAGGAAATACTGCGTCGCCCGCCCTCGCCCGTGGCCTGGAATCCAAATCGGGAATCGCATGTTATCTTTCTAACTCCCTGTGTTTGCAACACATCGTTGGTTCGCTTTCACCTGCTCCATGGCGTATCCAGCATAGCAGAGCGGGCAGCGCGCATGGAGACAGATGAGACATTTGAGACATTCTTTCCTCCAACGTAGTGCAGACCATCGCCTTTGCGGTCCGTGCTTTGGGGTTCCGACCGGTCGGAAAAACCTCAGAGATCGAGGACATGCCCGCCTACCAGCCTCCCTGAGGCTTACAACAAGCTTATCAGCCTTGTTCTAACCAGATCTTCGTATTCCCGATGTAAACGCTATAATGCTTTTTTGTTTGGATGTCAACGCTTTTTTAGGATTGTTTACATTCATTTTGCATTGAAAAGACTTTCGATGTATAAAGAGCTTCTCTCGGTCGTCTGCGAAACCGGCTTCAAAAGGAGTCGAAGGGGTGGAGGGGAGGAGGAAAGTTTATGAAACAGCCCAGTGGATGGAATCGGCGCAGTTTCCTGGCATCGCTCGGCGGCTCAATGGCTGCCCTTTGGCCGGGAAAGATGCTCGCATGGAGCGGGCAGGAAGTCCGTGGTTCTTCCATGAACTTATCCTCTTCACGCACAGGCAATATCTATGACGAACTCGGCGTCAACACGATCATCAACGGCTGGGGAACCATCACGGTGATTGGCGGTTCGCTCATCCCGCCGGAGGTGGTGGATGCAATGGATGCGGCTTCCAGACACTTCGTCAGCATCCCGGAGCTTCTGGAGGCGACCGGGGATCGCATCGCCAAACTGCTTAAAGATCTGCCGCCGGATCACACGGCGACCGTCACTTCCGGCGCCGCCGGCGCCATCCAGTGCGGCGTTTCGGGGGTGCTCACGGGCGAGAATCCGGAACTCATCAGCCGCCTGCCCGACCTCACCGGAATGAAAAGCGAGGTTATTATTCAGAAGTCTCATCACGAGAGCTATGAGTACACTCAGCAGATCCTTGCCAGCGGTGTGAAACTGGTCGATGTTGAATACCCGGATGACGCGCGGCGAGCCGCGAACAACCGGACGGCCTTGCTCTACTTTGCGAATTATCTGAACCCTGCCGGCCGGATCAAAGTGGATGAGTGGGCGAAGCTTTCGATGGACCTTCACCTGCCGTGCTTTAATGATTGCGCGGCGGATACGCCTCCGCTTTCTCATCTTACGGACTACAACAAGATGGGCTACGATCTGGTCGCTTTCAGCGGGGGCAAGGCGATTCGCGGCCCGCAATGCGCCGGTCTTCTGATTGGACGGAAAGACCTTGTCCGCGCGGCTCGCCTGAACTCCGCCCCCTTCACGCCCAGCCTCGGGCGCGGGATGAAGGTGGGTAAGGAAGAGATCGTCGGCATGTGGAAGGCGGTGGAAGTCTATCTGAACCAGGATTCAAAGGCCCTGACGGATGAGTGGTGGAAACGCCTGGAGTACATCTCGAAGCAACTCCGAAGCGTTCAGGGCGTGAGCACAGCCTTTTATATTCCCGAAATCGCCAACCATGTCCCTCACATGCGAATCGAATGGGACCCGCGAAAATTCTCGCTGACAACGGATGAGGCTTTCAATTTCCTGAAGAGCGGCAAGCCTTCGGTGCTGTTGCAGAAGCAAGAGGACGGCGTTTCGCTTGCCATGAATTCGTTTATGCTGCATCCGGGTCAGGAGCGGATTATCGCTGTTCGTCTCAAGCAAATGTTCCAGACGCATGGCGCCTGAAAGCGCCGTAGCGCAGGACAGCCTTATGGCCGTAACCAAAGAACTGTCATTCTGAGCGAGCACGGCGAGCGAAGAATCCCTGTATTTGTTTAATTCGCTAAATACGGGGATTCTTCGCTCGCTGCGCTCGACGTCAGAATGACAGGCAAAGACGAGGCTTGTGCGACTGTTGCCACGAGAAACCGCGAACCTGAATAACAGACCGCCCTACCTATGCATCGTTCTGCTAATGGTCGCTTGCAGGTACAAAGTGAACCCTTGGATTTCTAACCGCAATGGCGGAAATCTCAATGCGCGCGCCATTCACGAGTGCGGCCACCTGCACAGTGGTCCGTGTCGGCTTGGGATTGGGAAAGAAGGTTTTATAGACTTCGTTCATGGCTGCGAAATCATGAATGTCCGCCAGGTAGACGTTGACCGCAACCACATCGCTCATCTGAAATCCCGCCTTCTTCACGACGGTTTCGATGGTTTCCAGCGCGGCGCGCGTTTGCGGGCCAATGCCGCCCGCCACAAGCTTGCCGCTCTGGTCGGCGCCCTGCTGGCCGGCAATATAGAGCGTGTTGCCGACGACGATGCCATCGCTGAAAGGCAAGCCCGTTGCATTGGCGGCAAGATGAATGGCGCGGCGATATTGCGCGTAGGCCTGCGATGAACCTGCCAGCGCTACAGTCCCGCACAGCGTGAGGGCGGCCATCGCTAGTTTGAAGATCCGTTGGTTCATGATGTTCTCCTTAGTCTTGTGAGTGTCCGTCATGCTGTAGCGGAAAAGGCTTTTGCTGCCCGCCGTTTAAAACCGCTCGGTATTGGACGGCGGGAATGACGCCACAACAGCATGCAGGCCGAAGCTTGAGATTCAGCAGACATATATACATCCAGGAGGGCGCGATGGACAAATTGTTTTGTTGTGCAAGGCCAAGCCGTATCGCCAGCGTTCTGGTCGTCGTGGGATTGATGACGAGTGCGCTTTCAGCAAGCGGCCCGCCCCTTCCCAAACCCCAGGCTTTCAATTCGACGCCCACTCAGGATGGTGCGGCGCTTCTCGATGGCTTTCGTCATGTTGAGGTAGCCTCGGTTTCTGACGCCGTCGAGCAGATTCTTGGTCGCAAGATGTATATGACCCATCACATGCGGCCCATTGCGCCAGCGCGGTTTGCCGGGTTTGCTCTGACCGTCTTGTTGAAGAAAGAAGAGGGTCACCAGGGAGCGCCGGCGCTGAACGGCATGCTGGCGGCCATCGATCAGGGCGCTCCAAACTCTGTCTACGTGATGGTGGTTGAGGATGGCGCCGATATTGCTGGAATGGGCGGGCTGATGGGCACGGCAATGGCGGCCCGCAACTTTGCCGGGGCTGTGATCGACGGCGGCGTGCGGGATACGGCTTACCTGCGCAAGATCGGTTTTCCTGTCTACGCCATCGGCATTATTCCTTCTTCATCGATCAACCACTATCGCTTTGCGGGTTCGAATATTCCTGTGGTTTGCGACGGCGTACCGGTGCATCCCGGGGATATCGTCACGGCAGATTCCGATGGGGTGGTGGTAGTTCCTCGCGCTCAAGCTTCGCAGGTGCTGAAGCTGGCCGAGCAGATGGATTTCAAAGAGCACTCCATGTATCCCTACATCGAGAAGTACAAGTCCATCGAGAAGGCCGTCGAAAAGTTCGGGCGTCTCTGAAACAACCATGGATAAAAACATCCTCCCGCTCAGCCTGTGTGTTCTGGCCCTTTGTTGCCCTCCGGCTGGCCAGGCGCAAGTCTCGATCCCGGCCTCTTCTCCCTGCCGGGTTGAGTCAACTACTTTTGATGGCTGGAAAGCCGAGCGTCTGGCAAACGCCTGGGTCACGCTCGACATTGTGCCCCAACTCGGAGGGCGCTTGATGCAGGTGACGTTCGGCGGCCACTCTTATCTTTTTGTGAATCCACGATACAAAGGGCAGTATTTTCCGCCCTCCGAGGGGGCCGTAAAAGGCCGCTGGTTCAATTATGGCGGGGATAAAATCTGGCCCTTGCCGGAGGGCAACGAAGATGAGCAGCACTGGCCCGGAGCCTGGTCAGACGTTCTGGATGACGGGCCATATTCGCTGAAAGCATCATTTCAGGCTTCAGGTTGCGCTGTTCATCTTGAAGGGCCGCCTGATCCGATCACTGGACTGCAATATTCCCGTGATATCCGCCTTGGAAACGCCTCTCCGGAAGTTTCATTTCATGCCATCATGAAAAATATCACCGGACATCCGATCCGCTGGTCGATGCAATCGGTGTCGCAATACAACACCTCAGACCCGCACAATCCGCAGACCTACAATCACGACTTCTGGGCTTTTGCGCCTGCGAATCCCACGAGCGCTTATCTCGACCAATATCATGTGCGCGCTGGTCCTGCCGACGATCCCTCTTTCGCAGTCAGAAATGGCCTGTTCACACTGCATGGGTTGTACCTTGAGGACGAGGTCTGGATTGATTCGACCGGCGGATGGGTTGCCGTGGTTGACGGCTTAACGAAATACGCCATGGTCGAACGCTTCCGCTACCATGACGGAGCGCATTACCCTGGCAAGGCCACCGTGATTTTCTATACGAACGGCCCTTCGCTGCGATTGAATGCCCAGAAAATGCCCGAACTAGCCCCGTATAATCCGCAGGACACGCCCTATTACATGGAAGCGGAGCTGAATAGTCCGCTGGTCAGGCTGGAACCTGGAGAGAGCTACACGATGGACACGGAGTGGTTTCCAACGAGGGCGGAAGATGATTTTGTGAGCGTAGCCGATGCCGGTGTGATCGATCAGCCTTTGGCGGCAAGCGCTGCGGGAGAAAAGGTTCTGCTTTCAGGCTCTTTCGGCGTCTTTTTTTCAGGTCAGTTGGCGGCTTACCTTTACGATCGGCGAGGCGTGAATTTGGGTGTCATCCTTCTGCAACGGGTAAGCCCGCTTGACCTCTTGAATTTACATCAGGTAATCCAGGCGCCGCCTTCGGCAGTGCGAGTTTCCCTCCACCTGAAAGATCTGCAGGGAATTGATCGAGGCTCTCTCGGCGAGGCTCGAATCGCGCGGGAAGGGAAGGGTCGGTAACCGTATGAAGCACGCGTGCCAACTGGCAGCGCTGGTAGTCGCTCTCACCTGTTTCATCGCATGGGCGGCTGCAGAGCAGAATCATGATCTGGCGATTTCGAGTTTTATTGACGTTGAGCCTTCTCTTTTGCTGCTGCGCCCTCCCGGAGCGAATTGGCCTTCCTATAACGGAGACTACACCGGCCGGCGTTACAGCAGTCTGGCGCAGATCAACATCAAAAATGTTCGCCAACTCAGCGCGCAGTGGGTTTTTCATTCCCGCAACTCAAACCTGCTGGAAACCACTCCGGTGGTGATTAATGGCGTCATGTTCGTGACCTCCGCCAACGATGCCTTCGCGTTGGATGCCCGAACGGGCCGGGAAATCTGGCATTATTCGCGGCCCATCACAGAAGGCCTGATCGACGATGCTTCGGCGCACCACAATCGAGGAGTAGCCATCTGGCATTCCCGCATCTATATGGAGACGGATAACGCGCATCTCCTGTGCCTTGACGCAAGGTCCGGTCATCTCATCTGGGATGTCGCTTACGCCGATACACACAAGAATTATGGAGCCACCAGCGCGCCGTTAATTGTCAAGGACAAGGTGCTGGTCGGAACGTCGGGCGGCGATGATGGCGTTCGCGGCTTTCTGGATGCCTTTGATGCGCGCACGGGAAAGCTTCTGTGGCGATTCTGGACCATCCCGGGGCCCGGCGAATTTGGATCTTCAAGCTGGCCGGGAGAGAGCTATTGGTATGGCGGCGGCACCACCTGGATGCCGGGCACTTATGACCCCGAACTGGATACTCTCTACTGGGGCACGAGCAATCCCGATCCCGATTTTGACGGTTCTTCCCGCCCGGGCGATGATCTCTATACCGACTGCGTCCTGGCGCTTGATCCCGATACCGGCAAGTTGAAGTGGCACTTCCAATTTACTCCTCATGATCTTTACGACTACGATTCGACGGAAACACCCGTGCTGGTGGATCGAGACGGCCCGGGGCCGCCGCGCAAATTGCTGGTGGAAGCCAATCGCAACGGATTTCTGTACGTCCTTGATCGCACAAATGGCCGTTTCCTTTCCGCGATTCCGTTCGTCGAAAAGTTGAACTGGGCGAAGGGCATTGATGCCACGGGACGCCCCATGTTGACCGGCGTCAAGCCCACCGCCAATGGCAGCCGAATCTGCCCCGGCTTTTCAGGCGCTACCAACTGGTTTTCACCCTCTTATAATCCCTCGACGGGTTTGTTTTACTTTCTGGCGCTTGAAGATTGTGAGATGTTCTACTCGAAGCCCGAACGCTTTGCGCCTGGGAAGACTTACTATGCTACCGGCGTCAAGCGTATCCCCGGCGAGCGGGGCCAGAAAATCCTGCTGGCCTATAATCTGGAGGCAAATCGAATTGAATGGCGATATCCGCAGGTGGGCGCAGGGAGATCGTGGGCTGGAACCATGACGACAGCGGGCGGGCTGGTATTCTTCGGAGACGATTCCGGATCATTTGAGGCGGTGGACGCTCGAACTGGCGCGCCGCTGTGGCACTTCAATACCGGGCAGGAAATCCATGCCTCGCCGATGAGCTATGCGGTGGCCGGCAGACAATATGTGGCCATCGCGGCCGGTAGCGATCTTTTTGCCTTTGCATTGCCGGATTAACGTATCGAGCAATCAGAATTCATTCCCGAGGAGGAACAAAATGGTTTCCAGTCTTACGACGCGAAGGAAATTTGCCACACGTCTGGCTTCCGTCTTTGCCGGTCTGGGATTCACGGGCGCTGCGTTCAGTTCCAGGGCCTCAGCCGCTTCCGACGAAGGGGCGGTTCGAAAATTGGATTATCAGGGCCGTCCAGCCAGCGGGAAGCAAATGATCACGCCGCTCATCGTGCATAACGGCCTGATCTATATTTCAGGCCAGGGAGCCAATGATGCCGGCGCCGTCCAGCACAATGATATTGAGACCCACACGCGAAAAGTGATGGAAAATGTTAAAAGGCTGGTGGAACACGGCGGCGGAACAATGGATAGCATTCTTCAACTCACGGTTTATCTCGCCAGCCTCGACGATTATGAAGGGATGAACAAAGTCTTTAAAACCTACTTTCCCAATGGCGGTCCTGCTCGCACCACCATCGCCGTGGCAGGCGTTCCGGGTCGTTCGTTGTTGGAAGTGAATTGCATCGCGGCGGTCATCCGCCCGTAAAGGAGCATCAAGATGGAAGCCTACAAAAAATGGAATCGTCGCAGCTTTTTAGGCGGCCTCGGCCTGATGGCGGGTTCAGTTTTCAGCGGGCCGAAGCTCTGGGGCAGGCCGCAAAAAAGTGTGGCGTCCGGCCGAGGACTTTCACGCGACGTTTATGAAGATCTGGGCGTCACCACCATCATTAACGGCCAGGGAACGATGACCATGCTGGGCGGATCCCTGATTCCTCCGGAGGTTGAAGCGGCGATGGATGCTGCGTCGCGCCATTTTGTGAGCATCCCGGAGCTTGAAGTGGCCGCCGGAAAGCGCATCGCTGAGATGCTCAAGCTGCCTGAAGGCTATTCGGCGCTGGTGACGTCGGGCGCGGCAGGGGCGATTCAATGCGGCATCTCCGGTGTTCTGACCGGGGATGATCCCACTTTGATCCAGCGCCTGCCTGACCTTACCGGAATGAAATCCGAAGTAATCATCCAGAAGTCGCATCGCTATCCTTTCGATCATCAGATTCGCGCGACGGGCGTGAAGCTGGTGGAAGTGGAAACCCGAGAGGATGTGCGGAAGGCGGTGGGTCCGCAGACGGCATTGATGTTCTTCACCAATTATCTCAACGGCGCGGGCAGGATTAAGGTGGATGAATGGGTAAAGCTCTCCATGGAACATCATCTGCCCTGCTTCAATGACGCCGCGGCGGATACTCCGCCGGTCTCGCATCTTTGGGATTACACGAAGATGGGCTACGATCTGGTGGCGTTCAGCGGCGGCAAGGCTATTCGCGGGCCGCAATGCGCGGGCTTGCTGCTGGGGCAGAAAGACCTGATCTCCTACGCGCTGCTCAACAATAGCCCCTATGAAGACACTCTGGGCCGCGGCCAGAAAGTGGGCAAGGAAGAAATTGTCGGGATGGTGAAAGCCCTGGAGCTTTATCTTAATGATGATCACGAAGCCTTGACGCAGGAGTGGTGGCGGCGGCTGGATACGATTTCCCGGCAGATAACCCGCGTTCCCGGCGTGAGCACTGCCTATTACATCCCGGCAATCGCCAATCACGTGCCCACGATGGAGATCAACTGGGACCCGCGTCGCATCTCGCTGACCCCGGAGCAGGCTTTTCAACTCCTCAAGAATTCCAAGCCGTCTATCCTGCTGGAAAAGACGCGAATCGGCCTGGCGATGAATTCATTCATGCTTCAGCCTGGCGAGGATAAGATCATCGCCCAACGATTGACGGAAATTTTAAGAGCTCATCGTGTCTGAAAACAGGTCGAATCTGGCTGTGTACTCTCACTCTTCGTTCTTCCCCAGGTGACGGGGATAGTCGTCCGCGGTAGCTCGCCTCATATCTTTGTCGGTGGGTGTATGGTAATAGAGCTTGCGGGCCTTCTGCCACTCCACCATGCTCAGTCCGGATGGATCGAACACGATAGCGCCCTGCCGGATCGTCATGCGAGCGATCAGCTTCTCATTCCCATCCTGGCGGGCGTAGCCATCATCCATATAGCTGAAATGGCCGTGCAGCAACTGGAGTACGGCAATGTCCGCCACAGAGCCCACGGAAAGCGTGCCCAGATCCGTGCGATGAATCTCTCGCGCGGGATTCACCGTGCTCTGCCGAATCACGTCCTCCAGGGATTCACCCATTGCCAGGAATTTGGACATGATGTTCACCATGCTTACCGCGAGTTGCACGATGCTGCCTTCATGAAGGTCGGTTGAGATCGAGTCCGGCTCAAAGCCCTGTTGCACGGCAGGCATGGCATTGCGGAACCAGAAGCTGGCCGCGCCGTGTCCGACGTCAAAAATCACGCCGCGCTTCCGCGCTTCCCACATGATGGGGTTCACCTTGCCGTTCGGCAGAATAATCGGGAATTGCTGAGCGAAAACGTGGGTGTGGATGTCACCCGGCCGCATTTTCTTCAGGATCAGCTCGGAATAGGGGCGCTCCGGAGGGCGGGGGAAAAAATCGACCATGATCGGCACGCCCGCCATCCGACCGCAGGCTTCCGCGCGATCAACGCCCGCCCACGGGGTGTGTTCAGCGTCCCAGGGCTTAACCGTCCAATAGTGAGCTGTTTTGACGCCCACAATAATATCGCGGTACTTGCGGATGGTCTCCGCACAGCGGTTGGGGTCCATCTGGTCCAGATCCTGCTCCAGGCCGCCGTTCATTCCGTCGGCCACGATATTGAGCCATGCCAGCACCCTGATCTGCGAGCGATCGATGACCTCTTCCTTTTCGGTCAGGAACGTGTCAGCGCCGGCTGTGCCCGCATCGACGACGGTGGTGACGCCGGATTGAAGCATGATGTCAGCCGGAATTGCCAGGGGGCGAAGATGGGAGCGGGCAATCGGAGCGAACCAATCGAGCGGCGCGCCGCCTTGCGCGACGTGAACGTGGATATCGATGAGTCCGGGCGTTACGTAAAGCCCGCTCACGTCCACAACTTTTCCGGCTTCGCTCGCGGGAATGTTCTTTTCCACGGCCGCAATTTTTCCTCCTGAAACGGCGACATCCATGACGCCATCGATGTGATTTGCCGGATCGAGAACGTGTCCGCCCTTCAGAAGCAGATCGTATTGGGGCGCCTGGGCCTGCGTGATTCCCGCAACGCCCAGCACCGCGGCGCTTATCAGAACGGCAACAAATTTCAGTATTCTCAGTATTTTTGATTCCTCCGTGATCCTCGTCGGCCCAGATCAGACCGGTGAAAGAAAGCACTCAAAAGTGGTTGTGAATCCTGAAGACCTCCGTCAAACGCAGCCGTTTATAAATCACCGTAACCAGGAAGTCAACAAAAATTATGGTTTTCGTGAGGATAATCCTTGCAGCTTTGGGGGGACAGGCTGATAATGAGGACAACCCTGACTCGGTGGGGCCGAACGGCATCCCTCATGAATTGCACATACTGTCACGCTGAGAATGACGCAGGCGAGCCGCACTGTATTCATTGCGGCGGAGCTTTGGCCGGATTTTCGGAAGCTGAGACTCTGGCTGGAGGGGACGCCGCGCAAGGAGCGGCCCAGCCTCAGCATCACGTTTTTGCCGCTGCGACAGGCGTTGTCACTCCCACTCCATCCTCGCCACAGAAGGAGGCCGATGAAAGCGAAGCGTGGTTGCGGGCTTCGCGATTGATTACGTCTCTTCAGCCGGGGTCGGACTTTGGTCTTCGCTATCGGATCGAGTCTCTCCTGGGCAAGGGAGGCATGGGACTGGTTTTCAAGGCGCGCGATCGGGAGCTTGACCGGATTGTAGCTCTCAAGTTGCTCCGCCCGGAACTCACCGCAAACCCTCAAGCCATGGGACGATTCAAGCAGGAACTGCTGCTTGCCAGCCGCATCTCCCACCGCCACGTTCTCCGCATCCACGACCTCGGCGACGCAGACGGAGTGAAATTCATCTCCATGGCCTACGTTGAAGGCGAGGACCTGAGTCATCTTTTGAAGAAGCAAGGCCGTCTTGCCTTGGAGCAGATCTTGAACCTTGCGCGCCAGCTTACAGGGGCGCTCGATGCTGCCCACTCCGAGGGCATTGTCCACCGCGACTTGAAGCCGCAGAACGTCCTGATCGATCGTCAGGGCCATGCTTACGTCTCAGACTTTGGACTGGCAAAGTCGCTCGAATCAGCCTCGGCGATGATGACTCACACCGGCGATATCCTGGGGACGCCGCGCTATATGTCGCCGGAACAGGTCCGGGGAGAGCCGGCGGACCATCGCAGCGACCTTTATGCCCTGGGGCTGATGCTCTACGAGATGGCGACCGGCGATATTCCTTTCAAGGGCGAGTCGGCATCGCAGACCATGATTCAGCGGCTCACTCAGAAGCCGCAAAACCCGAAATTACTGAATCCGAAGTTGCCCGACTATCTGGCGCGGATCATCCTGAAGTGCCTCGAACAGGATCCAGCGCTGCGATACCAATCAGCGCGGGAAATTCTGCATGATCTCGACCAGGAAACTGTCGCCAGATCCCGGAGATCGCGCGCCTTTCACATCAGCGTTCCGCTTCCTCAAAGCCGGCGCTCGCAGCGGGCTGGTCGCGGGCCTGTTGGTTTTCAAGGGCGCGCGCCGACAAGCGCCAACCCCGTCAGAGGGCGTCGCCGGTGTGCCGTCTCTTGCCGCAGGAAAATTTCTTGCCGTGCTTCCTTTCCGTGTGCTGGGCGATCAGGTCAGGCTGGGATATGTGGCTGAGGGTCTGAATGAGTCGCTTGCCGCCAGGCTTTTCAACCTGAAGGATCTGCACGTGGCTTCTCCCGATGCGGTTCAGAGAGAGGCAAAGCAGGGATCGCTTTCCAAGGTTGCCAGGGAACTGGGAGTCAATCTCGCTGTTGATGGAACCTTGCAGGGAGCGGGTGAGAAGATCGCGATTGTCGTACACCTGGAAGACCTCACGCGCGGGCGTCTGCTCTGGGCGCAGGAATTCACGGGCGTGCCCGCGGACTTGCTGACGCTGGAGGATCAGATTTCAAGCAGGCTCGTCGATGCGTTGCAGCTTCATCCGGGCGGCGAGGAAATGGCGCGCGCCGTTCTGCATCCAACGGAAAACGTCGCCGCGTACGATCTTTATCTGAAAGCCGGCCAGATGATGCGCGGGCTGCCCGATGCCAAAGTCACCCAGGACGCGATCGAGATGTATCAGGACGCCTTGAGGCAGGACCCTGGCTTCGCGTTGGCATTTGCGGGGCTGGCGGATGCCAGCCTGCAAATGTACAACGAAAAGAAGGATCGTTTCTGGGTTGAGAAGGCCCTTCAGGCGGCGCAGCAGGCTCGCGAGCTGAACAGCGACCAGGCGCAGGTCTACATGGCTTTAGGCAATGTCTATAGCGCGACAGGGAAGAATGCTGAAGCCATCGAGATGCTGAAGCGGGCTCTGGCGCTGATGCCCAACTCCGATGAGGGCTTCCGCAGTCTCGGCAAGGCGTATGAAGCGAACGGCAAAACAGCTCTGGCGATAGAAGCCTTCAAAAAAGCCGCTCAGATCGATCCCTATTATTGGGTTAATGCGGATGAGCTTGGAAAAGTGTATGACATCTCCGGCGATTATGACAAAGCGCTGAGCGAGTTTCAGCGTGTCATCCAGTTTGAGCCTGATAACGCCGCGGGCTATGAAAATGTGGGCCTTATCTATATGCAGGAAGGGGATTACAGCCGCTCGGTTCCCGCGCTTGAGAATGCGTTGCGGCTCAGCCCGACCTTTTCGCACTACTCCAATCTGGGAGTCGCATATTTCTATGTGAAGCGTTACAACGATGCGGCG
>Ga0209061_1003272_pt1 | contig 17957 bp, 17 predicted proteins | sample Coa_R1_10_FD_187157 | JGI IMG/M metagenome (GOLD analysis project Ga0209061, IMG submission 187157) | Surface soil microbial communities from Centralia Pennsylvania, which are recovering from an underground coalmine fire - Coalmine... | ecosystem: Environmental > Terrestrial > Soil >...
CAACGGCTTGCCGGCGGATGAAACGAGTGGCCCATCGCCGGTGGGCAATCGCTTCCGCGATACGTGGTTGTCTGCTGTGCCGGTGCCGCTGCCGATGGATTACCTCAGCGGCATCGACGTGCAGCGTCGTGATTTCGAGGGCCACATGCCGCCGTCATTCCTGGCCGGCGAGTGGAAGAAAGGCGGCTGGTGGTATTACTACCTCTACGCCCTGGCTGTGAAAGTGCCGCTGGGCACGCTCGCCCTCGTCCTCTGGGGTCTGCTCCTCTTTGTCCTGCGCCGTCCTGCCAGCCCGCGCTTCCTGGACGAGTTGACGCTGTGGCTGCCGGCCCTGGCGGTGCTGGTGTTGGTCAGCTCGCAGACCGGCTTCAACCACCACATGCGTTACGTGTTGCCGCTGTTTCCCTTCGCCCTCATCGCCGCGTCCAAGCCGGCCTGCTCCCTTCGTGCGGCCCACTGGAAGCGCGGCCTGCTTGTGCTGGCGTTGTTGTTGGGGTCGATCGGCAGCAGCCTGCACGTCTATCCGCATTCGTTGTCGTACTTCAACGAGTTGGCCGGCGGCCCCGACAACGGCCACCGCCACCTGCTGGACAGCAACATCGACTGGGGGCAGGACTTGCTCTTCCTCAAAGAATGGGTCGAAGCCCACCCGGAAGCCGCTTCCCTCGGCTTGGCTTATTTCAATTTCATCGACTACCGCGTCTGTGGTGCCGATTACGCCGCCGTGCCGCCGGACCCGCCTTCCGATGTGCCGCCTGGGGTAGTGGAGAACGCATGGTCCGGTCCCCATCCGGGTTACTTCGCCGTCGATCTTCGCAGCCTGAATAAGTTGGGCGGTTACACGTATTTCCAGCGTTTTCAGCCGATCGCCAAGGCCGGATACTCGATATTTATCTACCATCTCACGCCCGAGCAGGCGGAGCAGGCGCGCCGTAAGATGGGGCTGCTGCCGCTCTCGGTGACGCCCGTGCCGTGAAAAAGAGGGTCGAAATGTGAATAGACACGTTTTTTTACGTCGTAACTTCTTTGGCAAAAAGTAGTTGAGAAAATATCGAAAATTCTTGTGGAAAAGTGGGAAAATCGGCTAGACAGCTTCGGAGAATTTGCTATCTTACTTAATTACGGAAAAGCAGAAGATGGCGGCGATTGCTTCAGAGGTAGCATCAGCGGAGGTCGCCTCCATGTTCATCGGCAGATCGCCCAACACAAATCTGAACACCCTTCGCGCCTTCGCGCCTTCGCGCCTTCGCGCCTTCGCGCCTTCGCGCCTTCGCGCCTTCGCGCCTTGATAATTCTTTCTTCGCCCTATTTCCCTTGAAGCGAGTCTCTGTAGAGTTGCGCTACCGGGAGAGCTTGCAAGGTAATTCGTCAAAATGTCAAGCTGGTGAAGATGGGTAGCCCCCTATCTTCGCCGGATTCCCACTTTCCGGAATTGCGTTGCAAAACCCCTTCGGGGGAGGCAGAGATCAGCCGGTCGATGCCAAAGCTGTCGGGCAGGGGGAAATGCTCCTTCCAGGAGTGACAAAGAACAGTGAAGCAGAGAGAGCGCAACGGAAACGTTTAAGGGATATAATATGCCTTATAAGCGGCAAATTGACCTTTGCCGCGAGAACAAGGCAATGGAGGACAGGGCCATGAGTACAAGTTCGGACGTGTTACCTCCCGTTCGGCGGAGTACTCTTACCGTGGCTGCAAGACGTATTCTGGGCGATCGAGTCGCCTGTTTCGTTGGTTTCTTTCAAATTGAGGGAGATACTTCAGTTCGGCACCGCGTTGTCAGCATTTTTTTAGGGTTAGTCCTGTTGACGGCTGGGATTCTGAAGAGTTATCAGGTCGTGGCTGAGACGTCCGTTATGCTAGATCTTTGGCAGTGGTTTCTTTTCGCAGTCATTGAAATAGAGTTTATACTAGGCGGTTGGCTGCTGTCAGGCTTCCGACTGATTCTAGCATGGCGAATGGCACTGATCTGTTTCGCAATTTTTGGGGGAGTGGCCTTCTATCAAGCTCTGGCCGGCGAAACTTCTTGTAACTGCTTCGGCAAGTTACATTTGAATCCGTGGTACGCACTAAGTATTGACCTAGGGGCCATTGGTATCCTGCTCCTTTGGTCACCAGTTCTCAATCCCTCCGAGCGAAGCATTGGAAGTTCGGCCTATCACGGATTACTCTGCGGGTTGCCTATTATCGCTGTGGCAATCTATTTCTTGGGCAGGATCATTCTCCTCGATACACCGGCAACTTTGGCGCTGGAAGACGGTAGAATTATCGGCCAGAGCAGGATTGTCTTGCTGAAACCTGATGAGTGGAAGGGGCGACGCTTTCCGCTTTTGCAACACATTGATATCGGCAGCCAATTAGCATCAGGACAGTGGATTGTTGTTTTTTATCATAACAACTGCCCACGTTGCAGGGAAATCGTGTCTGACTACCAACAAAAGGCATTAAGACAGCAAAGTTCCGTTTTCCAGCAGCCTCACATTGCGCTCATCGAAGTTCCCACGGATAACTCTGGACCCCAAAGTGAGAGTCTCTTCCCCCTAAGTAAGAATTGTTCTACGGGACGGTTGAGCCGTTCTTATAAATGGTTTATCTCGACGCCTACGATCATTCGACTCAACGCCGGTATGGTTCAAGCGGTTGTACCAGATTCGGGAATTGATTCGTCCGAGGGCGATCATTAGTTAATCTGATGGAACCGATTAGCTACAGCTAGAATTCCTGCTGAAAATGCGGGTGCGTTCTCCCTCAGGAGAATAGTTAGATGTGTTAGGCAGGTTGGACTAGATATAGTTCAACCCTCTGTTCAGTTTCAGGTTCGATACACAGGGCGAGTTTACTCTGTGGAAGGAGGTCATCATGAAAGGTTTGCGACGATTCCGAGGACCGATGATTGTACTAACCTGCGCTACGATAGCGCTCAGCATGGGCGTGCTTACGGGAACTGAAAGCAGCAGGCAGTTGACCGCCAGAGAGATGGAAACCGTGCTTGGCACCGCCTGTCCTGGCTGTGCTTTGTCCCAACCATCAAATGCTTGCAATCAAAAGAATCTCTCATCTATTTGTGTGGATGGACAAAATCCCACATGCCCAACATCGTGGCAGTGGTATCCGGGCATTCAAACCTACGTTTGCCAGTCAGCCGAGAATAATCAGAAATGTCAGAATGGAACCCTGAAGGGATGCTGGATTGGACATGGCTACAATAGCGGTGCTGCACAGCCGAATATGCGATGCCAATTCTTTGCTGGAACCACTCCCAATCCATGTATAGGAACCACCGATAACACGAAGTGCCGGCAATGTACCGACTCCGGAACCAACGGTACCAGCCAAGATCAGGAGAATGATACTTGCGTCGGGTGTTAGTTCTAATTGTGATAAATTGATGGTGTCTAGCCAGAATTTCATGCTCTAAATTCCTTCGGAGGGATTCCACGGCCTTGACTAAGTGGAAACCTCAGAAGAACCGAAGATAGTGGACTACTGGCTGGACGCCATCAAGGGCTCAAGCTCGGCAGGATTCTCAGGATTTTGTTCTAGGCCGTGTTGACGTTCGTTCCGTAAGCGCCGTTAGGAGAAGCATTTACGACCAGAAGGCTTCACGAGGCGATTTGCGTAAGCCCTTGCCCTGTCGGGATTTATGGAACGAACGTCAACACGGCCTAGAGACTGTTTCAAAACGCCATTTTGGCTGCTATAAGAAATGGGTGATCCTGCGTCATCCGAGAAGCGTCAATAGCCGTGCTCGTTGGCATCCACAACTATAAGAAAGGATACCACTCATGTATTCGGTAGGAGATGCATTCTTGGATCATCAAACTAAATCTACTCAGCGGGGTTGGGTGTGTTGGAAGTATTTCTTCATTTGTCCGACAAAACCTCTTCTCGTCCTAACCTTGCTGTTTCCCTTTGCTGGCAGTTCCGCCGAGGCTCAGATACGAGGCGATGTAGAACTCCTTAAGCTTGCAGCCTCGGGCCACCAAGCCAACAAGGAGCGAATTCGGACCTGGAGCGGAAGCGTCCAGCTTACGGACACGAACATCGAAGAGGGTGGGCCCAAATTACACAAGATAAGTCACGTTGAATATGCCTATGACTGTATCCGGAAAGCAATGCGTTGGAATCGACATTACAAGGAGTTTGTTCGTACTGAAGCGAATGGTACAGTAACTCATCCTAGCTTCAAGTCTACCTGTGGGATGTTGAAGGAGGGAGCGCTGTACCGTCTTCTTGATCTATCAAAGGGGATCGAGGATAATAAAACGCGGCCTACCGTAACGGTTTCGTCGGAGAGGCCCATCCTTGGACCGACCTCCGAGGACTTTGATCCGATGTATTGGTTTACCGATCACGGTCAACCGTTAGAGGATCGCTTTATTTTCCTTTACAAAAATTCTAAAGACAAGGGACTCAACCATTGGCAGGTGACTCGGCACGACAACCGGGTGATTGTGGAATATGTTGAGGGAAATGATGGAAGAGACAAACTTATGAATCGCTATGAAGTTGATCTGTCGCAGGGATGTAATCTTGTCGCATACGATGCCTCTGAGCCATCTGTCACAGAAAAGTGGCGCTTAAGTTTTACGAGTGCGGCAGGGGTATGGGTGCCCAGCAGGATCAGTTATGAATGCGTTCACGTTAATCGTAGTCGGGTTGCGCGAGAGATGGAATGGGTCGAAAATGTTGTGAACGAACCGTTATCGAGTACAGTGTTTGAATTGGAGACGCTTGGGGTTACGAAGGGAGATCGCTTATATGATACGCGAATCAATTCAGAACATGTATTTAAAACTCCAGAAGGCCGCCCAAAGGTGTCGAAATCCCTCGGTAGGTTTTACTTCTTGGTTCTTAACGCTCTCGTTATCGCGGGAATAGTTCTGTTCTTGATCACGCGTAGGATACGAAGCGCTCGAAGGAGGATGTAATCAATCATGAAGCTAAAGTGGTGGACATTTAATGCGCTTCTCTGGGCATTAGTTGTTATTTCCGTGTTGGGAATAATCCATTATGAACACGGTATTCATAAGGAAGCTATTGAAGACACATCGTTAGCACCTCAATGTGGGCACTGGTGTATTCGCCGGTGTTGTGAACTGCTTGGTATACCGGTTGAATTGCCCACCATTATGGAAATGATGCCTCCTTCTATAGGCGGACACAGTATGTTGCAAATGGCCGCAGTGCTACAAAAGATCGGCCTCCGGACGGAGGGTAGGAAGGAAACAATTGAAACATTAGCAAGGCGAGGGTTCCCATGCATTGCTCATTTAAACCAGAACCACTTCATTGTCGTGTCAAACATTGAGAACGGGCGCGTTCATCTGTTCGATGGTTTGGGACGGCGAAGTACCACATCGATGAGGATCTTCCAGAGTTCTTGGAGCGGGAATGTGTTGTTTGTTCATCGTGATTCCGATGGTTTCCCGCTGCCTACATTTGTATATAGATCGAGTGAACCAGCCCCTCTGATTCAATTTGATGCCTTGTTCATCGATAAAGGAGACGTGCCTGCGGTTGGGGATCCTGTTCCCTTTGTGTACCGATTTAAGAACTTCGGCCGTAAGGCTCTTATTATTAAGGACGTTCGCACTGATTGCAAATGCCTGAAGGTCGAGAAACCGAAACAGAATATTCCGCCTGGCGATAGTGGACAGATCATATTACTTTATCGACCTGAAGAGCGGACAACCCAATTTTACCATGAAGCTGTTGTAGAATCCAATGACCCAGTTTTCCCGATATTGCGACTAAAAGCGGCAGGCATGACAGATGCCCAAGTCCGTGTTTCTCCTGAGTTTCTGGATCTGGGAGAAGTTGTGGAAGGGCGCACGACCTCAGTGGGCTTGTTTATTAATTACACAGGTGATCGTGATGATTTTTCCGTTGACAAGATAGTTTGTTCCCTTGATTGGATGACAGCGAAGATCTATTCGACGGCAGAACAAGAGATTCATAACAAGCCATGGTATCCGGACATTGGCTCACGTTTAAGAGAGTCCCGTAAAGTTCGAATCGGTGATTTGGCATTTTTGCCTCCGGAAAATCGACGGGGGCCGGTTGAGGGTGCGGTAGTTGTTCATACTAATATTCCCCGATTTGAACGAATCTCAATCCGCGTAACCGGCCTCATCATTCCCCCCGTTAAGGCGTTTCCGAGTATCTTGTCTTTTGGAGAAGCGCATCACGATCAGCATGTAGAAGGTACAACATCTTTGGTCTCCGTGTCCGGCGAACCCTTCCGACTACTGGGAATTGGACCAAGGCACCCTGATTTGCATTGTGAATTTAACGTTGATAAACCGGGCATGCAGAATGATATACATTTTAGCACCACAGGAGCGTTGGCTATTAAATTGAGTGGCACCATCTTGAAACTTCGAGTGGAGATGGTCTCATCAGGCAAGAAGATAGAGATACCGTTACCAGTTTACGCTCTGAACCGCCAGCGCGCCGTTACTACTAATTGATCGAAATCGACCAGGGCCAACTGCGGTAACACGTCGATGGCCTGGTCGAGGGAGCTGCACAGATCACCTTGAGCACTCATGAAGAAGCTCCTTTACTTACCTGGCTTCGCCGTGCTGGCAGGATTTCTGGGATATTTCTTTTTACCCTGGACGCGCACCGGTTTCATCCAACGTATCTATGTGGATGCGAATGAGATTGAGTGGAGGTACACGCTCTTCGTCCCTACGGGATACAGGAGAGATCGTCCTTATCCGCTATTAGTGTTTCTCCACGGTTACGGCGCTCGTGGCGTGGACGGCGAGAAGCCAACGACCGATGGTCTAGGGCCGTTTATCAAGGAAACGGAGAAGACGTTCGATATGCTCGCCATCTTCCCGCAATCCGAAACGGGTTCCTGGGAGGCCGATACTGCCGACGCTCAGAGGGCAATGGCCATCCTGGAGGAGGTCATCCGGGATTATGCGGTGGATCGGCAACGCATTTATCTGACGGGTACGTCGGCGGGCGGCTTTGGGGTGTGGAGCTTGGCGGCGCGCTATCCCCACAAATGGGCCGCTATCGTTCCCATTTGCGGCGGTGGTGAGCCAGACAGCGCCGAGGTCATCCGGCATATTCCGTGCTGGTGTTTTCATGGCGCTTGCGATAACGTCATTGATGTGGGACAATCGAGGCGGATGATCGCGGCGTTGTGGGCTGCCGGGGCCAGTCCGCGTTACACCGAGTATCCCGACGGGGGCCATGCCTGCTGGGGCCGTGCCTACGCCACCCCCGAACTGTGGCACTGGCTACGCCGCCAACGCTTGGGAGAACTAGCCCATGACCAATCAACCTCTCCCTGAACCGGAAACAAAGCTCGCAAGCAGCCGGTCTGCGGCGCTCCAACAACTGCTGGAGTCTGCGGCATCATCTGCTTTCCCCAGCGATGTCGATCCGGAGAAAACGATCCGCTGGGTCGCTAACCAGATCGACAAAGGGCTGTGCCGCATCTATGCCGTACACATCAATGAATGTCTGGATGAAGAAGGGTACAAGCGGCTCGTGGAGCGCGTCTGCCGGCGGATCGACGATCCTCAGGTGAGCGAACAGCTCCAGGAAACCCTGGCCGCGTCGCCACAGCCGGAACTCGTTCCATTGCTTATCAACGTCGTGTTCGCAGAGATCGACCACATCTTGCAACAGGCCAAGGCGCTGGGCCGCGAGGACCATTTTCTCCACGTTCAGTGCCTGCGTGTGGGTAATGAGCTGATCGTGTTGGCCGATCAAGACCCACGGTACGAGTGGATCTTGCCGGCGGTGCAGAAACGGCTGCGTGAGGAATTGGCCCACTTGCACTATGAGCCGGCGGCCATCGAGAGCCAATCGCTCGATGTGAGCTTAGGCCATCAATTGCGCTTTCTCGATTATGAGCTGCGCCTGGCACGGGACCGGCACGGCGAGATGCGGACCCACTATCGGTTGGTGGCGAAAAGCAAACGTCGCTATGCCAAAAAGGTACGCTGGCAGCTGTTCGGACGTTACGATCCGCTGCGCTTCTTGCAACCTGTTCTGAATTGGTTGGCCAAGAGACGTAGTTGGCAGATCGTTGCCAGAGCTTGTGGCAAGGCCCATGCGGTCCAGGTGGGTTGGCGCCATCTACCGATCACGCTGTTGCCTGTCCTGATGCTCTTGTTTGGTTGGCTCTCGCCCCTTGCTTTGCTGTGCTTGGCGGCGATTCCCGTGTGCAATTGGCGTTGGATGGTGGATATTCTTCTGGCCGGCTACGAAAAGGTCCATTCGATCCAGGTCAGTTGGCGTCATTTGTCGGTCACGTTGTTCCCTGTTTTGCTGTTCCTGTTTGGCTGGCGTTCGCTGGTTCCGTGGCTCGATGTGGCCGTGATTTTCGCGTGCAACTGGCATTGGGGCCGAAGCATTTTGCGATGGATGGGCCGGCACAAGCTGGACATGGTGGTGGCGACGTGCGCGGTGGCGGCCCTCGTTTTCATCTCCCCGCTGTTGCGTGATATCTATGCCAATCGTCCGCGTGAGGAGGAAGTCGTTTTTTCTCGTTTACCAGCAGGTTTTTACTGGGGCGAGTACCACGGTCCTTCGTGGTGGAACGGCGAGCCGACACCCGCTACCTACTACGGGCTTTACCTACCGCCGCACTTGCAGGGACAGAAAGGCCCGTTTCCGCTGATCGTTTACCTGCATGGCTACGGCGAACGGACCAAGTGGCGCATCTTTAAGGCCGGTCTGCCCGCCGCCATCGCTCAGCGCTTCGGCACCAACAAGCCCAACGGCATCTTTCCCTTCGTGGCTTTCTTCCCCATCGACCCGACGGGCCGTTTTCAGGCGGGCAGCGTTGAGGTCGAGAATATCATGCAGACGTTGGAGTACGTGATTGGACGGCATCGGATTGATCCGGCACGTGTGTACCTGACTGGCATCTCAGCCGGCGGCAGCGGCGTATGGGAATTGGCGCAGGCGTATCCGGATCGCTGGGCGGCTGTCGTCCCGGTCTGTTCTTTCATCAGTCCAGATGTGGAAAAGGTGAAACACCTTCCCGCCTGGATCTTTCACGGCGCCAAAGACCAACAGGCCCCGGTGGAACGCGAGCGGTACCTGGTGCAGCAGCTCAAGGAGGCCGACGCCGACGTGCGTTATACGGAAGTGCCGAACAAAGGGCATAATATTTGGGCAGAGGCGTACAACCCCAAGGAACTCTACAAGTGGCTGGCGAGCAAGAGAAAAAGGTGACGAGGGTCTAGCCATGTATCTCCCTTATCGATGGCGTCGACGTGGTTTGACGCTGTTGGAGTTGTTGGTGGTGACAGCCATCATCGGCATTCTTTTGGGCCTGCTGTTGCCTGCGGTCCAGAAAGCCCGCGAGGCGGCCAATCGGGCCCAGTGCATGAACAATCTCCGGCAGGTCAGTCTGGCCACGCAAAATCTGCACGACACCAACGGCAAACTGCCGCCCACCGAGGGGGCATTGCCGGGCATGGACCTAAAAAATTTCGGCCCGATCACCTTCTGGTTGCTGCCTTATCTGGAGTTGGAGAACATTTACAAACTCGCCTTGCAAAATGGGGTATACAATTCGGGCAATGCGGATCGCACGTATGTGATTAAGACCTATCTGTGTCTTTCCGATCCCAGCCTGGGGAACAATCAATCGCCCGATGGTTGGGCTTTGTGCAGCTACGCTGCCAATGCGTTGGCTTTCAGCGAGTCGGCCTACGACACGCCGGGCGATCCGATGACCTGCTATGTCCACGGTCCGCTGGTTACTCCTGGCAACTACAGCAAGAAGCTTTATCCTTTGACCACAGGGGGCAAGAAGCTGCCCGCGTCTTTTCCCGACGGTCTGAGTAATACGATATTTTGGACCGAGAAGTACGGTATTTGCAGTCCGAATGGCAACGGTAACGACGGCGGCTGCCAATGGGCGTCGCGTTTTGAGCCGCAGACCAGCCCCTACATCGGCTTCGGTGTGGGCAATCCTGGTTTAGCCTACGGGACCAACGAACCGGACGAGCAAGGGCCGGTCTATGGGGTGGCTGGTTATTTTCAGGTGCAGCCAGTGCCGTGGCTGGGTCCGGGAGGATGCAAACCTGGGGTTGCCAGCACGGGGCATACTGGCGGCATCGTGGCTGCTCTGGGCGACGGCAGCGTGCGAGCGTGCGCAAAGGGCATGAGTCCGCAGACGTGGTGGATGGCGATTGTGCCTGATGATCGCACACCGTTGCCTTCGGACTGGTGAGGAGCGTGAAAACGGGTTTTTAACAGTCTCTGCGGAAAGTTAGGCAGTCCGTAAACAATTACTTGCGTGTTGGATGTTTGGCCTTAACTCTGACCGAAGGACGAGCCGGCCAGGATGCTCTCGCTCGCAGGGAACGTACGCCAACACCTGGAGCATCGCGAAAGATGCGGGAACATTGGTCTCTCTGGCGCTTCGTGGTAGTGCTCTTATTGGCGATCCACGCGCTGCTGTTGCTGTATGGCATCCATTGTCATTTCGCCACACGTAACGAAGTTGCTCATGTGCCCGCCGGACTGGCCGTATGGAAAACGGGCACGTTCACCTTGTATCGCGTCAATCCGCCGCTGTGGCGCATGTTGGCCGTGCTGCCCGTTTTGGCTGCACAGCCCAACACGGACTTTGACGATCTCAGTGATGCGCCGGCATTGCGACAAGAGTGGACCGAGGCCCGACGTTTCGCCGATCTCAACAAGCAGAACTACATGACGCTGATCCGTCTGGCTCGCCTGGCCGGCGTCCTCTGGTCGCTGTTGGGCGGCTGGCTGGTGTATCGCTGGGCCGGTGAAATCTACGGCAAACACGCCAGTCTTTTCGCGCTGACCTTGTGGTGTTTTGGGCCGAACATCCTCGCCCACGCGCAGTTGGTGACGCCGGACATGCCGGCCACGGTCAGCGGCTTGGTGGCCACCTATGTGTTTTGGCATTACCTGCGACGGGGCGACTGGGACCATACCATCTGGGCCGGACTGCTTCTCGGTATTGCCCAACTCACAAAGTTTACCTTGTTGGTCCTTTATCCGGTCTGGGCGCTGCTGTTTCTGCTTTACAGCCTGGACCCGAACAATCACGCTTTCCGGGCCGTGCCGCTACGGATGCGGATCGCCCAGGGGTTGTGCATCGTCCTGTTGAGTCTGCTGGTACTCAACGCCGGCTACGCCTTCGACGGCACCGGCACGCCGCTGGGTGAATACCAATTCGTCAGCCGGCTGTTCAACGGCTTGCCGGCGGATGAAACGAGCGGCCCGCCGCCGGTGGGTAATCGCTTCCACGATACGTGGTTGTCTGCTGTGCCGGTGCCGCTGCCGATGGATTACCTCAGCGGCATCGACGTGCAGCGTCGTGATTTCGAGGGCCACATGCCGCCGTCATTTTTGGCCGGCGAGTGGCGGCAAGGCGGCTGGTGGTACTACTACCTCTACGCCCTGGCTGTGAAAGTGCCGTTGGGCACCCTCGCCCTCGTCCTCTGGGGCCTGCTCCTCTTTGTCCTGCGTTGTCCCACCTTTTCTTTCCCTCCCCCCTTGGGGGGGAGGGTTAGGGTGGGGGGAAACGCTTCGCCCCCCACCCCCGCCCTCCCCCACAAGGGAGGAGGGAGAACAGCGCAGACCCAATTGTCTGACGCACGCTTCCTGGATGAGCTGACGCTGTGGCTACCAGCCCTGGCGGTGTTGGTGTTGGTCAGTTCGCAAACCGGTTTCAACCACCACATGCGTTACGTATTGCCGCTGTTTCCCTTCGCCCTCATCGCCGCGTCCAAGCCGGCTTGCTACCTCCAGGCGAACGGAAAATACTCCCTCCCCCCTTGTGGGGGAGGGTCGGGGAGGGGGGTGGAAGTTCCCCCCACCCTAACCCTCCCCCACAAGGGGGGAGGGAAAAGGCTGCGTGGCCTGCTTGTGCTGGCGTTGTTGCTGTGGTCGGTCGGCAGTAGCCTGCACGTCTATCCGCATCCGTTGTCGTACTTCAACGAACTGGCCGGCGGTCCCGACAACGGCCACCGCCACCTGCTGGACAGCAACATCGACTGGGGACAGGACTTGCTCTTCCTCAAAGAATGGGTCGAAGCCCACCCGGAAGCCGCTTCCCTCGGCTTGGCTTATTTCAATTTCATCGACTACCGCGTCTGCGGTGCTGAATTCGCTTCTGTGCCTCGGGATCCGCCAACCAATGCTCCTCTCGATGAAGCCAAGGGCACTCAGTACGGTCCGCATCCGGGCTACTTCGCCGTCGATCTCCACAGTCTGTCGGAGGGAGGCAGTTACACGTATTTCCAGCGTTTCCAGCCCATCGCCAAGGCCGGATACTCGATCTTTATTTACCACATTACGCCCGAACAGGCGGAGCAAGCCCGCCGCGCGATGGGGCTGGCGCTGCACCCCGCGACGTCTGCGCGGTGAAAGCGAAGACGGGAGCGCCTTGCGGACGGCGAGTGGCTCGTCGTATTATATCGCTCGGGTTGTCCGAAATGCCGCGAGATACTGAACCATTACAGGCAGAATGTCGAGCAAGGCAACCACGGACTGAAGCAAGGTGTCTCCTTGGCCATCATCGCGGTGCCTCCCGGCGTTCCGACGACGATGCCGGATGGGTGCGAAATGAGGAAACTCGGGGATAGCTACCGATGGTTTCTGAAAGCGCCGATGGCGATCTATCTTCGTAATGGCGTTGTCGAACCCGCGAAGGAAAATGTATCAGACGAAGAGGCGAAGCTGTCTGGCTTCATGGCTTGGTGATCTATGTAATCGTTCACGGGTCGAAAACAGATGTACACTGAACACGCCATTTCGGATAATTCTGAAATCAGCCGATTTTTTGAAGTTTCACGATCATGATAGTGTACAACACTGTAAGATTGACGACTGAAAATGAGCGGATCGTCATGTTACATTTAATAATTTGTTCAGTATAAGATTGTGGAAACATGGCAAAAACTCGCTGTTTTTGAGGATCCTGTCGCCACGTTGTACACTGGACATCTGTTTTTCAACTCGTGAACGGTTACCCATGACTCTCCTCCGTGAAAGGCAGGCGACGCCACGGAGAATCGTAACTGCGGTTCCTTGACGAAATCAAGAGAACGGATAAAATGGAGCCGATTTAAATAAATGCGTCGGCCCTGGGGACCGCGGTGGTCTCCGACTATTTCGATTTCGAAGAAAGATGAGCAATTACTGTCTCTAACTGCGACCGGCCACCACTTGGAATGGGTGGCCATCGCGCCACCTGACTTGCGCCCTCCAAAAGCAGCCATAGCCAAAGCAATCGAGGGAGTGCTGCGTATTTGGCAAAAACCGGGCTGGTTCACGAGCGTGGCTTATTCCGAATGTTACCTTGACTTAACACACCTAGCGAGGGCTCTGTGTTTGTTGCTTGGAAATACTGACCCGAATGCTTTGGTGCGAAGAACGGTTGCTGAGTCTGCGACCTCGCAGACATCAGAGAGGAGGTAAACATGTTTTATCAATTAATTAAGTGGTTTGAGAACAGCCGGTCGGTGCCACAACTGTGCTACGTGCTCCTCGTACTTGGAATCATTACGCCCACGGCTACTTCAGCGACAGACAAACAGAAACCAGTTCGGGAGATAGTGGAAGGCATCAAACAGGCGCACGCTAGGCTACTGCACGCGCCAGGTGGTCTAGGGCTTCAATATCGACTCGATGTGGAACAAGATCGCAGCAATCCATCGTTCATCTGGATGAACGGGTTGGATGGCCTCTTAAATATAAGATGGCCGAGAGTGAGAAGTCGTATAGAAGGCGAGATGTTTAAATTTAGAGGAAAAGAAAAACGCCTGGTGTCTGAAAAAAACGTGCGCGAAGCCAATTATGATTTTGAATCGAACTGTAGCGTCGGTCATGATGGTACTGCACTAGGGCAGATCACTAATTTTAGGCATTCCTTTAGCGCTAATACAGCGTTTCCTCTCAATTTTCAATACTACACTGAAATGGATCAGTTTTATAATCCTAGCGAACCCCTTAAGACAGAGTGGCTCCTACCGGATGCACTTGAGCAACACGAATATCAGTGGGCAGCCGATGAAGAAGACGTTGAGGGAACTAAATGCGCGGTTCTGAAGCGGGCCTCGCTTGACACGATATGGATCGCAACCTCAAAGAGTTATATTATATGCAAGCGTGAGCAACGCTTAGCCAGCGGTGGACTCTATGCACGCATGTTAAGCACAGATATTCGCGAGGTGGTTCCCGGCTTATGGATTCCATATAAGCAGATACAAGAGGTTTATAATCCGGACCAGCCGGACGCTCGCATTTTTAAGTTGACACTTAGAATTACGAAGGTCACTATCCCTATCGATGATGAGGATACCAAAGTGGTTCTCGGGAAGGACATTAAACATATCGAGAACTTCATGGACAAAAAGGCGTATTATCCTCAGCAACCAAGTGGAGTACGTGATTACGTCTCCTTGAGCCGATCGATCAAGATTGCGAAAGATGGTTATAGGAACAAAACGAGTAGCAGCAAGTATGTAAGGATCATCTTGTTCAGTGTTTTTGTTGGAGCAATGATTCTATGCATCTATTTGCGTTTCAAGAGAAGGAAGATAAGCTGTTGATCCGACTCTCACAGCGCTTGGTACATAAAACGGGGGCAAGCCAGCCCAGCAGGTGCCGTTTGCAGCGGTTGCTACGGAGGTCTTGGAGACGACGAATGTGCTTGTGCAGGGACAGACGTGACAGAGCCATGATTCTCCTCCGTGAAAAGGGAGCGACGGCACGGAGAATCGTAACCGCGGCCCTTTGACGAAATCAAGAGAGCGGATAAGATGGAGGCGATTTAAATGCGTCGGCCCTGCGCCAGTGGCTCTACCGCTCCCGCGTGCAACACCGACCAGGAAGGATGCGATTCCTGTAATTGTAGCCTGGATGGCATGGGAGGATGCGCGTGTAGCTGAAATAACGACAAGTCGTTGTGTAGCGATAGGTAGCTCATGGAGACAACTCCGTGAGCTACCTAACCGTGATGCATTCTTTCGAATTCGTGAATTGTCGCATATTTGGGTCACGTTACGTTGTTCCTTCAACACAATTGAGCAGGGTAATCGCTATCGCCGATCCACGCGGGCAACATTGAAAGTGAGGAATAACATGATGCGTTTCCCAGTAAGGCGAGTTGTCGCGGCAACATTTGTATGCTTCTAATCGGTAACATTTGTATGCTTCTAATCATTGGCGGGCCATAAGACGTCTTGACCGACGAAGCGTTGGTCAAACGGTTTCTCGAAGAAGCCCCGCGGAAGTGGCGGGAATACAAGCCCCTTCTATGTGGCTTTGAGCAGCAATATGATTCTTTAACAGAGCACATATCGGAGAAAACGGAAGATCTTTCAATTAGTCGTTTAGTGTGTGGAGCCGACGGTGTACGGGCATTGCTGGAGGGGAGGCAAAAGCAGGCGAATCAGAAAGAAAAGGCGATGGTCTATGGAAGCAATCCAGACTACGATTTCGAGTTGAGGAAGTCACCAAGCTCGAATGGAGCCTTTTCAATTCACGACATCACGCTTCATCGAAATCCGGGCAAGGTAGGCTTTGCATTAAGCCTTGTGGAAAGGCAGGCGGGAGAGATTTGTCGCGCATTCCCGCTCGACTTCAGTCGGTTCATATCCTCGCCTGATTTTCAGGTAATTAATGCGACCGAAGTAGTGCGAGATGGGGGATCGTCTCGTTCAAGTCGAATTTGCCTACCATCTAAAGAATCCACGCCCGGATGAGAAGTTGTTGGTCGGGCCGTACACAGGAACCGTTTGTTTTGCCCCGGACTCTTACTGGGCAATTACCGAGGCGAAGTTGAAACTGGAGGATGATCCGAGCAAGGAGGTGAGCGCAATCAATACGCGCAACGAGATCGCGAAAGCATTGCGCGGTATCCCGGTGATCGTCGAGACGCGTATTCTCTGGTATGACCTGAAGGGAAAGCTCTTCCAACGCCGCAGCGTGAAAAGAGAATGGAAGGAATATACAGGCGGCGATGAACGGTTCACGCTGTCGGCCTATGGGTTTCCCGAACCGGGCACCGCGCGGCCGAGCAAGAAACGACTCTGGTTCCTTGGGATCTCGGTTGCCTTAGCGCTCCTCTCCATCGCGCTTTTGATCTATCGTCGTTGGCGAACGCCTGTTACCAACGTTGCCTCGTTGGGGGCTGCACCCGTACAGCAGCAATCGGGAGATGCCCCCTCATGACGAATCAACCTTTGCACAGTCTGGACGTTGAGGTACAGCACTGCCGGCAAGCAGAAGGTTCTCCGTCGGCTTTGAACTATGCGGACTTGTGCATCTTAGAGGGGCTGCAACAGGCGTACGCACACGTCACAGGAAATGCCCGCGAACTCGGCATCGATCCGCTCGCTATCGAGACCGTCGAAGCGGAGGGGGTTGAGGCGTTTTTAAAGCAGCTGCGTGACGATTTGCAAGCGCGGACATATCATCCCTCGCAAGTGGCAGCTTGGGGGAGAGGGTTGGGGTGGGGGGGGAAGCTCTTCGCTCCCCACCCCCACCCTCCCCTACAAGAGAGGAGGGAGAACAGCGCAGACCCAATTGTCTGACGCACGCTTCCTGGATGAACTGACGCTGTGGCTGCCGGCGTTGGCGGTGCTGGCGCTGGTCAGCTCACAAACCGGCTTCAATCACCACATGCGTTACGTGCTGCCGCTGTTTCCCTTCGCCCTCATCGCCGCGTCCCAGACGGCTGCTAAACGTGGGGCCATTTAGCGCTGTAGAATTAGCACGGCCTTTTCAAAACTCAAATGTCGTTTCCGGGAGGCTGGTTGCCGGCTTGATCCAGGCGGCATAATCTTGAGTATAATACAGATACAAGTCGACTTAAGGAGCAGCCATGATTACAGTTCGCAGTCGTAAATCCCTGGATCAGTTGTGCAAAGATTTGGAACAAGCCATTGCAGACAACGGCTTCAGCGTGATGGTCATGCACGATTTGCAAGCCAAGCTCAAGGCCAAAGGAGTGACCCTGGAGCACACTTGCCGGATCTACGAAGTGTGTAATCCCCAGCAGGCCAAGGCCGTTCTTGACCGTGACTTGGCCATCTCCACGGTCTTGCCATGTCGCATTTCGCTTTATGACAAGGATGGGGAATTTGAGCTAGCTACCCTGGAGCCGACCCAGCAGTTGGGTCCCTTCGCCTGTCCCGACCTGGAACCGATCGCCAAGGAGGTCGAAGACCGTCTGCATTGTATCCTGACGGCAGCGGCAAGTGGCGCAAGATAGGGAAGTTTTTTGTCGCAGTGTGGAGCGCAGAAACGAACTATTTCCCTTTTGCATAGATAAAGCGACCGGGTTGTACCGAATAGTAGGGATAAGGGGGGGGCCCCTACCGGACGTACCAAAGGACGCTTTGTTATGCAACGGCCCTTTGTCTCCACCGCCGCGATGCTGCTTCTTTTGCATTGGGCGTTGAGTGGATGTGCGGACAAAGCCGTGCGGAACGCGCCAGCCGAATGGCAAGTTCGAACCGCGACCATCGGGGAGCCAAGGAAGCCATCGTCTCCGGAGGGGCGTGACTCGAACTTGTCGCTCGTGGAAGGTGACGTTCGGCCCGCTCAGCATGTCGAGACGGCCGACCCGGAGAATCTGCCAAGACCGACTGTCGATGAGAACCAAGGACCGGAATTGGATCTAATAAACACTATTCAGATCGCTTTTATGTCCAATCCCGACCTTCGATCGGCGCGCGAACGCATTCGTATTGCCGATGGTCTCTTGGCCAGCGCCCGCGCCGAGTTCTTTCCCAAGCTGGGATTCAACGAGACCTTTAACGAAACCAACACTCCAGCCAACGTGTTTATGTTCTTGCTCAATCAGGCGCGTTTCAGCTTCAATCGGAATTTTAATCATCCGGGTTTCATCGATAACTTTCTGACCCAGGGCGCGCTGAATCAAAACGTTTACTCCGGTGGCCTGCGGAGGGCGCGGCAATAAGCCGCTGAGG
>Ga0209061_1003276_pt1 | contig 17938 bp, 16 predicted proteins | sample Coa_R1_10_FD_187157 | JGI IMG/M metagenome (GOLD analysis project Ga0209061, IMG submission 187157) | Surface soil microbial communities from Centralia Pennsylvania, which are recovering from an underground coalmine fire - Coalmine... | ecosystem: Environmental > Terrestrial > Soil >...
TGCGGGCCACCGCGCCCGTCGTGCCGCTCCCCGCGAAGAAGTCGAGCACGTGCGACCCTGGCGCCGACGACGCCTGCACCACTCGCCGCAGGACGCCCTCGGGCTTCTGGGTGGGGTAGCCGGTCCGCTCGGCGCTCGACGTGGGCACGATCGTGTGCCACCACACGTCGGTCGGCAGCTTCCCGCGTGCGGCCTTCTCCGGGGTGACGAGCCCCGGTGCCAGGTACGGGACGCGCCCCACCGCTGTCCGGTCGAAGTAGTGGGAGCCGGGGTGGCGCGCGTAGACGAGGATGGTGTCGTGCTTGGCGGGCCAGCGGTCGCGCGCCCTGCCGCCGAAGTCGTAGGCCCAGATGACCTCGTTGAGGAAGCAGGCCCGTCCGAAGATGCGGTCGAGGAGGACCTTCACGTAGTGGGCCTCCCGGTAGTCGAGGTGGACGTACAAGGTGCCGTCCTCGCTGAGGAGGCGGCGCGCCTCTGCGAGGCGGGGACCGAGGAACGCCGCGTAGTCGCTGAAGGCGTCGGGGTACCCATCCGAGCGTGCCTCCGAGGTGCGGTAGCGGCGGCCGCCGAACCCGGTGCGGTCTCCATCGGGGTCCTGGATCGTGACGAGGCGTCGCCCCCGCCTGGTCCTTCCGGTGTTGAACGGCGGGTCGACGTAGATGAGCTGGAAGGCGGCGTCAGGGAGGAGGGGGAGCACGTCGGCGCAGTCGCCGAGGACGACGTAGTCGCGCGGGGCCGCCAGGTCGATCATCGCTCGGCTCGGTGCCGAGGCTAGCTCGGCTCGGCCAAGATTGCGGCATGCCGACGGAGACCATGCCCGGCCGCGGGCCGATCGGACGCCCGGCGTGACCGGTCGCCATGAGGACCCGCCGCCCGGGCCGCTGCAGGGGTACCGGGTCCTCGAGCTCGCAGGTCTCGGCCCCGCACCCTACGCGTGCATGCTCCTCGCCGAGGCGGGGGCCGACGTCCTGCGCCTGGAGCGTCCGGAGAGGTCGCGCGGTCGGGGTCCCGGCGTCCCGGGAGACCTGCTCGGCAGGAGCCGCGCGTCGGTGGCCCTGGACCTGAAGCGCCCGGAGGCGGTCGAGCTGGTCCTCGACCTCGTCGCGCGGTCCGACGTGCTCGTGGAGGGGTTCCGCCCCGGCGTGGCCGAGCGGCTCGGCCTCGGCCCCGAGGACTGCTGGGCGCGCAACGCCCGGCTCGTGTACGGGCGCATGACCGGATGGGGACAGGAAGGACCGCTCGCCGGCCGGGCGGGCCACGACATCGACTACATCGCGCTCGCCGGCGCCCTCTGGCCGATCGGTCGAGCCGGGGACGCGCCCGTCCCCCCGCTGAACCTGGTCGGGGACTTCGGGGGCGGCGGCATGCTGCTCGCCTTTGGCGTCGTGGCCGCCTTGCTCGAGGCCCAGCGGTCGGGCACCGGACAGGTCGTCGACGCGGCGATGGTCGACGGGGCGGCGTCGCTCACCACCATGCTCCACGGCATGTGGCTCGAGGGCGCCTGGACGCCCTCGCGGGGGGCGAACCTGCTCGACTCCGGGGCGCCCTTCTACGAGGTGTACGAGACCGCCGACGGCGGCTACGTGGCCGTTGGTGCGCTCGAGCCCCAGTTCTACGCGGCGTTGCTCGAGGGCCTCGGCGTCACCGAAGCCGAGGTCGGGAGCCAGTCCGAGCGCGAGCGGTGGCCCGAGATGAAGGAGCGCTTCGCCGCCATCTTCCGCACGAGGACCCGCGACGAATGGGCGGAGGTCTTCAGCGGGCTGGACGCCTGCGTCGCGCCGGTGCTCGCCCCCTGGGAAGCCGCCGACCATCCCCACAACCGCGCCCGTGCCACCTTCGTGTCGCCCGACGGCAGGTCCCAGCCGGGCGCCGTCCCGCGCTTCAGCCGCACGCCCGCGTCCGTGCGCCCCGTGCCGAGCGCGGCCGAGGCGCTGGCCCGCTTCGGGGTGAGCCAGGAGACGTTCGAGGACCTCGTCCGCTCCGGCGTGCTCGCAGCAGGGTGACACCTCCCTGCGCTCACCTCGGGGTGCCCGGCTCCCGTCCCCGCCGCCGGGCCCAGCCGCGTCCAGGTGCGCCGGGGGGCCGCGTGCCCCCGACCCAGCGGGTGTCTAGGCCGGTGTCCTCCGCCGGCCCGGGCGCGGACCCGATGCGCGCCGGGCGCTCCCCTGATGGGCGCTCCCCTGATGGGCGCTCCCCTGACGGGCGTTCCCCCGATGGGCGGACGTCTCCTGTCGGGCGCACCGGGGTCGGCCGCGACGCGGCGGACGGGGGCCCGGCGGGCACGCGGCCGGCGAGGACCGCGGCGGGCGCCGCGGGTGCGGCGGCCGCCGACGCGACGTCGCGGGGGTACCGGCGCGCCGCGACGAACAGGTAGAGGGCGCTGAGCGCCAGCGGGACGAGCATCACCACGAAGGTCCAGCGGAGCCCGTCGTGGCCGTGGGACTCGCCCCCGAACACGTCGGTCGAGACCGCCCCGAAGAGGAGCGGGGCGAGCGCCTGCGCGCCGGTGCGCACGAACGTGCGCACGCCCTCGGCGCGGCCCCAGAGCCACGACGGCATGATGTCGAGCCTCGCCGAGTCGATCGTCGGGTTCTGCGCGGCGAGCCCGACCCCCGCGAGGACCAGGTAGGGGAGCGCGGTCAGGACGCTGTGGGTCACGAGCGCCGGGACCATCATGAGGACCGTCACGGTCGCGGCGACCGCTGCGACCCGCACACGCCCCGCCAGGTGCCCCCGGCGCAGGAGCCAGTCGCCGAGGGGGCCGGCGACGAGGACTCCGACCACCGCCCCGACCCCGACCACGAGGAGGAGGCCGTTGGCGAAGAGCTTTGTGACGCCGTACTGGCCGCCGTGGCCGCTCTTCCCCGAGACGAACTCCACCCCGAAGGTCTGGACGCCGGCGAGGAAGTAGTAGCCGAGCGCGCCCGAGACGATGAGGATCACGTTGGTGCGCACGGCGAGCACGTAGCGGACCGACTCGACGAAGCCCATCTTGGGATCGGCCCTCGCCACGAGCAACGGGTCCGGCCTGATGCCCCGCTCGAGGGCGAGGCGCTGGGCGTCGGTCCGCTGGGGCGCCGGAGAGGGATCGGTCGGGGTGGCCGCCGTCAGGGGTCCCTGGGCCGGCGGCGTGCCGGCCTGCGGGTCCCTCCGCTCCTGCGCGGCGGCGTCGGTCCGCTGCAGGGCGAGCCACGGGCGCGTGCCCGGCTCGGGAGCCAGCGCCCCCTCACCGCCTCGCAGCGGCTCGGGCAGGTGGAAGACCGCCCACGCCACGACGAAGGCCGGCACGGCGAGGATGACGAACGCGAGCCGCCACGAGAGCGCGGCGAGCTCTCCGGTGAAGGCGAACCCGAGCCCGGCGCCGAGGAGCTCACCGGTGAGGATGTAGCTGTAGATCTGGCCCCGTTCGCCGCCGGGGAACCAGTCCCCGACGAGCGATGCGACGACCGGGCCGGCGACGGCCGTGACGCCACCCAGCGCGAGCCTGGAGAGCAGGAGCTCGCCGAAGTCCGACGCAGCTGCGCTCCAGATCATGGCGAACGCCCACAGGACGATGGCCGCCCCGAGGACCCAGGTCCGGCGCAGCCTGTCGGCGAGGACGCCGAAGGGGAGGGCGAACACGGCGCCGACGACCGCGGTCACCGTGACGAGGAGCCCGATGTCGGTTGTCGTGATGTGCAGCGCGGCGCGCAGCTCGATCGCCGCGGCCCCGACGGTCGCCGTGTCCGCGCTCGAGAGGGCGAGGACACAGGCGAGCACGACGATGACCCGGGTGCGGGTCCTGCCGCCGAGCACGGGGACGAGCTTGCGACTGGCTCGGCGCGCCCCGCGGCGGGCGGCGCGGCCGACTGCCGGGATCAGCCCCGGTGCCCCGCGCGACGCCACGGCACCATCCTCGCCGATGGATGCGAGGCAGGCGCGGCCGGCCGGTCAGCCGAGGCGGCGCTCCAGGTCCTCGACGGCGTCTGACAGCTCCTTCGGCAAGTGGTCGCCGAACTGCGCCAGGTGCTCGCGGATGGACGGGAGCTCGTTGCGCCACTCGTCGGCGTCCACCCGCAAGAGCTCCTCCATGTCCTCCTTGGTCACCGAGGTTCCCTCGATGTCGATGGCCCCAGGCGCCGGGACGAGGCCGATCGGCGTCTCGACCGCGTCGCCCCTGCCGCTCACCCGCTCGAACACCCACTCGAGCACGCGGGAGTTCTCGCCGTAACCCGGCCAGAGCCACCGGCCCTCCGCGTCCTTGCGGAACCAGTTGACGTAGAAGATCTTCGGCAGCTTGTCGGGGTCGGCCTTGGCACCCACCTCGAGCCAATGGCCGAAGTAGTCCCCCATGTTGTACCCGCAGAACGGGAGCATGGCGAACGGGTCGCGCCGGAGCTTGCCGACCGCGCCGGCGGCGGCGGCGGTCGTCTCCGACGCCATGATGGAGCCGAGGAAGACGCCGTGCTGCCAGTCGAAGGACTGGAAGACCAGCGGGACCACCGAGGCGCGCCGGCCTCCGAACAAGATGGCCGAGATGGGCACGCCTCGAGGGTCCTCCCACTCGGGGGCGATGGCGGGGTCCTGGGACGCCGGGGCGGTGAACCTCGCGTTCGGGTGCGCCGCCGGGGTGCCCTTCGACGGCGTCCAGTCCTCGCCGTGCCAGTCGGTGAGATGGGCTGGAGGCTCCTCGGTCATCCCCTCCCACCACACGTCGCCGTCGTCGGTGAGCGCGGTGTTCGTGAAGATCGAGTTGGCCTCGACCGAGAACATCGCGTTCGGGTTCGTGTGGGCGTTCGTGCCGGGCGCGACCCCGAAGAACCCGGCCTCGGGGTTGATGCCGTAGAGACGTCCGTCGGGGCCGAACTTCATCCAGCAGATGTCGTCGCCGATCGTCTCCACCTTCCATCCGGGGAGGGTGGGGACGAGCATCGCGAGGTTGGTCTTGCCGCACGCCGAGGGGAAGGCGCCGGTGACGTAGCGCGTCTCGCCATCGGGCGAGGTGAGCTTGAGGATCAGCATGTGCTCGGCGAGCCAGCCGTCGTCACGCGCCATCACCGACGCGATGCGCAGCGCGAAGCACTTCTTGCCCAGCAGCGCGTTGCCGCCGTAGCCAGACCCGTACGACCAGATCTCCCGCGTCTCGGGGAAGTGGACGATGTACTTGCGGTCGGCGTCGCACGGCCACGGCACGTCCTCGTCCCCGGGCTCGAGGGGCGCCCCCACCGAATGAAGGCACGGGACGAACGTCCCGTCCGGCCCGAGCACGTCGAGGACGGCGTTGCCCATCCGGGTCATGATGCGCATCGAGACCGCCACGTACGGCGAGTCGGTGATCTCGACGCCGATGTGGGCGATCTCCGAGCCCAGCGGCCCCATGGAGAACGGCACGACGTACATCGTGCGGCCCTTCATCGACCCGCGGAACAGGCCCGTGAGGGTCTCGCGCATCTCCTTGGGGTCGCGCCAGTTGTTGGTCGGGCCGGCGTCCTCCTCGCGCGCTGAGCAGATGAAGGTCCGGTCCTCGACGCGGGCGACGTCCCCGGGGTCCGAGCGGGCCCAGTAGCTGTGGGGGCGCTTCGCCTCGGAGAGCTTGGTGAAGGTGCCCTTGTCGACGAGGAGTTGGCAGAGCCGGTCGTACTCCTCTGCAGATCCGTCGCACCACTCGACGCGCTCGGGGGTGGTGAGGGATGCGACCTCGTCGACCCACGCCAGGAGTCGGCGGTTGCTGGTCGACGGGGCGTCCTGAGGTGGGGCCATGTCCTCTCCTCGTCTCTCGTTCCGTCTCTTGCCCTCGGCGCTCCGAGGCCCCCCTCCGCCAGGCGGCGCTCCCCGACGGCGGAGCGTGCCGTCTGCGGCGCGCACCCCGTGCCGGCGGCCCCGGGTCCTCCTGGGCACCGGAGCCCCGTTGCCGGTCACCTCCTGGCGGGACACGTCAACCCTAGATGGTAGGCATTGCTCGTGGCACTCGAGACATCCGGTGGGCCGCCTCCTCCGTCCGGAGAGGACGCAGTGGTCCGCCGGATCGCCGAGGTCTTCGAGAGCTGCCTCGGACCGCCGCCCTCGGGGGAGGTCTGGATCGGCGACGACGCAGCCGTGGTCGCCCGACCTCAAGGGAGGCTGGTCGTGGCTACCGATGCCGTCGTGGCAGGAGTGCACGCCGACCTCGCGGTGAGCGGCCTGGCCGACCTCGGATGGAAAGCCCTGACCTCGACCGTGAGCGACATCGGTGCCGTCGGCGCCCGGCCGGGCCACGCGGTGGTCGACTTCTGCGTCCCACCCGCGACCGACGTCGTCCTGCTCGCCTCCGGTGTGGCCGAGGCCGCCGCCGAGTGGTCGTGCCCGGTGGTGGGCGGCGACGTCACCCAGGCGGCCCAGCTCGTGGTCGCCGTCGCGGTCACCGGGTGGCTGGACGGGCCGGAGCCGCCCGTGCTCCGCTCGGGTGCCTCACCGGGTGACCGGCTCTTCGTCACGGGCCCGCTCGGAGGGTCGGCGGCGGGGCTCCGCCTGCTGCGCGCCGGGCTGGTCGAGCCGGCCTCCGCCCTCGCCGCACACCTGCGGCCACGGGCGCGCCTGCGTGAGGGTGCGTGTGCCAGGCGCGCGGGCGCCGCGGCCATGATGGACGTCTCCGACGGGCTCGCTCTCGACCTCGACCGCCTCGCACGGGCCTCGGGGGTCGGGATCGCCCTCGACACGGTGCCGGTGGCCGAGGGCGCCTCGGAGGAGGAGGCCATGGGGGGCGGGGAGGACTACGAGCTCGTCATCGCGGCACCAGACGTCCCCCGGCTCGCCGCCGCCTTCGCGACCATGGAGCTTCGGCCTCCGATCGAGATCGGGCGGTGCACGGCAGACCCTCGCCAGCGGACGCTGCAGGGACGGCACTTCGAGCCGACCGGCTTCCAGCACGACCTCGGCTGAGCGCGTGACGCCGCAGGCGGTGCGGGCCGAGCGGCCCGCTCGCGCCCCTCAGACGTCGGTCAGCTTCCAGCCGAGCGGTGCAGCGGGGAGGGGGCCCGCCGTCACGAGCGGGACCGTGACGCGCTCGTCGCCGACGCGCACCACCTCGGTCCCGAGGCGGTGCCCTGCGGGCAGCGGCGCCGTGACCTTGCCCGGCAGGCGGACCGTCGTCGTGATCTGCTGGCCGGAGAGGCCCGTGACCGTGACGCCCCGGGTGGTCTCGAGCGCGACGGACCCGGCCCACGGCGCGCGCAGGCGCCCGGCGACCTCGCCGCGGTGGACCACCGCCTCTTGCGCGAGGGCGTGGTCCGAGCTCGTCACGAGGGCCGCGGCGGCGTCGAAGGCCGCTGTAAGGGCGCTCGGCTGGGTCGCGGTGCCGAACTGGTGGAGGACGGCCCCGACGATGGTCGCGGGCTTCCCCCCGAGCGTCGTGTCGGCCGCGAAGACGAAGCAGCCGCCGGCGGTTGTCGTGAACCCCGTCTTCACGCCCACGATGCCGTCCTTGCCGAGGAGGGCGTCGACGTTGTACTGCACGCCGGCGATCGGAAGTGTCACCTGCGGCATGGCGACGATCGCCCGGAAGGCCGGGTCGGCCATGTCGAGCATCGCGAGCCGCACCTGGTCCGCGGCGGTGCTCCGCGACCCCGGAGCGACGCCGCTCGCGTCGGCGTAGTGCGTGGAGCGGAGTCCCAGCTCGCGGGCCGCCTCGTTCATCTTGGCCACGAAGGCGGCCTCGCTGCCCGCGTCCCAGTCAGCCAGGAGCGTGGCGATGTTGTCGCCCGAGGGGATCAGCAGTGCCTCGAGGGCCTGGCGCTCCGACAGCTGCTCGCCGGGCTGGACCGCCACCACCGAGTCGCCACGGGCCCTGTCCTCGTCGTAGATCGTGACGTCCGACGGCGAGATCGGGATGTCCGGTCCGCTGGCTGTCGCGGAGAGCGGGTGGTCCCGGAGCACCACGTAGGCGGTCATGAGCTTGGTCACGCTCGCGAGCGGCGTCGGGGTCTCGGCGCCATGGGTGTCGAGCAGTCCGACGCCCTCCACGCCGATCGCCGCCTGGCCTTGCGAGGGCCAGGAGAGGGAGGCGGCGGCGCCGGGCAGCGCGTGCGGCGCGCCGGCGCTGGCCGAGGCGCGCACCGCGGGGACCGGCCGCACCAGCTGCACGACCACGTAGGCGACCGCTAGGAGGACCACCACGATCACCGCGACGAGCCGCCCTCTCGGTGCGGGTCGCGCTGTGCCGAAGTAGCTCGACCGGCGCGCGGAGCGGCGCCGCGCGTGGCGTGGGCTCATCGCGCGCCGCGCGCCACGACCGACGGGATCAGGCGGGGACGCGTCGGCGGGGCGGCTTCTGCACGCGCCCTGCACGCAGGCACGAGGTGCACACGTGCAGCCGTCGCGGCGTGCCGTCCACCAGCGCGCGGACGCGCTGGACGTTCGGGTTCCAGCGCCGCTTCGTCCGCCGGTGGGAGTGGCTCAGGCTCATGCCGAACGACGGCTTCTTGCCGCAGAGCTCGCACACCGATGCCATCGCCGCTGCCTCCTGGCTCCTTTGATCCTGGGTTTGATCCTGGGGGCGACCACCCGTCGCACGCTCTGGCGCGCGCGGCCGACCCACCAGGTCGTCACGAACGGGACGAAGGTTAGCATCGGCGGACGATGACGACGGCGGCCGCCTTGGGGCCACGTGAGCTGCAGGCGGCCATGGTCGCCTTCCGCGACGCGCTCCGCTCCCACCAGGAGGCGCTGAACCGCCTCAACGTCTACCCGGTCCCAGACGGGGACACCGGGACCAACATGGCCCTCACGCTCGACTCGGTCGTGAGAGAGCTCGGCACCGGGGGCGGCATGGGCGAGGTGTGCCGGGCGATGGCGCACGGCTCCCTGATGGGTGCGCGCGGCAACTCGGGCGTCATCCTCTCCCAGCTCCTGCGCGGGTTGGCCGAGCGCTTCAAGGAGGCGTCCGAGGTCGGCCCGACCGAGCTCGCCGACGCGCTGGCGACGGCCAGCGAGCTCGCCCGCAAGGCGGTCGTCCGGCCCGTCGAGGGGACGATCCTCACCGTCGCCAGGGCCGCCGGGGAGGGTGCGGCTGCGGGCGCCGAGGCGGGCGCGTCCCTGGTGGGGGTGCTCGAGCGGGCTCGGCAGGCAGCCAGCGAGGCGCTGGCCAGCACCCCGTCGCTGCTCGAGCCCCTCGCCCGCGCTGGGGTGGTCGACGCCGGGGGGGCGGGCTACGTGCTGCTCATCGACGCGCTGCTCTCGGCCGCGGACAACCGGCCGCTGCCTGCTCCCGAGTGGCCCGCAGCCGGGGCGCCGCCGGCTCCCGTGCGGAGCGAGCCCGGGGGCGCGGCGCAGGGCGCCGACCTGCGCTACGAGGTCATGTACCTCCTCGACGCGCCGGACGACGCCATCGAGGCGTTCAAGGAGGTCTGGTCGGGGATCGGCGAGTCGATCGTGGTCGTGGGCGGCGACGGGGTGTGGAACTGCCACATCCACACCGACGACATCGGCGCCGCGATCGAGGCGGCCATCGACATCGGCCGACCGCGGGCGATCCGGGTGACCGACCTCGCCGAACAGGTCCAGGAGGAGCGCTGGGTGCGCGACGCGACGCGAGAGACCTCCGGGCGCGAGCCCGGGGGCAGCCGGCCGGCGCCCGTGCGCACCGCTGCCGTCGCCGTCTTCGCGGGAGAGGGGGTGGGCCGCATCTTCCGCTCCCTCGGGGTGCAGCGGCTCGTCCGCGGCGGCCAGACGATGAACCCGTCCACCGGCGAGCTGCTCGAGGCCGTGGAGTCGCTGGACGCGCAGGAGGTGATCCTGCTCCCGAACAACGGCAACATCGTGCCGGCCGCGGCCCAGGTGGACGCCCTCTCGGCGAGGACGGTCCGAGTGGTCCCGACCGGGAGCATCGTGGAGGGCTTCGCCGCGCTCCTCGCCTACGACCCGGCTGCGGACGCCGAGGAGAACGCGCGCGCGATGGCCGCGTCGGCGTGCCGCGTGGTGCCCGGGTTCGTCACGCGTGCCGTCCGGGACGCCGAGGTCGAGGTCGGGAGCGTCCGGGAGGGGGAGTGGCTCGGGGTCTCACGCGCGCAGGTGCGCGCCGTCGCGGGGTCGGTCGACGGCGCGGCGCTCCAGCTGCTCGACGCCCTCCTCGAGGACCGCCACGAGCTCGTCACCGTCATCGAAGGTGAGGGCTCCAGCGCCGCGGCGACGCGGCGGATCACCGAATGGCTGCACGAGGAGCACCCGGGCGTCGTCGCGGAGGTCCACCACGGGGGCCAGCCGCTCTACGCCTACCTGTTCGGCATCGAGTGACTGGACCGGTCGCCGCGCCACGGGGCCGGACCCTGCGGCAGTTGACGGAGGTCCCCGTCACCCGTCTTCGCGGCGTCGGCGGGCGCAAGGCCGAGGCGCTGCGCTCGCTCGGCATCGAGTCGGTCTTCGACCTCCTCACGACCTACCCGTTCCGCTACGTCGACCGGAGCCGCCGCGCGGAGCTCGCCGACCTCGCGGTCGGCGACGAGGCCGTCGTGATGGCGACGGTGCGGGACGTGCGTGCCCGGCGCACCCGCAACGGCCGTGCACTCGTCGAGCTCGCCGTCCACGACGGGACGGGAGCGATGAAGGTTGTCTTCTTCAACCAGGCCTGGCGGGCGCGCCAGCTCGCGGCAGGGACCGAGGCGCTCTTCTTCGGGAAGCTCGAGACCTTCCGCGGAGCCAGGCAGATGACCAACCCCGCCGTGGACGTCGTGGTCGGGGTCGACGAGGACGGCGACGAGCCCGGCCGTCACCGACGCACGTTGCGGATCGTGCCGGTGTACCGAGCGTCGGCGAAGGCCGGGTTGTCGAGCTGGGAGATCGGTGCCTGGGCCGAAGAGGCCGTGCGCCGCTCCGGGATGCTCCACGACCCGCTGCCCGAGCGGTGGCGGCACGAGCTCGGGCTGCTCACGCGGACCGAGGCGCTGCACGACGTGCACGTGCCCGCGTCGATCGACCGCAGCCGGCGCGCGCGCCGGCGGCTCGCCTTCGACGAGCTCCTCCGCCTCCAGCTGGCCATGGTCCTTCGCCGACGTGCGATGGAGGTGGAGGCGCGCGCCATCCGCCATTCGGTCAGCGCGCGCGACGTGGCGTGCCCGGACGGGCCGGCGGCGACGCTCGTGCAGCGCTTCCTCCGCCACCTCCCCTTCGAGCTCACCGCAGCCCAGCGCAAGGCCATGGCGCTGATCTTCGCCGAGATGGCGGGACCACTGCCGATGCACCGGCTCCTGCAAGGGGACGTCGGTGCGGGGAAGACCGTCGTGGCCGCCGCCGCCCTGCTCGGGGCCGTCCAGGGGGGCCACCAGGGAGCCCTCATGGTGCCGACCGAGGTCCTCGCTGAGCAGCACGCGCTGGCGCTCGGCTCGCTCCTCGAGGGGCTCGCGGTCCCGGACCCCGGACGGCTCGGGGGGGAGCGCCCGCTCGCCGTCGCGCTGCTGACGAGCCGCACCGGTGCCGCGACCCGCGCCCGGGTCCGCCGGGGGCTCGAGTCCGGGGAGGTCGACCTCGTCGTGGGGACCCACGCCCTGTTGACCGACGACGTCCGGTTCCACTCCCTCGGGCTCGTGGTGATCGACGAGCAGCACCGCTTCGGCGTCGAGCAGCGCGCGCAGCTCCGGGACAAAGGTCGCGACTCGGTGGTGGCGCGCGCCGCGGGCGACGGCGCAGGCGCGGATCCCGACCTCCTCGTCATGACGGCGACCCCGATCCCGCGAACCGCGGCGATGGTGCTCTTCGGCGACCTCGACATGGTGCTGCTCGACGAGCTCCCACCCGGCCGGGTCCGCGTCGAGACCGTCTGGGCGCCTGCTCCCGAGGACGAGGAGGTCGCCTGGGCCCGTGTGCGCGACGAGGTTGCGGCGGGCCACCGGGCCTTCGTGGTGTGCCCGCTCGTGGAGGGGTCCGAGCGCGTCCAGGCGCGCGCCGCCACCGAGGAGCTCGAGCGGCTGCGGTCGGGCCCGCTGCGCGGCATCCGGCTCGGCCTTCTCCACGGTCAGATGCCGGCGAGCGGCAAGGAAGAGGTGATGCGGCGCTTCCGTGACGGGGACACGCCGGTGCTGGTCGCGACCACCGTCGTCGAGGTCGGCGTGGACGTGCCCGACGCGACGGTGATGGTCGTCGAGGACGCGGGAAGGTTCGGGATGGCCCAGCTGCACCAGCTCCGCGGGCGCGTGGGGCGCCGCGACCTTCCCAGCTGGTGCTACCTCCTGGGCGAGGCGGAGACCCGGGAGGCAGCCGGGCGGCTGGACGCGCTGGTCCGGTCGAGCGACGGCTTCGAGCTCGCCGACGCCGACCTCGCGCTGCGAGGCGAGGGCACGATCCTCGGCGCTCGCCAGAAGGGGCGCAGCGACCTCCGGCTCGCCTCGCTTCGCGACGACGCCGACCTGCTCGACGCGGCACGCCGGGTGGCAGAGGGGGTGACCGAGGACGACCCGTCCCTGGACCGTCACCCGGGGCTGGCCGACGAGATCCGGCTCTTCCTCGATCCCGACGAGGAGAAGTTCCTCTTCAAGTCGTAGCGGAGCCGGCCGCAGGGCGTCGGTGGGCAGCTGCAGCTGCCGACGACGCCGGCGTGCCGGTCCCCCCCGTTCGGCTGGGCCTGGCCCACCACACGACCGCGGCGGCCGCGACGAAGGACATCGCCATCACGAAGAACGCCCAGTGGAACCCGGCCGTGTCGACGATCACCCCGAGGGCGATGGTCCACAGCGAGCCGATCCCGTAGGACACGGCGAAGTAGTAGCCGAAGGCGCCCTGGTGCTGCGCGTCGTGGAGGCCGTCGGCGAAGACGGCCTGCAGCAGGGGGGACTCCGAGTAGGCGAAGACCCCGACCACCACGCCCACCGCCACCAGCGCGAGCAGGTCGCGCCCGACCAGCACGAAGGCGGCGATCGAGGCTGCGCCGACGACGTAGACGACCAACAGGACCCGACGGCGGCCGAGGCGGTCGGCGAGGTGGCCGGCGAGGACCGGGCCGGCGATGCTGCCGACGACGAGCGCGGTGAACAGGCCGCCCACGGTGAGCGCCCGGAAGTGCAGGCCGCTCTTCAGGTAGGCCGGCACGAACACGGCCAGGGTGCCCAGCCCGCGCCCACCCGCGGCGATGGTCCCCGCGATCATCGCACCGAGTGCCTCCCGGCTGCCCACGATGCCGCGGAGGACCGCCCGGTGGCCGCCGGGTCCGGCCGGCGCCGGGCGGTCCGCCCCGTCGGCGCTCAGGGAGGCGTCCCGGCCAGGGCCCGGGCGGCGCGGCTCGCCCTCGTCCTTCAGCCTCCAGGCGAGGAGCACGCCGCCGAGGGCGATCGGCACGGCGAGGAACGTGACGCCGAGCCGCCATCCGCCGGTTGCGATCAGCGCCGAGACCACGAGCGGGACGACCGCCGTCCCGATGCTCCCGCCCGCCACGTGCCAGGAGAGGGCGTAGGCGCGTCGCGTGGGGAAGCGGCGGGAGAGCACGGCGCTCCCGACGGGGTGCTGCGGCCAGGAGACGACGCTACCGATGAAGCGCGCGGCCCCGAAGAGGGGGAACCCGGGAGCGAGCCCGCCCAGGAGGCTGGCGAGGGCCATCCCGAAGTTCTGCAGGGAGAGGAGGAGGCGCGCCGAGAACCGGCTCGTGAAGCCGGCGAGCCCCTGCAGCAGGCCGCCGGCGACGCCCTCGATGCCCAGGACCAGGCCGAGGATGCCGTAGGAGACGTGCAGGGAGGTCACGACGAAGGGGTACGCGACCGCCAGGCCGGCGACGTAGACGTGCTGCATCGCGTGGGAGAAGGTGACCACGGCGAGCAGTCCGCGATCCGCGCGTCGGGCTTCCTTCTCCTCGGCGGTCGTCGTCGGCGCGGCGGGTCTGTGCACCGTCAAAGGGTGGCACGGAAGTCACCCCCCGCGCGGCGCCTCGGCGGTACGGTGGCGGGGTGCGCGTGATCGCCGGCTCGAGCCGGGGGCGTCGGCTCCCAGCCCGTCTCCCCGGCGGCGTGCGGCCGACGGGGGACCGGGTGCGCGAGGCGATCTTCGACGTGCTGGGCTCGATGGGGGGCGTCGAGGGGGCGACGGTGCTGGACCTGTTCTGCGGGAGCGGCGCGCTCGGGGTCGAGGCGCTGTCGCGCGGGGCGTCCTCGGTGACCTTCGTCGACCACGACGCGGGCGCCCTGGCCGCGGTCCGGACGAACCTCGACGCCACGGGCCTGTCGTCGAGCGGGGCGACGCTCGTGCGGGCGGAGCTGCCCGGCTGGCTCGGGCGTGCGCCGCACGTCGACCTCGCGCTGTGCGACCCCCCGTACGCCTTCTGCGACTGGGACACGCTGCTCTCGGCGCTCCAGGCCGACGTGGCGGTGCTCGAGACCGGGTCCGAGATCGAGCTTCCGCCGGGCTGGGTGGCCGCGAGGACGCGCCGGTACGGCGGTACGCTCGTCACCGTGGCCCGCCCCTCCGACGTCCCCCGAGCGCCCGCGCGCGAGGTGGCGCCGTGAAGGTGGCGCTGTTCCCGGGCTCGTTCGACCCGTTCCACAACGGCCACCTCGAGGTGGTCGAGCGTGCGGCGCGGCTCTTCGACGAGGTCGTGGTCGCGGCCCTGCGCAACCCCCAGAAGGGCGAGCCGCTCTTCACGATCGACGAGCGCACCGAGATGCTCGAGGAATCGCTCGCCCACCTGGGCACCGTCAGGATCGTGGGCGTCTCGACCCTTGTCGTCAACGTCGTGCGGGAGGTCGGGGCGTCGGCCATCGTGCGCGGGCTGCGGGCCGTCTCGGACTTCGAGAACGAGCTGCAGATGGCCCAGATGAACCGCCAGCTTTCGGGTGCCGAGACGATCTTCATCCCGACGAGCGCCCCGTGCTCGTTCATCGCGTCGCGCCTGCTCCGGGAGGTCGCACGCTTCGGCGGGGACATCTCGGCCTTCGTCCCCAAGCCCGTGGCGCTCCGGTTCGAGGCGAGGTTCCCGGCAGCGCAGCCCGGGACCGAGCCTTCTCGCCCAAGGACCAGGACCGCAGATGGAGATCGGTAGACCGTGACGGACCTGTTCGACGACATGCCCGAGGACGACGCCGAGCCTGCCGCCCGCGCCGAGGAGGAGGGGACCGAGGCGCTCATCCGCCGGGCGATCGACGTCGTGAGCAGCGCCAAGGCCATGCCGCTGTCGGCGTCGGTGCTCGTCTCGCGCGAGGACCTGCTCGACGTGCTCCACGCCGCGCTCGAGCGTCTGCCCGACGAGCTTCGCCAGGCGCGGTGGCTGCTGCGCGAGAAGGAGGAGTTCCTCGCGGACCGCGCCCGGGAGGCCGAGGCCCTGATGGCGGACGTGCGCGCCCAGGCCGAGCACATGGTGTCGCGGTCGGAGGTGGTCCGCCAGGCCAATGCCGCCGCGCAGCGGATCCTCGACGAGGCGAACGAGGAGGCCCGGCGACTGCGCCACGAGGCCGAGGACTACTGCGACCAGAAGCTCGCAGGGATGGAGATCGTGCTCGAGCGCATCACGAGGACCGTGCGGGCCGGCCGGGAGAAGCTCCAGGCGACCGTCCAGGTGGCCGCGCCGGTCGATGCGGGACCGCCCGACGGGGAGGCGGCAGGCTTCTTCGACCAGGACCTCGCGTAGCTCGACCAGGACCTCGCGACGGCGGAGGCGCGGAACGCCGTCCGCTCCGGCGGGCGGGAAAGGAGGTGCAGGTGGACCCGTTTGTGGTGCACGTGGCCAGGCTGCGCAGCGTGCTCGGCACCCGCTGGCACGAAGTCCGGCGCGGACCGGTCGACCCTGAGGGCGTGATCGCGGCGCGGTCCCCGGCGGACAGCTGCGTCCCCGAAGGGGCCGACGCCCTCTGCGAGGTGACGCTCGAGTCGTTCGCCGGCGGCGTGATGGCGACCGGGACCGTCGCCGCGCCCTGGAAGGGCGTGTGCCGCCGCTGCACGCGCCCGGTGGAGGGGCTCATCCGCGTCCAGGTGCGGGAGCGGTTCACCGAGCCAGCGGCTGGGTACGGCGACCCGGACGACGACGAGGCGTACCCGATCGTCGACGACCACCTCGACCTGCGGCCGATGGTGCGGGACGCGGTCGTCCTCGAGCTGCCGCTCGCGCCCCTGTGCAGCGAGGAGTGCCGGGGGCTGTGCCCCTACTGCGGCTGCGACCGCAACGAGGAGACGTGCGGCTGCGAGGCACCCCGCGATCCGCGTTGGGCTAACCTCGACGTGCTCCGGTCCGCCCGATAGGCGCCGCGGGTCCCGTCGGCGTCCCCTCGCCGTCCGACGGGGCGTGCCCGCCGGCGAGGCGCCGGGGCGCGGTGCACCGGCCGTTCGGTCGGCACAGACCAGGAGTGGAACGACGATGGCCCCTGGAGCGGACTGACGATGGCCGTCCCGAAGAAGAAGACATCGAAGGCGAAGGGCAGGAGCCGACGGGCCGCCAACTGGCGCCTCGGCGCCCCGCCGCGCAGTCTCTGTCCCCACTGCCACCAGGCCAAGCTGCCGCACGTGGTGTGCCCGAACTGCGGGTGGTACAAGGGGCGCCAGGCGGTCGAGGTCGACTGACGTGGGCGCGCCCCGCGCCGGGGGGCCGGCTCGAGCGGCGCGCGGGTCGCCGGGAGCGCCGCCGGCGTCGGGCCCCCTCCCCGTCGCTGTCGACGCGATGGGCGGCGACAAGGCGCCCGAGGAGATCGTCGCCGGCGCCAGGAAGGCGGCCGAGGAAGGGATCGGCGTCGTCCTCGTGGGCGTGCCGGAGCGCTTGGGCGACACCGGGGACCTCGAGGTGGTCGCGTGCACCGAGGTCATCGGGATGGACGACGATCCCGCGCAGTCCGTCAGGAGGAAGAAGGACTCGTCGCTCGTCCGGGCTGCCGAGCTGGTGCGGGACGGCCGCGCGTCGGCGATGGTCAGCGCCGGCAACACCGGCGCCACGATGGCCTCCGCGCTGCTCCGCATGGGGAGGCTTCCCGGCGTGGTCCGGCCGTGCATCGCCACGCCGCTGCCTCGGCTCGGCCGGGCGCCCGCGGTGCTCGTCGACGCGGGCGCCAACGCCGAGTGCACGAGCGCCATGCTCCGCCAGTTCGCGCAGATGGGCGCCGCCTACGCCGCGGCCCGCTACGGCGTCGAGGACCCCTCCGTCGCGCTCCTGTCGATCGGCGAGGAGGCGAGCAAGGGGACGCCGCTCGTGAAGGAGACCCACGAGGCGCTGGCCGCCGGCGCCGGCGTCCGCTTCGTCGGCAACGTCGAAGGGAGGGACCTCTTGCCGAGCCCGGCCGACGTCGTGGTCACCGACGGGTTCACCGGGAACGTGACCCTCAAGGCGCTCGAGGGGTCCCTGCGCTTCATCGTCGAGACGCTCTTCGGCGTCTTTGCGACCGACGAGCAGACGCGTGCGGCCTCCGAGGTGCTCTCCCCGCACCTCCTCCCGATCGCCGCCGAGCTCGACCCCGAGAACACGGGGGGTGCCATGCTCCTCGGGGTGGATGGGGTCTGCGTCATCAGCCACGGCTCGTCGAGCGCGACCGCGATGCGCAACGCCGTGCGGGTCGCCCACGACCTGGCAGGCCGGCACCTCCCTGCCCTCCTCGCCGCCGCCGTGAAGGTGCCCGAGGGGTCCTCCGGAACGGGCGCTGCTCCCCGCACGCCCGGCTCTCGGTAACATCCGAGCGTCCGCACCGTCGACCCAGGAGCCCCCGTGCCCGCTGAGACCCATATCGAGCGCGGTCCGCTCGACCGCCAAGCGGTGTTCGAGCTGATCAGGGACCAGCTCGCCGACATCCTCGAGACCGAGCCGACACGCATCAGCGAGGGCTCCTCGTTCTCCGAGGACCTGGACGCGGACTCGCTCGCGCTGATCGAGCTGGTCGAGGCGCTCGAAGAGGAGCTCGGGGAGCGCACGGTCGGCTTCAGGATCGACGACGAGGACCTCGAGGACCTCCGTACCGTCCGTGACGCCGTCGACTATGTCGTCGCCAAGCTCGGAGAGAGCTGACACGGCGCAGGCGGCACGCACAGGGGGCCTGGCGAG
>Ga0209061_1003277_pt1 | contig 17930 bp, 14 predicted proteins | sample Coa_R1_10_FD_187157 | JGI IMG/M metagenome (GOLD analysis project Ga0209061, IMG submission 187157) | Surface soil microbial communities from Centralia Pennsylvania, which are recovering from an underground coalmine fire - Coalmine... | ecosystem: Environmental > Terrestrial > Soil >...
ATCGCGGCGTGCCTGCACGTCACCGCGGAGACCGCGGTGTTCGTCCGGCTGCTGCGCGCCGGGGGCGCGCAGGTGGCGCTGGCCGCGTCCAACCCGCTGTCCACCCAGGACGACGTGGCGGCGGCGCTGGCGGCCGAGCCCGGCACCGCGGTGTTCGCCAAGGCCGGCCTGGACAGGGACGGCTACTACGCCCACATCGCCGCGGCGCTGCAGGCCGCGGCCCCGGACCTGGTCATCGACGATGGCGGCGACCTGGTGCACACGATGCACACCCGGCTCCCGGAGCTGCTGCGGGGCGTCAGGGGCGGCTGCGAGTCGACCACCACCGGCGTGCTGCGGCTGCGCCGGATGGCCGCCGAGGGGGCGCTCGCGTTCCCGGTGATCGCGGCCAATGAAACCGCCACCAAGCGCCTGGTGGACAACACCTGCGGCACCGGGCAGTCGGTGATCGACGGCATCCTGCGCGCCACCAACACGCTGCTGGCCGGCAAGACCGTGGTGGTGGCCGGGTTCGGGGCCAGCGGCCGCGGCGTGGCCGAGCGGGCCCGCGGGTTCGGCGCCCAGGTGATCGTCACCGAGACCGACCCGGTCCGGGCGCTGGACGCGTCGCTGCGCGGCTTCCGGGTGCTGCCGATGGCGCAGGCCGCGCCGCTCGGCGAGGTGTTCGTCACCGCCACCGGGTCGGTCGACGTGATCACCGCCGGGCACATCGCGGTCATGCGCGACGGCGCCATCCTGGCCAACGCGGGCCACTTCGACGTGGAGATCGACGTGCGGGCGCTGGCCGCCGCCGCTGCGGCCGTGCGCCGCGAGGTGCGGCCGCACGTGGACGCCTACGACCTGCCCGACGGCAGGACCGTGCTGCTGCTGGCCGAGGGCCGGGTGGTGAACCTGGTCGCCGCCGAGGGCCATCCGCCCGAGGTGATGGACCTGGCGTTCGGCATCGAGGCGCTCGCGCTGGCCTGGCTGGCCGCGGGCGCCGGCCCCGCAGGCCCCGCCGGCCCCGCAGGCCCGCTCCCCCCCGGGGTGCACGAGGTGCCCGCGGACATTGACGCCGAGGCGGCGCGGCTGGTGCTGGCCACCATGGGCACCGAGATCGACGCGCTCACCCCGGCGCAGCGGTCCTACCTGGGGTCGTGGCGCCAGGGCTCGTAGCCCGCGCCGCGCAGCACCCCGGCGGGGACGCCGCCCCCGGCCCGCGGGACCGGGACGCCGCGCTCGGCCCGCGGGACCGGCGCGGCCGCCTCGGCGGCGCCCCGCAGCGGCAGCAGCCCGGTCAGCACCAGCCAGCCGCCCAGGCAGATCGGGTACACGTAGTAGCCCCACCTGGTCGCGGGCGCCAGCGTGAACATGGCCGTGAACCCCAGCGCCAGCCGCCACGCGGCGGCCCGCGCGTCGGCCGGCGGCCGGACGATGATCCAGGCCGCGAACGCGACGCCGGCCGTGACCAGCAGGCCGATCGCGGCCCAGTGCCCGGCCGTGCCGGTCATCGCGAGCAGGTGGCCGGGCAGCGGGCTGGCCGCCGGGGTCTCGTGCCTGGTCAGGCCGAGCGGGTACAGCACCGTGTTCTCGACGAAGCTCACCGGGGCGGCCAGCGCGGCCGGCGCCATGACCAGGCTGAGCAGCACGGCCACCGCGGCCGTCACGCCGACGAAGCGCCAGGCGGACCTGGCCGCGTCGCGCGCGGCCAGCATCGCGCCGAACACCGGGACCGCGGGCCAGGCGGTCGCCTTCATCGCGCAGGCGACGCCGAGGGCGGCCGCCGCCCTGAACACCCCGGACGGCCGGGTGATCAGCGCCAGCGCCAGGAACAGCAGCCCGATGACCGGCGGGTCGGTGATGCCGACCGCCAGCGGGAACGCGATCGCCGGGGAGGCGACGGCGAAGATGGTGGACAGCAGCACGCCGTGCCGGCAGTCCTCGCAGCCCCGGTGCGGCGCCGCGATCCGGAACGCCGCCCAGATCAGCGCGGTCGAGGTGACCGCCAGCCACACCCGCGGGTCGCCGAGCAGCCCGGAGGCGCCGAGCGCCCTCGGCAGCCCGAACACCGCCATCACCGGCAGGTACGGGTTGTACGACAGCCAGGAGTCGAACTGGCCGGGGGCCAGGTACGGGGTGCCGTGCTGCAGCAGCAGCGCCGCCGACCTGGAGATGACCTGCACCTCGGCCGTCGGCGCCACCCGGGTGGCCAGCCAGGTCACCGGCGCGGCCATGGCCCCGGCCAGCGAGACCAGCAGCGGCACCAGCATCGGCACGTTCCTGCGCCTGGTGACCAGGATGACGAGCGTCGCCGCCCAGTAGCCGGCGGCCGCCCAGATGGCCCAGGTCCTGTCGGCGTGCCCGGTGTCGACAGCCAGCGCGGTCGCGTAGACCGCGAATGCCCCGTTGGCGGCCAGCAGCCTGCTGCGGCTCAGCCAGTGCTGGTGGACTGGCGCCTGCTGGTTGCCTACCTGCGTGTTGTCCACTGTGCCGGTACCCGCCCGTCCACGCGATTTCCCCGGTTGCCTATTCAGCTCTAGCAGCAAAACGAACGGCCGAACTGCCCCCGAAAACAGGAAAATCAGCCTATCAGTTGCCGGCCGACGGGACGGAGCCGCCCGGGGGCGGCGACCCCACGTGGCTACGGCAGCTTCCAGTCGACCGGTTCGGCGCCCTGGCGCTCCAGCAGCTCATTGGCCCGGCTGAACGGGCGGGAGCCGAAGAAGCCGGCCGCGGCCGAGTACGGGCTCGGGTGCGCGGACTCGATGCGGGCGACGCCGTCCAGCGACGGCGCCAGCGTCCGGGCGTCGCGGCCCCACAAGATCGCCACCAGCGGCAGCCCCCGCGCCGCCAGCGCCCGGATGGCCTGGCCGGTGACCTCCTCCCAGCCCTTGCCCCGGTGCGAGCCCGGCTTGCCGGGCTGGACGGTCAGCACCCTGTTCAGCAGCAGCACGCCCCGCTCGCTCCACGGGCTGAGGTCCCCGGTCGACGGCGGCGGGTAGCCGAGGTCGTCGCGGTACTCGCGGAAGATGTTGACCAGGCTGCCCGGCAGCCGCCGTACCTGCGGGGCGACGGAGAAGCTGAGGCCGACCGGGTGCCCGGGCGTGGGATAGGGGTCCTGGCCGACGATCAGCACCCGCACGGCGCGGAACGGCTGCCGGAACGCGCGCAGCACGTTGGCGCCGGACGGCAGGTAGCTGCGCCCGGCGGCCACCTCGGCGCGCAGGAAGTCGCCCATCGCCGCGATCCGCCCCGCCACCGGCTCCAGGGCGTCCGCCCACCCCGCCTCGACGATGTTGCGCAGCGGCTCCGCCATGACCAGCAACTGTAGCCGCACGGCCAAGATCGATGGCCCTCAATCAGGTCGGCGTGACCCGCGGCCCGAGGGCGCGGTTGCCGCAACGACGCCCACCAGAGGGCGCGGCTGCCGCAACGACGCCCTTAGCTCGGCGGCGCCGGACCGATTTCAGCGCCCGGCCAGGCGCGGGTGACCGGGCGGCCGGTCGCGGCGACCGCGGCGGCGAAGGCCGCCGCGTCGCGGGGCGCGGCGCAGTTGGCGTCGTTGTTGAAGTACACGTACACCTCGTCGTCGGCGGCCCAGGCGGCTGCGACCCGCTCCGCCCACGCCCGCAGCGCCGCGGTGCCGTACCGGGGCCACGGCGCGCCGTCGCCCTCGTGGCAGCGCAGGTATCCCCAGCTCGCCGTCCGCCACAGCGGCGTGACCGGGGATCCCCGGCGGTCCGCCCAGCTCAGCGCCGCGTTCCGCGCGGCGAGCACCTCCCGCACCTGGTCGGTCCACCACGACTGGTGCCGCGGCTCCACGGCGACCCGGACCCGCGGCGGGAACTGGCCGAGGCACTCCTCCAGCAGCCCGGGGGCGGCGCGCAGGTCCGGCGGAAGCTGCAGCAGCACCGGCCCGAGCCGGCCGCCGAGCCCGGCCGCCGCCTCGAGCAGCCTGCGCACCGGCTCGGCGGGATCGCGCAGCCGCCGGACGTGGGTCAGGTAGCGGCTGGCCTTCACCGTCATCACGAAGTCGCCGGGCACCCGGTCCCGCCAGCTCGCGAACGTGCCGGCCGGCGGGAGCCGGTAGAACGTCGCGTTGTTCTCGACCGTGGCGAACTGCCCGGCGTAGTGCTCCAGCCAGCGCCGCTGCGGGACCCCGGGCGGGTAGAACACGCCGCGCCAGTCCCGGTACTGCCAGCCCGACGTTCCGGCAAGAACGCTCACCGTTGCTCCTGCGGTGCCCGACAATGGAAAATGAGGGTAGCCTGCGTCCACGCAGACCGATCACATGGAACGATGAGGCCCATGAAAGGACGTGTGCTGGTCGTCGATGACGACGCGGCCCTCGCCGAGATGCTCGGCATCGTGCTCCGCGGCGAGGGGTTCGAGCCGACCTTCGTGTCCGACGGCGACAAGGCACTGGAGGTGTTCCGGGATTCCCGGCCCGACCTGGTCCTGCTCGACCTGATGCTGCCCGGCTCGGACGGGATCGACGTGTGCCGCCAGATCCGCGCCGAGTCCGGGGTGCCGATCGTCATGCTGACCGCGAAGACCGACACGGTGGACGTGGTGCTCGGCCTGGAATCCGGCGCCGACGACTACGTGGTGAAGCCGTTCAAGTCCAAGGAACTGGTCGCCAGGATCCGGGCCAGGCTGCGCAGGACCGACGAGCCCGCGCCGGAGATGCTGCAGATCGGGGACATCACCATCGACGTGGCCGGGCACTCGGTGAAGCGGGGCGGGGAGACGCTCAACCTGACTCCGCTGGAGTTCGACCTGCTCGTCGCGCTGGCGCGCAAGCCGAGACAGGTCTTCACCCGCGAGGTGCTGCTGGAGCAGGTCTGGGGATACCGGCACGCCGCGGACACCAGGCTGGTCAACGTGCATGTGCAGCGGTTGCGTGCGAAGATCGAGAAAGACCCCGAGCACCCGGAGATCGTGGTCACGGTGCGCGGGGTCGGCTACAAGGCGGGCCCTGGCTGAGCCCGCGGCCATGGAGGTGACAGCGGCAATCACCGAGCGGCATCGTCACTGGGTCACCGCATTCCGTTCCTCCCGCCTCGGCAGCGCGATCATCCGGCGGCTGCCGGGCCGGGTGGAGCGCTGGCTGCGGGCGGGGCGCCGCCGCCAGCGCCAGGTCCTCGCGCGGCTGCGCAACCGCTGGCACCGCTCGCTGCAGTTCCGGGTGGTGGCGACCACCCTGGTGCTGTCCGCCCTCGTCATCGCCGTGCTCGGCTTCTTCCTCGTCCAGTCGATCGCCGCCGGCCTGTTCAGCAGCGCGCTGAGGACGGCCGACACCCAGGTGAACGAGGGGCGCCTCACCGCCCTGGGCCTGAACGTGCTGCAGCAGCCGTCCAGCGAGGCCGGCGCCGCGGACAGCGCCGGCACCGTGGCGCAGACCGCGGCGCGAACGCTGCAGCAGCCCAGCGGCGCCACCGGCAGCTTCCTGGTCTTCATCCAGATCACCGCCGAGCCCGCTTACGTGCGCTGGGTCGGCCAGCGCGACGTGGACATCGCGGCGACGATCCCGCAGTCGCTCATCGACGCGGTGTCCGCGCAGCAGCGGCTCACCCAGTACGACACCCAGACCAGCACCGAGGTGCAGTACCAGCCCACCACGCTGGTGTACAACCCCGGGCAGGGCCCCTCCGTCCCGGCGCTGGCGGTCGGCGTGCCGCTCGGCCCCTACTACCAGCTCTACTACGTGTTCCCGCTCACCCAGCAGCAGCAGACGCTGCTGCTGGTGCAGCAGATCCTCATCGGCGTGGGGCTGGCGCTCGTCGTGCTGCTCGCCGCGATCGCGTCGCTGGTCACCCGCTGGGTGGTGCTGCCGGTCCGCAACGCCGCCCGGGCCGCCAGGCGGCTGTCCGCCGGGCACCTCGGCGAGCGGCTGCCGGTCATCGGCAGGGACGACCTGGCGGCGCTGGCGACGTCGTTCAACGAGATGGCGGCCAGCCTGCAGGACAAGCTGCGCGAGCTCGAGGAGCTGTCCAAGGTGCAGCGGCAGTTCGTCTCCGACGCCTCGCACGACCTGCAGACGCCGCTGACCACGATCAGGATGGCCGCCGACCTGCTGTTCGAGGCACGGGACCGCCTCGACCCCGCCGCGGCGAGGTCGGTCGAGCTGCTGGCCAGCCAGATCGAGCGGTTCGAGGCGATGGTGAAGGATCTGCTCGAGATCAGCAGGTTCGACGCCGGCGCGGCCACGCTGGACGCCGAGCCGACCGACGTGTGCGACCTGGTGCGGGGGTCGGCCGAGGACGCGCAGCAGCTTGCCGAGCGCCGGGGCAGCAGGATCGAGTTCCGGCTGCCGGCCGCCGGGTGCTCCGCCGAGGTGGACCGGCGCCGGGTGGAGCGCATCCTGCGCAACCTGCTGGTGAACGCGGTCGAGCACGGCGAGGGCAAGGACGTCGTGGTTACCACCGCCATGGACAGCGGCGCGGTGGCCGTCTCGGTGCGCGACTACGGCGTGGGCCTGCGGCCCGGCGAGGAGCAGCGGGTCTTCGAGCGGTTCTGGCGGGGCGACCCGTCGCGGGCCCGCACCACCGGCGGCAGCGGGCTCGGCCTGGCCATCGCGCTGGAGGACGCCCGGCTGCACGGCGGCTGGCTGCAGGCGTGGGGAGAGCCCGGCAGGGGCTCGGTGTTCCGGCTCACGCTGCCACGGGTGGCCGGGCAGCCGCTGGCGGGCTCGCCGCTGCCGCTGGGTCCCGACGAGGCCGAGGTCGCCGGCGGCCTGGCCCACGCTCCCGAGGTCAGCGGTGCCGCCCGTGGCTAGGCCGGTGAGCTGGCGGCGGGCGGGTGAGCTGGCGGCCCTGTTCGCCTCGGTGGCCGCGGTGGCAGGCTGCGTCGGCATGCCCGCAGGCGGCCCGGTCGGCGCCTTCAGCGCCAGCCCGGCCAGCACGGCACAGGCCGGGGATGTCATCGGGCCGTTCCCGTCCGCGCCCGAGCCCGGCTGGACCGCGTCGCAGGTCGTGACGGGTTTCCTCGCCGCCAGCGCCAGCTACCCGACCGACGCCGCGATCGCCAGGCAGTACCTGACCGGCGCGGCCCGCAGCAGCTGGAAGCCCGGCGGGTCGGTCGACGTGTTCAGCAGGCTCGACGTGCCGCCGCAGGCCGAGGTCACGGCCAGGGACCGGCACGGCCGCCCGGACCAGGAGATGGTCGAGGTCACCGGCGACGTGCAGGCCACGTTCAACAGCGCCGGCCAGTACGTCGCCGCGCAAGGCCCGGGCAAGCCCGCCGCGAAACTGTACCTGTTCCACCTGGTCAAGGTGAACGGCCAGTGGCGGATCACCAACCCGCCCGAGAACTACCGCATGCTGACCGCATACGACTTCAGCCAGGCGTACAAGGCGCAGGACCTGTACTTCTTCGACCCGGCGGACCAGGTGCTCGTGCCCGACTCGGTGTTCGTGCCGCTGGGCACCCCGCCCAACGTGCTGGTCACCAACCTGGTGAACGCGCTGATCCAGGGGCCGCAGACGCCGTTGCTGAAGGACGCCACCGACAATGACGTCTTCCCGGCCAAGACCGCCGTCCTCGGCGTCACGCTGTCCGGCGACGTCGCGGTGGTCAACCTCGGCGGTGGCCTGGCGCACGCCGCCCGCCGGACCCTCGAGCTCGTCTCCGCGGAGCTCGTCTGGACGCTGACCGGCTCGCTGGGCGGGGGCCCGCAGAACATCCAGGCGGTCGAGCTCGAGCTCGACGGCCGCCCCGTCGCCCAGCCCGCCCCCAGCTGCGGCACCAGCCCGGGCTCGAACCCGGTGCAGAAGCTGGCCGCCTACTCCTGCGACAACCCGTATCCGCCGGCGCCGGGCAGCTTCTACTACGTCGACGCCGGACAGGCCTGGTCCCGGTGCAGCTGGGAAAGCCAGGCGCTGGCGGGCTCCATCGGCACGGTCGTCCCGGTGTTCGGCCACGCCGGCGGCCGGTGCAGTTTCGAGCTGTCCCAGTCCACGGCCGCCCCGCCGGCCCAGCAGTCGCCGGTGCCCCCGCTGTCCATGGTGGCCGTCTCGCCGGACCGCAGGTACCTGGCGGGCGTGTCCGCGGCCGGGACCGCCGTCTACATCCGCCCGCTGGCCGGCGGCGCGACGTCGACGGCGCGGCTGGGACCGGGCATCACGGCGCTCAGCTGGGATCGCACCGACCAGCTGTGGGTGGCGCAGGGAGGCAGCGTCTTCGTCGTGTCGCCGGGCGGCAAGGCGGATCCGGTCGCGCTGACCGGCCTGGGAAGCGTCACCGGGCTGAGCGTGGCGCCGGACGGGGTCCGGGTCGCGCTCATCGTGCAGGGCGCGTCCGGGTCGCAGACCCAGCTGCTGCTCGCGGCCATCAATGCCGTCAGCCAGAGCACGCAGCCGACGCCCGGGTCGCCGGCGCCGCGCGAATGGCTCGGTCCCTCCTACGTCCAGCTCGGGCCGAACGTGGCCGACCCGGTGGCGCTGACCTGGTACGACGCCGACGACCTCATCGTGTTGAGCGCCGGGGGCAAGCTGTGGCAGGTCCCGGTGGACGGGCAGCAGGCGGCCGGCCCCGACCCCGCCCCGCAGGGCGCGGTCTCGGTCACCGCGGACGGTCCCGCCAACGCACTGGTCGCCGGGCTGTCCGGCGGCAGGCTCGCCGTCTCGGCGGGCCTGGACGGCCCCTGGCAGGTCCTCGGCGGCCCCGGCCAGGCCCCCGCCTACCCGAGCCCGCCGCCCTGACCGCCCGCCCCGCGTCCGCGTCGGCGTTATGCGCCCGTTATGTCCCTCCTGACATTCGGGCGCCGGCGAGCTAGCGTCAAGGCATGGCACTCGCCCGGGCCCGTGGTTGCGCCGGGCGTGGTTCCCGCCGGGGAGTCCGCGCACGGCAAGCCGATGCCAGCCGCAGGCGAAACGGCCCACGTAAGGCGACTTCTCGTCGACCGATCACGGTGCGGCTTAGAAGTAAGTCCTGCCCCGCCGGCGGATACCGAGTCCTCCGGGCCGGGAGAAGGGCAGTAGTGGCCACGGGTTGGCCGCGAACCTCTCAGCAGGCGAATGTGGGGTCGAAGACCAGGTCGGCCGGGCGGGTGCCGCCCCGCTTGATCGTGCCGGGCGCAATCGGATGGAAGGGGGATCGACGTGGAGATCATCGTCAGGGGGCGCCACATCACCGTCCCGCAGCGTTTCCGCCAGCACGCCGCCGCCAAGCTCGGTAAGCTCGGCAAGCTCGACCAGAAGGTTATGCGGGTCGACGTGGAGGTCTCCAAGGAGCGCAACCCGAGACAGGCCGACCGGTGCGAGCGGGTCGAGCTGACGATCAGGTCACGGGGCCCGGCGATCAGGGCCGAGGCCGCGGCCGATGACAGGTACACCGCGCTCGATCTCGCCTTCGCCAAGCTGGAGTCCAGGCTGCGCAAGGCCGCCGACCGGCGCAAGATCCGGCACGGGGACTACGTCACCGTGCGCTCACCCGGCGTGCTGGCCGACGTGGCCGCGGCGCAGCCTGCCTCGTCCGCCGAGATGGCCGCCGCATCGGTCGACGGCGAGGCCGCGGAACCGGATGGCCACCTGGTCCCCATCCAGATGGAGGGCGACGGCCCGGTGGTGGTGCGGGAGAAGGTGCACGCGGCCGCGCCGATGACGCTGGACCAGGCGCTGCTGGAGATGGAGCTGGTGGGCCACGACTTCTACCTGTTCCACGACAGCGACTGCGGCAAGTTCAGCGTCGTCTACCGCCGTCGCGGCTACGACTACGGGGTCATCCGACTGGTCGAGAAGTGATCGTCTAGGGTGGCCTTGCGCGAGAAGCAGTGACGTGGCCGGCGCTGTGCAGGGAGGAACCAGTGAGCGCCATGGGCGACCAAGCGGTGGCAGCCCGCAGGGCGGACGGCAGGTCGTCGGAGTCGGAACCCATCCGGGTGCTGATCGCCGACGATCACGCGCTGTTCCGGCGCGGCCTGGAAATGGTGCTGGAGGAGGAGGACGACATCGAGCTGGTCGGCCAGGCCTGCGACGGCGCCGAGGCGGTCGCCATGGCGGGCGAGTCGCTGCCTGACGTCGTGCTGATGGACATCCGGATGCCGAGGACCAGCGGCATCGAGGCGTGCCGGGCGACCAAGGAGGTCGCGCCGAGCGCGAAGATCGTGATGCTGACGATCAGCGACGAGGAGGAGGACCTGTTCGAGGCCATCAGGGCGGGCGCCAGCGGCTACCTGCTCAAGGACATCCCCCTGGACGAGGTCGCCGAGTCGGTGAGGTCGGTGCACGGCGGCCAGTCGCTGATCAACCCGTCGATGGCGGGCAAGCTGCTGACCGAGTTCGCCGCGCTGGCCAAGCGCGACGCCGAGGAGGAGCGGGCGCAGCACGTCGCCGCCCCCAAGCTCACCGACCGGGAGATGGAGGTGCTCAAGCTGGTCGCGCGCGGCATGAACAACCGCGACATCGCCAAGGAGCTGTTCATCTCGGAGAACACGGTCAAGAACCACGTCCGGAACATCCTGGAGAAGCTGCAGATCCACTCCAGGATGGAGGCGGTCATGATCGCCGTGCGGCAGAAGCTGATCGAGTTCAGCTGACCTCGACGCCGGGGCCGTCGGCGAGCGCGGCCGCCAGCCGCGGCGCGTACTCCCCCGGCTCGGCCTGCTCCAGCCGCACGTCGTCGCAGCCGACCCAGCGCGCCGCCTCGCGCAGCGCCCGGGCCATCGGCCCGGCCGCCGCGGCCTTCTCCATCCAGACCCGGCGCGCCACCAGCGTGGTGCCGTCCCGCGCCGGGTCCACCCGGCCGACCAGCCGCCCGCCCGCCAGCAGCGGCATCGTGTAGTAGCCGTGCACCCGCTTGTGCCTCGGCACGTATGCCTCGAGGCTGTGCTCGAAGCCGAACATCCGCAGCGTCCGCCTCCGGTCCCAGATCAGCGAGTCGAACGGCGACAGCAGCGTGACGCGGCCGCGCTCGCGGCGGCCGGCCGAGGCCGCGGCGAGCGCCGCCGGATCGGCCCAGGCGGCCACGCACCGCCGTCCGCCGCTGCTGCCGCGTCCGTCGAGGCCGTCGGCCGCCACCGCGACCGGGACCAGCCCCGCCGCGGCGGCGGCCTCGTCGATGGCCGTGGCCGATCCGGGCCGGCCGTTCACGAAACGGCTGAGCCGGTGGTAGTCGATGAAGTCGGCGCGGGTCGCCACGCCCAGCGCCCGCCCGGTCACCGCGGCGAGGCGGGCCAGGCACTGCTCGTCGGTCAGCTGGTCGCCGAGCAGGTCGCCGGGCAGCACGCGCTCCGGGAGGTCGTAGACGCGCCGCCACCCGGTGCGCCGGACGCAGATGACCTCGCCGATGTCGAGCAGCCACTCGGCGGCCACCTTGACCTCCGACCAGTCCCACCACGGGCCGCCGCCCTTGGCGCCACCCAGCTGGCTGGCGGTCAGCGGCCCCTCGGCCCTGAGCCTGGCCAGCACCCGTTCGCAGGCGCGTGCCGACACCTCGTGCCAGCGCCGCCCCGCGGCGCGGGCCGCGCGGCGGCGGAACGCGAAGGCGGGCCACTGCTCGATCGGCAGCACGCAGGCCTCGTGCGCCCGGTACTCGAACGCGGCGGGCCTGTCCGGGTGCCAGTACGCCTGCTCGATCCGCCGGCGGGGAACCGGGCCAAGGCGCGCGTAGGCGACGAGCTCGTGCGAGCGGGCCAGCACGCTGATCGTGTCCAGCTGCACGGCGCCGACCCGGCGCAGCATCGCGGCGACCCCGGCCGCGCTGCCGCGGCCCGGCACGGCGCCGAGCAGTCCCTGCGCGCGCAGCGTGATCCTGCGGGCATCGTCGGCGGTGAGCGTCAGCTCGGCCGCGGGAGCGTCCTGCCGCATGCCGACAGCGTAACGGCGGGGGCTGACATTTCCGCGGCCCGCGCAGCCGCCGCTCGTTCGGGATAATGGGCTGCTGAGGCTCGCGCGATCAGTACCAGTCGTCGAAGATGCGCGTGGCCGCGCCGAACAGGCCGCCGACGACCACGATGCCGACGCCGGTCCAGAACAGCCACCAGGCCGGGCCGACGGTCAGCGCGGCCCCGCCGACGGTGAACCCGATGACGACGATCACGGTCGTCGCCCAGGAGGTGGGCCGGCCGTGGTGCACCGGGTGCGCGCCGGCCGGGTAGCTCAGCGAGACCTGCCCGCGGGGCTCGGTTTCCTCGCCCGCGATCCGGCGTGATACCCCATGCTCGGCCAATGAACGCTCCTCTCCTCGGTGCCGCTCCTATTATTCTCCGGGAGGCGCGGGACCGATGACCGGCCGGCCCGTTTCCCGCCCGGCTCGGCTTGGCGGCTCATCTCGCCTACGATGACAGGCGGGGCGGTGTCACGGCCGCCGTCCGTGGCAGGCAAGACGATCCGCGAGGAGCGCGACGAGAAGTGCCACCGATCATCGACAGCGTCCTTCGCGCGGGCGAAGGCAGGATCCTGCGCAAGCTCAAGCGGATCAGCGAGCAGGTCAACTCCATCGAAGACGACTTCGTCGCGATGTCCGACGCCGAGCTGCGCGGCATGACCGACGAGTTCCGGCAGCGGCTCGCCGACGGGGAGACGCTGGATGACCTGCTGCCGGAGGCGTTCGCCACCGTCCGCGAGGCCGCCAAGCGCACCTTGGGCCAGCGGCCCTTCGACGTGCAGATCATGGGCGGCGCGGCGATGCACATGGGCAACATCGCCGAGATGAAGACCGGCGAGGGCAAGACGCTGGCCGCGGTCCTCCCCTCGTACCTGAACGCCCTGGAGGGCAAGGGCGTCCACGTCGTCACGGTCAACGACTACCTGGCCAAGCGCGACGCGGAGTGGATGGGCCGGATCCACCGCCTCCTGGGGCTGGAGGTGGGCGTGATCCTGGCGCAGATGACCCCCGCGGAGCGCAAGGTCGCCTACGCCGCCGACGTCACCTACGGCACCAACAACGAGTTCGGCTTCGACTACCTGCGCGACAACATGGCCTGGTCGCTGGAGGAGTGCGTGCAGCGCGGCCACCACTACGCGATCGTGGACGAGGTGGACTCGATCCTGATCGACGAGGCGAGGACGCCGCTGATCATCAGCGGCCCGGCCGACCAGAGCCCGCGCTGGTACGTGGAGTTCGCCAAGATCGCGCCGCGGCTGCGCCGCGGCGAGGACGGCGAGGGCGACTACGAGGTCGACGAGAAGAAGAAGACCGTCGGCATCCTGGAATCGGGCGTGGAGAAGGTCGAGGACTGGCTCGGCATCGACAACCTCTACGACCCGGTCAACACGCCGCTGGTCAGCTTCCTCAACAACGCGATCAAGGCCAAGGAGCTGTACAAGCGGGACAAGGACTACGTCGTGATGAACGGCGAGGTCCTGATCGTGGACGAGTTCACCGGCCGCATCCTGCACGGCAGGCGCTACAACGAGGGCATGCACCAGGCCATCGAGGCCAAGGAGGGCGTGCCGATCAAGGACGAGAACCAGACGCTGGCCACGATCACGCTGCAGAACTACTTCCGGCTGTACGAGAAGCTGGCCGGCATGACCGGCACCGCGATCACCGAGGCCAACGAGTTCCACCAGATCTACAAGCTCGGCGTGGTCCCGATCCCGACCAACGAGCCGATGATCCGCATCGACCAGCCCGACGTGGTCTACCAGACCGCGCAGGCCAAGTTCGAGGCGGTCGTCGAGGACATCGTGGAGCGGAACCGGCGGGGGCAGCCGGTGCTGGTCGGCACCACGAGCGTGGAGAAGTCGGAGATCCTGTCCACCATGCTCAAGCGGCGCGGGGTCCCGCACGAGGTGCTGAACGCCAAGTACCACGAGCGCGAGGCCGCGATCGTCGCCCAGGCGGGCCGCAAGGGCGCGGTCACCGTCTCCACCAACATGGCCGGCCGCGGCACCGACATCATGCTCGGCGGCAACCCGGAGTTCATCGCCGACGCCGAACTGCACCAGCGCGGCCTGTCCCCGTTCGAGACGCCCGAGGACTACGAGGCGGCCTGGCCGGAGGCGGTGGCCAAGGCCAGGCGCGCCGTGGAGGCCGAGCACGCCGAGGTCGTCGAGCTCGGCGGCCTGTACGTGCTCGGCACCGAGAGGCACGAGTCGCGGCGCATCGACAACCAGCTCCGTGGCCGGTCCGGCCGCCAGGGCGACCCGGGCGAGAGCCGGTTCTACCTGTCGCTCGAGGACGACCTGATGCGGATGTTCAACTCCGAGCGGGTCGCGGCGATCATGGAGCGGCTGAACATCCCGCCGGACGTGCCGGTGGAGTCCAAGGTCGTCACCCGCGCGATCAGGTCCGCGCAGACCCAGGTCGAGCAGCAGAACTTCGAGATCCGCAAGGACGTGCTCAAGTACGACGACGTGCTGAACCGGCAGCGCCAGGTCGTCTACGGCGAGCGCCGCCAGGTGCTCGAGGGCGCCGACCTGCACGAGCAGATCAGCAGGATGATCGACGAGGTGATCGCCGAGTACGTCACCGCCGCGACCGGCGAGGGCTACCCGGAGGAGTGGGACCTGGACAAGCTGTGGCGCGCGTTCCGGCAGCTGTTCCCGATCAGCCTGTCGGTGGACGACGTCGTGGCCGAGGCGGGCGGCGAGCGGGCCGGGCTGACCGGCGAGCTCATCACCGAGCTCGTCACCGAGGACGCGCACGCCGCGTACCAGCGGCGGGAGGAGGAGTTCGGCTCCGAGGTGATGCGCCAGCTCGAGCGCCAGGTGGTGCTGTCGGTGCTGGACCGTAAGTGGCGCGAGCACCTGTACGAGATGGACTACCTGCGCGAGGGTATCGGCCTGCGCGGGTACGGCCAGCGCGACCCGCTGGTGGAGTACCAACGCGAGGGCTACGACATGTTCAACACGATGATGGACGGGATCAAGGAGGAGTCGGTCGGCCTGCTGTTCAACCTGCAGGTCCAGGTGCAGGAGAACCCGGTCGTCGAGGAGGCGCCCCCGGATTCCGCCGCGCCCGGTGCTCCTGTTCCGCCTGGTGCGCCTGTTCTGCCTGGTGCGCCTGGCGGCGCGGCCGCGGCTCCCGGCCCCTTCGGGGCGGCCCCTGCTCCTGGCGTTGCTAGTCCTGGTGCACCTGGTGCTGGTGCGCCTGGTGCTGGCGTGGCTGGTGCTGGGGTCGGCCGGGGTGTCGCCGCTCCCGGCCCGGCCGCCGAAAGGCAGACGGCCGACGCGGCGGGCCGCGCCGCTGCGGCGGACCGCCGCGGGCAGCGCACCTCGCGCGGCGCCCATGCCCGCGGCGGATCGGCCTCCTCCGGCGGCGCGCCGGGCGGGCGGCGTCCTGCGACGGGCGGCGCCGCGCGGGGCGGCGCCGCGGCGGGCAGGGCCGCGGCGGGCGGGCAAGCGGGCCGGGACGGCACCGCGGGCCCCGGCGGGCAGGTCGGCCAGCCGGTTCGGCGGCCCCAGCCGGCCAGGACCGCGGAAGCGCCCGTGCCTGGCCGGCCGCCGGCCGGCCAGCCGGGCGTGCCGGCTGGGCTGGCGCCGCGCCGGCTCCAGTACTCCGCGCCGTCCGTCGACGGCGGCACCCACGTGCAGACCAGCAGCGATACCGCCGCCCGCGGCGGGTTCGCGCGTGTCGGCCGCAACGACCCGTGCCCCTGCGGTTCCGGCCGCAAGTTCAAGCGCTGCCACGGCGACCCCAGGACGCGCCCGGACACCTACTAGATGGGGGACCGGATCCTCCGCCCTAGACAGGAAACCGGATCCTCCGCCGCAGCCAGACCTTCCGGCGCGTCATGGCCATCGGGCCGCGATGACGGCCGGGGCGAACATGACCGGCTGCGGCTCTGGCTAGGCTCCCTCGATCTCCGTGCACAGCCAGCGCGCCGGGCGGGTCGGCAGGCCGGGCGCGGCCGGCCGGGCGGCCACGTGCTCGAAGCGCATGGCGAGGGCGCGCGTCCGCGGCCCGAAGCTGGCGACGACGGTGACCTCCACGGCACCGGCCGTAGGCCGGAACGCCACGATACGGCGAATCCGGGGCTGCCGGTCCGAGGCGAGGGTCGCGGCGAGACGGCGGATCTGCACCCGGGTGCGATCGGTCGTCACCGGGACGACCTGCCGCATCGGCCGCAGGCCGGCCAGGATCTCCACCATCACCAGGGCAAGCTGCCGCGGCCACGCGGCGGTGGTGCCCGCGACGGCCGGCGTGGCCGCCGGCGCGGAGGGCTCCGTGCGTTGCGGCACGTCGTGCCGTGAACCCGCCTCGATGGGTGCGCCTGCTGCGGGATCACCGGCGCGATCGGTGTCGCAGTCGTAGGGCGGGGCGCCGTCGGGCACCTTGACCAGCCGCAAGACGCCAACGTCCGGCCCGCCGTGCCGCCCTGCCATGATGGACGTCGGCGGCCCGCTCGGCGGGGACGGCTGCTCGGGCACGAGGGTGGGTGACGGCATGACCCGGCCTTCCGATGCGAGGATGCGCTGCCGCCGCGAACGCCGTGACGGCCGCCTCCAACCCTCGCGCTCCCGGCTCCGCATCCTTTGTACCGTCGGCCACCGACATTCGGGTCCCCCACCGCCGGGTCGGCGAGCTGGAGACGACGACCGCAGGGCACGTCACGGCCCGCGAAGGCGGGATTCCGCCGCTCGCCCGGCATGCGCCTAAGATCGCCATCGTGGTCAACGGCACGGAATACCGCGGTGTCATCACGGACTGGGGCGGGGTGCTCACCACGCCGATCATGACCACGGTGCGGGCATGGATCCAGGCCGACGGCATCGACTGGGACAGCTACCTGACCGTCATGCGGGCGTGGATTTCCGAGGCCTACGGCCTCGGCGGCCGGAACCCCGTCCACGCGCTGGAGCGCGGCGAGTGCTCCGGCCCCGAGTTCGAGCGGATCCTCGCCGCCCGGCTGCTGCGCACCGACGGCGGTCCGGTCGCGGCCGAGGGCCTGCTGCGGCGCATGTTCGCCGCCAGCGCGCCGGTACCCGCCATGTACGACGCGGTCCGCGCGCTGCGCGGCGCCGGGCTGCGCACCGCACTGCTGTCCAACTCCTGGGGGTGCGACGAGTATCCGCGCGCGGACTTCGCCGGGCTGTTCGACGCGGTGGTGATCTCCGGCGAGGTCGGCATGCGCAAGCCGGAGCCGGAGATCTTCCGGCACGCGGCAGCGCAACTGGGCCTGGCCCCGCGCGAGTGCGTGTTCATCGACGACGTCGAGCCGAACGTCGCCGCGGCCGTCGGCTGCGGCATGGCGGGCGTCCACCACACCGGGGCGACGGACACCGCGGCGGCGCTGCAGGATCTGCTCGGCGTCCCGCTTGCCCAAAGCGCGCCGGAAGGCCTGCCACGGTAACCGCCGCCGCGGCGGGCAACCCGGTGCGGCAACCGCCGGGCGCGTCGGCCGGGACCCGGCTAGCCTTGGGAGCCGTGGCGGAGTATCCGCATCCGTCCAGCGCGGGCCGGTCGGCCAACATGCGGGCCAACCGGCGGACGGACACCAAGCCCGAACTCGCGCTGCGCCGCGCCCTGCACCAGCTCGGCTACCGCTACCGCAAGGACTACCGGCTAGACCTGGACGGCATGCGGGTCCGGCCGGACATCGCGTTCACCGGGCGCAAGGTGGCGGTGTTCGTCGACGGCTGCTTCTGGCACGCCTGCCCCGAGCACGGTTCCAAGCCGCGGGCCAACGAGTGGTACTGGGGCCCGAAGCTGCTGCGGAACGTCGAGCGGGACCGGGTCAACGACGCGGCGCTGGCCCTGGCCGGCTGGACCGTGGTCCGGCTCTGGGAGCACGTGCCGCTAGAGGAGGCCGTCGCCGCCGTGGTGGCCGCGCTCGCCGCCGTATCGCCGCGGGTGTCCCCCTGACCTCGCTTCCCCACCGATCACGCGAGTCGCACCCGTACCGATAACGGTATGGGTTTGGTGCTCCAGTATGGCTCTGAAGTTTCGTACTTTTGATAGTGGCTGGGGGCTGGCGGTCGTCTGGGGCGCAGATCGGCGGATGTGGCGACACGCCCGGCTTGCGGGCTTTGGTGCGTGAACTGGCGGGCTGAACACGGAAGCAT
>Ga0209061_1003279_pt1 | contig 17923 bp, 15 predicted proteins | sample Coa_R1_10_FD_187157 | JGI IMG/M metagenome (GOLD analysis project Ga0209061, IMG submission 187157) | Surface soil microbial communities from Centralia Pennsylvania, which are recovering from an underground coalmine fire - Coalmine... | ecosystem: Environmental > Terrestrial > Soil >...
TGTCCGCCACCGCCACCTGATGCCCGCACTCCGACAGGTGCAGCGCCGTCGGCCACCCCAGATACCCATCCCCGCCCAGCACCAGAATCCTCATACCATCACCCCGCCTCATCCGTCTGCTTGCCTCCTCGTGACTGCGCGCCAGGCCCGTCACGTAACCTAGGACATCAATGGCACGTGCATCGAACCGGATTACCGCCGCGCGGCGGCGCCAGGCCCGTCACGGGACAGGCACGCGTTTCGCATCCGCAGCCCCGCTCTGGCAGGTGGTACCGCCGGCGGTGCGACGGCGGCTCCGTGGCGAAACGGGCAGGCGTTTCCTGCGATTCGTCCCCGTGTCGGTGGCGGCAGCGATCACCACCCTGATCGTGAACGCCGTGCTCCTCGGGCCCGTGCACCTGACGGCCGGGCTGTCCGGGGGGCTGTCGGCGATGTCGGGGGCGGCGGTGAGCTACGTGCTGAGCCGCTGGGCGTGGGAGCGCAAGGGCCGGCCGCACCTGCTCAGGGAGACCCTGCCGTTCTGGCTGGTTTCCGTGGGCGCCTGGGTCGCCCTCGGCCTTGCGGACAAGCTCGGCGTGCACATCGCCGCCGCGCTGGGCCTTGCGGGGGCGCCGCGCGTGCTCGTGGCCGAAGGGGTTTACTTCCTCGCCAACTGCCTGACGTTCCTTGCCCGGTTCGTGATTTTCCATTACGTCCTCTTCGCCCGGCCTGCCGGGCCTTCCGCGTCCGCGGGGGCCGCAGGCCGCCCTGGGTCCCGTCCGGGGCGGTCCGTGCGCACGGAAGCCGTGCCATCCCCTGCTTCCCCTGCTTCTGCGGGCAAGCGGGAGGAGACGGCTGTCCCGGCCGGGGAGGAGCGGTTCGTCCCCGCCGGGGAATGACCGTTCGCCGCGGCCGGGACAGAGCCGTTCTTCGCCGCGGAGGCGCCGCCGGTGCCCGAGCCGGGCGGCGGCGCCAGCGAGCCGTGCGGGTCACGGGGCCCGCGCTGGCGCTCCCGCCACCAGGTGCGCATGATGACCCTGGAGAAGTGCAGCCCGTAGAAGAAGTTGTTCACCCCTGGCAGGTGCAGGGAGTAGAGGGGGTTCTGGCCTTTCTTGCTCTCGCCCACCCGCCTGCGGCGGATGGTGGCTGGCACCTCACGCACCCGGTAGCCGCGGGAGATGACCCCGATGAGCAGCTCGGCAGCCTGGTACTGCGGCTGCTCCAGGCGGACGGCACCGGTGACCTCCGCCCGCATGGCCCGCAGCCCGAACGTCGTGTCCGTGATCTGCTGGCCGGTCAGCACGCTGGCCATGGCCGCGAAGAAGCGGACTCCCATCCTGCGGATGGGGTCCCTGGTCTCCTGGCTGCCCATCTGCCGGGACCCGGTGACGAAGTCCGCGTCACCGGCCAGGATCGGGCTGAGCAGGCGCTCAGCGTCGGCCGGGTTGTACTGCCCGTCGGCGTCGGTGGTCACGATGTAGGCGGCACCGCCCTCGCGGGCGATCCGGTAGCCGAGCCGCAGCGCGGCACCCTGGCCCCTGTTGACGGGGACGTCGCAGACGAGCGCGCCAGCGGCGTCCGCCTCCTTGGCGGTCGCGTCCGCGCAGCCGTCAGCCACCACGATCGCCACGGTCTCCAGGCCGCACAGCACCTGCGGCAGGGCCTCGACCACCGGGCCGATCGCGCCCTCCTCGTTGTACGCGGCGATCACGAACGCAACAGGCGGGAGCCGTCTCGCCCGGTCACCATAGGCCTGCGCGAATGCGCTCAGGGCGGCTTCGTCGATCGCCCGGTCATCTCGCGTTGTGGTCATCCGGCTGCCTCCGCGGCCACTGGGACATCCTGGGGCGCGGCCGCCGGCGCCCCGGGCGCGAACTCGGGCCACACCGTGGCCAGCCCAGAGTCCAGGTCGTATTCCGGTTCATAGCCGAGCCCGCGCGCGGCGGCGATATCCAGCACGACGGCGGGCATCTCACCGGGAACGGGCGGGACGCGGACGGCGGGGATCGGCGCCCCGGTGACGCGCCGTGCCGCGGTCACCATCTCGTTCACGGAGACCGACTGACCCGAGCCGAGGATGAGCGGCCCGGTGTGACCCGCATGCCAGGCGGCGAGGGTCCCGCTGACGACGTCGTCGACGTGCACGACGTCGCGGAGCATGGTGCCGTCCCCCCGCACCTGCACGCCGGCGCCGTCGCGCGCCGCCCGCATCAGCCGCGGGATGAAGCTGTCCTTTTCCTGCATGCCCGGCCCGTAGACGTTGGAGAACCGCAGCGCACAGCCGCTGATGCCGTAGCAGGCGGTGTAGCCGGACAGCAGCATCTCGGCGGCGGCCTTGGTCGCGCCGTACGGCGTCAGCGGGCGCAGCGGCATCCGTTCCGTGATGACCGCCCTGCCGACGTTCCCTACCACGGCGTTGGTGGACGCGAAGACGAACGCGCCCACGCCCCGGTCCCGCGCAAGGTCGAGGAGGGTGGCCGTCGCGCCGACGTTGACCTCGTAGGTACCCGTGGGATCGCCTGCCGACTCGAGAACGGAGGTCCGCGCCGCCAGGTGGAAGATCGCGTCCGTGCCGGGCCGCACCGCGCGCGCCGCGACATCGGGGTCGCGCAGGTCCCCGGTGATGGAGCGAACCTCCGCGTCGCCGTACGCGCGGAGGTCGGCCACCGTGACATCAGCGCCCGCTGCCAGCAGGGCTCGCACGAGCCGCCGGCCGATGAAGCCGGCGCCGCCGGTCACAAGCACGCGGGGGGAGAACCCGGTCGACATGCACACTCCGTTCACCTATGAGGCTGCGCATTCTTCTGAAGCCTGTGCTCTTCAGCGTCCCGTGACGGCCCCCCGCCGCCGTCACCCGCACCGTGCGCCCCGGGACCGCTGGCCGCCAGCGCTCGCGGGGCTGGTACCTGAAGGGCACTCACTGGCTCGTCTGGTTGTCTCTGATTCCCTGGCTGGTGCATCAGCATCTGCCCGGGCACCTTACCCGCCTCCGGCACAGGATGCACGGTATCCGCCCTGACTGAGGATTTCCTGAAGAGCCGGTCCGAAGGAGACCAGGACGCACGGTGACGCCAGCCGGAGCGGCGATGCCCCCTGGACCGGCCACGCCGGCCCAGTCTACCGGCGGCATACCGCGGCCGGTCCCCGTTCCCGGCGGGGCACGTGCGCATGCCTGGCGGGTAACACGGGCATCCTGGTGGGCACGTCCCGGCGGATATGTCATGCTGGACCGCAGGCGGTATGCGCGGAGGAACTCCGGTGAGAATCCGGGGCTGTCCCGCAACTGTGACCGGGGAGTGACCCCCAGGAACGCCACTGCCGTGACGCGCGGCGGGAAGGCGGGGGAAGCGCCGATCCGGGAGCCAGGAGACTCCGGCCGCCTGATGGAGCCGGCTGCGGGCGAGGAAACCCGGGAAGGACGAACCACCACATGAGCGAGCTGAGGGCTGGCAGCAACGGGCATCGCGGCCAGCGGCAGGCCAGCCACACCGGATCCGCCTACCCCACCGGATCCGCCTACCCCTTCTCCGCCGTCGTCGGCATGGCGGACCTCAAGCTGGCGCTGCTGCTCAACGCGGTATCACCCGCCATCGGCGGCGTGCTGGTGCGCGGTGAGAAGGGCACGGCGAAATCGACGGTCGTCCGGGGGCTCGCTGAGCTGCTCCCCCCGGTCCGCGTCGTTGACGGCTGCCGGTTCTCCTGCGATCCTGCCAGCCCCGATCCCGCATGCCCCGACGGCCCGCATCCATCGGACGCGCCAGCCCGCGAACGGCCCGCGGCCCTGGCCGAGCTGCCCGTCGGCGCCACGGAAGACCGCCTCGCCGGCTCGCTCGACATCGAGCGCGCGCTGTCAGCCGGGGTGACCGCCTACGAGCCCGGCCTGCTCGCCGCCGCCCACCGCGGCCTGCTGTACGTGGACGAGGTCAACCTGCTGCACGACCACCTCGTCGACCTGCTGCTCGACGCGGCCGCGCTCGGCGTCAGCTACGTCGAGCGCGAGGGGGTTTCGGTGCGGCACGCCGCGCGGTTCCTCCTGGTCGGCACCATGAACCCCGAGGAAGGCGAGTTGCGCCCGCAACTGCTTGACAGGTTCGGGCTCACCGTGGAGGTCGCGGCCAGCCGCGATCCCGCGGAGCGGGCGGAAGTGGTCCGCCGCAGGCTCGCCTACGAGGCCGACCCGTCCGGCTTCGCGGCACGCTACGCCGCGGACACCCGGCGGCTCGCCGGGGCGGTCGCTGCCGCGCGCGCCCGGCTGCCGCAGGTGACGCTGCCCGACGAGGCGCTGCGGCAGATCTGCGCCGTTTGCAGCGCGTTCGGGGTGGACGGCATGCGCGCCGACCTGGTCACCGCCCGCGCTGCGATAGCCCTCGCCGCGTGGCGCGGCCACGACGAGGTCGGCGCCGAGGACATCAGGCAGGCGGCCAGGCTCGCGCTGCCGCACCGCCGCCGCCGTGACCCGTTCGACGCACCGGGCCTTGACGAGCAGGCACTGGACGAAGCGCTCCGCCAGCCGCCCCCGCAGTTCCCGGAGCCACCCGGGCCACCGGACCCGCCCGGTCCCTCCAGCGGCCCGGAGCCCCCGGAGCCGCCGGGCCCGCGGGATAGCGGCCCAGGGGGCGCGCCGCCACCCCCCGACAGCCCCGTGCCGCCCGCCCGGGACGGCGGCGGCCATGGCGCCGCCGCCGACGCGGCGGCCGCGGAAAAGGCAGGGGGCGCCGTGCGGGAGGAGACGGCGCCGGCGTCGCCGCCGTTCCGGGCCCGCCTGCTCACCGTTCCCGGTGCCGGGGCGGGCGCACCGGGGCGGCGCTCGGCAGCGCGAGCACCGCATGGCCGCACCGTCGGCGCGCGGCGGCCCGCTGGCCCCGCGGGCAGGGTGTCCGCCGTCCATATCCCCGCGACGCTCCGCGCCGCCGCCCCCGCCCAGCCGGCCAGGAGGGCACGGCGTGCTGCGGAGGCCGCAGAGCGCGCACGCGGGCGGGCGCGGGAGCCGCGCGGGGCCGGCGGGACGGGCGGTTTCATCCTCGCGCGCCCGGACCTCCGCGAACCGGTGCGTGCCGGCCGTGAGGGGAACCTTGTGCTGTTCGTCGTCGACGCGAGCGGATCGATGGCGGCCAGGCAGCGGATGCGGGCCACCAAGGGCGCGGTGCTCTCCCTGCTGCTCGACGCCTACCAGCGCAGGGACAAGGTGGGCCTCGTCACGTTCCGCGGCGGCGGCGCGGAGGTCACCTTGCCGCCGACCTCCTCGGTCGAGGCCGCCGCCCGCCGCCTGGCGGATGTCGCCACCGGCGGCCGCACCCCGCTGGCCGCCGGCCTTGCCGCGGCGGCTGGCGTCCTCGCCGCCGAGCGCGTCAGGGACCCGGCCAGGCGGCCGCTCCTGGTGATCGTCACCGACGGCCGTGCCACCAGCGGCACGGACGCCGACCTGTCCCGCGCCGCCGCCATGCTCGCCGGGGTGGCGAGCGTCGTGGTGGACTGCGAATCGGGTCCCGTCCGGCTCGGCCTGGCGGCGGCGCTCGCCGGGATGCTCGGCGCGCGCCTCCTGCGGCTTGACGAGCTGCCCGCGGGCAGCCCGCACGGCCTGCGTGGCCGCGGCCGGCCGGAGCCCCCGGCCCCGGGGGACCCGGCGGCTGCGCGCAGGCGCGCGGCACCGGACGGCAGGGCGCAGGCCCTCGCCGGGGTTGTCCGCACGGCCCGCGGGCCGGGCCGCCTCCGCGCGGGCGCCGTGCGGGGCGCGGGCGCCGTGCGGGGAAAGGTGGCGTGATGCCGAAGGGACAGCCCCTCCAGGTGCCCGACGACGGGCTCACCACCAGGCAGCGGCGTGGCAGGCCGCTGGTCATCGTGCATACGGGGGCGGGCAAGGGCAAGTCCACGGCAGCCTTCGGGCTGGCGCTGCGGGCCTGGAACCAGGGCTGGCCGGTCGGGGTCTTCCAGTTCGTCAAGTCCGCCAAATGGCGGACCGGTGAGGAGCGGGCACTGCGGGTCCTCGGCTCATGCGGCGAGGGCGGCCAGGTGACCTGGCACAAGATGGGCGAGGGCTGGTCGTGGATCCAGCGTCAGCCCGGCGGCCAGGCAGAGCAGGCGGCGGAGGGCTGGGCGCAGGTCGCCAGGGACCTCGCCGCGCAGACCTACCGCCTGTACGTCCTCGACGAGTTCACCTACCCGATCAGGTGGGGCTGGGTGGACGTGCGCGAGGTCACCTCCGTGCTCGCCAGCCGGCCGGGCAATCAGCACGTCGTGATCACCGGGCGTGACGCCCATCCGGACCTGCTCGCCTGCGCGGACCTCGTCACGGAGATGACCAAGGTGAAGCACCCGATGGACCGGGGCCAGAAGGGGCAGAAGGGCATCGAATGGTAGCCATTCCCCGGCTCGTCATCGCCGCCCCGTCGTCGGGGTCGGGGAAGACGACGGTGGCCTGCGGGCTGATGGCCGCGCTGCGCAGGTGCGGATTCACCGTATCCGGCCACAAGGTCGGCCCCGATTACATCGATCCCGGCTACCACGCGCTGGCGACGGGACGGCCCGGCAGGAACCTGGATCCGTTCTTGTGCGGCGAGGAGCTGATCGTCCCGCTCTTCCTGCACGGCGCGGCAGGCGCCGGCGTTGCCGTCGTCGAGGGCGTGATGGGCCTGTTCGACGGGCTGGAGCCCGGGGAGGCAACGGGCGGCCCGGAGCCCGGGGACAGCTCGGGCGCACCATGGCCGGGGTTCGGGTCGACCGCCCACGTGGCGCGCCTGCTCGGCGCGCCCGTCGTGCTCGTCATCGACGCGTCGTCCGCGGGCCGGTCCGTCGCCGCCATCGCCACCGGGTTCGCCCGGTTCGACCCCGGGACAGACGTCGCCGGGGTGATCCTCAACCGGGTCGGCTCGGACCGGCACGAGACGCTGCTCAGGGATGCGCTGTCCGCAGCGGGGGTGCCGGTCTACGGCGCGATCAGGCGCTCGCCCGGCGTGGCCGCCCCCTCCCGGCACCTGGGCCTCGTCCCCGCCGCGGAGCGCGCAGGGGCCGCCGCGGAGACGGCCGGCCGGCTGGCCGCCCTGGTCGCGGAGTCGTGCGACATCGGGGGCCTGCTGGCGCTCGCCCGCCGCGCGCCCGGCCTCACCGGGCCGCCCTGGGACCCGGAAGCCGCGCTGGCGCCGCCATGGCCGCACGGCTCGCGAACCGGTACCGTGCGGCGGCCCGGCCCAGCCGGGGATGATGGTTCCCCGGGCGGTGCCGGGCACCGCCCGGCTGGCCGGGAACGGCCTCTCGTGGCCGTCGCGCGGGGACCCGCGTTCACGTTCTGCTACACCGAGCAGGCCGAGCTGCTCGCGGCCGCAGGCGCCGACGTGGCCGGATTCGACCCGCTGCAGGACGAGGAGCTTCCCGGGGAGACGGCCGGGCTGCTGCTCGGCGGGGGCTTTCCCGAAATACACGCCGACGGGCTGTCCGCCAACGAGCCGCTGCGCCGCCAGGTGGCCGCGCTCGCGGCGCGGGGCGCGCCCGTCGCCGCGGAGTGCGGGGGGCTGCTGTACCTGTCGCGGAGCCTGGACGGGCTGCCGATGTGCGGGGTGCTCGCCGCGGACACCGCGATGACGGACCGGCTGACGCTCGGCTACCGCACCGCCCGCGCGGAGGCGGAGTCCGTGGTCACCGCGGCGGGCGAGCGCGTCCGCGCCCACGAATTCCACCGCACCGCCGCGATCCCCGGCAGCGGCAGGCAGGCGGCGTGGCGGCTGCCCGCCGGCGGGCGGGAAGGCCACGTCGCCGGCCGGGTGTTCGCGTCGTACCTGCACGTCCACTGGGCGGGCTATCCCGGTGCCGCCGCCAGGTTCGCTGCCGCCTGCGGCGCAGCCGTGGCGGAACCGGCCGCAGCAGGGAGGTCCCGGTGAGACGGTGCGGCATGCCGGCCGGCGGCCGCGGGCCGGCGGTGCTTTCGCGGCGGCCCGCGCGAGCGGCCGGTGGCGACGGCGGCAGCCGCCGCCTCCTGGTGGCACCGCGAACCTCTGGGGGAGCACGGTGAGGCGCCTGATCGGGGTGGGCGTCGGCCCCGGCGACCCGGAACTGGTGACTGTGAAGGCGGTCCGGGTGCTGAAACAGGCCGACGTGGTTGCCGTGCCGGTGCTCGCCGCCCCCGGCGGAGGGCCGGCCGGGGACGACGCTGCTGCCGCGCCACCCGGGCGCGCGGAGGCGGTTGTCAGGGAGTACATCGACGCGAGCAGGATCAGGCGTGTCCCGTTCGCGCTGAACGAGACCGGCGGTCTCACCCGCCGCAGGGAGTCAGCGTGGGACGCGGCCGCCAGCGTGCTGGCGCGGGCGTTCGCGGATGGCGCCGCCACGATCGCGTTCGGCACGATCGGCGACCCCAGCCTGTACTCGACATTCAGCTACCTGGCGCAGACGGTCCGCACCATGGTGCGCGGCGTCTCGGTCGAGACCGTGCCGGGCATCACCGCGATGCAGGATCTCGCCGCGCGCTCCGCAGCCGTGCCCGGCGGCGGGGCCGCGCTCGCCGAGGGCTCCGAGCCGCTCATGCTGCTGCCGCTCACCGCGGGCGCGGGCGCGCTTCGTGACGCCCTGGCCCGCCCCGGCACCGTCGTCGGTTACAAGCTCGGCTCGGCAGCCGGCCCTTCGCCCGGCGAGATCGCCGGCCTGCTGGCCGCCGCGGGACGGCTGGACGGGGCGGTGGTCGGCTCGCGGCTCGGCCTCGCGGGCCAGGACATCAGGCCCGCGGCCGCCCTCGCGGACCTTGGCGCCGTGCCATACCTGTCGACGCTGGTCGTCCCGGCCAGGCGGGACGGCAGGGGCAGCGGGCTGCGGCCCCAGGCCGGGGGTGCGACATGACTGCCGGGCAGGAGAAAGTCCCGGCGCGGGCGGCACCGGGCGTCTCGTCGCAGGCCGCGCGCCCGGCCGCGGGGCACACCGGGCGCGCAGGACCTGTGCCGGGAGAATCCCGGACGGCAGGGTCACGGCCCGGGGTTCCCCGGCCGGCAGGCCCGGCGGCGGGGGAACGGCCGCCCAGGGGGAAGCCCGCGAGGGGAAAGGTGTGGTTCGTGGGCGCCGGCCCCGGCGCGGCCGACCTGCTGACCCTGCGGGGCGTGGCGGCGATCGCCGCCGCCGACGTGGTGATCTGGGCATCCAGCCTGGTCCACCCGGACGTCCTGCGGCACGCCGCCCCCGGCGCCGAGATCGTGGACTCCGCGGCGCTGCCGATGGAGGGGGTGCTGCCCTGGTACGAGCGCGCCGCGCGGGAGCGGCTGCTGGTCGCCCGGGTGCACTCCGGCGACCCCACGCTGTGGGGGGCGGTCCAGGAGCAGCTCGACCGGTGCGGCGAGCTTGGCCTCGACACCGAGATCGTGCCCGGCGTCTCCAGCTTCACCGCGGCGGCGGCGCGGATCGGCAGGGAACTCACGATCCCCGAGACGGCCCAGTCGGTGATCTTGACCCGGCTCGGCGGCGGCAAGACCCCGATGCCGCCCGGCGAGCGGGTCGCGGACTTCGCCAGGCACGGCACCACGATGGCCCTCTTCCTTTCCGCGGCCCGGTCCGGCCAGCTCGCCGCCGAGCTGCTGTCCGGCGGCTACCCGCCGGACACCCCGTGCGTCATCGCGTTCCGGGTGAGCTGGCCCGACGAGCTGATCGTCCGCTGCCCGCTGGAACAGCTCGCCGCGACCATGAGGGCGCACAGGCTCTGGAAGCACACGCTCGTGCTCGTGGGTCCCGCGCTCGCCGCGGGAGGCACCCGCTCGCACCTGTACCACCCGGGCCACTTCCACGGCTTCCGCAAGGCCGACGCCCGCGCGCGGCACGCGCTGCGCGACGCGGACTCCCGCGTCCCCGGCGCGCGGCGGGAGGCACGTGCGGTGCCGCCGTCCCCGGTCACAGGCCGGGCAGGCCGCGAAGTCCGGCGGGACGGCGGGCAACGGGACGGCGGGGCGCCGTGAAAGATCCCGAGCTCCGCGAACCGGACCTGCCGCGGACGGCGAAGGTCCGCGGCAGGGCGCTGCGCACCGGGTGGACCACGGGAACCTGCGCGGCCGCGGCCGCCAAGGCCGCCGCGACCGCGCTGCGCACCGGCCTCGTGCAGCGCAGCGTGGAGATCGCGCTTCCCTCCGGCCGCCGCGTGCGGTTCCCCGTTGACAGTTGCGTGCTTTCCCGGGACGCGCGCAAACCCCCGCAGGCCGGGACCGCCGGGACCGCCGGCCCGCCCGGCGGCGGGGGCGGGGCCGGGCAGGGGCAGCGTGCCGGGGCGGCCGTGGCCACGGCCGGGACTGACGTGGTCAAGGCCGAGGCCGTCGTGGTCAAGGACGCGGGCGACGACCCGGACGTCACGCACGGCGCCCGCCTCACCGCGACGGTGAGCTGGCGGGATGTGCCCGGCATCGAGCTGGACGGCGGCGTCGGGGTGGGCGTGGTCACCAAGCCGGGCCTCGGCCTGGAGCTGGGCGGTCCCGCCATCAACCCGGTGCCGCGCGCGATGATCACCCAGGCGGTCGGGGAGGCGGTCGACCTGGCAGCCCGCGGGGTCCTCGTGGTCATCTCGGTGCCTGACGGTGAGCGCATGGCCCGCAAGACGACCAACGCGAGGCTCGGCATCATCGGCGGCATCTCGATCCTCGGCACGACCGGCATCGTGCGGCCGTTCTCCACGGCCTCATGGCGGGCCAGCGTCGAGCAGGCCGTGTCCGTGCTCGCCGCGCAGGGCGAGACCACCGTCGTGCTCTGCACCGGCGGACGCACCGAGAAGGGCGCGATGGCGCTGCTGCCCCACCTGCCCGAGGTGTGCTTCGTCGAGGTGGGCGACTTCACGGGCGCGGCGCTCCGCCGGGCCGTCGAGCACGGCCTCACGCGCGTGGTGTTCGTCGGCATGGCGGGCAAGCTCACCAAGCTCGCGGGCGGCGTGCTGATGACGCACTACACCCGTTCCAGGGTGCCGACGACGCTGCTGGGTGACATCACCCGCGCCGTCGGCGGCAGCGAGGACCTGGCAGCCAGGGCCGACGCCGCGAACACCGCGCGCCACGCCGTCGAGCTGTGGGAATCGGCGGGCCTGCTGCAGGCCGCCGCGGCGCAGCTGTGCGGCCGGGCCGCCGCCGTCCTGGCCCGGTTCTGCGCCGAACAGGCCCGTGCGCGTACGGCGGGCGCGGCGCGGGAGAGCCGCGCGGCAGGTGACGGCGGAGCCGCCGGCACGGCGGCGGCCCGGCCCGCGCTGCCCTCGGTCCAGGTGATCATGGTGGATTTCACCGGAAGGAACCGGATCGCGGCCTCCGGCGAGATCCCCCCCGGGCACGGGAGGCCGGCATGAGCACGCGCGCAGGAACCCCCCCGGCTGCCACGGCGTGCGCGGGCGCCGGCGTGGCGCCGGCGGTTCCCGCCCATGGCCCGGGGGGAAGCCGGCACCACCCCGCAGAGCCCGCCGGGGCGTCCGGGCCCTCCGGGACGCCGCAGGTCACCGTGATCGGCTGCGACGGGCGGCCGCTGTCAGCGGCGGCGGCCTCCGCGCTGGCCGCGGCGTCCCGCGTCGCGGGCGCCCCCCGGCATCTCGGCGCGGTGGCCCTGCCGCCCGGAGCGCAGCGCATCGAGCTCACGCCCCTGCCCGCCGCGCTCGACGCGATCTGCGGCGGCCACGGGCCCGTCGCCGTGCTGGCCTCCGGTGACCCCGGGTTCTTCGGCATCGTGCGGGCGCTGCGCGCACGCGGCGTGATCCCCCGGGTGATGCCGGCCGCCTCGTCGGTCGCGCTGGCGTTCGGCCTGCTCGGCCTGGACTGGGACGACGCCCTCGTGCTGTCCGCGCACGGCCGGGACGTGCGGCCGGTGCGGGCGGCGGCGCTCGCCCACCCCAAGGCCGCGATCCTCACCGGGCCGCCGGCCGACGCGATGCGCCAGCTCAGGGCCGACCTGCTCGCCGCGGGCAGGAAGGTCTACGCCGCCGAGCGCCTCGGCACCCCGGGCGAGCGCGTGCGCGCCCTGTCCGGCGATCCCGCCGGCGAGGTGCCGGAGGACCCGCACGTGCTCATCGTCCTCGACCCCGCCGCAGCCGCTGCCGCCGGCGCGCCCCGGTGGCTGGCCGGGCACCGTGGCGCGCCACCCGGATGGGCGCTGGAGGAGGACGCGTTCGCCCACCGGGACTCCATGATCACCAAGTCCGAGATCCGCGCGCTCGCGCTCGCGAAACTGGGGCCCGGCCCCGGCCGGACGATCTGGGACGTCGGCGCGGGCTCGGGTTCTGTCGCGGTCGAGTGCGCGCGCTTCGGCGCGTGGGCGGTCGCGATCGACCCCGACCCCGCGCAGTGCGCCCGCATCCGGGAGAACGCGGCCCGGCACGGCGTCTGCCTGCGGGTCGAGGAGGGCCGCGCCCCGCAGGCGCTGCGCGGCCTGCCCGAACCCGACGCGATCTTCGCCGGCGGCGGCGACGACGAGGCGCTCGCCGCCGCGGTGCGGGCAGGCAGGCCCGAACGGGTCGTGGTGACACTGGCCTCGATCGACAGAGTGCGCGGCGTGTGCGAACTGCTCATGAGTCTCGGCTACGACGCTCAGGGAACGCAGCTTCAGGCGGCCAGGCTGGCGGGCCTCCCGGGTGGCTCCGTCCGGCTGTCCGCGGTCAACCCGGTGTTCGTGATCTGGGGGGTGCGGGCGTGATCGGCCTGATCGCGGTGACCGCCGCCGGGCGCGCCGCGGCTGAGAAGCTGGCCGCCCGGTGGCCGGATGCCCGCCGGTATGACGGGCCGGCCCCGGCGGCCCTGCCCCGCGCGTTCGGCGAATGCGACGGCCTCGTCTGCTTCCTCGCGGCCGGTGCCACGGTCAGGCTGCTGGCCCCGCTGCTGGCGGGCAAGGGGTCTGATCCCGGTGTGGTCTGCGTGGACGAGGCGCTGCGCTACGCGGTCCCCGTGCTCGGCGCCCACGCGGGCGGCGCCAACTCACTGGCCCGCCGGGTCGCCGCCTCACTGGGTGCCGAGCCGGTGATCACGACGGCGAGCGAGGCAGCCGGGTACCCCGCGCTGGACGAGCTGGGCGCGGACCTGGGCTTCACGACCGAGCCGGGCAGCGACCTCGCATCCGTCGGCGCGGCGGTCCTGTCCGGCGAGCGTGTCACGATCACCGTGGACGGGCCGGAGTGGCCGCTGCCCGCCCTGCCGCCCAACGTGGTCCCGGCCGCCCGGCCCGAGCCCGGCGTGCCCGCGATCATCGTGTCGGACCGCGTGCCCCCCTTCGCGTCCCCGGCGTGCTCATCGGCACCGGCTTCCGTTCCCTCAGCACGCGGCGGGCCCCCGGAGGCCACCGGGCCAGCGCGGGCGAAGCTGCCACGCTCCGCGTCTTCGGCGCCGGGCGAACCTGGCGCTGGAGAGGCAGGTCCCCGCGTCGTCTACCGCCCGCCGTCGCTGGTGGTGGGCGTGGGGGCGAGCCGCGGCGTCAGCGCGGCCGAGGCGGGCACGCTCGTCGACGAGGCTCTCGCCGACGCGGGGCTGTCACCACGATCCGTCCGGCTGGCCGCGAGCATCGACCTCAAGTCGGACGAGGACGGGCTGGTCCGCGCGGCCGGGGAGCGGGGCTGGCCGCTCGCGTTCTTCCCCGCCGCGGACCTGGCGGCGGTCCGGGTGCCGCACCCGAGCGAGGCCGTCCGTGCCGCGACGGGGACCCCGAGCGTCGCGGAGGCGGCCGCGCTGCTCGGGGCACGGCAGGGCGGCGGTGGCGGCGTGCTCGTCGTCGCCAAGCGGGCGGGCGCCCGCGCCACGGTGGCGGTCGCCAGGGTCCGGCCGCGCGGCCGGCTGGCCACGGTGGGGATCGGGCCCGGCGCGCGGGACCTGATGACCCCGCGCGCCGTGGCCGAGCTGCGCCGCGCGTCGGTGGTGGTCGGCCTCGACCAGTACGCCGACCAGGTCGCGGACCTGCTTCGCCCGGGAACCCGCGTGCTGCGCAGCGGCCTTGGCGCCGAACGGCAGCGGGCCGCCGCCGCGGTGGCCGAGGCGCGGGCAGGCCGCGCGGTCGCCCTCATCGGCTCGGGCGACGCGGGGATCTACGCGATGGCCGGCCCCGCCCTGGAACTCGCCGATGACACGATCGAGGTCGTGGGGGTGCCGGGGGTCACGGCGTCCCTGGCGGCCGCCGCCCTGCTCGGGGCTCCCCTCGGCCACGACCACGCCGTCATCTCGCTGTCGGACCTGCACACGCCGTGGGAGGTGATCGAGCGCCGGGTCAGGGCGGCCGCCGAGGCGGACCTGGTGACCTGCTTCTACAACCCGGCCAGCCGCGGGCGGGACTGGCAGCTTCGCCGCGCCCTGTCGGTTCTCGCGACCCGCAGGCCGCCGTCCACGCCCGTCGGCCTTGTCAGGGACGCCTCGCGCCCCGGCCAGGCGGTGTGGCTCGGCACGCTCGCCGATGCCGACCCGGCACGGGCCGGCATGCGGGCGCTGGTCATCGTCGGCTCGTCGCGTACGCGGCTCGTGGCGGGCCGGATGATCACTCCCCGCGGGTACCGCTGGGCTGAGCGCGGGCAGTCCCTGCCCGGTCACGGCGGCCGGGCGCAGGCACCGGCCGGGCGCGAGACGGGGAGCAGGCCATGACGGCGGAGGGACGGGCGGCAGGCACCGCGGTCATCACGCAGCGGTGCCAGGGCTGCGGCGCGTGCCTGCTCACCTGCCCGGAACACGCGATCCGGCCGGGAGCCGCCGCTGTGTCCCCCAGGACGCTGGTTGTCCTCGGCGGCCGCTGCACCGGATGCGGCGAATGCGCCGAGGTGTGCCCCGCCGACGCGATCGACCTGCAGGCCGCCGTCGTGAGCGCAGCATCATCGGGCCACCAGGCATCCGGGGAGGAGACGTGACGGAGGAGTACCCGGCCGGCGGGCAGCACCCCATCGAGGCGGAGTCCTACCGGATCCTGCGGTCCAGGATCGACCTGAGCCACCTGCCGCCGCTGACCCGCGCGGTGACCGAACGCGTCATCCACGCGACCGCCGACTTCGGCTATGCCGCCGATCTCGTCTGCGACGAGGCGGCGCTCGCGGCCGGGGCCGGTGCCCTCGCCGCCGGCGCGCGGGTGATCGCGGACGTCGCGATGGTCGCGGCCGGCATCACCGGGTACCCGGTGATCTGCAAGATCGGCGACCCCCTGGCGGCGCGGCTGTCCCGCACCACCGGCATCACCACCTCGGCCGCCGCGGTCAGGCTGGCGTTCGGTGAGGCAGGGCCCGGTGCCGTCTGGGTGGTGGGCTGCGCGCCGACCGCCCTGGAGGAGATCATCCGCAGGGAGGTCGAGCCCGCGCTGGTCATCGGGCTGCCCGTCGGGTTCGTCGGGGCCACCGAAGCCAAGGAAGCGCTGCGCGCCAGCGGGCTGCCCGCGGTCAGCAACGTCTCGGAGAAGGGCGGCTCGGCGGCGGCCGCCGCGGCGTGCAACGCGCTGCTGCGGATCGCCGCGCAGGACAGGGCCGCGCAGGACAGGGCCGCGCAGGACAGGGCCGCGCAGAACCGGGCCGGCGGCGGCCCGGCAGGCGGCTCCGGGGGTGAGGCGCGGTGAAACCGGCCCTGCTCGTCGCCGGGCACGGCACCCGCGACGAGGCCGGCGTGGCGGCGTTCGCCGCGCTGACCGCGCGGGTGGCCGCAGCGGCGGGACCGGACGGCGCGGCGGTCGCCGGCGGCTTCATCGAACTGTCCGCGCCGGCGATGCGCGAGGCGGTGGCGGAGCTGGTCAGGCGGGGCCACCGGCAGCTTGTCGCCGTGCCGCTGATGCTCTCGGCCGCCGGGCACTCCAAGGGTGACATCCCCGCCGCGCTCGCCAGGGAGAGCACCCGGCACCCGGGCGTGAGCTGGCGTTACGGCCGGCCGCTCGGCCCGCACCCGGTGCTGGTGGACCTGCTCGCGCGGCGGATCGCGGAGGTGAGCGCCGGCCTGCCACGGCCCCACGCGGTCCTGCTCGCCGGGCGCGGCTCGACCGACCCCGACGCCAACGCGGAGGTCTGCAAGGTCGCCAGGCTGCTGTGGGAGGGGAGGGAGGACTACTCCTTCACCGAGACCGCGTTCGTCTCGCTCGCGCGTCCCGGCGTGGCGGAGGGCCTGGAACGATGCCGGCGTCTCGGGGCGCGGCACATCGTCGTCGCGCGCTACTTCCTGTTCCCCGGCGTGCTCCCCGACCGGGTGGCGCAGCAGGCGGCGCAGTACGCCCGCGCCCACCCCGGGCTTGACGTCCGCTGCGCCGGGGTCCTCGGAGACTGCGACGAGGTCGCCGCGCTGGTGGCGCAGCGCTACACCGAGGCGCTGGCAGGAGACATCAGGATGAACTGCGACACATGCCTGTACCGGACGGCGCTGCCCGGCTTCGAGCACCGCGTGGGCGCGCCGCAGACGCCGCACGACCACCCGCACGACCACAGCCACCCGCACGGCCCGTCCCATGGACATCACCATGACGGTTCCCATGCACGCTGACCTGTCGTTCCATGGCGACAGTGAACTGGCGGATGGCCTGGTGGACATGGCCGTCAACGTCAGGCAGGGCACCCCGCCGCGCTGGCTGGCCGAGCGGCTCCGCGAGGCCGTCGCCGCCGTCGCCGCCTACCCGGACCCGCGCCCCGCCACCGGGGCGGCCGCCCGTGTGCACGGCAGGCCGGCCAGCGAGGTCCTTGTCACGGCGGGCGCGGCGGAGGCGTTCACCCTGATCGCGCGCGCCTTCAGCCCGCGCCGCGCGGTGATCGTGCATCCCCAGTTCACCGCACCCGAGGCGGCGCTGCGGGCCGCGGGCCGCCGCGTGGAGCGGGTGGTGCTCGGCGGGAACTTCCGGCTCGCGCCCGGTGCCGTGCCCGCGGATGCCGACATGGTCGTCATCGGCAACCCGACGAACCCGACGTCGGTGCTGCACCCCGCCGGGGTGATCGCGGCCCTGGCCAGGCCGGGGCGCCTGCTCGTGGTGGACGAGGCGTTCGCGGACTGCGTGCCGGGGGAGCCGGAGAGCCTGGCCGGCCGTCGTGGGCTGCCCGGCCTGATCGTGGTGCGCAGCCTCACCAAGACCTGGGGCCTTGCCGGGCTCCGTGCCGGGTACGTGCTCGCGGGCGCCGCCTGCGTCCGCGCCATGGAACGGGTCCGCCCGCCGTGGGCTGTCTCGTCGCCCGCCCTCGCCGCCGTGGTCGCGTGCTGCGGGGCCCGTGCCCGTGCCGAGGCTGCCCGGTGGGCCGCCGGCATGGGTGCCGAACGGGAGCGGCTGATCGCGGCGCTGAACGCGATCGACGGCGTGGCGGTGACGCCGGGGGCGCGTGCGTCGTTCCTGCTGCTGCGGATCTGCCCCGGCGGGCGGGCGCGTCACCGCACCCAGGCGGAGAACACGGGGCTGGCGGGCCCTGGCGGGCGGGCAGGCTACGGTGCGCGGGTGCGCGCGGGGCTGCGCGCCGCGGGATTCGCGGTCCGGCGCGGCGACACCTTCCCCGGGCTCGGCCCGGACTGGCTGCGGGTGGCTGTCAGGGACCGCGCCACCAACGAGCGCTTCGCCGCCGCCCTGCGCGCCGTCATGCGGGAGCTGGCATGATCGCCGCCACCCGCGGACGAGGACGCTGGCGGTCGCTGTGCGCACCGCCGGGACCGGATGACGTGCGCACGCGCACCGGCCGAGCCGGACCACGCGCGCACGTGAACCGGTTCGGCGGGGGTGGCGGCTGGGGAACCCGCCATCCGCCCGGCTGGGAAGGGCCGGCGGGCGCCGGGGCGTGCGGTGCCTGGTGCTGCTGCCGTGACCACCGGGACGGAAAGTGCCTGAGAACCCGGGGTGCTGAGGGAAGCGGGGACATGCGGGCGGAGGTTGCGCGATGAGCCAGGAGCGGGCGGAGCCGTACCCGGAGGAGCAGCGGGAGGCCGTGTACCGGGTGATACGGGAGCGCAGGGACGTCCGGCAGGGGTTCCTGCCCGACCCGGTGCCTCCTGACGTGCTGCGGCGGGTGCTGGCCGCCGCGCACCACGCGCCATCGGTGGGGCTTTCCCAGCCG
>Ga0209061_1003283_pt1 | contig 17908 bp, 18 predicted proteins | sample Coa_R1_10_FD_187157 | JGI IMG/M metagenome (GOLD analysis project Ga0209061, IMG submission 187157) | Surface soil microbial communities from Centralia Pennsylvania, which are recovering from an underground coalmine fire - Coalmine... | ecosystem: Environmental > Terrestrial > Soil >...
GCCCTCCTTCCGGCTCGCGCCGACCATCTCCCCAGAACCGATTGTGCCCAGCGGATGGCGTCCGTTGGCGCTGAATGCCGTCATTGACGGGATCGATCACTGCCAGCACCGCGATAACGACTTTCTGTCAGGCATGGCGGCCCCGGCGCTGGGCCTCGCCGCCGCCCCGGCGACCCGGTGGCGTATGGTCGTGACGTGTCCGGGCAGCGCGATCACGGCGAGCGCCCGTTCCGTGACGACCGCGGCGCGGCCGATGCCCGGGTCGCCGCGGCGCTTGCCGCCTACCAGGCAGGGCGGTGCAGCGAGCAGGCGGCGCTTGCCGCGCTGGCCGGCGCGCGGCTGCTCGTCCCCGTGGTGGCGGTCCTCGCCGGCGCCGCGCCCCGGGCGGCGGCCGTGCCCCGGCACCCGGGAACAGGCGCGGACAAGGGCGCGGGCGAGGGGGAAACCGCGGACAAGGGCAGCGAGATGATGCTGCCCACGCTGATCGGCCGCGATGGCAGGCCCGCGCTGCCCGCCTTCACCTGCCTGGACGCGCTCGCCCGGTGGCGCGCGGACGCTCGGCCGGTGCCGGCGCAGGCGGGCCGGGTGTGGCGCGCCGCGGTCGACGGCGGCTGCGCCGTCGTCATCGACGTGGCCGGGCCGGTGCCGGTCGCCGTCGAGGGCACCAGGCTCGCTGCGCTCGCCGCCGGACGGCCGCCGCCGCCGCCGCACGAGGACCCGGACGTGCGCGCCGAGATCGAGGCCGCGCTCGCCGGCGAGCCGCACATTGCCGGCTTCGTGCTGGGGCCGGGCACCCCGGGCGGCGCGGAGCTGGCCATCGGGCTGCGGCCGGCCCCGGGCGCCGCCGGGCCGGCGCTGCACCGGGCCGCGACCGCGATAGCGGCCAGGCTGGGCATCCGGCTGCGCCGCGGCATCCAGATCGGCGTCGGCTGACGCCGCCGCGCTGCGCGCCCGGCGGACGCCGCCAGCGCGGCTGCTCCGCACCAATAGGATCATGGGCATGACCTTCCGCTGGCTGACCGCGGGTGAATCGCACGGGCGCGCGCTCGTCGCGGTCTGCGAGGGCGTGCCCGCGGGCGTGCGGGTCACCAGCCGGGACATCGCCGCGGCGCTGGCCAGGAGACGGGCCGGCTACGGCCGCGGGGCGCGGATGACCTTCGAGCAGGACGAGGTCGAACTGACGGGGGGGGTCAGGCACGGCGTGACGCTGGGCGGGCCGGTGGCGATCAGGATCGGCAACACCGAGTGGCCCAAGTGGCAGGAGGTCATGTCCCCGGATCCGGTCGATCCCGAGGTCATCGGCCGCCTGGCCAGGAACGCGCCGCTGACCAGGCCGCGCCCCGGGCACGCCGACCTGGCCGGCATGCAGAAGTACGGCCATGCCGACGCCCGGCCCGTCCTGGAGCGAGCCAGCGCGCGGGAGACCGCCGCGCGGGTGGCGCTGGGCGAGGTGGCCCGCCGGCTGCTCGGCCAGGTCCTCGGCGCCGAGATCCTCAGTCACGTCGTCGCGCTCGGCGCCGTCACGGTCCCGGACGGCACCCGCCCCGGCCCGCAGGACAAGGCCGCCATCGATGCCGACCCGGTGCGCTGCGCGGACCCCCGGGCCGGCCGGGCCATGGTGGCCGAGATCGACCGGGCCCGGAAGGACGGCGACACCCTGGGCGGGGTCGTCGAGGTGCTGGCGTTCGGGCTGCCACCGGGGCTCGGGAGCTTCGCCCACTGGGACCGGCGGCTGGACGCCCGGCTGGCGGGGGCGCTGATGTCGATCCACGCCATCAAGGGGGTCGAGGTCGGCGACGGCTTCACCACGGCCGCGCGCCGCGGCTCGCAGGCGCACGACGAGATCGAAGCCACCGGGACCGGGGTGGCCCGCAGGACCAACCGGGCCGGCGGCATCGAGGGCGGGATGAGCACCGGCGAGCCGATCCGGCTGCGCGCCGCCATGAAGCCGATCTCCACGGTGCCGCGCGCCCTGGACACGGTCGACATCGCCACCGGCGAGCCGGCACGGGCGATCAACCAGCGCAGCGACACGACCGCGGTCCCGGCGGCAGGCGTGGTGGCCGAGGCCATGGTGGCCCTGGTGCTCGCCGAGGCGGCGGTGGAGAAGTTCGGCGGCGACTCGGCCGACGAGATGCGGCGCAACGCGGAGGGCTACCGCAAGGCCCTGGTGATCTCGTGAGCGTCACGCCGAACGTCGTCCTGATCGGCCCGCCGGGCGCCGGCAAGTCCTCCGTGGGCCCCCTGGTGGCCCGGCGCCTCGGCGCGAGGTTCCGCGACACCGACGCCGAGATCGCCGCCGCGGCGGGCAAGCCGGTCGGCGACATCTTCATCGAGGACGGCGAGCAGGCCTTCCGCGAGCTCGAGCACGCGGCGGCGACCGCCGCGCTGCGCCAGCAGGCCGAACGCGGCGGGGTGCTCGCCCTCGGCAGCGGCGCCGTGCTGGACGGCACGGTCCAGCGCCTGCTCGGCGCGCCGGGCACCCAGGTCGTCTACCTGGCGGCGGAGTTCCGCACCGTGGCCCGGAGGACCGGCCTGGACCGGCCCCGGGTCGTGGTGCCCGGCAACCCGCGCGGCCGGCTGCGAGCCATGCTCGAGCAGCGCCGCCCGCTGTACCGGCGGCTCGCCACGGTCACCGTGGCCACCGACGACCTCGACCCGGAGGAAGTCGCGGCGGAGGTCGCCGCGACAGCGGCGGGAGGCGCCGGCCGGCAGTGAGCACGACCAGGATCGACGTCACGCCCTCCGGCGGCGAGCCGCCGTACCCGGTGGTCGTGGGGGTCGGCGTGCTCGGGGAGCTACCCGGCCTGGTGCCGAAGGACGCGCAGACCGTGGTGGTGATCCACGCCGCGGGCCTCGGCCAGATCGCCCGGCCGGCGTGCGGCGCGCTGCAGCAGGCCGGCCTGGCCGTGCACGCCGAGCCCGTGCCCGACGGCGAGCAGGCCAAGACCGTCGAGGTCGCCGCCGCGCTGTGGTCGCGGCTGGCCGCGCACCGCGTGACCAGGTCCGACTGCGTCGTCGGGCTGGGCGGGGGAGCGGCGACCGACCTGGCGGGCTTCGTCGCCGCCACCTGGCTGCGCGGCGTGCCCGTCGTCCACGTGCCGACCACGCTGCTGGCCATGGCGGACGCGGCGGTCGGCGGCAAGACGGCGATCGACCTCCCCGACGGCAAGAACCTGGTCGGCGCGTTCCACTCGCCCGCCGGGGTGCTCGCCGACCTGGCCACGCTGGAGACGCTGCCCCGGGCCGACTACGTCAGCGGGCTCGCCGAGGTGATCAAGGCGGGATTCATCGCCGACCCCGTGATCCTGGACCTGATCCGGGAGGACCCCGAGGGCGCCGGGCTGCCGCACGGCAGGCACTCCCGCGAGCTGATCGAGCGCGCGATCCGGGTCAAGGCCGCCGCGATCTCGCGCGACCAGACGGAAAAGGGCCCGCGGGAGATGCTGAACTACGGGCACACCCTCGGCCACGCGATCGAGCGGGCGGAGGGGTACCGCTTCCGGCACGGCGAGGCGGTCGCCATCGGCATGGTGTACGTCGCCGAGCTGGCCCGGCTGGCCGGGCGGCTCGGCGAGCGGGACTGCGCGCTGCACCGGGAGGTGCTGGCCGGGGTGGGGCTGCCGACCGCGTACCGGGCGGGCGCGTGGCCGCAGCTGCGGGCCGCCATGGCCGTGGACAAGAAGGCGCGCCCCGCGGGCCGCGCCGGCGCGGCGCGGCTTCGCCTCGTCGTCCTCGACGGGCTCGCCCGCCCCGCCATACTCGACGCCCCGCCCGAGGAACTGCTGTATCGCGCCTACCTGGAGGTGTGCAGGTGATAACGACGCAGGTGCTCGTGCTCAACGGGCCGAACCTGGGCAGGCTTGGCGTCAGGGAGCCGGAGGTGTACGGCACGGCGTCCTTCGACGACCTCGTCGAGCTATGCCGGTCCACCGGCCGCACGCTCGGCCTGCACGCCGACGTCCGGCAGACCGACGACGAGAGCGAGCTGATCGGCTGGGTGCACGAGGCCGCCGACGCGAGGATGCCGGTGGTGCTCAACCCCGGGGCGTTCACGCACTACTCCTACGCGCTGCGGGACGCGCTGGCGATGCGCACCGCCCCGCTGGTGGAGGTGCACATCTCCAACCCGGCGGCGCGCGAGGCGTTCCGGCACACCTCGGTGGTCGCGGCGGTGGCCGACGGGACGATCGCCGGCTTCGGCCTGCTGTCCTACCAGCTCGCGCTGCAGGCCGTCGCCGCGCTGGCGGCCAGGGAGGCGGGCGCGGCCGCGCCGGCGGCGCCGTAATCCGCCCCCGCGGGCCTCCCGGTACCCTCCTGGCATGCGGATAGGGATGTCGCTGAACTACGCGGGCGGTTTCGCGGAGACCGTGACCGAGCTGGCCGACTACGAGCGGGCCGGGCTGGAGATCGTGTTCGTGCCCGAGGCGTACAGCTTCGACGCGGTCAGCCAGCTCGGCTACATCGCGGCGAAGACGCGGCAGCTGCAGATCGCCTCCGGCATCCTGCCGGTCTACTCGCGGACGCCGGCGCTGACCGCGATGACCGCCGCGGGCCTCGACTACGTCTCCGGCGGGCGGTTCACCCTGGGGCTCGGCGCGTCGGGGCCGCAGGTGATCGAGGGCTGGCACGGCGTGCCCTACGACGCGCCGGTCGGCCGGACCAGGGAGGTCATCGAGATCTGCCGGATGGTCTGGCGCCGCGAGCCGCTGGTGTACTCCGGCAGCTACTACCGGCTCCCGCTGGCCGGCGGTCACGGCGCCACCGGGCTGGGCAAGCCGCTCAAGCTGATCAACCACCCGGTCCGGGACCGCATCCCGATCGCGCTGGCGGCCATCGGCCCGAGGAACGTGGCGCTCGCCGCCGAGCTCGCCGAGGCCTGGGAGCCGGTCTTCTACCTGCCGGAGAGGTCACCGCGGGTCTGGGCGGCCCCGCTGGCCGCCGGCCGCGCCCGGCGCGACCCGTCGCTGGGCCCGCTGGACGTGATCGCGGGCGCCCCGCTGGCGATCGGCGAGGGCGTCACCGGCCTGCGGGAGCTGGCACGGCCCTATTTCGCCCTCTACATCGGCGGGATGGGCGCCCGCGGCCGCAACTTCTACAACGACCTGGCGCGCCGGCTCGGCTACGAGGCCGAGGCCCGGGCCATCCAGGACGCGTACCTGGACGGCCGGAAGGACGAGGCGGCGGCGCTGGTGCCCGCGGAGCTGCTCGAGCTGACCTCGCTGATCGGCCCGGACGGCTACGTCCGCGACCGGCTGGCCGCCTACCGCGAGTCCGGCGTCACCACGCTCAACGTCACCCCGCTCGCCCCCACGCACCGGGCCCGGGTCGGCCTGGTCGAGCGGATCCGCGCGCTGGCCGCCTGAGCGGCCGGCGGCGCGGGGCCGGCGTAGAGTTCCGGGTATGCCACAGCTGCACGAGGCCCGGCGGGAACGCGCCCGGCGGCAGGTTGCCGAGGCGGGCGCGGAGGCGGCCCTGATCACCTGCGGCCCGAACGTCCGCTACCTCACCGGCCTGGCCAGCTCCAACGCCGCGCTGCTGCTGCCGGCCGTCGGCGGCGGGGTGCTCGCCACCGACTCCAGGTACGAGCTGGCCGCCCGGCGGGACTGCCCGGACCTCGAGCTGATCGTGGAGCGGTTCATCGAGCCGCGGCTGGCGGCGGAGATGACCGCCCGCGGCCTGCGCACCGTCGCGTTCGAGGCGCAGCAGGTGACCGTCGAGCGGCACGCGGAGCTCGCGGCGAGGGCGGAGGGCGTCAGGCTCGTCCCGTTCGGCAGGGCGATAGAGCAGCTGCGGACGGCCAAGGACCCGGCCGAGCTGGAACTGCTCGCCGCCGCGTGCCGGATCAGCGCCCAGGCGCTCGCCGACACCCTCCCGCTGATCCGGCCCGGCCTGACCGAACGAGCGCTGGCCGCGGCGCTGGATGCGCGGATGGCCGCGCTCGGCGCGGACCGGCCCGCGTTCGACACGATCGTGGCCAGCGGGCCCAACGGCGCCATCCCGCATCACTCCCCGGCCGACCGGCCGCTGCGCCGCGGCGACCTGATCACGATGGACTTCGGCGCCGCCTACGGCGGCTACCACGCGGACATGACCCGCACCGTCGCGCTCGGCGAGCCCGCGGGCTGGCAGCGCGAGATCTACGAGCTTGTCGCGGCCGCGCAGCGGGCCGGCATCGAGGCCGCCCGGCCGGGTGCCGACGTCGCGGACGTGGACGCCGCCGCCAGGGACATGATCCGTGACGCCGGGCACGGCGAGCATTTCCAGCACGGCCTCGGCCACGGCGTCGGCCTCGAGGTGCACGAGGCGCCGCTGATCGGGTACGGCAGAACGGGTAAGCTTGCCAGCCGGGTTCCCGTCACCATCGAGCCGGGCGTCTACCTGCCCGGCAAGGGCGGAGTCCGCATCGAGGACGTACTCGTCGTGGGAGCCGACGGGACGACCCTGCTGACCACCACCACCAGAGAACTTCTCGTCCTGTGACCTTGGAGACCGAGACGTGGCCACCACGAACGACCTGAAGAACGGCATGACGCTGAACCTCGACGGGGAACTGTGGACCGTCGTGGAGTTCCAGCATGTCAAGCCGGGCAAGGGCGGCGCCTTCGTGCGCACCAAGCTGAAGAACGTGCTGTCGGGCAAGGTCCTGGACCGGACCTTCAACGCCGGGGTCAAGGTCGACGTGGCCAGCGTGGACAAGCGGGAGATGCAGTACCTGTACCGGGACGGCGACGACTTCGTGTTCATGGACCTGGCCGACTACGACCAGCCGCGCATCCCGGCGCCGGTGGTCGGCGACGCCGCGAAGTACCTGCTGGAGGAGCAGAACGTCACCGTGGCGTTCAACGACGGCACCCCGCTGTACGTCGACCTGCCCGCGGCGGTGGAGCTCACCGTGAGCCAGACCGACCCTGGCGTGCAGGGCGACCGCGCCACCGGCGGCACGAAGCCCGCCACGCTGGAGACCGGCGCCCAGATCCAGGTGCCGCTGTTCATCTCGACCGGCGAGAAGATCAAGGTCGACACCAGGACCGGCCAGTACCTCGGCCGCGCCTGATGGCAGCCGGTCCGGGCCGGCCGCCCGCGCGCCGCCATGCCGCCCGCCCGTAGCAAGGCCCGCAAGCGGGCGCTCGATATCCTGTTCGAAGCAGAGCTGCGCAGCGTACCCGTCCTCGACCTGCTTGCGGAGCGGACCGCGCTGGCCAGCCCGCCGGTTCCGGGCTACGCCGGGCAGCTGGTCCGCGGCGTGGCCGCTCATTCCGCCGAGATCGACGGGCTGATCTCCCGCCATGCCGAGGGCTGGACGCTGGACCGCATGCCCGCCGTCGACAGGAACGTGCTGCGGATCGGGGTCTACGAGCTGCTGTGGGAGCCGGAGGTGCCCAGCGGCGTCGCGATCAGCGAGGCGGTGCTGCTGGCCCGCGACCTGTCAACCGACGCCTCGGCCCCGTTCGTCAACGGCCTGCTGGCCCGCCTTGCCGAGCTCAGGCAAAGCGAACCCGGAGGCCGAAGCGGCGCAGCACCCTGACGAACCACAGCGCGGACAGCACGGTCCCGGCCGCGATGCCGCCCGCGGTGACCACGGTGACCAGCAGCAGGAACACCCTGACCGACTCGAGCGTCATCAGCACCGCCAGGCCGACGGTGGACGCCGCGAAGATCCCCGCCCACAGCCAGGTCGCGCCCTGGAAGAACCGGTGCAGGCCCGGGTGCTGCGACGGATGCCGCAGCGCCACCACCTCGGCGGCGAGCTGGGCGACCAGCGGGCGCCGCGTCGGCGCGGTCCGCGCGAACAGCAGGCACAGGCCCAGGTTGGCCAGCGGGAACTGGAGCAGGAAGAACAGCACGCTTCCGGTGGCCAGCACCACGGCGGTCTGCAGGCTGAGCACCAGCGCCGAGATCATCAGCAGGCCGGGCACGCTCCCGGTGACGGCCTTGCGCCCGGCGACCGTGAGCCACACCACGGCGGTCGCGGCCACCATGCCGGCGCCGCGCCCGTCCCGGCCGCCGGCCAGCGCCGCGCCGGCCAGGTAGCCGGCGACGGGCAGGCCGAGGGCCTCGGTCAGGTTCCACGCCGCGGTCAGCGCCAGCCGCCGCGGGCGCGGCAACTCCAGGTGCTCAGCCATGGCGAAGAGGATACGGCGCCGTGCTGCGGGGGCGCTGGATTTGACCCGACGTGGCGCTGAGAACAGCCTGAGATTCCCGCACGCCCATGAAACGGTCCGGCCGGTCACGGAGGTTCACCGTCTGAGCGCGAAAAGTAACCGGGCGCCCGGCCGCAGGCGTCCACTAGATTCAGGCGTCCACTAGATTGAGGAGCGCGGAGAAGGAGGCTGGCGTGGCCGCAGACTTCAGGCGGGACGGCGCGCGGCCCCGGCTGGTCTGGGAGGTGCTGCGCGAGGTCGTCGCGGCGCGGGCCGCGGAGACCGGCAGGCAGGCGCTGGACATCGTCGACGTGGGCGGGGGGACCGGCGGGCTGGCGGTGCAGTTCGCCGCCGGGGGGCACAACGTCACAGTCGTGGACGCCAGCCCGGACGCGCTGGCGGCCGCGCAGCGGCGGGCCGCCGAGGCAGCCGCGCGCCTGACCGCGGTGCAGGGGGATGCCAGCGGCGTGGACGGCGTGGTCGGCACGGCCGCCGCGGACCTCGTCATCTGCCACAACGTGCTGGAATACGTCGAGGACCCCGCCGCCGCCATGGCGGCGATCGCCCGGGTGCTGCGGCCGTCGGCCACGGTCAGCGTGCTTGCCGCCAACGCGATCGCCGCGGTGCTGCACCGCGCGCTGGCCGGGCGGTTCGCGGAGGCCCGCCTGCTGCTGTCCGGCGCGGTTCCCGGATCCGGCGGCGCGCCGGCGCGGGGCAGCGGCGCAGACGATGCGGCGGCCATCCGGCGGTTCACCCTTCCCGGGCTGGCCGCGCTGATCGAGGGCGCGGGGCTGCGCCCGGGCGCGGCGCACGGCCTGCGCATCTTCGCCGGGCTGGTGCCCGGCATGCTGCTCGACGGCGAGGCGGGCACGGCCGAGGCGCTGCGCGCGCTGGAGGAGGCCGCCGCGACCGTCCCGCCGCTGCGCGACATCGCCGCCCAGCTGCACGTCCTCGGCCGGCGCTGAGCCCATGGACGACGCCGGCTGCCACATCCTGCACGTGGACATGGATGCCTTCTACGCCAGCGTCGAGGCCAGGGACCGGCCCGAACTGGCCGGCAAGCCGCTGATCGTCGGCGGGGACGGCAGCCGCGGCGTGGTGCTGTCCGCGTCGTACGCCGCCCGCGCGTTCGGCGTGCGGTCGGCGATGCCGGTGGCCAGGGCGAGGCGGATGTGCCCGCGGGCGGTGGTGGTGCCGCCCAGGCACCGGGTGTACGCGGCCGCCTCCCGGCAGGTCCTGGCCATTTTCGCCGCCGTCACCCCGGAGGTGGAGCCGCTGGCCCTCGACGAGGCGTTCCTCGACGTGTCCGGCGCGGTGCGCCGGCTCGGCCCGCCGGCCGCGATCGCCGCGCTGATCCGGGCCCAGGTCGCCGAGCAGCAGCGGCTGACCTGCTCGGTCGGGGTTGCCGCATGCAAGTTCGTCGCCAAGATCGCCTCGGCCCGCTGCAAGCCGGACGGGCTGCTGGTGGTGCCGCGGGCCGGCGTCCTCGGCTTCCTGCACCCGCTGCCGGCCTCGGCGCTGTGGGGAGTGGGGGACCGGACCGCGGAGGTGCTGGCCAGGCTGGGCCTGCGCACCGTCGGCGACATCGCGCACGCCCCGCTGGCCACGCTGCAGCGTGAGCTCGGGGTCGCGCAGGGCAGCCACCTCGCCGCCCTGGCCTGGGGGCGCGACGAGCGCCGGGTGACGCCGCGGGTGCGGGAGAAGAGCATCGGCGCGGAGCAGACCTTTGCCGCCGACCTCGACGACCCGCGGCGGATCCGGCTGGAACTGCTGCGGCTGTCCGGGCGGACGGCCGCGGCCCTGCGGGCCGGGGGGTACGTGGCGCGGACGGTGTCGGTCAAGATGCGGCTGGCCAGCTTCAAGACGATGACCAGGTCACGCACCCTGGCCTCGCCGACCGACGTCGCGCACCAGATCTACGCCACCGCCTGCGCGCTGTACGAGTCGGCGGGCCTGGGCCGCGGCGCGCGGCTGCGGCTGGTCGGCGTCAGGGCCTCCGGCCTGGCGCGCGCGGCGGACGCGAGCGCCCAGCCCACGTTCGACGACCGGCCGGCCGGCTGGCGGGAGGCCGAGCGGGCGGTCGACTCGATCACCGGGCGGTTCGGCCCCGGCGCGGTCCGCCCGGCCGCCCTGCTCCCGGGTCCCGGGAACCGGGGGGCCCGCTCTTCCACGGGGCACCCCGACGCTCGTATTCTGGAAAAAGAACCGGGTATGGGGTGAAGATCGCCGCACACGTGCCGGGCGCAAGGTTTTGGGAGGCGTCGTGCCGCTCTCTGAACACGAGCAGCGCCAGCTGGAGCAGATCGAGCAGGCGCTCTACAGGGAGGATCCGAAGTTCGGGCGTCTCGTGCGCTCCAGCGACCCGCGTGTGCACTACAAGCGCAAGCTCGTCCAGGGCCTGATCGGGGTCGTGGTCGGGGCCGGCGCGCTCGCCGCCGGGGTCGTCACCCACCGGACGTACCTCATGGCGGCGGGAGCCGCGATCCTGCTGCTGTCCCTGGTCTGGTCGGCGGTGAGCTGGCGGCGGCACCTGGCGAGGGTCCGGCCCGCGCGCCGCAGGCCGCGGTCCGCGGCGCACGGGAGGAACGCGGGCCCCGGGCGGCCGCGGCCGGGGCGGCGCGCCCGGCTGATGGAGCGGATGGAAGAGCGGTGGCGCCGCCGCCAGGAGGGCGACCGCAGGTTCTGACCCCGGCCCTCAGCCCGCCCGTTCCGGCCTGCGGCCGGTTACCAGCCCCGCCGCGTACCCGGGCACCCGCGCCGCGCCGTCGGCGATGGCCGCCAGCACCGAGGCCGGGAAGATCCTGGCCCGCCAGCGGGCCGCGCGCGGCACCGAGGCCGCGACGCCGCGCCGCGCCGCGCCGCAGGCGCGCCGCAGGTCCGCCGACGGCAACGGCCGCGCCGCATACCTCGCCCGCTCCTCGGCCAGCGCGATGCCGCGGACGGCGCCGCGGGCAGGCTCGGGAAGCCGGGCCGCCACCCGGCCGGCGAGCGTGCGCGGCGGCTCGCTGGGCCGGACGCCGATCCCGAAGTCCGACAGGTCGTCGCGGAGCTCGCGCCAGGCGGCGTGCGCCCGGCCGGCGTCGCCGGCGCCAGCGCCCAGCGCAGCCGCCGCCGCGCCACCCGTGCCAGCCCGGGGACCGCGAGCAGCAGCGCGCAGCAGGCCCCGAAGGCGATGCCGACCGTCTGCCAGCCCGCTGCCAGGCCCGGCCCGGAGGCGCCCGACATGGCGCGGTACAGCGCCAGCGCCACGATCGCCGCCAGGGCCGCGGCGAGCCCCGCCGCGCTGACCGCCGCAGGCCCGCGCCGCCGCGTCCCCTCGGCGGCCCGGGCGGCCGCCAGGGCGCGAGCCGCCGGGGGGGCCGCGGCGGCGATGACGCCGCCGGCCAGCGCGATGGCCGCGATCACCGCCAGCGCGACGGCCGCCCACGGCGTGCCGGACCGACCCCCGGCCCGGCCGCCGGCCTGCGCCTGGGCGCCGCCGCCCTGCTGGGCGTAATTGTGCGGCAAGCGGGTGCCCGCGGCCGCCGACCCGCTCGACACCGGCGCCGGGACGACCGGCGGGCCGCCCACCGGGCCGCTGCCCGGCGGGGCGTTCATGTAGCCGGGGAGCTGCGCGGTGCCCTGGCCGGCCGGGGTCGGCTCGAAGCGGATCCAGCCGTAGCCGGTGAAGTACACCTCCGTCCAGGCGTGTGCATCGGAGGTCCTGACCACGTAGCTGCCGGGCGTCTTCGCCGCCGTGCCGGCCGTGTAGCCGACCGCCACCCGGGCGGGGATGCCGAGCAGCCGGGCCAGCACGGTCATCGCGTACGCCGACTGCACGCACACCCCGGCCCTGGTCTTGGCCAGGAAGTTGAGCAGCCCGGCGGCCGTGCCGAAGCCCGGCGCGCCCGCGGTGTAGGTGAACTGCTTCCCGGACAGCCACAGCGCCAGCGCGTCGGCCTTGGCGAACTCGGTGCGCGCCCCGGCGGTGACCGACTTCGCGATCTGCTCCAGCGCCGGCACCTTGTACGACGCCGGCAGCTGCAGGTAGCGCGCCAGCCGGATGCCGGAGGGCGGCGGCGCGGCGGCAAGCTGCGCCGCGGTCGGGTCCACGGCCAGGCTGTGCACGGTGTAGCTGGTGCCGGCGATCGGGGTGCCCTGGGAGAACACCATCAGGCTGGGGTCGGCCAGCCAGTTCCCCGGCGCGCCCAGCGAGACCGCGGTGGGCGGATACGGCACGGGCAGCATGGTGGGCTGCGAGCCGGAGGTAGGGAAGTACCTGACCTGCACCGTGGTGGTGACCGGGACCGCGGCCGCGGTGTCGGTCAGCCCTGGAGGCGGCGGCATCGCCGACACGCGGGTTGCCCCCGCGGCGTAGTCCGGTTCCTGCCACCCCGAGCTGGTCAGCGTGTCGAGCACGTACTGCTGCAGGTACTGCGGGTCGCCGTCCTGGATGGCCTGCGGAGCGTCGGTGCGGTAGGTCAGCACCACGGCCTGGCTGCTGTCCCGCAGGTCGCCGAGGGTCTGCGACAGCGGGTCGGCGAGCCCGGCCGCCGCGGCCCCGCCGCCGGAGCCGCCGATTCCCGGCCCGGAGGAGAACAGCTTGCTCGCGTGCAGGCCCGGCACGATCAGCGGGGCGCACAGCGCGAGCACGATCGAGGCCAGCCCGACGCGCCGGCCCGCCGCGGCAAGGGGGCGCGTGTCCGGGCGCGCGGCCGTCTCGGGGGGATCGGTCCACCCGGGCTGCCGGCGGCGGGGACCATCCGTCCCGGCGAGTCCCCCCGGGCGCCCCGGGGCCCGTGGCCGCCACAGCGACACCAGGCGGCCCCAGACCCGGATCCGCTCCCTGCCGTCCGCGCCGAGCACGGCCAGGTAGCCCGCCGTGGCCAGGCAGAAGACCACCACGGCGCCGAACTGGCTGCGCGGCGGGTCCATGGTGACGGGCACGGTGAACAGCACCAGCAGCGGCAACCCGGCCAGCGCGGCGGCCCGCAGCCGGACGGCGATCAGGTCCGTCGCCACGGCGGCGATGCCGGTCCCCGCCGCGGCGAGGAACACCAGGCTCGTCAGGTCCGGCGCCGGCGGCGCATACCGGCGCGAGTCACGGATGCCCGCGCCCGCCAGGTGCCACAGCCCGCCCAGCGAGCCCGGGGTGGGGACGACCGCCAGCAGCGAATGGCCCGCCTCGAAGACCACGTTGAGGTAGAGCAGCAGGCCGAGCAGGCTGCCGGCCAGGCAGACCAGGACCGGCAGGTCGCGCCTCCTCAGCAGGGCGCCGGCGGCCGCGACCGCGGCCACCGCGCCGGTCCCGGCGCCGAACCAGGTCAGCCCGGTGAACAGCGGGTCGAGCACGACGGAGGTGAGCACGCAGGCGGCCGCGGCGGTCAGCGTCATCCTGAGGTTGGCCGTCATGGCAGCCCGCCCCCGGACCGGCCGGCCGGCACCGGCCCGGCGGCGGGCCGGTGCAGCCGCTGCCAGGCGGCGGCCAGCGACGTGGCGGCGGTCACCACGGCGACACGCCACCCCGAGCCGGACAGGATCTCCGCCGCGCGCTCGCCGTCGGCGGCGGCCCCCCCGGCGCGCCACGAGGAGACCGCGAGCAGCAGCGCCATCGCCGGCTGGCTGCCGCGCCGGCTCGCCGCGAGCCGGCGCGCGTCGTCGGGCGACAGCCGCCCGAGCACCGCGATGAGCTGGCCGCCCGCGGCGGCCAGCGCGGTCAGGCCGGCCGTCAGGCTGAGGTCGCGCGACGGTGTGATGACGGCGAGCATGTCCAGCAGGGTGTCGGCGAACGTGCCGCTGGGCGCGATCTCGCCCGCCTCGGTGATGAGCCTGGCCCGGAAGCCCTCCTCGGTCAGGTGGACGCCGATCGAGGCGGCCGCGCTGACCGCGAGCTCGAACGTCGAGGCGGGGCCGCTGCCCGCGTGCGCCGAGCGGCGGGTGTCCAGGAAGACCGACGCGCTGTTCCGCCACTGGTGCTCCTCGCGCCGGACCATCAGCTCGCCGTACCGGGCCGTGGACTTCCAGTGCACCCGGTGCAGGCTGTCCCCGTCCCGGTAGGCCCGCGGCGCCGCGTCGTCCTCGCCAGTGGCCGAGATGGTGCGCATCCCGCCGTCGCCGTCGCCGAGCCAGCTGCTCGCCGCGGCGGCCCGCGGCAGCGGGTAGATCGTCGGCGTGACCACCAGCGTGCTCGTCGTCCGGAACGAGCGGGTGATCTCCACCAGCCCGAACGCGTCCGCCACCCGCACCCGCAGCGGGCCGAGGGTGAACTTGCCTCGCGTGCCGGACCGGATCGGGTAGCTGAGCTCCCGGACGCCCCCGGGCTCGATCTCCTCGAGCACGAACCGCGGCCTGCCGCCCAGCGGGTACGGGATGGCATCCTCGGCCAGCAGCACGCTCGTGCGCAGCCGGGAGTCGTTCGCCAGCCGCGCGGTCACCACGGCCGGCTGCCCGGCCGGCACCCGGGGCGGGTCGAGCCTGCGGCTGCACGACAGCCGGTACCGCGCCCGCCGCGCCGTCATGGCCGACACGAGCGGCAGTACGATCAGCAGCGCGCCGACGCGGACCAGGTCCGGCTCCGGTATGGCCAGGCCGCAGATCACCGCGGCCCCGCCCGCGGCCAGGAACGACCGGCCCCGCGTGGTCAGCGAGCCGAACAGCGCCCGCATAACGCCGCCCTCATCGCCTCGGCAGCGGCAGCTGCGAGACGATCTGCCCCACGACGTCCTCGGGCAGGTGGCGTTCCACGATGGCCTCCGCGGTGGGCAGCACCCGGTGCGCCAGCACGTACCCGGCCAGCGCCTGCACGTCATCGGGGATCACGTAGTCCCGGCCGTCGAGCGCGGCCCAGGCCCGGCTGGCCCGCAGCAGGTGCAGCGTGGCCCGCGGCGAGGCGCCGAGGCGCAGCTCCGGCGAGTTCCGCGTCGCGTTGACCAGGCTGATGATGTACTCCTTGACCTGGTCCGACACCAGCACACCGCGCACCGCGACGATGAGGTCCTGCACGTCGGCGGCCCTGGCCACCGGCTTGAGCGCCTCAAGCGGGGAGGTGGCGCCGTGCGTGTCCAGCATCTCCCGCTCGGCCGCGGCCGGCGGGTAGCCGAGCGAGATCCTGGCGGTGAACCGGTCCCGCTGCGCCTCCGGCAGCGGGTAGGTGCCCTCCATCTCGACCGGGTTCTGCGTCGCGATCACCATGAAGGGCGCCTGCAGCTGGTACGTGGTGCCGTCCACGGTGACCTGGCGCTCCTCCATGCATTCCAGCAGCGCCGACTGCGTCTTGGGCGAGGCCCTGTTGATCTCGTCGCCGAGCACGATGTTGGCGAAGATGGGCCCCGGCTTGAACTCGAACTCGCCGCGCTCCTGGTTGTAGGCGCTCACCCCGGTGATGTCGCTGGGCAGCAGGTCCGGCGTGAACTGCACCCGCCGCACCGTGCCGTCGATGGCCCTGGCCAGCGCCTTGGCGAGCATCGTCTTGCCGACGCCGGGCACGTCCTCGATGAGCAGGTGCCCCTCGGCGAGCAGCACGGCGAGGGTGAGCCGGATGGCCTTGGGCTTGCCCTCGATCACCGCCTCGATGGCGGTGCCGATCCTGCGCGCCGCCGGGACTAGCTCATCGATCGGGCTCCCCGCCTGCCGCCGGATGTCCAGTGCCACATGGCCTCCTCGAACGCCGGCGCGCGCCACTGCCGGCCCGCCGCGCCAACCGCCGTACCGATACAGTACGTCCTTCCCCGCCGCGCAGGCGAAGCCGGTCCGCCCGACGGCCGCCCCGCGCCGCCGGCCAGCGCCGCCCGCCGTGGCTGCGTGCTGCCGCCCCACTTTCCACCACCGGCCTGCCGCGCGGCGACCTGCCCATTCACGGCCGGCGCCGGTGCCGGGAGCCGGAATCATGCCGCGCGGCGCGTTGACGGTGGGGGATTGTGGGGTACAGTGGAGCGCGGGTGGAGGAACAGGCAGACAGGTGGGTGACCCGTGTTTCTCGGTACTCACGCGCCGCGGCTCGACGACAAGGGCCGCCTGTTCCTGCCCGCGAAGTACCGGGACGAGCTGGCCGGGGGAGTGGTGATCACGCAGGGGCAGGAGCGCTGCCTGTACGTCTTCCCGCGGGACGAGTTCGCCCGCATCGCGGACGGGCTGCGTGCCGCGCCGGTGACGGCCAAGTCGGTCCGGGACTACAGCAGGATGCTGTTCGCCGGCGCTTCCGACCAGATCCCCGACAAGCAGGGCAGGATCACCGTCCCGCCCGCGCTGCGCCGCTACGCCGGGCTGGACCGGGACTGCGCGGTGATCGGCATGAACACCAGGCTGGAGATCTGGGACAGCCAGGCGTGGGAGCACTACCAGGCCGAGCAGGAGGACGCGTTCGCCGCGGCCGCCGAGGAGGTGCTCCCCGGGATCCTGTAGCGACCGCGGCGCCGGCCCCCATCCGCCGCCTCCTGCTGGCATCACTTCCCCGGTGCCAGCCGGCAGCGAAGCGGATGGGGCCGGCGGCGGCAGCCGGAGCGGAAGGGGGACGCATGGAAGGGGCCGGTCACGTGCCGGTGCTGGCCGGCCGTGTCACCGAACTGCTCGCGCCTGCCCTGGCCCGCCCGCGGGCCCTGCTGGTGGACGCCACCGTGGGCCGGGCGGGCCACGCCCGCGCGCTGCTGGAGGCGTGCCCGGGCGTGCTGCTGATCGGCATCGACGCCGACCCGGACGCGATCGCGGCGGCCGGCAAGCTGCTCGCCGGGTACGCGGACCGGGTCACGCTGGTGCGGGCCAGGTACGACCAGATCCCCGCGATCGTCGGCGCCGCCACGATCATGGGCCTGCTGTTCGATCTCGGCGCGTCCTCGCCGCAGCTGGACGATCCGCGGCGCGGCTTCGCGTACGCCCGGGACGCGCCGCTTGACATGCGCATGGACCGCGGCGCCGGCCGCACCGCGGCCGATATCGTCAACGGCTACCCGCCCGCCGAGCTCGCCCGGGTGCTGCGCGACTACGGCGAGGAGCGGTTCGCCGCGCGGATCGCCGCCGCGGTGGTCCGCGAGCGAGCCAGGGCGCCGATCACGTCCAGCCGGGAACTGAGCGCGATCGTGAAGGACGCGATCCCCGCCGCGGCCAGGCGCTCCGGCGGCAACCCGGCCAAGCGCACCTTCCAGGCGCTGCGGATCGAGGTGAACGACGAGCTCGGCACGCTGCGGCGGGCGCTGCCGGCCGCGCTCGGCCGGCTGGGCGTCGGCGGCCGGGTCGTGGTGCTGGCCTACCACTCGCTTGAGGACCGCATCGTCAAGCAGGAACTTGCCCGGCTGTGCACCGACCGCACGCCGCCGGGCCTGCCGGTGCCCCAGCCCGCGGCGGCACCGCAGTTCCGGCTGCTCACCAGGGGCGCCGAGCGCCCGGGCCGCGACGAGATCGCCGCCAATCCGCGGGCGGCCTCGGCCCGGCTGCGGGCCGCCGAGCGGATCAGGCAGGCAGCATGACCCGAGGGAGCTGGTGACCATGGCCACGGACACGATGAGGCGTACTCCCCGCTCGCCGGCCCCGCCGCGGCCGCGGCCGCGCCCGGTCAGCTCCCCCCGGCACACCAGGCCGGTCACCGGGACGGGAAGGCGGCCCGCGCCGGGCGCGCAGCGCCGGCCCGCGCCGAGAACGCCGTTCATCGTGCTGATCGTCGGCCTGCTGGGCGGCGCGATGATCTCGCTGCTGGTCATCAGCACCACCCTGGCGCAGGGCTCGTTCCAGATCGCCAACCTGCAGCAGCAGGACGCCACCCTCGCCAGGCAGGAGCAGGTGCTCAGCCAGCCGGT
>Ga0209061_1003284_pt1 | contig 17901 bp, 19 predicted proteins | sample Coa_R1_10_FD_187157 | JGI IMG/M metagenome (GOLD analysis project Ga0209061, IMG submission 187157) | Surface soil microbial communities from Centralia Pennsylvania, which are recovering from an underground coalmine fire - Coalmine... | ecosystem: Environmental > Terrestrial > Soil >...
CTGCAGCTCGACATCAGTGGTAGTCAGCGCCCCGGTGAGCATGTGGCGGCCGAACACGATCAGGCTCTTCATGCCCAGCGCTGTGGTAGTCGTCTTCTGCAAGTTGGGCACCTGGGCATCGAACGCCTCGGCCGAGCCGACGCTGATCATGTCGGCGCCGTGCGCCCGGGCGTATGCCTTCAACTCCTCTTTTAGCGCGCGGGCGGACTCGCTCATGACTCGTGCTCCTGGCGCGTGGCTAGCGCTGCGGCTGCATCCAGTCCAGCGGCGGCAGCCCGGCGCGCTCCGGCGCCGGCCGCGGCCAGCGCCACTGCGGGCCGACCCATTCCACCGCCACCCAGCCGTCGGCGCGGTGGTGCCGCACGCCGTCCGGCAGGTCGGCCTGGCGGTGGGGCGAGCGCTGGATCGCCGCGTAGTCGGCCCCCACCGGGCACACCTGGGCGCACTCCTGGCAGGCGGTGAACGCCCCTTCCTTGTGCATGGTCACCTGCTGCCACAGCTCGCCCGTAGTCAGGTCCTTGGCCAGCTGCCAGCGCTCGTCGGGGCTGGCGGCGTCGAGCGCGGCGGTGAGGTGGCGCGCCATGGTGGCCGGGCCGTACGGCTGCACCGAGCGGGCGCAGGCCACGCAGTCGAGCCCCCGCACGGCGGCCAGCGGCGCGCCCGCGGGCTGGCGCAGCGGGATCGCCTGCTCGGGGCAGATCGCCGCGCAGCGCCCGCACGCCTCCAGGCCCGGGCACAGCTCGGCGGCCAGCGGCGCGTCGGGCTCCAGCGCCAGGTCGGTCAGCACGGCGCCGACGAAGCAGCGCGGCCCCCATTGCGGCGTGAGCAGCATCTCGTTGAGCCCCAGCGTGCCCAGCCCGGCCAGTACCGCGGCCACGCGCGCCAGGTAGGTGCCCTGCCCCAGCGGGGTGAGGTCGGTCGGGTTGCGCGCCGCGTAGTCCATCGCCATCGCCAGCACCGGCAGGGCGGCGTGGCCCGCGCGCTCGAGGTCGGCGGCCAGGTCGCCCAGCGCGTCGTCGACCTCCTTGAGGATGCGCCCGGCCCAGAAGTGCTTGGTGGGCACATGGCGCGCCCAGGCGAGGCCGCGGTAGCTGCCGCGCACAACCACGATGACGCTGCGCATGCCGCTGGCCAGCGTGCTGGGCCGCAGCGCGGGCGGCAGGGCGGCCTCGAGCCGCTCGACGGTGGTCACCCCCAGCGCGTGCAAGTTGTACGCGCGCGCCCGCTCGCGCAGCCACGCCTTGTCCAGCGCCGTCGTGGTCATCGCGGGTCCTCCACGGATCGGGCCGGCGGGGCGGGCCCGCGCCCCCCGATCTCGCGCGACAGTTCGTGCGCCGCCTCCATGACGGCCGCGCGCAGCGTGGCGAGCCGCTGGGCGGTGAGCCGCTCCAGCAGGCCCACCACGGCGATTCCTGCTAGCACCTCGCCCGCCGGTCCCCACACCGGCGCAGCGAGGCCGAACACCCCCGCGGCGTGCTCGCCGCAGTCGAGCGCGTAGCCCTCTGCCCGCACGGCCGCCAGCTGGGCGCGAAACGCGGCGGGGTCGCGCGGCGCCCGGTCGCTGTCGCGCGCGGCGGCCAGCACCTCCTCTAGCGCGTCCTCCGCCAGGTAGGCGCACAGCAGCTTGCCCAGCGAGGTGGTGGTGAGGGGCAGCAGGCGGCCGACGGGCACCACCAGGGGAAAGTCGCTCGTCCCCAGCTCGCTGTCCAGGAACAGCAGCCGCGCGCCGCGTCGCACGCCGAGCGCGGTGGTCTCGCCCGTGCGGGCGCTCAAGCGCCGCAGGGCCGCGCGCGCCGCTGGCCGCCACTCCTCGCCCGCGCCCGCGGCGAAGCTGGCCAGCGCCGGGCCGAGGGCGAAACGCTTGGTGGTTGGATCGCGTACCACGAAGCCGTGGTGGCGCAGGGTGAGCAGGATGTCGCGCACCGTGGCCTTGTGCACGCCGAGCAGCGCGGCCAGGTCGGTGAGCGAGCGGGCCTGGCCGGCGTCGCGCAGCGCGGCGAGCAGCCGCACGGCGCGATCGACCGCCGGCACCAGGCGGCGCGGGTGCTGGGCATCGGAGGGCACCGCGGCCAGCATACGCTGCTCCAGGGTTGCGTATAAGCAACGCGGTTGCGCCTATTAAACTCCGCGGACGTCGAGCTGTCAAGTGGCGCCGGCGACTGGCCCGGGCGCCAGCTAGGGCCGCGCCGGACCGCAGCGGTGCACGGGACGGCTCAGGGCGCCTGCCAGATCAGGGCGCCGGTGTCGTTGGTGAGGAAGATCGCGGGTTGCCCACCTGCGTTGAGCCCGGTCCGGACCAGGCCGGTGGCATCGCGGAGCACGAGGCCCCCCGCTCCGGTCGTCGCCGAGAGCTCCGCGCCGGCGTTCGTCCCCGCGTCGTAGAGATACAGCGCGCCGCCGCCGGTCGGGTGCACCGTCAGCAGCGCGCGCACCTCGCCCGCCGCATTCACCAGCTCCAGCCGCTGGGTGCGGATCGTGGCGACCGGCGCCTGCACGTCGGGGGCAGCGCGGCTCGTTCCTGGTCGCAGCAGCCACGCGGCGCCCCAGGTGAACGCCGATGAGAGCAGGGCGACGACCAGCAGGGGCAGCAGATCGGTCCGCGAGCGCATCACCGTTCCTCCTGACCGGATTTGCGCCCATTCTACGCGCTGGGCCAGTCGGCCGGCGCCTGCCCGATGGCCCAGCCGCGGTACTGTTGGCGCGCGCCGCCGTCAGCCGCCGCGCAGCGCCTCGTCGAGGTAGCTCGTATCGACGAAGCGCGGGAGGCCGCTGGCATCGTGGAGTTCTCCCTGCTCGGCCAGCACGCGCACGACCGTCTCGACGCCCGAGAGGTTCAGCTCGGCGTTCAGGGGCACCACACGCCCCGGATTCTGGCCGAAGTACAGGTCCCAGGTGCGCCCGAGTTCCTCGGGGCTGGTATGGAGCGCGGCGCTGCCGAGAGCGATCGCCTCCGCGCGGTTGGCCGGATCGTGCAGCCAGCGGTGCGCCGCCGCCATGGCGCGCAGGAAGCGCACGGTCTTCTCGCGGTTCTGCGCTGCGGCGCTACGGCGCACGGCGTAGGTGGTGAACTGGTAGTCCAGGTCGCTGGTGTAGCCCAGGATGCGGTAGCCCTCGTCGCTGGCGCGGAAGTCGGCGGGCTGGCCGAGGATAGCGCCGTCGACGACGCCGTTGGCCAGCGCGGCGTAGCGGTTGGGCGTGCCGCCGAGGGGCTGGAGGTCGTAATCCTCCTCGTGGATGCCGTGGGCCCCGAGCAGCAGCTTGAGCAAGATGGTGCTGCCGCCGCGCAGGTCGGGCACAGCCAGCTTCTTGCCGCGCACGTCCTCCCAGCGCTGGATGGTGGCGCGGACGGCCAGAGCGTAAGGCGGCCGGTTCATGTTGCCGCCGATGGCCACGATATCGCCGCCCTGATCGACGGCGCGGGCCACGGCGTCCATGGCCGCCTCCGCGAAGTCGACGGAGCCGCCGAGCAGCGCCTGGGCCGAGCGGGCGTCGGTCTCGGTCACGATCCAATCGAGGCGAATGCCGTACTGCGCGCCGATCGGGCCGTCGCGGACCACAACGAACGGCCACGGGAGCGCCGTGAGGGCCGGCACCGCGACCTCGAGCGTGAGTGGCGCGGGGGACGGCGCCGGTGCGGCAGCCTCGCGGCTGGTGGTGGGCGCGGGCGGGGACGGCGCCGGCGGGGCCGCCGCGGGGGCGCAAGCGGTGACGAGGAGGCCGAGCACGAGGGGGAGGCCGACCCAGCGGTGCATGGTACGCTCCAGCAAGGCGACATCGGCGAGGCCGGCCCACTATACGCCACAGCGTGGGGCGCGGCAACACGAGCACGCGGGTTGTCGGCGCATGGGGCCTCGTGCTATAACTACGCCGTCACGCGCGAGTAGCTCAGCGGATTAGAGCGCAGCCCTGCGGAGGCTGAGGCCGGGGGTTCGAGTCCCCCCTCGCGTGCCCTTTCTTTTTCGGCGAGTCCAGCAACTTCCACTCCCCGCGGCGGCGTTGGTGGATCACCCGGATCGTATAAGCGCATCGTGCGGGCTGGGTGCGCCTCCCGCATGAGAAAGCGGCTGGTCGCCGATCGTTTCCGGCGGGTATGGGCGCTGGTGGAGTACATCGCCCAGCACCCCGGATGCCATCGCCGCGAGCTGGCCCAGCACTTCGCACTCTCCGAGCGGCAGCTGCAGGCCGACCTGGAGCTGATCCGGCGCGAGATGGGCTTGCCGCTGGTTCGCCGGCACGGCTATCGCTTCCAGCCGCGCGCCGCTGCCGCGCTGGGGCTGGCGGAGTTGTGCCTGCTCGGCCACATCCTCCACCAGGCGGTCGAGCGGGGGCTGGCCCCGAGCGGCGCGGTCCGCGCGTTGGCCGAGCGGCTGCGCGACGCCCTGCCCGCCCACTTGCGCCCGCTAGCCCACGCGGCACTAGCTCAGGCCACGGGGCAGCCTTCCGATCTGGCGCGCGAGCGCACGCTGGCCGTCCTCGCCCAGGCGCTGGCGGAGGCGCGCCCGGTGCACGTGCGCTACCAGCCGGCGCTACGGGGGCCGGCCTGGGAAGCGCTGCTCGACCTGGAGGCGGTGCTGCCGTACGCCGACTCGCTGTACCTGCTGGGCAACTGCCGTCTCCGCCGCAAGACGGTGCTGATCGAGCTGGACGCGGTACTGCGCGCTCAGCTCGTCGAGGCCCCGCTCACTTCATGAGCAGCAGGGCCAGCAGCAGGCCCAGCACGGCCCCCACGAACACCTCCACGGGCGTATGGCCGATCAGCTCGCGCAGGCGCTTCTCGTTGAACCGCTGCTCCACGAAGATCTCGTCCAGCATGCGGTTGAGGATCCGTGCCTGGGCACTGACCGCCTGGCGCACGCCGGCGGCGTCGTACATGACGATGGCGGCGAACACCAGCGCGATGGCGAACAGCGGCGAGCGCAGGCCCTCGGTGATGGCCACGCCGGTGGCCAGGGCGGTCACCAGGGCGGAATGGGCGCTGGGCATCCCCCCGGCGCTGACCAGGTGCCGCAGGTTCACCCGCCGGTCGCGCCAGAGGTGGATCAGCACCTTGAGGGTCTGCGCCAGCAGCCAGGCACCCAGCGCGACCAGTAGGATGCGGTTGGCCAATAACTCCGCCACGGTTGACGCCCGTCCAGCTCCCACCAGCGGCCTGCCCCGGGGACACGTCTGCTGTGCGCTCAGAACGGCAGCTCGGCGTCCGACTCCGCGGCGCGGTCGGCGTCGGTCGCGGCGAGGAGCTGGGTGACCCGTAGGTCGGCGGTGTCGAGCAGGCTGTGGCAGTGGGCAGCCAGCCGCATGCCCTCCTCGAAGCGCGTCAGCGCCTCCTCCAAGGTCAGCCCGCCTTGCTCCAGGGCGCTGACGCAGGCCTCGAGCTGCTGCAGCGCGGCCTCAAACGACAGGGGATTGGGCGTCATCGCTCACCTCTCCGCGCGCGTGCGGGCCGGGCGCCATCACGTGTTCGACGCGCGCGCGCAAACCGCCGCGGTGTAGCCGCACCACCAGCGGCGCGCCGGGCGCGACCTGATCGGCGGCCGTGAGGATGGTGCCCCGCTGGGCATCGTAGCACAGGGCGTAGCCGCGCGCGAGCGTGGTCTCGGGGCTCAGCGCCGCCAGCTGTAGCCGCCGGGCCTCTACCTGCGCCGCCCGCGCGCGCAGCTCCTGCTGGATCAGCAAGCGCGCGCGAGCCACCAGCTCATCGACGCGCTGCCGCTGGCGAGCGACCTGCGCGCGCGGCGAGTGCCACAGCAGCTGCTGGCGCAAGGTCGCCGCCGCGTGCCGCTGCGCCTGCAAGATGCTCTGGGTGGCAGCGGCCAGGCGCTGGCGGTAGCCGTGCACCGTCTCGCGTAAGGCGCGGACGTCGGGCGTGACCAGCTCGGCGGCGGCCGACGGGGTGGGCGCGCGCATGTCGGCCACCAAGTCGGCGATCGTGTAGTCGGTCTCGTGCCCGATGGCGCTCACCACCGGGATGGCCGAGGCGAAGATGGCGCGGGCTACTCGCTCGTCATTGAACGCCGCCAGCTCTTCCGGCGCCCCGCCCCCGCGCGCGAGGATGATCACGTCGATCGCCTCGTGCTGTCGCTGGGGCGGTAGCCGGCTGGCGGCGAATTCATTCAGCCGGTGGAGGGCCGCCACAATCTGCAGCGGTGCTTCCTCGCCCTGCACCGCGCAGTCGACCAGCACCAGCTCGGCCAGCGGATAGCGCCGCTCCAGGATGCGGGCGATGTCGTGGCGCACGGCGCCGGTGGCCGAAGTGGCCAGGCCGATGCGGCGGGGGAACGCTGGCAGCGGGCGCTTGCGCTCTGTGGCGAACAGGCCCTCGGCCTCCAGCTGGCGATACAGCAGCTCGAACTGGAGCCGCCACGCCCCCACGCCCTCTTGCTCGACCAGGTCGGCGTACAGCTGGAACAGGCTGCGCCCGTCGTACAGGTCGATGGCGCCGTGGGCCACCACCGCCTGCCCAGCCTCCAGCCGGCCGCGGAGGTAGCGCGCGTCGTGGCGGAACAGGACGCAGTCGAGCTGGGCCGTGGCGTCGCGGAGGCAGAAATAGATGTGCCCCGAGCGCGCGTAGGTCACACTGGCGATCTCGCCCCGTACCCAGAGATCGGCGAGCTGCGGGTCGCGCCGCAGCGCCGCCCGCGCCTGGGCGTACACCTCCGCCACGTCGAAGATCCGCATCGTGCCCGCCTCACGTGTCGCGTGCCGCGGCGCCCTCCGACTCGACGGCTGGCGCGGGCCACAGCTCGACCAGCGGCTGGCCGTACTCGACCGCCTGGCCGCTCTCCGCTAGGAAGCGCAGCACGCGCCCGTCGGCCGGCGCCTCGACTGGGTGCGGCATGCGCAACACCTCGACCACCCCCAGCACTTGGCCCGCGTGTACCGTGGCGCCCTCGGCTACTAGCGGTGGCGCTCCCTCCTCCGGGCCCCGGTGGAACAGGCCTACTGCAGGGGCGCCGATGATCAGCGACTCGGTGGCTGGGGCGATGGGTGGCGCGGGCGGCTCGGCCAATGCCCCGTCGCGGCGCAAGTACAGGCGCTCGGCGCCGGCTGTCAGCTCCAGCTCCTCAACCCCGCATTGTTGCAGCCAGCCCACCAGCTCGCGCAGCCGCGCGGCGCTGAGCGGCACGCGTCGACGGGCGCGGATCACGACGTCGCTTCCACGGGAGCCTGGATCGGGTGCTCGCTGGCCGCCAGCGCCCGGCGCACCTCATCGAGCGCCAGCTGCTTGGGCGAGCGGCACAGCACCTGGCAGCCGTCGGCGGTGAGCAGCACCAGATCCTCGATGCGCACGCCCCCCCAGCCCGGCAAGTAGATGCCCGGCTCGACGCTGAACACCATGCCCGGCTGGAGCACCACGTCGCCCTTGGCCCGCGACACCCACGGCGGCTCGTGGACCTCCAGCCCGATGCCGTGGCCGAGCCCGTGGCCGAACGCCTCGCCGTAGCCGCGGCTGGCGATGAAGTCGCGCGCGATGGCATCGGCCTCGCGGCCGGTCATGCCCGGCCGGATCTCGCGCTCGGCCAGCAGCTGCGCCTCCAGCACGATGTCGCGGATCTCCTGCAGCCGCTCGGGGATCGGGCCGATGCACACCGTGCGCGTCATGTCCGAGCAGTAATGGTCCACCCGCGCGCCGATGTCCATAATGATCGGCTCGCTCTCCCGCAGCGGGCGGTCGGAGGGCACCGCGTGGGGGATCGCCGTCTGCGGGCCGCCCACGGTGATCGGGGCGAACGACACGCCCTCGGCGCCGTGCGTGCGCAGGTACGCCTCCAGCTCCCAGGCTAGGCGCCGCTCGGTGATCCCGGGCTCGATGAACCGGGCGAGGTGCGCGAAAGCGTCATCGAGCACGTCGATCGCGGCTTGCAGCGCGCGCAGCTCGCTGGGGTCTTTGATGATCCGCAGGGTGTCTACCAGGTCGGTCTGCGGCACCAGCTCGATGCTGGGATCTAGCGCCGCGCGCAGGTCGGTGACCAGCTGGTACGGCAGGTGGATCGCCTCGAAGGCCAGCCGCTTCACTCCCAGCTTGGCTGCCAGGTCGGCCACCGTCTCCATCGCCCGCTGGCCAGCAGGGTACTGCACGACCTCGTAGCTGGTGGCCTCCTGCTCGGCCTGCTGCGTGGTGCGCATGTCGGTAAGCAAGAGCAGGCGATCGCCGGTGATCAGCAGGTAGCCGGCCGAGTCGCGCGGGGGCAGGTCGTGGCCGCGGTAGCCGCTGAGGTAGTAGCGCGACTCCGGCTGCGAGATGAGCACGGCGTCCAGCCGGCGCTCGGCGAGCAGAGCGCGCAGGCGCGCCACGCGGCCCAGGATGTCGGTCGGTGCGATCGCGGTGGTCATGGACGGCGGCCTCCTTTGGCCTTGGCGGCGACCGCCGTGCGGCCGCGCCGCGAGGCGGTGGCGCCGGGGCGGCTGCGGGCGGTGCCGCGGGTCGTCGTGCTGTGAGCCCGTGCGGGGCGGGCCAGCGTGCCGTTGGTGCGGGAGCGGGCGCCCGCGCCGTCGGTGGCGGCCGCGAGCGCGCTGTCGCCCGCGGCCGGCTCGGGCTGCGGCTGGCAGGTCAGGCAGCGGCGGCGGTCGCGGCCCGCCTCCACCTGCAGCCCGCCGCAGGTCGGGCACGGCTCGGGCACCGGCTTGGCCCAGCTCGTCCAGTGGCAGGCCGGGTACTGCGCGCAGCCGTAGAACACCCGCTTGGTGCGCGTGCGCTTCTCGACGATGTCGCCGCCGCACACTGGGCAGGGCACGCCGAGCTTGACCTGGAGCGACTTGGCGTTGCGGCACTCCGGGAAGCCGGGGCAGGCCAGGAAGCGGCCGAAGCGCCCGACCTTGATCACCATGTTGCGGCCGCACTTCTCGCAGACCTCGTCGCTGGGCTCGTCGGGCGGGCGCACGCGTTCCAGCTGCTGTTCGGCGGTGGCCAGCTGGCGCTGGAACGGCTCGTAGAACTCGCGCACCACCGGGACCCACTGCCGCTCGCCGCGGGCGATCTCGTCCAGCTCCTCTTCCATGTTGGCGGTGAAGTCGACATCCACCACGTCGGGGAAGTACTCGACGAGTAGGTCGTTGACCAGCATGCCCAGCTCGGTGGGGTGCAGCCGCTTGTCGATGCGCTGCACGTAGCCGCGCTCCTGGATAGTGGCCAGGATCGGCGCGTAGGTGGAGGGCCGGCCGATGCCCCGCTCCTCCAGCGCTTTGACCAGCGTGGCCTCGGTGTAGCGCGGCGGCGGCTGGGTGAAGTGCTGCTCGGGCCGCAGCGCCAAGAGGTCGAGCGGCTCGCCGGCCTGCAGCGGCGGCAGCGGCTGGCGCTCGGCCTCGTCGGCCTCCGCGTCGTCGCGGCCCTCGCTATACAGCGCCAGGAACCCCGGGAACTTGAGCCGCGAGCCGCTGGCGCGGAACAGGAAGCGGTCGTCCGGGGCAGCCGGCGGGCGCGCCTCGACCTCGACGGTGGTCACGTCGAAGACGGCCGAGGCCATCTGGCTGGCCACGAACCGCTTCCAGATCAGCTCGTACAGCTTGTACTGGTCGCTGCTAAGGTACCGCTTGACGCTGGCCGGGTCGCGGTACACCGACGTGGGGCGGATCGCCTCGTGCGCCTCCTGCGCCAGCCGGCTGCGCGTGCGGTACACCCGCGGCTGCGGCGGCAGGCGGTCGGGGCCGTACTGCTCGGCGATGTACCGCCGTGCCTCGGCCTGCGCCGACTCGGCCACCTGGGTCGAGTCGGTGCGCATGTAGGTGATCAGCCCCACCTGCTCGCCGCCCAAGTCCACGCCCTCGTACAGTTGCTGGGCGACCAGCATGGTGCGCTTGGCGGTGAAGCCCAGCTTGCGGCTGGCCTCCTGCTGCAGGGTGCTGGTGGTGAACGGCGCGGCGGGATGCCGCTGCTGCTCGCGCTCGCGCACGCTGGCCACGCGGTAGGTGGCCCCCTCGAGCGCTGCGACGAGCGCCGCGGCCTCCTCGCCGCTGTGCAGCTCGACTTTCTCGCCGCGGCGCTCGATTAGTTGCGCCTGGAAGCGGTCGGCCTTGCCGCGCTTGCCGGCCTTGGCCAGGTCGGCGGCGATCGTCCAGTACTCGACCGGCACGAAGGCCTGGATCTCGCGCTCGCGCTCGACCACCAGGCGCACGGCGACCGACTGGACGCGGCCGGCGCTGAGCCCGCGGCGCACCTTCTTCCACAGCAGCGGGCTGAGCTGGTAGCCGACCAGCCGGTCGAGCACGCGGCGCGCCTGCTGCGCGTCGACGCGCTGGCGGTCGATCTCGCGCGGGTGGCGTACCGCGGCCAGCACCGCCGCCGAGGTGACCTCGTGGAACTCCACGCGGCGCACCGGGCGGTCGTGCAGCTGCATCGCCTCGACCAGGTGCCAGGCGATGGCCTCGCCCTCGCGGTCGGGGTCGGTGGCGAGGTAGACGGTGTCGGCCGCGTGCGCCTGCGTCTTCAGGCTCTTGACGATCTCGCGCTTCTCCTTCGGCACCACGTACTGGGGCGCGAAGTCGTGCTCTAGATCTAGCCCCAGTTTGCTCTTGGGCAGGTCGCGCACGTGGCCCATGCAGGCGCGTACGGTGAAGTCGCGCCCCAGGAAGCGCTCGATCGTCTTCGCCTTGGTGGGCGACTCGACGATCACCAGGTTCTTCGGCACGAGTCTGTTCCTCCAGGGCGGGCGGCGGGCCTGTGGGGGCTCCCCCTGGCGTCCGCCTCCGCCATTCGATTCTAGAACGGGTCAGCGAGTGCCGCGTACATAGCTTAGCGGCCCGGCCTCGCGCGCCAGGCCTTTTAGCACGAGCAGCACCAGGGTGCTGTTGACGACCTCGATCGGGAGCCTGGTCGCCCGAGACAGGTCATCGACATGTTGCGGCTCGCTGTCCAGCGCCGCCAACAGCGCGGCCTCCGTGGGGTCGGCCGGCAGTGCCGCCCGGTGGGCCTGCTGTTCGGCCAGCAGGGTGAGGTGCAGCTCCGCCAGCAGCTCGCGCGGGTCGGTCAGCGGGCGCGCGCCATCCTTGATCAGCGCGTTGGTTCCCTGGCTGGCCGGGCTGAAGATACTGCCCGGCACCGCGTACACGTCGCGGCCCTGCTCCAGCGCTAGGTCGGCGGTGATCAGCGCGCCGCTACTACGCCCGGCTTCCACCACCACCGTTGCCCGCGCCAGCCCGGCCAGGATGCGGTTGCGCCGCGGGAAGTTGGCCGCGTCGGGCCGCGTGCCGACCGGGAATTCCGAGACCAAGGCGCCGCGCGCGACGACCTCTCGCGCGAGTGCCTGGTGCTCGGGCGGGTACACCGTGTCCAGTCCGTGGGCCAGCACCGCGAGGGTGCGCCCACCCGCGGCCAGCGCCGCGCGGTGGGCACAGGCGTCGACCCCGCGCGCCAGCCCGCTGACCACGGTCACGCCCGCCTCGGCGAGCGTCGTGGCCAGCGCCTCGGCCACCTGCCGGCCGTAGGCCGTGGCGCGGCGCGTGCCCACGATCGCTACCGCCCACTCATCGGCCGCCACGAGCTGGCCGCGCAGGAATAGCACGGGCGGCGGGTCGGCGATCTCGCGCAGCGCGGCGGGGTAGCCGGCGTCCGCGATCGTTAGGGCCCGGATGCCGCGCGCGGCCAGGCGCTCCTCTTCGCCCGCGGGGTCCAGCGCGGTGCGTAGGGCCAGCAGGTGTTGCACCGTCCGCGCGTCGAGCCCGGCCAGTGCGAGCGCCGCGGCCGGCGCGCGCCAGGCGGCCGCCGCGGAGCCGAAATGCTGGAGCAGCCGCTGGAACCGTGCCGGCCCGATCCCCGGCACGCGGGTGAGCGCTAGCCAGTAGTCGCGCTCCGGGGGCTGCGCCGCCGTGTCAGCCACCCTCCCGCCTCACCCGCGCCAGGCGTATGCCCAGCGCTACTAGATTCTAAAGCCCTCGGCCGCTGAAGGCGGGGGGTACCGCGCGGCGGTCTCCCCTCCTTTCGAGCGACGATTGGCTCAGCCGTCTTTGCCCCCGCTGCTCTAGCAGCCGGCCTGCCCGCCAGGCAACCGTGACAGCAGGGCGCAGTATAGCATGCTGCGCCCGCTCGTGACCGCGCGTCGCGCTCAACTCGTGACCGGGGCGATAGGGCGCACGTGGGGCAGCGCGGCCAGCAGCGCCTGCGTCTCCGCCGACAGCAGCCAGTGGATGAACGCCTCGGACAGGCGGCCCGGCGGGCGCCCGCGCTCCAGGGCGACGTACATCCGCCGCGTGATCGGGGTGCCCTCTAGCGGGACCACCGCTACCCGTTCCTCGTGCGGGTCGAGTGCCGAGCCCGACACCACGGCGAGCCCCACGCCCGCGGCTACCGCTTGCTTGACCGCCTCGCTGCTGCCGAGCACGCTGGCGATGGTCAGCTGCGTCAGCCCGAGCCGCTGTAACACCTGCTCCGCGGCCGTTCGCGTGCCCGAGCCCGCCTCGCGCAGCACGAACGGCTCCCGTGCCACCTCGCTCGGCGCGACTGTCGTGCGCCGCGCCAGGGGGTGGTCGCGGGGGGCAATCAGCACCAGCTCGTCGATAGCGAACGGGATGAACTCCAGCCGCTCGGTGTGGGCTACCCCGCCGACCAGCCCGAGGTCGTACTGGCGGCGCAGCAGGCGGTCGAGCACCGCGGCGGTGTCGGCTACCTCCACGTTGAGCTGGACGTCGGGGAAGCGCGCGCGGAAGGCGCTCAGCACGCGCGGCAGGAGGCACTCACCCGGGGCGGTGCTGCAGCCCAGCCGTAGGAGGCCCGCTAGGGCCGCCGTGCCCCGCACCGTGGCCTCCATGTCCTGGACCAGGGCCAGAACGCGTGTGGCGTAGGCGTACACCTGCTGGCCCGCCTCGGTCAGCCGCACCCCGCGGCCGAAGCGGTCCAGCAGCGGCTGGCCGAAGTGCTCCTCCAGCCCGCGGATCTGGAGGCTGACCGCGGGCTGCGTGAGCCCCAGCCGCCGCGCGGCGCCCGAGAAGCTGCCCTCGGCCACCACGGCGGCAAAGATCTCCAGCTGGTGCAGCGTCAGCACGGAGCCTCCTGGGCAGCCGGCCGCACGAGCGAGATGGGGGGCCCGGTGAGCCACTCTAGCAGCCAGTGCGGGCGTTCGGCAACGCGCGGCAGAGACGCCGACCGGCCGTCGCCCGACGGCCGGTGGGGTAATGCACGGTGCCAGGGGACTAGGTCAGCGGCTCAGCCCCAGCCCGAACGCGCCGAAGGTGAACGGCGTCGGGGCGAAGAACGGGTTTGGGAAGCCCAGTAGAGCGGCGAGGCTCGTCGAGCCCAGCGTGGTGCCCGGCACGAGCGGAAACGCGCTGCCCGCGATGACGAAGCTGTTGCCGACCTGGGTGCCCAGCCCGAGCGCCTGCAGCTGCGCCAGGGTCAGCGACGCGCCGGGCGCCGCCGGATTCCCGGCGAGGCCGTCGAGGCCCGAGCTGCTCTGCCCGAACAGCAGGCTGCCGAGCGCGGGCGTCTGGAAGAAGTTGGCCGTCTGCGGCAGCGGATACGGCCCGAATGGCCCGTACCAGCTGGGCACGAACGGCGCGGCCCACCAGCCGCCCCAGTAGCCGGCCCCGGGCACCCAGTACGCCGGCCCGCCCGCTTGCCGCACCTCCGTGGTCTGCAAGCTATAGAGGCCCATGGTAGGGCCCTCGGCCGCCTCAGGCGCCGCACCGACCACCGCGGCGCTGCTCAACACCCACACAGCCGCTCCGATAGCGGCGGCGCGCAGCTTCATCGCCTCTCTCCTCACTGCGAGCGTGGCGCCGCGGGCGGCGCCTCCTTCAGTACGGTTAAACGAGCAAGCGGGCGAAAAGTTACAGGCGCGGGGCGCTAGCTGGCTGGGGCAGCAGCAAAGGCCGCGTAGGGGAAGTCGCTGGCCGCCATCGCGCGCTGGAGCGCGGTGGTGCCGATCACCCGGCCGTAGCCCGGGCCGTCGTCGAGCGGGTCGTTGTACAGAAAGGCATCGCCGACGATGCCCGTGAGGACAATGTAATGATCGCCGCTGTAGGGCGCGTCCTCGCGGCCGGGCAGCAGCCGGAACTTGACCTGCGCGAGCACCGGGTGGCTAGCCCGGAGCGCGGCGCGTAGATCATCGGGGCTCCAGCGCCGCAACCTGCCGTTAGGCTCCTGCAGGTCGAGTGCCTGCAGCCCGAACGCCTCGGTCGCCCCGGCCAGCGCCTCGATGAACGCGCCGCAGTCGTGGCAGTTGGGTGTGCCCTGCAGGGCCATCACCTGGCGGCGTACCTCGGCGCTGGTGGCTGCCAGCCCGTGCGCGGCGAGCAGCATCGCCACGCTGGTCGGCCCACAGTTGGCCGCCGCCCAGGGCGAGCCATCGAGCTGCGAGAGGTACGGCACTTTCAGCCACACCTCCGGTCGCCGCCGCAGGACCTCCGCGGTGGCGAGAAAGCGGGCGATCCGCGCCGGGGCCACGTCTGGTGGCAGTAGCGCGTCGCTGGGCAGCCAGCCGACCAGGGGCCCAGCATCGCGCCCGTCACCCAGGTACAGCGCGCGCGTCCAGCCGTCGCGCACCTGGAGCACTTCGACATAAGCGTCGCGTGGCACCGTCCCGCTGCCCGCGGCCGTGGCGCGCGGCTCCGCATGCACGACCGTGCTGGCGCCCACCCGCACGAACTGCGGCCAGTCGGCGGGGACCAGCGCGTCCTTGTCGACCCACGCCTCCCCGGGGCGCCGGCGCGCGCGGTCACCGCCGTAGTACACGCGATAGCGGCTCTCGCCAGCCCCGAGGATACGGAAGTACGCGCCGGGCGGGACGGTGGTGAACTCGTCGGCGTCGGGCCCGTCCCCCGCCCAGAGCGTGGTCCGCTCCGGGTTCTGGCCCCAGAGCGGCAGGGCGGCGCCGGCCGTGCTGGCGGCGGAGGCCGGCCCGGCAGCCGCGAACAGGGGCGGCGAGGTAGGCGTAGGGGCCAGCTGGGGCCCTGGCCTATGCGCGCTCCTTTCCCCGGGGGTGAGCGCGGCATTGCCCGCTGGCCCCTCGCCCACCACGAGCATGCGACTCGCCGCCGCGCCAGGGGCCAGTCCTGTCGCCGCTAGCACGGTCGCGGCGGCCAAAGCCAGCAGTCCGCCCGCTCCCCGCCCCGGGCGCGCCCGCGATGCCCCAGCGCCAACCGAACTGGTCTGCTCGCCGCTACCCCGCCCAGTGATGCGAGGGGGGCGAAGCGACCAGCGGAGCTGTCCGTGTAGTGCCAAGCGTTGCTCCGTGCGCACAGCGTTACCAGCCGGATCTACTGCTACCGCTGCCCTCATCGGCGTGGGCGCGGGCTCCCTGGCACCTGCCCGCTCCCGGCGCTCATGGTAGACGCCCAGGGGGGGGAAGTCAACAATGGCCCGAGCGGAAAACGCGGCCGTGCACCCGATCCGCAGGGCGGAGGTCACAGTACCGTGCGGCGCGCCGGGCCACCGCGCCCCGTGTGGGGCGCATCGCCCACCGCGCCGCGCGCGAGCGAACCCCCGCAGGCCGCCAGGGGCGCACGGGGATGGGAGGCGCCGCCTGGACGGTCGAGGAAGCCGGCGGGGCAGCCGCCAGTGGGCTACCCCGCCAGGAGGGTTACTTGCTGGTGGTCACCGTGATGCGGCGCGGGCGCGCGGCCGCCGCCTTCGGCACCCGCAGGCGCAGCAGCCCATGCTCGTAATGCGCCTGCGCACCGTCCGCATCCAGCTCGGTCGGCAGCGTGATCGTCCGCTCGAACCGCCCCACCGGCCGCTCGCGGAACAGGTAGTTGCGCTTCGCGTCTGGCGCCGGGTATTCGCCGCTGATCGTCACCTGCGGGCCCAGCACCGTCACGCTCACGCTCTCCGGCGCGAGGCCCGGCAGCGCCGCCTCGATCACGTAGTGGTCATCCTCTGCGTAGACGTCCAGAGGCAGCGCGGCCATCGAGCCGGCCAGGCTGCGCAGCCGGTCTGGGCGCACCAGGCTCTGCTCGAGTAGCTCGTTCATCGCCTGGCGTAGCGGTAGTAGCTCCTGGAACGGATCCCAGCGGGCTAGAGCCATGGTTTCTACCTCCTGTGTCTCGCCCCGAGCCGCCCTCGCGCTGGCGCGGCCCGCAGGTCAACTCTCTGGTGGCAGTATGCGCATGACGTTGTTAGAATCCCGTCATTGCCTGGCTAAAGGGGCGCTAGGATTGCTCGTGGCCGGCACGGGGAAGTTGGCGGGGGGCGCGTTGGTCGCGTGGGCCGTTCAGCCGGCTGGCGGCAAGGTGGTGCCCAGCAACGCCACCAGATAGAGGCGCACGGCGCGCCCAAGGAAGCACGCGAGTAGGAACACCCCAACTGGCATGCGCGTGGCGCCGGCCACCACGCCGATCGCATCGAACACGGGGTTGGGCACCGCCGCGCCAAGCAGCACGATCGGGCCGCCGAACCGGCCGATCTGGCGTTCCAGAAGACCGTACCAGCGGTTGTGGCCGATGAGCGCACGCCCCGTGTAGCCCACGAGGTAGCCGGTCAGCTCGCCCAAGGCGGCCGCGGCTCCCGCTACCAGCCCCACCAGTAGTGGGTCGAGGTCGCGCCCCGCCATGGCCACGAAGCCCAGGTACGGCACGGGCAGCACCATCGCACTGGTCCCCAGCAGGGTGACCAGGAAGACGCCGAGGTAGCCGCCGACCCCCAGCGCTTTATAGTTGATGGGCAGGAACACCAGGGCAACGCTGGCGGCCCCCACGGCGAGCAGGAGCAGCGCGGGGCGCACGTGAGGACGGCAAAAGCGTACGGTGGGCCGCCAGTAGCGCGTCAGCACGGCTTCGGGCGTCACCACGGCCACGGTGCCCCTCCTCCGCCGCCCGCGCCGGCCGCGGCATCAGCGACCGGCCGCGTCGGGCTCCAGCAACGCGAGCAGCTCCGGGGCCAGCCCCACCGCGAAACAGTCGTCGATGGTCGAGCGTAGCGCGTGCTGTACCAGGGCGGCGCGCTCGGGCGTGGTCAGTTCATGGCGCGCATAATAGCAGAGCGCGGCCAGATGCGCTAGCCGGCTCAAGAACAAGAGCTGGAGCGGGGTATACGGTGCCGTGCGGGGCGGCACCAGCGGTGGGTACGGCAGTCGCGGCGAGGCCGGCACGGCAGAGAAACCCTCCCTCCGCGGTGAACGTTCGGCAGGCGCGCGGCCGATTGGGAACGTGTGTCTCACCGCCTGACGGGAGCGGTGTCCGCCACACTATACCTGCGCCCCGGCGGTGCGTCAACTGGCACCGGGCGATCAGTCCCAGCGCACGATGAGCTGGTCGGGGGCCAGGCGCGGGCGCGGCGGCGGGGGCTGCGCCGGATAGCCGAGGGTGAGCAGCGCCTGCGGGCGCAGCGCTGGGGCGAGGCCCAGGGTCGCCGCCACTACCTCGGGGCAGAACAGCGGCGCGCACATCCAGCACGTCGCCAGGCCCCGCGCGTGTGCGGCCAGCATCACGTTTTGCAGGGCCGCGCCCGCGCTCTGGGCTGCCATCTGCTGCTCGGCCGCCTGACGCCGAGCGTCGGGGTAGCGGTCCAGCGCGCGGTCGTCGGTGCACAACACGACCACCGCCGGGGCCCCTGCGATCCGCGCGTGCGAGCCGGCCAGCAGGGCGGCGATCCGCTCCTCCGCGACGCCGTCGGCGCGCAGGTCGCGGGCCCAGGCCGCCCCCATCGCCCCCGCCAGCTGCGTCTTGGCTGCCGGGCGCGTGAGCACTACCAGGCGCCACGGCGGCCGGTGATGGGGCGCGGGCGCGTGGGCTGCTGCGGCCAGGCAGGCGGCCAGCACGTCGGCAGGCACGGGGACGGGGCGGTAGTAGCGCACGGTGCGCCGCCCGTGTAGCACCCGCTCGAACGCCGCCAGCAGCGCCTCGTCGGTCATGGCGCGCGGTCGGACTCCACTAGCGATAGCAGGCGGCCCCCCTCGTCCGCGGCTCCCGTGGGGGGCCACGCGCTGCTTTCGCCCCCCCGCTGGCGATAGTACAGCAACGCCAGGATTGCGCCGATCT
>Ga0209061_1003285_pt1 | contig 17896 bp, 12 predicted proteins | sample Coa_R1_10_FD_187157 | JGI IMG/M metagenome (GOLD analysis project Ga0209061, IMG submission 187157) | Surface soil microbial communities from Centralia Pennsylvania, which are recovering from an underground coalmine fire - Coalmine... | ecosystem: Environmental > Terrestrial > Soil >...
GACCGACTCGCCGCGCCGGGACGGGAAGCTTGCCCGACCGGAACCAGCGGTAGGCGGTCACGGGATGGATCCCTTGCTCTCGAGCCCACTGTTTCAAGTTCATGAAAGCCAACTATAGCGATCAGTTCGGGCAACAGTTAGTCGCCCCCGGCCAGCCGCCGAAGCGCCTGAAGCGGCTGAGCCGCCTCCCAGGGGTTCTGCGCGTATCCCTCGGGCAACCGGGGGATCGGACGACGAGGCGCACCGTAACCGCCACCCCTCGCGGTGCTCCCGGGAGAGGGCCTGCACCTGACCCACCTACCCGGCCCTGACCTCCACCGAGGGTGGGGAGGAGGTGGGCGCTGGTTGGCGCCGGGGGCTGGGCCCGCATCCGGGTCGCCCTTGGCCCCCAGGCGGAGCCAGCGGGCCGCCTCCCGGACCCGCCGAGGCGCGGGCCGGACCGACCTCGGGGGGAGCCGCCGCCAGAGCCGGGCCACGGCGGGACGCCCCCTCGGCGTTGAGGCGCAGGATCCCACGCCGGACGGTGGAGGGGTCGGAGCCGGGGAGCGGGGCGACGGTGGCGGCCGGGTAGCCATGGAGGGGCAGGAGGCGGGTGGGATCGTCGATCGATGGGCGGGGCGAGAACGCGCGCTGGGGCAAACGAGTGGGGGGCCTCGTGGCCGGGTGGGTGGAGATCGCCACGTGGCTACCCTGCTTTCGTGGTCCCCCTCCACCCCGGCCGGTGGGTCGGTCCACCACGCGCGCGGCTTCTGGCACCCCGTGGCGTCCCGCCTAGGGGCGGGCATCGGAGGTGAGCAGGGGGGAGGCGGGCAGCGGCCGGATGCGCGTGACCGTGACCGCCAGCCCAGGACGCGGCCAGCGCTGCAGCCCAGGGTGGTTGGGATCGAGCACCAGCCAGCCCTGGGCGTCAGCAGCCACGACGACCACGCTGTGGCCGCCGGTGGCGTAGGTCGAGGGCCGCATGGGATGCCATCCCCAGGTCCCGTACACCCCCGGCCGCTCCTGTCCCCAGGCCAGGTTCGCCACCAACACCTCCTCAGCACCCGGCCGCAGCCGCCGCCAAGGCATCCACGGCGAGGTTCGGGAGCGAACCCGGAGGCCGTGCTCAGCTGCCAGGCGCTCGACGCGACGATCGAGCGGCGTCGGCCGCCCGGGAAGAGCGACGTAGTCGAGGAGAGCCGGAGCCCCGTACGGGACGCTCGCCCCCAGGCGTCGACAGGCCTCCCCGAGTTCGGGAAGGCCACGGGCGCCCAGCGCTCGCAGGCCTGCCAGGATGGAGGCGGTCGTGCAGGCGGCCCCCCGGTTGGGGACCCAGCATGCCGCTAACGCCTGTGGGGTGAGCATGGCTATGGTTATTGTCGAATCGCTCTCGTGGCACAGCCAGCGACCGCACCCGAGCATTTGGAGCGCACCGTCATCGCTCGCGCCCGGAGGTACGAGCGTGAGGCGGTGGCAGAGCTCTGCGACCGCAACCTCGACCGGCTCTACCGGATGTGCGAGGTCCTGACGGGCACCTCGCAGGCGGCCGAGGAGGTCGTCGAAGCGGCCTTCATGAAAGCGCTCGACGGGCTCCCCGACTTCGAAGGCGAAGGTCAGGCCTTCGATGTCTGGCTGCTGCGGCTTGGAGCCTCGGTCGCGGCCCGGCGACGCGCCCCCGGCGTGGGGCTGCGGGCACGCCTGGGCCGCCTCAGCAACTTCGACTACGAGCTGGTGGCGTTGCGCGTCCTGGGCGAGGTCGACAGCGACCGGCTCTCCCCTGCGCTCAACGCACCTCCGGCCAACCTACGGGCCTGGCTGGTCTCCAGCCTGCGCGAGCTGGACGGCAGGGCCGGTAGCGGATGGGGCTACGACCTGCGGGCCTTTGACGCCGCGATCGGGGAGGTGGTGGCCGGGGCTGACCCCGACCGTACCGCCACCACCTTGACCGCGCCTCCCGACGCTCAGTCCCTGCTTGGGGTGGTGGCGCAGTTGCGGGGGCTGCTGGGCGGCCCGATCCCCGCCGAGGTGGCGACCCGACTCCGCACCCGGGTGCTGGCCGAGGTGGCGGAGCGACGGGTGCAATGGGTCCACCGCCACCACGTGGTGGCGACCGTCCCCGGGGTGGGCCAGCGGCGGTATCCGACGCGCCGGGGGACGGTCATTGCGCTCGCCCTGGCCACCATCCTGGCCATGGTGGTGGGGGCGAGCTTTGCGCTGCTCAGCTCCTTCGCCGAGCCGAACTCGCTCCTCTACCCGCTCAAGCTGACCGGGGAGGGCATCCTGGTGGCGATGGACATCAGCCCGGTCAGCCGTGCCGACCTTGAGACCAAGTTGGCCCGAACTCGGGAGCGCGAGGCGGAGGACATGGCCGTGCACGGCCAGGGGTGGTTGGCGGTGGAGGCCTTGCGGGCGCGCTACCAGCTGCTGCTGGCCGCGGGACGGGACCTGCTCTCGGTGCCGGAGCCGGATCGGGATCAGAGGTGGAGGTCGACCAGGGATGCCTTCTTCGCCGAGGAGGACAAGTCCGAAACCCTGATCGAGCGCGACCTCGAGGCCAGCGGCCAGCGGCAGGCCGAGAGCCAGGCCCAGGCGGTGGTCGCCAGCTACGAGCGCAATCGAAGGGCCCTGGACGCCGCCCTTGGGCGCCGGCCGACGCGGGCGCCGACACCGGGAGGCTCATCGATCGGGGCCGTCTCGAGCTGAGCGGCGACTCCCAGCCCTGCCTGCAGCCGTGTTCCGGGCTGGCGTAGATTGCGAGGTTCATGGCCAGGCGGGACCAGCGTGAGCCAAAACGTGTTCGTCCCCATCGCACTCAGGATGATCAGGATGATGCCCAACCCAAACACTGGTTCGCTCAAGGGGCCGGACCGCTCACCACGGCGCCCGGTCCCTCACCCATCCCAGGGGGCCCAAGCCGGAGGCCCCACGCCCGCGTCTGAGCAGGGCTGGCCCCTGAGGGCTGACCCGGCCCGATGGGAATGCGCCGACGCCGCCGGAGGCGGGTGATGGAGCGAACCCCGATCTCCAGCCTCCATGGCCCCACGGATGGGCCGAGCCTTGCCCACGACGGCGACGTGGCCAGGCCCGACCCGGGCGCCGTGGCTTGCCACGTCATCGTCCACACCCACTGGGACCGGGAGTGGTACTTGCCCTTCTCGGTCTACCGGCGGCGGCTCGTCACCCTGATCGACTCGCTGTTGCTCACGCTCGAGCGGGAGCCCAACCTGTGCTTCCACCTGGACGGTCAGATGGCGCTGGTGGATGACTACCTCGACCTCCGGCCGGAGCGGAAAGCCGCCCTCGCCCGGGCGGCGGCCCAGGGTCGGATCTCGCTCGGCCCCTGGTACACCCTCCCCGACGAGCACCTGGTGAGCGGGGAAGCGCTGATCCGGAACCTGGAGCTGGGCCAGGCCCGAGCGCGATGCTTCGGAGAACCGATGCGCGTTGGCTACCTCCCCGACCAGTTCGGCCACACCGCCCAGATGCCCCAGATCCTGCGCCTGGCCGGGATCGAGTCGGCGGTGCTCTGGCGCGGGGTCCCGACCTCGATGACCTCCGACATCTTCACCTGGGAGGCGCTGGACGGCACCTCGGTGACGGCGGTCCATCTTCGCGGCGGCTACAACGCGGCCCGAGATCTCCCTCTCGAGCCCAACGCCCTTGGCGCCAAGATCGACGAGCTGGTGGCGCAGCACCGGAGCGGGAATCCCCATGGCCCCTGGCTGCTCATGGCCGGTGACGACCACATGCCGGTCCCCAGGGGGCTCACGACCGCCCTGGAGCAGGCGGTCGCCGAGCACCGCGCGGTCTCCAGCACCCTGGAGGCCTACCTCGCCCGTCGCCCGCCCGCCGGAGCCCGATGGCGAGGCGAGCTGCATTCGGCCGGCTCGGCCAACGTGCTCAAGGGCACGCTATCGGCACGCTTCCCGCTCAAGTTGCGACATGCGGCCCTTGAGCGCCGTCTGGAGCGCTACCTGGAGCCGGTGTACGCCCTCAGCGACCTGCCCTGGCCGGAGCGCGAGCTCGGCTACTGCTGGCGCCAGGTGATCCTGAACAGCGCCCACGACAGCATCTGCGGCTGCTCGATCGATCGCGTCCACGAGGAGGCCGACGAGCGCCTGCGGCGAGCCGAGGCGATGGCGCAGGCCCTGTGGGACCGGCTGGGGACCGGTGAGGGATTCTTCAACCCCAGCCTGTTCGAGCGTGAGGGGGTGCCCCCCCTGGGGGTGGCGCGTGTGGAACGCGCCCCCGAGGAGCCAGCGGAGGCGCTCGACCTGGCCCTCGAGGACTGCCCCGACCACGGCGACGAGTACACCTTCGAGCCCCCGGAGGGGGCGGTCCCGACGCGGCAGCCGCTGGTCGGAGCCACCTTCCGTCGGCGGGCGGGCGAGCCCTTCACCCGGGTCACCATCGAGGTGGACAACCGCCGGCCGAACCACCGCTTGCGGCTGATCGTGCCCACCGCGACCGAGACGGGGGCGTGGGCGGGCGTCGCCTTCGGCGCCGTCCACCGACCCTTCCGACGCGCCGGCAGCGAGCCGGGAGTGGAGTTCGACCTGCCCACCGACCCTGCTCGTCTGTGGGTCGACGCCGGCGGGACCGCGGTCTTCCTGCCCGGTCCGTTCGAGTACGAGCTGCTGGAGGATGGGATCGCGATCACCCTCCTGCGCTGCGTAGGCTGGCTCTCCCGGGACGCCCTGCGCCACCGGCCGGTCCCGGCCGGCCCCCAGGTGTCCACGCCCGAGGCCCAGATGCTGGGACGGCATCGTTTCGAGCTGGCCATCTATCGGCACGGAGGCGATTGGCAGGAGGCCATGGTGCCACGCTGGGCGGAGGTGTTCGCCCACCCCCTGGTCCCGGCGCCGGCGGTGCCGCTGCAGCCCGGTCCGCGGGAGGACGACCCCACAGTCCTGCTGAGCGCCCTGCGAAAGGTGGACGGGAGGCCGCAGCTGCGCACCTACCGGTGCGCCGAGCCCTGGCGGATCGAAACCCGTTGGCTGTAGCCTCCACGGCCCCAGGCGTACCTTTGATGCCAAGCAGCCCCGCAGCGGGGCATCGGTGGGCGCCTGCGCCCTGGCCGGCGCTCAGGAGCCAACGTTGATCCAGGGGAGAACCAGGACATGCCACCAGCCACTGGGCTGACGGAGCAGGAGGCTCAGCTCTTGCGAGAGCTGGGGCAGCAGCTGCGCGTGGACTCCATTCGTTGCAGCACCGCCGCGGGCTCCGGCCATCCGACCTCGGCCATGTCGGCCGCCGACATCGCAGCCGTGCTCTTGGCCCGGCACCTCGAGTACGACTGGGAACACCCCGAGGAGCCCAACAACGACCACCTGATCTTCTCCAAGGGGCACGCCTCACCGCTCTACTACGCCATGTTCAAGGCGGCAGGGGTCATCACCGACGAGGAGCTGATGACGTTCCGGCGCTTCGGGTCGAGGCTGCAGGGTCATCCGACCCCGGCCATCCCCTGGGTCGACGTCGCCACCGGCTCGCTCGGCCAGGGGATGCCGATCGCCGTCGGCATCGCGCTCGCCGGCCGCTACCTCGACCGGCTCGACTACCACGTGTGGGCCCTGTGCGGGGACTCCGAGATGGCAGAGGGCTCGATCTGGGAGGCCATCGACAAGGCCAGTCACTACCGGCTCTCCAACTTCACCGCCATCGTCGACGTCAACCGTCTCGGCCAGCGCGGGCCGACCGAGCTGGGCTGGGACCTGGAGGCCTATCAACGACGGGTCGAGGCCTTCGGTGCCAGGGCCATCCTGATCGACGGGCACGACCTCGCCCAGATCGACCGCGCCCTCGCAGAGGCCCGCGACGCCGGCGGTCGCCCCACCGTCGTCCTGGCCAGGACGAGAAAGGGCAAGGGGTTCTCCGAGATCGAGGACAAAGAGGGGTGGCACGGACGCGCGTTGCCGCCGGACATGGCCGAGCGCGCCATCGCCGAGCTGGGGGGCGTCCGCAACCTGACCGTACCCACCCGCAAGCCGGAGCCGGGACGGCTGCCGAGACGCGTCGACGGGAAGGTAGAGCTGCCGAGGTATGAGCTCGGGCAGCCGGTGGCGACCCGCAAGGCCTACGGCGACGCCCTCAAGGCGCTTGGAGCCCGGGCCGACGTGGTGGCCATGGACGGCGAGGTCTCCAACTCGACCTATGCCGAGGAGTTCGCTCAGGCCTATCCGGACCGCTACTTCGAGATGTTCATCGCCGAGCAGATGCTGGTCTCGGCCGCCGTGGGCGTGAGCGTGCGCGGCTACACCCCCTTCGCCTCCACCTTCGGGGCCTTTTTCTCCCGTGCCTACGACTTCATCCGCATGGCGGGGATCTCCGGGGTGAGCATCCACCTGGTGGGCTCGCACGCCGGGGTTGAGATCGGGCCCGACGGTCCCTCCCAGATGGCCCTCGAGGACCTGGCGGCCATGCGCGCGGTGCACGGCTCCACCGTGCTCTACCCAAGCGACGCCACCTCCGCGGCCGCGCTGACGGCGCTCATGGCCGACACCCCGGGGGTCACCTTCCTGCGCACCACCCGGGGAGCCTATCCGGTTCTCTACCCACCCGACGAGGAGTTCTCGGTCGGCGGCTCCAAGGTGCTGCGCGCCTCTGACCGGGACCAGGTGGCGCTGATCGGGGCCGGGGTCACCGTCCATCACTGCCTCGCCGCTGCCGACCTGCTGGCCGACGAGGGCATCACCGCCCGGGTCATCGACCTCTACAGCGTGAAGCCAGTGGACGTGACGACGCTCAGGGAGGCCAGCCGGGTCACCTCCGGACGCCTGGTCGTGGCCGAGGACCACTACCCTCAGGGCGGCATCGGGGCCGCGGTCATGGAGGCTCTGGCTGAGGAGCCTCGGCCACCCCGCGTCGCCCACTGCGCCGTGCGGGACCTGCCGACCTCTGGCAGCCCCGCCGAGCTGATGGAGGCAGCGGGCATCACTCCCAGGCACATCGCTGTGGCCGCGCGGCGCCTGCTGCAAGGAGAGGAGGTGGGATAGCCATGACCAGCCCGATCCAGCAGCTCCGCTCGCTCGGTCAGAGCCTTTGGTTGGACAACCTCCAGCGTGGGCTCATCACCTCGGGCGAGCTGGCCAGGCTCCGGGACGAGGGGGTGACCGGGATCACCTCCAACCCGACCATCTTCGAGAAGGCGATCGGTGGCTCGACCGACTACGACGAGGCCCTCGTCCAGCTGGCGAGCGAGGGACGTGCGCCCGAGGACCTGCTCTGGGAGCTGATGCTGGAGGACATCCGGGCCGCCGCCGACGTCCTCCGCCCCGTCTACGACGCCACCGGTGGGGCCGACGGCTACGTGAGCCTCGAGGTCTCACCCCGGCTGGCCATGGACACCCGGGGGACGGCGGAGATGGCTCGGGACCTCTTCCGGCGTGCCGGGCGTCCCAACGTCATGATCAAGATCCCAGCCACCGAGCCCGGCCTGCCCGCCATCCGGCAGATGCTGAGCGAGGGCGTCAACATCAACGTCACCTTGATCTTCGCCGTGGAGCGCTACCGGCAGGTGGTCGAGGCGTTCCTGTCCGGCCTGGAGGACCTGAAGGCCCGAGGCGGCGAGCTGACCAAGGTGGCGAGCGTGGCTAGCTTCTTCGTCAGCCGGGTCGACACCAAGGTGGACCGGATCCTGGACGCCAAGATCGCGGAGGCTCGGGATCCGAGCGAGCGAGCCCGGCTGCAAGCGTTGTTGGGCAAGGCCGGCATCGCCAACTCGAAGCGTGCCTACCAGGAGTGGCGACGGCTCCACTCCGGGCCCCGCTGGGAGGCGTTGCGGGCGGCAGGAGCACGGCCGCAACGGTGCCTGTGGGCGAGCACCTCAACCAAGGACCCGCGCTACCCGGACACCATGTACGTGGAGGAGCTGATCGGGCCCGAGACCGTCGACACCGTCCCTGACCATACCCTGGCCGCCTTCCGAGCCCACGGTGAGGTCCGGCGGAGCCTGGACGAGGGCGTCGAGCTGGCCGAGCAGCAGCTGCAGGAGCTGGCCGAGCTGGGGATCGACCTGGGCCAGGTGACCCGGGAGCTGGAGGTCGAGGGGGTAGCGGCCTTCGAGCGCTCGTACGAGAGCTTGCTCGCCACCCTGGAGCGGGCGTCTGCGGAGATCCGCGAGGGGCGCGGCCCGCGCCAGTGGCGGGCCCTGGGATCCCTTCAGCCGGCGGTGGACGAGGCGATGCAGCAGCTCCAGGAGCAGGACGCCCCCCGCCGCCTCTGGGCCAAGGAGGCGTCCTTCTGGGTGCCGAAGGCGCAGCCCGAGCGTTGGATGGGCTGGCTCAGCTTGCCCGAGCAGATGCTGGAGTCCCTGGAGGTCCTGCTCGCGCGGGCCGAGGAGGCTCGGGAGTACGTCGACGTGGTCCTGCTCGGCATGGGAGGCTCCAGCCTGTGCCCGGACGTCCTTCGCCGCCTCTTCGGACCGGTCCAGGGACGGCCTCGGCTCCACGTCCTCGACACCACCGACCCGGGGACGATCCTGGCCCTGCGCCGCGAGCTCGACCTGGAACGGACGCTCTTCATCGCGGCCAGCAAGTCCGGGACTACCACCGAGACCCTCTCTCACCTCGCCTACTTCTGGCAGGAGACCCTGAGGGCCGGGGTGCGATCTCCGGGCCATCACTTCGCGGCCATCACCGACGCCGGCACCGAGCTGGAGCGGACCGCTGGCGAGCGCGGGTTTCGCTGGACCTTCCTGAACCCGCCCGACGTTGGAGGGAGGTACTCCGCTCTCTCCTACTTCGGGCTGGTGCCCGGGGCCATGATGGGGGTGGACGTCCACCAGCTGCTCGAGCGGGCGAGGGAGATGTCCACGATGTGTGGGCCGAGCGTCCCGGTGACCAGGAACCCAGGGCTCTGGCTGGGGGCAACGCTGGGACGTCTGGCCGAGCTGGGCCGAGACAAGCTCACCCTGGTGATGTCACCACAGGTCGCCAGCTTCAGCTCCTGGCTGGAGCAGCTGCTGGCGGAGAGCACCGGCAAGGAAGGACGGGGCATCGTGCCGGTGGCCGACGAGCCCCTAGGGCCGCCGAAGGGGTACGGCGAGGACCGACTGTTCGTCCACGTCCGCCTCGGCCCGAGGGACGACGTCACCGCGGTGGAGGAGCTGGAGCGAGCCGGGCAGCCGGTGGTGACATTGGTCATGCGCGACCTCCTGGACCTGGGGGGTGAGTTCCTGCGCTGGGAGATCGCCACCGCGGTGGCGGGAGCGATGCTCGGCATCGATCCATTCGACCAGCCCAACGTGCAGGAGAGCAAGGACAACACCCGGCAGCTTCTCGCCGAGTACGCGTCCTCGGGCCGCCTGCCCACGGCGGAGGCGGTGCCGGCGGCCGAGGCCGGGCCTGCCTTGGTCGACCTGCTGGGTCAAGCCCGTCGGGGCGCCTACCTGGCGATCATGTCCTACACGGCCCGCACCGAGACCTCGGAGGCGGCGATCGCGCGCATCCGGCGTTGTGTGCGGGACGCCACACGGATGGCGACCACAGCCGGCTACGGCCCCCGGTTCCTGCACTCGACCGGTCAGCTGCACAAAGGTGGGCCGCCGGTCGGGCTCTTCCTCCAGGTGGTCCAGGAGGACGGGGAGGACGTGCCGATCCCGGGTGAGCCCTACGGCTTCTCCATCTTGAAGCAGGCTCAGGCCCTCGGCGACCTGCGGTCGCTGCGCGCCCGCGGCTACCCGACCCTCCGGGTTCAGCTCGGCCGCTCCCCCGAGGAGGGCTGGCGGGCGCTGGCTGAGGCCGTCGAGCACTCGGTGGAGCGATGACCGCCTCGCCGAGCCTCCACGTCTTCGACGACCCCGAGGAGGTGGCTCGACGGGCGGCGGACCTAGTGGCGGAGGCGGTACGGGAGGGGGCGCGAACGGTGGTGTTGGCCGGGGGCTCGACCCCACGCCGCACCTACCAGCTGCTGGCCACCAAGCCGTTGCCCTGGGGGCGGGTCACGGTGCTGTTCGGGGACGAGCGCTGCGTCCCCCCCGACCACCCAGAGAGCAACTACCTGATGGCGAAGCATGAGCTTCTCGACCACGTCCACCCGGGGAGCCTCCACCGGATCCCCGGTGAGCTGGGGGCCGGGCCAGCTGCGGCCCGGTACGACGCGATCGTCCGCGATCTCAGCCCGCTGGACCTGGTCCTCCTGGGCATGGGGCCGGACGGCCACACCGCCTCGCTCTTCCCGGAGCACGCGGCCCTCCTCGCCTCCGGCTACGCGGTCGCGGTCCACAACGCGCCCAAGCCACCAGCAGAGCGGGTGAGCCTTACCCTGGGCGCCCTGCGTGAAGCCCGCCAGGTCGTGTTCTTGGTCACCGGCGAGGACAAGGCGGAGGCGCTGGCTCGGGCACGACGTGGGGAGGTGCCGGCCGGAATGATCCCCGGGGCGCGCTACCTGGTAGACCGGTCGACGGTCGGCCGACCAGACCGGTGAGCCGCGTCCACGTCGTCGCCTCCATCCTGGCGGCCGACCTCACCCGGCTCGGCGAGCAGGTACGAGAAGCGGTGGCAGCGGGGGTCGACCGCATCCAGGTCGACGTCATGGACGGGCATTTCGTCCCCAACCTGACCTTTGGCCCCGACGTGGTGGCGGCGGTGCGGCGGGCCGCACCAAGCCTGCCCATCGAGGCCCATCTCATGGTCGAGCGCCCGGAGGCCCTGGTGCCGGCGATCGCCGCCGCCGGAGCCACCCACATCCTGATCCAGGTCGAGTCCACACCCTCGCTCTATCGCGCCGTGGTCGCGGTCAGAGAGGCGGGGGCCGAGCCCGGCTTGGCCCTGAACCCGGGCACGCCGGTCGAGACACTCCGTGAGCTGGCCCCTCATGTCAGCATGGTCAACGTCATGACCGTGGAGCCAGGGTTCGGGGGGCAACGCTTCATCCCCACCAGCATTGAGAAGCTCCGGCGAGTTCGCCACCTCGCGCCCGAGCTCGCGATCGAGGTCGATGGCGGTATCGACGCCCGCACCGCTCCCCTGGTGGTGGAGGCGGGTGCCTCCCTGCTGGTGGCGGGAACCGCCATCTACCAGCATCCCGAGGGGGTGGAGGGCGGCGTGCGCGCCCTGCGTCGCGCCGTCTCGCTCACCACGCCGTGAACATCCACGACGAGCAGAAGCGGGCTGCAGCCCGACGGGCGCTCGAGCTGGTGGAGCCGGGGATGCTGCTCGGCATCGGCAGCGGCAGCACCGCCCGGTTCTTCATCGAAGCGCTTGGCGAGCGCGTCGCCAAGGGACTGCGCATCTCGGCCATCGCCACCTCAAGGCAGAGCGAGGAGCTGGCCCGGCGCCTTGGCATCACCCTGGTCGACGATCCCGTCCAACCCATCGACCTGGCCGTGGACGGAGCCGACGAGATCGACCCCCAGCTACGGCTGATCAAGGGCCACGGCGGGGCCCTCTTCCGCGAGAAGCTGGTCGCCTCCTCCGCCCGGCGCTTCATCGTGATCGCCGATGCCTCGAAGCTGGTGCGACGGCTCGGGCAGACCTTCGTGCCGGTGGAGATCCTGCCCTTCCTTTGGCGTCAGACCGCGCAGCGACTGGCTGTCCTGGGCGCCGACTCCCGGCTGCGCACCGGCGAGGGGACGCCATACCTCACTGACAACGGCAACCTCATCCTGGACCTGACCTTCGCCGAAGGGATCGAGGACCCGGAGGGAACCGCAGCGGCGATCAAGGCCACGACCGGCGTGCTCGAGCACGGCCTGTTTCTCGGCCTGGCCACAGGGGCGATCGTGGCCGAGCCCGAGGGGCTACGCATTCTCGGCTCCCTCTCCTGAGCCTGAGCGGCCGAGGCGACCAGGGCGACCTCTGCTGCTCGGCGCGCGCCTAGGCCCCGACCCGCTCGACGGTGAAGACGCAGGCGAAGGAGCCAGTGACGCATCCGCACTCCGTCTCCTCCACCGCCCAATCGTTGGCCAACCCTCCCCACCGGAGGGCCGACTCGAAGGCCGCCACCCAGAAGTGGCAGGATTTGGCCGGCTTGATCCTGCCGACCGCGAACAGGTTCCCGTAGTGAACCACCCAGAACTGCCGCTTGTCGATCTGTTTCCAGGCGTGGAGCGGCTCACCCCGAACCCGGTCCATGCTGTGGTTGAAGACGTAGAGGGCGTCCGCCACCTTGCTCTCCGGGCGCCCCATCATCCGGAAGGGCTTGGGCTGAGTGCTGCGCAGCCAGTCGTCCGTCACTCGCCGCCCCAGCGCCCGCAGCTGCGCCGGGGCATCGGGGCCGAACACGATCTCGAAGCCTTCCGCCAGGCGGCTGCAGGCCTCCACGGTCGAGGTCCGCTCGCCGTTGTCGGGTGGCTCCTGCGTCAGGTAGGCCTGCAGGCCTGCTGCCTCCAGCACCTGCGGCCAGCGACGCTCGCTCACGTCCTTGGCGTGCCGCATCACGCACGCGAAGTACGAGTTCAGGATGGGCAGGTCATGGAACTCAAGGTTGGGGACGCCCATCTTGTGGAGCATGGAGACGGCGGAGTCCGAGGCGACGGGCGCCGGCGGCCTGATCACCACCAACGGCTCATCCGCGGCAGGAGCTGGCTCAGCAGGCTCTGGCGAAGAGACGGCCGGCTCGACCTCCGGCGACGGCTGGGTCACCGCCTCCGCTGTCGGCGTCTCCTCCACCAGCTCGACCGGGGGTGGGGCAGGCTCGGGCGGAGGGGGGATCGCCTCGACCTGGGAAGGCATGGCCAGCTGCTGGTCGATGTCCGGGACGTTGATCAGCTCCTCCAGGAGCTCCCACACCGTCTGATGGCGCTCGGCTGGATCCTTGGCCAGGGCCCGGCCCAAGACCCGGTCGATTCCTGGCGGCAGCCGACGGTTGCGGGCATGGGCAGACGGGACCTGACCGTTCAGGGTGGCGGTCAATACCTCACCAACGTTCCTTCCGCTGAAGAGCGGCGTCTCGGTCAGGATCTCGAAGATGAGCACCCCCATGGCGTAGACGTCCGCCCGCCGGCTAGGCTCCTTGCCTTCCACCTGCTCCGGGGCCAGGTACTGCGGGGCGCGAAGGTTGTAGCCGGGGCTGGTGAGCGCCATCGGCCCGGTGCGACGGCTGGCGATGCCGAACTCGGCCAGGTAGGCGTGCCCTGAGGCGTCGACCAGGATGTTGTTGGGCTTCAGCACCCGACAGACCAGGCCCAGGTCGTGGGCGCGCTCGAGCGCATCGGCGATCTGACTGACCACGTTCCAGAGGAGGTCGGCGTCGACCTGACCCTGCGCCATCAGCTCCTCCAGGGTCGGCGCCTCGAGGAAGGGAGCGGTAGCGAAGGTGACCTGCTCGTCACGCCCCACGTCGTACATGGGCAGGATCGCCGGGTGGTCCACGCGGGAGCAAAGACTCGCCTCGCGCCGCAAACGCTCCACCAAGGTCGACTCCGGCTCCAGCTGACGGTCGATGACCTTCAGCGCCCACTGCGAGCCGAGGCTGCCCGTCGCCCGGTACACAGCGGTATGGGTGCCGTGGCCGAGACATGCGATCAGCTGGTAGCCGCCGATGCTGGAGCCTTCGAGTTCCTGGATGTCTACCACGCTCTCACCGCAGAGGCATTATGAACGGTTTGCCCCCCCATGCCGTGACCAATGCAGAGCAACCGCCCATGAACCCCGTCCGGCAGCGTCTGCCGCCCCTGGCTGAGCGGGATCTCCTGTAGGGATCGGTCACCCCTGCGCCAGTTGCCGGCGCACCTACCCGGATCGTCGGTCCGAACACTGCCCGCCACATATACCCGATCCATCGTCCCGGTGCAATCCTGTCAGCGGAGATCGGCGTGCAAGCACCGTAGCACGCCTCCCGGACCAGGCCGGGCGCTCGCTCCGTGCGGAACCCCTCCTCGGGATTTGCGTAGACTCGCCTCGTGACCAGAGCCGCCCTGGGAGTGTTCGGCCTCGGCGTCATGGGCCAGAACCTGGCCCGCAACGTCGCGTCACGCGGCATCCCCGTCGCCGTGTACAACCGGACCCGCTCGCGCACCGAGCGCTTGATGGCCGAGCATGGCTCCGAAGGCGACCTGCGCCCGACCTACGACCTCGCCTCCTTCGTCGCCGCGCTCGAGCGACCCCGTCGGATCCTGATCATGGTCCAGGCCGGCGATCCGGTCGACCAGGCGATCGCCGCGCTGCGGCCGCACCTCGAGGCTGGGGACATCCTCGTCGACGGAGGCAACTCGAACTTCCAAGACACCAGGCGTCGAGCCGCAGAGCTGGAGGCGGTCGGGCTGGGTTTCATGGGAACCGGCATCTCCGGCGGGGAGGAGGGGGCTCTCCGCGGCCCCAGCCTGATGCCGGGGGGCAGCCCGGAGGCATACCGACACCTGGAGCCGATCCTCACCGCCATCGCCGCCCGCGTCGACGGCGACCCCTGCTGTGCCTACATCGGGAGCGACGGCGCCGGGCACTACGTCAAGATGGTCCACAACGGGATCGAGTACGCCGACATCCAACTCATCGCCGAAGCCTACGACGTCCTGCGGCAGATCGTGGGCCTAGAGCCCGAGGAGCAGGCGGCCATCTTCCGGGAGTGGAACCAGGGCGATCTCGATTCCTACCTCATCCAGATCACCGCCGAGGTCCTGGCGAAGCGGGACGAGGACACTGGTCTCCCCCTGGTGGACGTGATCCTGGACGAGGCCGAGCAGAAGGGCACGGGCAAGTGGTCCTCCCAGGACGCGCTTGACCTGGGGACGCCCGCGACCACGATCGCCGAGGCCGTGTTCGCGCGCTTCCTCTCTGCCCAGCGGAGCCGGCGCCAGGCAGCGGCCCGCACGCTCGGCGGTCCCCGGCCCGCCGTCGGCGGCCAGGCCAGCCTGGTCGACGCCGTCCGGGATGCCCTCTATGCCTCAAAGGTGGTGGCCTACGCCCAGGGGTTCGAGCAGATGGCGGCGGCCTCGGCTCACTACGGATGGAGGCTGAAGCTCGGGACCATCGCCGCCATCTGGCGTGGCGGCTGCATCATCAGGGCCCGCCTCCTAGGTCGGATCGCTCACGCCTTCGAGCAGCAGCCCGACCTCCCAAGCTTGCTCCTGGCGCCCCCGTTCCGGGATGCGGTCGCGCGGGCGCAGGACGCCTGGCGGCGCGTGATCTGCACCGCGGTCGAGCGAGGCGTGCCAGTCCCGGCCCTCTCCTCGGCGCTCGCCTACTACGACGGCTCCCGTCGAGAGCGGAGCCCAGCCTGCCTGGTGCAGGGACTTCGCGACTACTTCGGGGCCCACACTTTCCACCGTGTGGATCGCCCAGGCACGTTTCACGTGCGCTGGGCCGAGGACGGTGAGCAGGTCGAGGTCTGAGCCGGTCCGGGTTGACAACTCCATGGCGGCGGCCGGGCGGCGAGCGGATTTAGGATCGGAGGTTGACGGTCATGGATCTTCCCGTGGGCACGTTCTCGATCGGGCCGGCGCAGGGCAGCCTGCGGATCTCGACCCGTCGTGAGGGGGCAGGGGCTCGCCTCGGGCACGACCTCCTCATCGAGGCCACACGGTGGGAAGGCAAGGTCGAGATCTCCGAGGGTCCCAGCGGTCGGGTCGAGGTGACGGTCGACGGCCGGAGCCTGGAGGTACGCGAGGGGCACGGCGGGGCCCGATCCCTGTCGGACGGCGACCGTCAGGAGATCCACTCCAACATCGAGCGCAAGGTGCTGCACACCGACCGTTATCCCACCATCCGCTTCCAGTCGCGCGAGGTCCAGGGCCTGAGCTCCGACCAGGGTCGGGTGCAGGCCATGTTGGTGGGGAACCTGGAGATGGCTGGTCGCTCGGCGCCGGCCACGGTCGAGGTGACGGTGGAGCCGGGCCAGGGCGGGATCCGGGCTCACGCTCGAGCCCGCATCCGACAAACCGACTGGGGCATCAAACCCTTCTCGGCCTTCTTGGGAGCACTCAAGGTGGCCGATGAGGTGGGGGTCGAAGCCGACCTGACCATTCCCACCCAGGGGTGACCTGGGCTGGGGCGCTCTGCCACCGGAGTACACTGCTATCCGTCTGCCGGACGAGCGGAGAGGTCGCCTAGTCCGGTCGAGGGCGCGGCACTGGAAATGCCGTACACGGGTAACCGTGTCGTGGGTTCGAATCCCACCCTCTCCGCCACCCAGCGTCGCCCCGAGATGGCGTCGCCTGAGGGCCAGGTCCATAGGGTCGCTCGGGGGGAGGTGGCCGACGACGTCGACCTCGCCACGCCGGGGGCAGCGGCCGGTGTCATGCCGGCGTTCACTCGGTGAACGGTCCACCGAAGGAGCCGGCGCCTTGAGACGAGAGGAGGAAGCAGGTGCTGTTCGAGCTCAGGCAATACCGAGCACGACCGGGATGCCGAGACGATCTGGTGCGGTTGATGGAGGAGGTCGTCATCCCCTTCCAGGTCTCCAAGGGAATGGTCGTGGTGGGAAGCTTCGTGGCCGTCGAGGACCCCGATCTCTACGTCTGGATCCGCCGTTTCGAGGACGAGGCGGAACGGCAACGGCTCTACGCGGCGGTCTACGAGAGCGAACAGTGGAAGGCGGAGATCGCTCCCCGGATCGGCCCCTTGCTCGACCGAGAGCAGATGGTCGTCACCCCACTGCGCCCAACCCCGAAGTCGGTCGTCAGGTGACCCGCCCCGAGGCCAGTCGTTCGGCCGAGCCCTGCAGCACCAGCGGCGGTGCCATCCTCCGACATCGAGGCCCTTCCCGGTTGCCCTCGAGGCCAGCGTGAGCGGCATCGTGCCGGCACCATCGACAGCTCGGCGAGGTCCCGACCACCGTCTCTCGCAGCTCGATCAGGCCCACGTCGCCGGCCGGCTCCCCGAGTGGTCGCGGCTGGGGTCGCCGTGGAGGGCGGCAAGGCGCCCCCACGCCGGTCCTCCGTCGCCCGGGGCGACGCCCTGGCCCAGACGCTCGCAACGAGCATTCCAGGGCACCGTCCGGGTCCCCTCCGCTCCGCCCCGGCCGCCGTGCACGCGCCCGTGGCGTGGCCGAGCAGGGGGCGCGGGGGCCGGCCTCGACCCCGAGGGGAGATCGGTCGGTCGGGCCGCGGTCGATGCCTGCTGGCGCGGGGGGCGGTCCCGGGCGGGCAAACCGGTTGGCCGTCGGGTTGACCTCCTGGGGCTCAGGAGGGGAGGTTGGGATCAGGGGCGCCGTGCCCTCAGCGCCGGGGCGGTGTGGGTCGAGCGTGATCGTCACTCCGTCACCCTGCCCCGGATGGGCAGGGTACGAGTCCTCGCCGTCCCCCTGAGGGGGGCGGGGAGCGAGGTGGGGCGGTCTTCCGGCAAGGTCCAGCGGCCCCGGCGCGGTCACCCCGATCCCGCCTCGAGGGTCGGCGTCGAGGTGGAGGTGCGCTGGAGGGCGGCGCTGACGACCGCCGAGGGGTGATCGAGCGGGCGCCCGGGCTGGGCCGACGGCAGCCGCGCGACCAGACGGCCTGGCGCGGTTCCCGACTGGGGGAGGCCGACCGCCCCCTCCCCGGCTCGGGGGCCCGTCACCGCTGCGGGCCCGTTCGGGATCTGGGCTGGCCGAGCGTTGGCGGTGCGACGGCGGCGGGGGCGCCACTGCGAGGACAAAGCCGCGATCGACCTGGCGAGGTGGGGCGGCCCGGGCGGGGGCTCCCCATCGGAGCGGGCTCCGGTGGGGACCCCGGTAGGCCGTGGCTTGTCCGGGCGTGCGGCGGGGGAGGTGGAGGCCCGTGAGGGCAACCCCGTGAGGGGTGCCGCCGGATGGGACGATCGCTCCCTCAGCGGCAACAGCATGCTGCCGGTCGCGATTTCGGATCCGCGCAGTGGCCTCGCCACCGGGCCAGGGCCGTCTTCCTCGATCTGCACCCGGGGCGGCTGACCGTCAACGGCCGGGACCGCTTGATGCGCGCCGAGCGACCGGGAGGGGGGCCGGATGGCCCGGGCGGCCTGGAGAGGCCGTGCCGCGAGTCCTAGGCGCGGCCGGTCCGTCGGCCCTAGGGCGCCAAGGCCGGAGG
>Ga0209061_1003286_pt1 | contig 17889 bp, 15 predicted proteins | sample Coa_R1_10_FD_187157 | JGI IMG/M metagenome (GOLD analysis project Ga0209061, IMG submission 187157) | Surface soil microbial communities from Centralia Pennsylvania, which are recovering from an underground coalmine fire - Coalmine... | ecosystem: Environmental > Terrestrial > Soil >...
TAGGTCCGATGTGGCGGAAGGCAAGGACGAACGCTTCCTGGGCGATGTCGGGGGCCTCGTCCAGATCGCCTGACAAGCCGACCGCCGAGGCGACGGCGATGTCCTCGAAACGGTCGATGAGCGCCGGCCAGGCCCTGGCATCACCCCGTTGCGCAGCACACACCAGCGCCGCCCAACACTCCCGATCCTCAACCAGCGTCATCACCAGAGAGGAGCCTGTCCAACCCGCACCGGTTACCGCACGCCCCGGCGGAGACGGCCGGCTGACCGGCCTGGGAAGCGACACGATGCTCATTCACGCGTGCGGAAGGGCCCGGACGGAGCGCTGGCTACCGTGTAACGCCAGATGGTCACCGGCACCGCGGGTTGGTTCGGACGTCGGTCCATGATGGCGGTGATGCCGTCGGCGAGCCGGCGACGCTGCGATGCGGTCATGGCCGCTATGTGAGCGTAGGAGAGCTGCCAGTCGACGTAGCGGAGGACGGGAACGTTGAGGTGCGCTTCATCCATCCAGTGGTCGACAACCGTCAGATGGCCGCTGCGATCGATTTCGTTGCGGCCGTCTTCGAGTAACGGTGCTATCTGGTCGAGATGACCTTTGGGGGCACGGACCAGGTCTGGGCTGAGATCGGTGTACAGGGCGTTGAGCTCGTCGGCGAGAGCGGGGTCCGCTACGACCGGGAACCCCCAACTGGAAAGGAGCCTACCGGCGGGTCTGAGGACCAGAGCGGCGAGGCGGTAGCCGGCGGCCAGGTCAACCCAATGCCACGCATCGCTGCTCCAGATGTGGTCGAAGCCGCCCTGGGAAGTCGAGTCGAGATCTTCGAAGCGCTCCTCACGGACTTCGAGGCGCCCGTTACTGACCTCCCGAGCGAACCGGCGGCGGAGGCGGGCAGCCATGGCTAAGGAGGGCTCTAGCGCAGTCACGTGCACGCTCATCTCCAAGAGCGCGCCAGTCAGCTGGCCGGTGCCGGCCCCGACCTCCAGTTGCCGGCTGCCGAGCTCGCAGCCCAACCTGGCCATCGTCTTCGTCACGAAATTGGCTGGGAGTCGAGGACGTCCGGTGTCGTAATGCTCGACCAGATCGCCGAAGGCGAGAGCCATCGCTCGATTGGTATTCGCCCTCATCGCCAACCGCCACCAGTCGATGCCATTGCCATGACTGACACACTGACGGCTCCGACCATGGTCTGTCTATACGCTCGGAGCAAGTGGTCGGCGGGCGTCGGGTCGGTGCAGACGGTTCCACAAGCACAGCAAGTCGGTGGCAGCTCGAGTGCCTTCCGAGTAGCAGCCTGCCATGCCGCCGCCGCCAATTCCCGTGTCGAGAGCCGACGCCATCACCATCGCGCGCCGGAACGGGTCATTGTCAGTACCCGGCTGCTGGCCTGCAGGTCGCGTCGACACTTTACAACAGAGCGTAGTAGTGAAATCGTACACGCTCTCATCCGCACGAAGTCGAAACACTGTACCCAGCGGTACCTGCCGGCGCCCCGGATGGATGTCTAAGCGTATTTTCGATCTATCGACATCTCTCGTCCTGCTGACAGGAGGTCGACGCCGCTTCGTCGCCTGATTGGCCGGAAAAGTGCCGACCAGTACTGCCCGGAGTGGGCGGTTTTGGGGGGTACCGATGGGTGTACCCCACCGTCATGGAGGACTGGGCGGGTCGGCCGCTCTGTACCAGACGCGAGGGCTGCGCATCTGCTCCTGACCTGGAATCTGGTGGCGGGTCGCATCGCCGCACACGGCTGTGGGCATCCACCGCACGGCCTAGCCGAGGAGGTTGGGCCCCTCTCCCGGGTCCGGTTCGCCATCAGCGTTTCCTTCTTCTCCTTGTTCACGCGTGGGGCGGCGACTGCCTGGTACCGTCCCGGTCAGGGTGGGGTTGGGCAGCCGCTCCGCACGAGCAGGAAGTGAGGGCGGGCACATGGGCGACGTCGGTAGAGGGTCCTGGTTTGGGTGCGGGTCGCGGCCGCATCGTCGGGGCGGGTGGCGGCGGGTAGCGCTGGCCACGGTGGCCGCGGGGGCGCTCGCCGTGGGCGTTCCGTCCCTTGCCGCGGCGGCACGGCCGGCGGCGACCGGGTCCCGTACGGCGACCGCGGCCAGACCGCCGAGCACGGCGCGCGACGGTCGAGCTGCCATCGGCAGCTCGCCCCGCCTTCCGGCCCGGGCCGCCTTGATGGGATCGGTGCCGGCCGATCGCACCATAAGGGGCGTGATCGGGCTGCGGCCGCAGCACGCCGCCGCTCTGGCCGATTTCGCCAAGGCCGTCTCCACGCCGGGCACCGCCGAGTACCGCCACTACCTCCCGGCCCGGCGGTTCGAGGTGGCCTTCAGTCCGACCAGGGCGACGGTCGATGCCGTTGAGCGGACGCTGCGCTCCGAGGGGCTGACCGCGTCGGTGGTGTCCTCCAACCGGCTGCTAATCGACTTCCGCGGCACGGCAGCAGCGGTCGACAGCGCCTTCCACACGTCGTTGGCGGCCTACCGCCTGCCGAGCGGCAGACAGGCGTTCGCCAACACCTCCGCCCCCACCCTGCCGGCGTCGATCGCCCCGTCCGTGCAAGCCGTGGTCGGCCTCAACGACCTCGTGGAGCCGCAAATCACGCCGTTCCGGCCGGCCAGCAAGCCTCGCGGCACGCCAGCCCAGCGAGCGGCCGCAACCAAGGCGGCCGCCAAAGCGGCAACCACGTCCGGCGGACCCGCCGCCTGCAAGACAGCGGTCAGAACCGCCGGCGCCCTCCTCGGGTTGACCGACACGCAGCTGGCCGACATGTACGGAGTCCGCGGCCTCTACCAGACCGGCGACACCGGCCAGGGCCAGACCGTCGCCGTCTACGAGCTGGAACCGTACCGGACCACCGACATTGAGCATTTCGACAACTGCTACTTCGGGGCCGCTGCCACCGGCCAGATGCTGACCCGGCTGCGGACCGTCAATGTCGACGGCGGGGATCCCCCCGGCCCGGGGTCGTCGGAGTCCGAGCTCGACATCGACGACGTCTCCGCCCTGGCCCCCGGAGCCAACATCGACGTCTACCAGGCGCCACCGAGTGACGCCGGCTACCTGGACGACTGGAACGCCATCGTCGCCGACGACACGGCCAAGACGGTCACGTCGTCATGGGGCAGCGGCTGCGAGACGGCGGTGGCGGCGGCTGAGCCAGGCCTCGAGCAGGTCGAGAACACCATCTTCGAGCAGGCCGCCCTCCAGGGCCAGACCATCCTCGACGCGGCCGGGGACGCCGGCTCAGACGGCTGCGCCTACGACAGCTACGCGCCAGTGGCCCCCGATCTGTCGGCCGCTGACCCGGCCAGCCAGCCGTACGTCACCGCGGTGGGCGGCACGACCGTCGACGAGCCGTCGGATCCGCCCGTTGAGCAAGCGTGGAACGACGGCGCCGGCAATGGCGCCGGCGGGGGCGGCATCTCGGCGGTGTGGCCGCAGCCGGCCTGGCAGCGCTACAGCACCGTTCTTGGCATGGATACCGCGTCGGTCATCGCCAAGGCCAAGGCGGTCTCCGGCAGCCACTTCTGCGACACCTCCGGCGTGACCACCCCCTGCCGCGAGGTCCCCGACGTCAGTGCCAACGCCGACGAGTACACCGGTGTCACCATCGACTACGACGGCTCGTGGGGGACCATCGGCGGCACCTCCTCATCCACGCCGCTGTGGGCGGCCATGCTGGCCGACATCGACTCGACACCGGCGTGCCATTCGGCCGGCGGCGTCGGCTTCGCCAACCCGTCCCTGTACGCCCTGGCGTCGGTGCGAGACGAGTACCGAGCCTCCTTCAACGACGTCACCACCGCCGACAACGACCAGTTCGGCGCGGCCGAGGGTCTCTACCAGGCAGCCAAGGGTTATGACATGGCCACCGGTCTCGGCACCCCGCGGGTCACCGGCCCGGGCGCCAGCCGGGGGCTCGCCTACTACCTGTGCACGCCACCGGCGACGGCCCCGCCGACGGTTACGTCGGTCACGCCGGCGGTCGTCTCCAGCGCCGCCGGATCGGGCAGAGGCAGCGCCGGGGCGCCGGTCAGTCTCACCCTCAAAGGCGGACCGTTCGTCCGCAACGGCGCCCCTGACGTGGCTGGCGTCACCATTGGCAGCTACCAGGCATCCCCGTTCGAGGTCCTCAACAGCTCGACCATCACCCTCACCCTGCCCCGGGCCGTCGCCGAAGCGGCCACAGGCACGGGCGGGAGCGCCGGCGTTTACGACGTGACCGTCACCCTCGTCGGCGGCCAGACCAGCCGGCCGACCTCGGGAACCCGGCTCACCGTCACCAACGATCCCTCCGGCACCGGAGCGTCGGTGCCGACCGTGGCCGCCGTGACCCCATCTGGCGGCAACGTCGCCGGCGGTACGACCATGCACATTTACGGCACCGGGTATACCGCCGGCGGCCCGAGCACCGTCACCATCGGCGGCGTCCCGGCGACCGTCGAGGCGGCGACCGACACCCAACTGACGGTCAAAGTGCCGCCCTACGTCCCGTCGACCACCGCCTGCGAAGCAGGGAGCAGCATCGCCGGCGACGGCGTCTGCCAGACCGAGGTGCAGGTCCACAACGCCTCCGGCAACAGCGCCACCTCGACCATCGTCCCGCAGTACTCCGGGTCGCTGGCCGCCGCCCCCAGCGATGGCGCCGGGCTCGTGGCGGCGCCCACCGAGTGGGACTACCTCCCCACGCCGACGGTCAGCACGCTCACCTATCTCGGCCCGCAGAGCTATGCCAGCGAAGAAGGGTTCTCATGGGTCAACGGGGCCGAAAACGAGGTGACGATCACCGGCACCGGCCTCGGGGCCCTCGGCCTGGAATGGCTGGATGTCGGCGCGCCGGGCTCGGCGGGCACCGCCGACAACTACTTCGACACGATCACCCCGACGTCGGTGACCGTCTACCTGCCCAACATCAGGCTGACCCACCAACAGGAGGTGCTCAACCTGGCCGCCCAAACGCTGGGCAGCCCCAACCAGGGAAACCTCACTTCGGGTGAGGAGCCCAGCAACACCATTCCGGTCGTGTATGCCCCCATCCCGAAACTGGCGTCGGTGTCCACGTCCACCGGCAAACACCTGGTGCCCACCGCCGGCGGGACCCGACTGACCCTCCACGGATCCAGCTTCGTCGACGACCCGTTCATCGCCTTGATCAGCTTCTCCACCGGACTCGCCACCACTGAATACGACCTGGTGCCCTCGGCCACCTCCCCACAAACGACCCAATCGGTCACCCTCACCCCGCAGATGACCGGTCTCTACGGCGTAACCGCCTGCACCGTCTCGGGCTGCGCCGGGGATCAGGAGTTCTGCCAAGGCGGCCTGTGCATCGTCTTCACCGGAGGGTTCGGCGCCAAAGACCTCCTAACCTTCTATCCGCCAGGACGACCGTCCCTCACATCGATCAGACCCGATCACGGCCCCGCCGGAGCCGTCGTCCTTATCACCGGACACAACCTGGCCATGCCTCAGCACATCTACTTCGGGTCACACAAGCTGCCCGACAACGACTTCGGCGACCCCATCGCCGACACAGGCCAGCCGGACCCCAACCAAATACTCCTCTTCGTCCCGCGAGGACTGCCCCTAGAGCACAAGTTCGACGTCCGGGTGGTCACAGCCGAAAGCGAAGCCATCCAGCGGCACCCCAAGACGCCGATCAATAAGGCCGTGACCTTTACCGTCACCCCGCTGCCTAAACACCACCGCTACTAACGGCGCTCCCTTCACAAGTCACAATTGCAACGTTGTTCACAACCAATGGCAGCACCTCGCCGCCAGCGGGTCTTCGCGCCAGAGTCGGTGAACCGACCGTGGTTACCGTGAGTTTTGAACCCAGTTCCGATAGTGCATGGGCTCGATCTTCACCCCAGACATCAAGGTCCTCAATGCCGTCCATTTGCTTCCGGTCCTGCGAGGAGCTCGTCGCCGGTGATGGCCGCGAACATGCCGGTCTCGTCGTAAATCATCACGCGTCGCTTGTCGCGTCGTGCAGCGAGCGTGATCTGGCCGATTTCGTCGAGTCTTAAGACGTCCGGACCTGCCACCGGAGTCCCAGCCTCCAGCAGACGCTGGGACTCCGAGGGATGGCCGTTTGCTGTCAGTCGGCAGCGCGAATGCCTCGCAAGCGTTCGGCCGCATGGTCAACGTCGATTGCGCCGGCGGCGAGTTCAGCGAGAGCCTGCTTGTAAGGGTCGTCGTCTTCGTCGGACTCGCTGGCGATCGAGGCGTGCTCGGCGTAGACCCACGCGGTCCCCATCTTCACTCCGGGGGTCACGATCCGCCATGCCATCATCTCGCCTTCCAGCCTGGTGCCGGAGGGGACTCGCAGGCGGACCACGCAGTCTCCGCAGTCCTCCAGGGGGCGGGCGTGCACCTGCCTGCGGTCAGCGTCAAGGACCTGCTCGTCGGCGGTGTGGGCGAACCCTGGCCCGTCGATCGCCAGCACCTCTCCTTCCTGACGGACTGTCCAGCCGGGGCTCGGCTCGGCCACCACCTGGTCCATTCGCGAGTCGACCTCGATGTCGATGTTGAGGAAGCGACCCGTCAGTTGCACCCGGCGAACCGGTCCGCCGATCGCCTGCTGGTTGCGGAACTGGCGTAGCTGTTGGTAGGCGGCTTCAGGTGGGAGCTGGCCGGCAGCCACCTGGCCCAGCACGAGGCGCGCGTTGTCTTCCATGGTGTGTCCCTTCGGGGAGCGCAGGTGCCGAAGGGCAGCCGTATAAGATTCGCCGGTCTTAGCCGCTCGACCTCGTACTCGGCGCTTGAACTTCTTGTTCGCTGTCATTCGGCCCTCGCACTTCGGACGAGGGCCCTCAGCGACCACGCCCGAAGCGGACGGTCAAGACAGCGACCTGAGACCGGGAAGTCCCTTTGCCTTCGCGAACGGCCGTGCTGGGGACGGCCGAAGAAGGTTCGGCGTAGGCCACGCCAAGCAGATTGTGGCGTGTCTCATACCGCCTGTCAACCGATCGCGTCGAGAGTTTCCACCTTGGCGGCGTTGAAGGTGCGCCGTACCCGCACCGGGTAGTCGCGGTTCCGCAGGCTCAGCTGCTGAGCTGGCTTCCAAGAGCCTGAAGATGGTCATGCCCCGAGGAGGCAGCCGGAGCGCTCGGAGGGGGCGCAGTAGCGGCAGCTCGCCGGCCAGCCCTCAGGCGTGTCCAAGGGGCTCGACGGGCTCTCGACGTGCAGCTGCTCCGGGCGCGGCGACCATTCGTCGTTCATAGTCATCGGCGAGGTCGGCCAGGGCTTTGGCGCAGTCACCGTTGTACGACGAACCATGCATGATGGCCAGCGTCGTGGGTCGGAGATCGGCGAGGGCCCGGATGGTCGGCGCCGTGTTGGGGGTGAGGCAGGTCGACTGAAACATGTCCTCTGTCTGCGTTGCCGTCTCGAGGATGTCGTTGGAGGTGATCGGCGGACCATCGCCGACCTGACTGAGAAGGTCCCCGCACAGCAGCGTGCCGGTCGTCTCCTCGAAGAGAACATGGGCGTCCCAGCCGTGGGGCACATGCGGCGTGTCGAGGTTGCGTACTCGCCTGCCTCCCAGGTCGAGGACTTCGTCTGTGCCGAGCGATCGTGGTTGGCGGTCGGCAAGGTCGTTGATCGACACCATGCAGCCCATGGCCGAGTGCGCGACCTGCGAGTTGGGCGCGGCCGCGAGCCACTCGTTGATCGATCCCGATTCGTCGGCTTCGAGGTGGCCGAAGGTGATCCAGCGCAGCTTTGCCAGAGGCACGACCGAGGCGACCGCCGATGACACCATCGGGAACAATGCCCGCAGACCGGTGTGGAACAACAATGGCTCGTCGGCGTCCACGAGAAACTGGTTGAACGTGAACCCGGTAGGCCCGATGTCGGGGACATAAGTGGAGAAGCGGTAGACGCGATCGGCGATCTCGTCAATCCGGGGTTGCATGGTGGTCTCCTTTCAGAGGGTGGAACGTTAGGTGGTAGGTCCTGACTGGCCTGGCACGGCGGATCCCGCTCAGAAGGGAACAGGTGTAGCTAGGAGCCCGGAGCCGTCGGCGCGGCCGGAGAGCACGCGGCAGAACTCGACCGCGTCCAAATGGAGCACTTCGCCGCCCTCCCCTTGGCTGAAAGAGCCGCCGGCCGGCCCTTCCAGATGCAGGACGAACGGTTGGCCATGGGTGGAGGCCCATTCGGTGACGACGTCTGCGACGATGCGTCCGTCGTGGTCGGCGCTGAGGACCATCGCCTTCGCGGTGGCACGCGTGAGGTCGACTCGGTGCATCCAGAAGTCGCGGTTCATGACGACATCGACCAAGTAGCCGAGCTTCCAAGGGCCAAATGGGGCTGACGCCTTGAGCGGGAGGGTGCGGGCGCGGAGGATGGCGGGCACCCGCCTTCTCCCGCGCACGGCCCTGGGGGCGATGTCGTGGATCCGGCGGGCCATCTGCTCCGGCGACAGGGCGGCGTGGTCTCTAACCTGGCACGCAGTCATCTCGTCGATCATCGGCCGGCCGCTTCGCTTGGCGCTGCTGGTGGCAGAACGAAACTGTCTGAAGAAGTCGAGGGGGCTGGCGTTGGCTTCCATGGCCCCGAGCACGTGGGAAAGCAGGGCCTTGACGTCCCAGCCTGCGCAGTCGGTGGGTCTCACCCAGTCGGAGCTGTCGAGCAGGTCCGTCACGTCGAGCAGGCGGGCCGCCTCGGTCTCGGCGAGCGCCATCGCCTCGCCGTGGCCGATGGGGGCGACTGACCTCACGTCTGTGACCGCCGGACTGGTCATAATTCCTTCCTTCTCGGGGAACGCTGCTCAAAGACATGGTCGACATACATGTCCACCGCCTCGTCTACCAGGCGCAGCCACCGATCCCCTCCGGGATCGTTGGCGATCTGTTGGGATCCCAAGCCCGCTACCAGCGCCGTCCACAGGTCGAAGTGCGCTGATTGCCCCAACGCGCCGACCAGGAGCGAGTGCCCCAATTCGAAGACTTTGACCGCCAGGGCATAGGACTCCGGCGAGGGTTCGAACTTGGGAATGGTTCGCTGGAACAGCAGTTGGGCCCGGGGCGGGTCTTCGGCCGAAAACTCCACGAAGATTCTTGCCACGAGCCGCAGCGCCGCTCGAGGATCACCGGGCCAGTCAACCGATTGCAGCCGGGCCAGCAGCGTCCGGTTGCCCTCGGCGAACATGGCGTCGTAGACCGCATTCTTGGAGTCGAAGTACCAGTACAGCGAAGGTGGCCGCATACCGATCTTGGCGGCCACGTCCCGCAATGTCAGCCCGGCCAGACCCTGCTCGCCGGCCAGTTCCCACGCCGCTTGCAGAATCTCCGCGCGGGTAGCCTCGCGCCGCTCGGCTCGTCGATCACGAGTCGAGTGGTCTACCATGCATAGAACGATAAAACGCCGTTAGAGAGAAGTCAAGGGCTTGTCCGGGCGTCCGGGCGTCCGGGCGGTCAGACGCGTCACCCCCGCCCACCCCGAGGTTTGGCTCGCCGCGGATCAACTGAGGCCTCTGGTGCCGGGCCGGCGCCGGTCAGCGCCAACGGCCGTCGTCCCGTGCCTGGGTGCCGCCCGTCCCTAAGGCGCTACCGCTCGGCCTTCACGGCAACAAAGACCATCTCGAGATCCGGACGGTCAGGGGCATCGCGCACGTCGACCACACCGAAGTGGGCCTTCGCGAGGGACATCACGACCTCGTCTCGCTCACGGAACCGCAGGGTCGACTGCGAGGTCACCACAGCCCCGTCGGCAGCGAAGACGAACGTCGTTTGGAACGAGACGAGCGGTAGGGCCACGGCAGTCAACTCCGCCCACGTCTCCACAACACCCACGCCTGGGATGTCGACCTGCCTGTAACTGTCCTCCCTGGTCCAGGTGCGCCAGGCTTGCCTCGCTGGGTGCCGCGTCTCGAAGACGAGTCGTCCGCCTGGCCGCAGAGCAGTGTGGAGGGACGCCAACGTCACGTCCCAGTCCTGGTCGTCCACGAAGACCTGAGCGACGTTGCCGGTCATGGTGGCCAGGTCGACCTGAAGCTGCGGCAAGGCCGTCGCGTCCCCGTGGACCCAGTGGACGGCGTTAGCGCCAAGCTTCCGGCGGGCGACCTCCAGGGAGGCAGCCGCGGGATCGACGCCGACCACGGCCTTGCCGCGCCGGGCGAGAGCACAGGCGAACGTGCCCGTGCCGCAACCCACGTCCAAGACGCTGGTCGCGTGGAACTCCTCGGCCATCGCCAGGTACGCGTCAAGGTCGCGACGGTCCGGATCCAAAGGGTCATAGAGCGCAGCGAGACGCGGCGCTGCGAAGAGGGCGTCGACCACCGGATCAAACTGCCTGACCTGCGCAGACGAGAGCAACACTCCACCCCCCACAGCCACGCCGGATGACGGCTATAACCCTTAGCCGGGCTCACCAACTCCGAGGCGAACGTGCCCTCCGACCGACCGGTCCCCAGCCGGAGGGGGTACGCCCGGCTCCTCACGGACTAGCTGCCCCTGGCCATCCGGGAGGCCGTCCCAAACCCCTGCAGCCAGTTAGGAGCCGTCTGGTGCATCGGCTGGCATCCCAGCAGCGGGCACCGGGACCCGTCGTTTCGCCTTCTCGGTCGTGATGGGAAACCGCAGCACGCAGGTCATGCCATCAGCGAGGCGTACAGTCCCCTTGTGGCGCTCGACCTCTTGGACCGCCGGGTTCAAGACCAGCTGTGCGACGGATCTGGTCGCAGCTACCAATCCGTCGTCATCTTCGCTACAAAAGACGGCGAGGTGGCCGGTACGCGTACGCGGGCACCCAGCGGGCGGCTCACGGCTGAGGCGGGCACGCGACGTTCCGAGAAGACTGAGCGGCGATGACCTTCAAACCAACATATGCCGGCCACGGCTCGGCCGAGATCGTGGCGGTTCCGTGGGACGACGTGGTGTCGGCTTTGCCCGGCCCTGGCTGGGCTCACGTGCCGGCAGCCATCGACACGGACCTCGCCGAGCGATTGGCTGATGACGATCGCCGTCAATGGCGGCTATTAGGGGACGAAGGTGGGGTCCACCAACACGCCTTCGGATCTTACACCCCCTTCCGTGAGACGCTTCCGGCAGTCCGTTTAGTTGGCGAGCGTCTCATCGCCGGTCTCTCGGAGACGGCTCGCCGGCGAGGGCTGCCGGCACCCTCCGACTTCAACGAGGCGACCTGGGGTCGATACCCTGCGAAGAGCGGCCGGATTACCGTTCACAGTGACCCGAGGGAGTACGGCGGCATCATCGCGGTATTCACCCTAAGAGGCCATGCGATCTTTCGCGTCTTCGACGGCAACAATAAGCCGACGGAGTGGGAGACGGGCCCTGGCCAACTCGCGCTCCTTCGCGGCGCCGGCTGGCCCTGCGCTAACAGCCGCTGCCCGGCTCACGAAGTCGATCCGCCGACGACAGAAGAGCGGATGATCATGACCTTCCGCCATAACTGCGGAGGGGCCGGCGCTGGTTACACCGTCTAAGGACGGTTGCATGGTGCTACAGCCGAGCACGAGACGGTGCCGCGAAGCGGGATTCCCGGTCCCGATGTGGCTATGACCGAATCTGGCAACGCGAACATGGAATGCCGCCTGCCAGCCCCTGGTACGTCCGCATCACGCCACAGCAATATTACAGCACCAACTGCCGTGTGGCTGCATTGTCGCGATAAGGCTGACAACGTGATTAGGGTAGTCTCGCGGTGTGCCAAGAGGACTTCCATCGCTCTGTTCGATCGTGCTGGACACGACTGATGCCCGGGCACTGGCAGAGTTCTACAGAGAGTTGCTTGGATACGAGTACCGGGCCGGGGACGAGCCCCCGGGTCCTGGGCAGCCCGACCCGCGCGGGACTGACTGGCTGATACTTCTCGCGCCGGACGGTCGAGGGCGCCTCTCCTTCCAGCAGGTCGACCGCCTGCTGGCTCCTACGTGGCCAGACGCGGCGATACCCCAGCAACTTCATCTCGATCTGGCGGTTGGCGACAGTGATGAGTTGAGCACTCAGCATGAGCGCATCCTCGCCTTAGGGGCCCGGCTCCTCAAGGATCGGTTCGACGATCCCAAAGAGCCGGCCTACATCTACGCCGATCCAGCCGGTCATCCCTTCTGCGTCTTTGTGGCTGCCGATACCCTTCCGTAGAGCGGGCATTCAGGCCGCACCGCGGTCCACCCTGACGTCTTCAGACGCTCGGCAGCCCCGTCTTGAGCTCTAGGCGTCCGAGAAGCGAGAAGCGCGACCAGCGCACAGATGGCACCCCGTCGCGCCATCTGCCCAGGACATGTGACGTGAATGTGCCATGACGACGGCCGGGCGACGTCATCTCGGCCCACCGGAGCCGCATAACCCCAAGTCGGAGGTGGTGGAGACGATGGGACTCGAACCCACGACCCCCTGCTTGCAAAGCAGGTGCTCTAGCCAACTGAGCTACGTCCCCGAGGGGTCCAGGACCCGAAGAGGCACGTCAGGCTACCACCGGGCCATCACCTTGCCCGCCGGCCTCCCCTCCATACAGCCGGTCGAGCCGGTCGAGGGTCTGGGTCATGGCGTCCAGCCAGCACCGCCCGCCGTCCATCTCGGCCTGCCCGTCGGCCGGCGCCTGGGAACAGTCGTAGACCTCGGTGACGATGGTGGCGTCCGGGCCGTCGGGGGTGAGGCGGTAGGCCCACCGCTGGCCCCACCTCGCCTCCTCCCCGCCCTCCTCGGGATGACCCCGCCCCGACTCCGGCTCGCAGGCGATCAGGCGGTCGGCCTCGACGCCACCACGTGGTTGTCCATCTCGTAATCGCCGATGCGCTCGATGTAGCTCACCCATGGCCGGTCTGACGCAACGGGCAACCAAGACTCACCGGTCTGACCACAAGCCGCCTCGCTACCAGAGCCGGTCGGTGGCCAGCGCCGCTCCCTCGGCCAGAGCAGCCAGCTTGGCCCAGGCGATCTTGGGGTCGACGGGCAGCACCGCGGCGAAGGTGGCGAACCCGCAGTCGGTGCCGGCGATCACCCGCTCCCGGCCGACCACCTCGGCGTAACGAACGATCCGCTGGGCCACCAGCTCGGGGTGCTCGATGTAGTTGGTGGTCGAGTCGAGGACACCGGGGATGAGGACCTTGCCGTCGGGAAGCTTGACGTCGGCGAACAGACTCCATTCGTGCTCGTGGCGGGGATTAGCGGCCTCGAACGAGATCGCCGCCGGGCGGGCGGCCAGTACCAAGTCGATGATGCCGTTCAGGGGAATGTCGGTGTGGTGTGGCCCTTCGTAGTTGCCCCAGCACAGATGGAGCCGGATCCGGTCGGCCGGGATGTCGCGGGTGGCGTAGTCGATGGCCTCGAGGCGCTGGGCGACGACCCGGCGAAACTCGGCCTCGGTCACCTCCGGCCCGAGCGCCCACCCGCAGGCCAGGTCGGGGCAGTCGAGCTGAAGGACGAAGCCGGCCTGGACAATGGCGTCGTATTCCTCCTTCATGGCGTCGGCCAGCGCACCGATGTACTCCTCGGTCGTCGCGTAATGTCGGTTGGGCATGAACATGTCGATCACGCCCGGCGAGGCGGCCGACATAAAGACCTCCGGCGCCCCATCCGCAGCGGCCTTGAGGTTGGCGATGTCGGCGTCCAGCTTGGAGCGGTCCACGTAGGCCACCGGGCCGTTGCAGGACGGGTTGGCCGCCACCGCCGCCATCCCCGGCTCTCCCCACATCCGCTGGGCAAATTCGGAAAAGGCGTCGAATCCCCGCATGGCCAGGGCGACGGGCTCGCCGCCGAAGCCCGAGAGCCGCTCGGTCACGTAGGTGGCATAGCTCGGCTTGCTGATCTCGCCGTCATTGACGATGTCGACACCGGTCTCGAGCTGGCGGCCAACCATGCCGGCGACGGCCGCCGGCAGGGCGGCGGTGTCATGCCGGTCGAACCCCTCCGGTCGGGGAAGGCTGCCGGTGTGGGTGGTCAGGATCCGGTCGGTGCTCGTCTTCATGGTCGGAACCTACGGCGACCGCCGGCGACCGTGAAGACACAGTTGCCCTGTTCTCTCACCGGTACAGTTTCGGACACTCGACTGTATTGGTGTACAGTCGTCTCGGTGAGCGGCCACCTGTACGAGCAGCTGGCGGCCACCCTCGAGGGCCAGATCCGCGACGGGATCTACCGGCCCGGCGATCGCATCCCGTCCGTGCGCAGCCTGCGGGACCAGCACCACGTGAGCGTGACCACCGTGCTCGAGGCCCTGCGGGTGCTCGAGGACCGGGGGCTGGTGCGGGCCCGGCCGCAGTCGGGCTACTACGTGCAGCCGCCGCCGGCCCGGCCCCTCGGCGAGCCCGAACCGTCCCGGCCGCCCCGGCGAGCCAGCCGCGTCGACGCTTCCCTCGCCGTCTCCCTCAACCTCGGCATCGGCAACCCGCAGGAGCCGACGCTCGGCGCCGCCGTCCAGGGGCCCGAGCTGGTGCCGGTGGCCGCCCTCAACCGGCTCATGGGCCAGGTGCTGCGCTACCAGCCGACCGCCAGCCACTCCTACGACGCCCCGCCCGGGACGCCGGCGCTGCGCCGGGTCGTGGCCCGCCGCGCTGCGGAGGCCGGCTATTCGGTCGCACCCGACGAGGTGGTCGTCACCAGCGGGGCCAAGGAGGCCGTGTACCTGTCGATCCGGGCGGTGACCGAGCCGGGCGACACCGTCGCCATCGAATCGCCGACCTATTACGCCCTCCTCGAGGTCCTGGCCTCGCTCAAGCTACGAGCGGTCGAGATCGCCACCCATCCCCGCCTCGGTCTCGATGTCGACCATCTCGCCACCGTCCTCCGCTCCCGCCGGATCGCGGCGGTGGCCCTGGTGCCGACCTTCTCCAATCCGACCGGGTCGTGCATGCCCGAGGCAGCCAAGCGGCAACTGGTCGACCTCCTCGAAATTCATCAGGTGCCGCTCGTCGAGGACGACGTCTACGGGGATCTGGCCTTTCACGGCGAGCGGCCGCCGCCGATAAAAGCGTTCGATCGCGGCGGCTTGGTCCTGTATTGCGGGTCGTACAGCAAGACCCTTTCTCCCGGTCTGCGGGTGGGCTGGGCCATACCGGGCCGCTACCAGGACCGGTTGGAGCTGCTCAAGCTGGTCGTCAATCAGGCCACTGCGCCGGCTCCGCAGCTGGCGGTGGCCTCGTTCGTCGACAGCGGCGGCTTCGACCGGCACCTCCGGCGGGCCCGCCGGATGTACCGGGAGCAGATGGAGCGGACGATCGACGCGGTCAGCCGCTATTTCCCGGCCGGGACCCGGGCGACCCGTCCGGACGGCGGTCACGTGCTGTGGGTGCAGCTGCCGGGCGGCACCGACTCGCTGCAGCTTTACCGCGCCGCCGCGGCGGAGGGCATCCGGGTCGCGCCCGGCCCAATGTTCTCACCGAACGGCGGCTACCGGGACTTCATCCGGCTCAACACCGGGTTCCCCTGGCAACCGGCCGTCGAAGGCCAGATCGAGCGGCTGGGCCAGCTCGTCTCGGCCGGCCCTCCCTGACGCCAAAAAAAACTTCAGCGCCGGAGGGCCACGTCGAGCAGCACCTGGGCGGCGGCCGAGGGGACGCGCCGCTCGGGCCATACCGCCCGCACCGTTCGCTGTAAAGCCAATCCGGGGCAGTCGACGACGACCAGCTGGCCGCTGCGGATCTCCTCGGCGACGGCCAGGGAAGAGAGCACGGCCGGGGCGGTGCCGGTCGCCACCACGGATTTGATGGCCGTGGTCGAGCCGAGCTCGACCAGCACTTTCGGCTCGAGCCCGAGATCGGCGAGGGCGTCGACCAGCACCTCGCGGGTGCCCGAGCCGACTTCCCGCAGGACCAAGGGCGTGGCCGCCAATTCGGACGGGGTGAGCGCCCGCCGGCGCCGGCGCCACGGATGCGAGGCGCCGACGACCACCACCAGATCGTCACCGACGACATCCCGGCCGGCGAGGTGGGCCACCGACCTGCGCCCTTCTACAAAGCCGAGATCGGCCTCGCCTGACACTACGAGCTCGCGCACTTGAGCCGTATTTCCCATCTGCAATGACACCGTGATATCGGGGCGAGTGGCCCCCAACGCCTGCAGCCAGGCCGGCACCAAATATTCGGCGACGGTCATGCTGGCCGCCACCCGCAGGTGGGCCCGGGCGTCGCTGCGCAGGGCGGCGGTGGTGGCCAGCAGGGCCCGGACGTCGTCGACCACCCGCCGGGCCCATTCGACGGTGGCCTCGCCGGCCGGCGTGAGGGTGGCGCCGGCCCGGCTGCGGCGCAGCAGCGACACGCCCAGGACCCGCTCGAGAGTGCGCAGCCGCTGGCTGGCCGCCGGCTGGGTCATGCCGTGCATTTCAGCCGCCTCGCTGATGGAGTGGCCGCCGGCGATGGTGAGCAGCAGGTCGAGGGACCCGACGTCGGGCAACGGCTGCGGCAGGGGCATAAGGACACCTTATGACGTGATCATCGGTTGGCTGCTTCTCCGTAGGGGAAATACGGCCGAGGATGGCTGTGTGCCGTACCGGACCAGCCCGTCGACTGCGCTTCGCCTCCTCCCCGGCGTGGTGGTCGTGGCGGCGCTGGCCTTCGTGGCCACCGAGCTGGGCCGGATGGCGCCGGTGGTGGGCGCGCCGGTGTTCGCCATCGTCGGCGGGGTGGTCATCGCCGCCCTCCGCCGACCGGCTCCCGCCCTCCGCCCCGGGATCTCCTTCAGCGCCCGGCGGGTGCTGCAGGGGTCGATCGTGGTGCTCGGCACCGGGCTGTCCCTGACCCAGGTCGTGCAGACGGGCAAAACGTCCTTGCCCGTGCTCATCGGCACCCTCCTCGTGGCTCTCGGCGCGGCCTGGGTGATCGGCCGGCGCCTCGGGCTGCGGCGGGACCTCAACCTGCTCATCGGCGTCGGCACCGCGATTTGCGGCGCCTCGGCCATTGCGGCCACGGATTCGGTCCTGGACGCCGACGACGCCGACGTCACCTACGCCGTGGCCACGATTTTCACCTTCAATATCGTCGCCGTGCTCCTCTATCCGACGCTCGGCCATGTGCTCGGCCTTTCGCAGCACGCCTTCGGCTTGTGGGCGGGAACCGCTATCAACGACACCTCGTCGGTGGTGGCCGCCTCCACCATCTACGGGCACGCGGCCGCCCAATACGGCGTGGTGGTAAAGCTCACCCGCACCTTGGCCATCGTCCCGATCTGCCTCGGCCTGGCCCTGTGGCGCCGGCAGCAGCTCGCCGTCCCGGCCGTGGAGACGATCACCGATGAAGAGCCCACCGGTGTCTCAAGCCGGGGCGGCGTGGCGGTGGAGGCCCGGCCGGTGACGGCCATCCAAGACGATCCCGGCGGCACTCCGGTGCAGGTGCAGTGGACGAGGGTCGCCCCGCTGTTCATCCTCGGGTTCCTGGCCGCGGTCGGGCTCAACAGCCTGGGTCTGGTGCCGGCCGGCTGGCACGTCGGGCTTTCCACGCTGGCCACCTGGATGATCACGGCCGCCCTCGGCGCCATCGGGCTGACCACCGAGGTCGGCCACATCCGCCGGGCCGGCCCCCGGCCCCTCCTGCTCGGCGCCTGCCTGTGGGCGACGGTCGGGTTGACCAGCCTCGGGATCCAGCGCCTGGTCGGCCTCGGCTAACTAGCCGAACCACTGCCCCCGGATGGGGAACAGGTACCGGTCCGTCACCGTGTTGAGAAACCGCCGGGCCTCGGCGAAGTGGGCCCCCATGTCGGCCGCCACCGCCAGCGTGCCGGTCACCGGCACACCGAGGGCGGTGGCGCTGGCCGCGGCCGCCGCGTACCAGCGGGCCCCGAGCCACTCGAGCATCCCGGTCCCAGCCAGCTCGTCGCCGCGCCTGGGGTCCACCCCGGACAGCCGCAGCAGGCGGTCCTGGGAAGCGCCGATCGGCAGGTAGGGGCGGTCGGGGAAGACGCCGGAGAGGAAGAGGGCCA